>Ga0123335_1003801_pt1 | contig 20475 bp, 20 predicted proteins | sample BiotimSIPDNA_2_FD_89707 | JGI IMG/M metagenome (GOLD analysis project Ga0123335, IMG submission 89707) | Anaerobic biogas reactor microbial communites from Washington, USA - Biogas_R2 time_0 SIP DNA | ecosystem: Engineered > Bioreactor > Anaerobic > Unclassified | place: Washington, USA...
ATTCCCTTTTACTGTGTTTGCTCATCATGTTCTCTATCTCCAGATACTTTGATCTGGTCTAGAGTAACATTTATTCTGAGGCAACGTCCTTTTCTATAGTAAGATTATTTTTGAGGCAATTCGCATTAAATGGCATGGCTGTTTCTTCAGGTATAATACCCCAATAAGCCCGCGCTCACCTTTTCACAAACGGGTTTAATTATCAATACTACTGATTTATGAGAGGTTGCTGTGTTAAGACCAAATGACACTCAAGGCAAGCTGATCATCGTGGAAGGCATCGATGGCAGCGGTAAATCGACCCAGATCGACCTGCTGTTCAAGTGGCTGCAATCCCAGGGGCGGTCGGTCTACTTTTCCGAATGGAACTCTTCTGAGCTGGTAAAAAGCACCACCAAGGCAGCCAAAAAGGCTAAAACTTTCACCCCCACCACCTTCAGCGTGCTGGCATGCACCGATTTTGCTGACCGCTGGGAGAACAGCATCTACCCGCTGCTCAAGGCTGGTGTGATCGTCCTGGCGGACCGCTATGCTTACACCGCCTTTGCGCGCGATGTGGCCCGCGGGGTGGACCCGGCGTGGGTGCGCAGCATGTATTCCTTTGCCATCAAGCCCGATGCGGCGCTCTTCTTCCGTGTGCCACTGGAAGTGGCTGTCGGGCGCATCCTGGGGGCACGTGCTGAGCTGAAATATTACGAAGCCGGCATGGACATTGGCTTTTCAGACAATATCGTCGAGAGTTTTAAGATCTTCCAGGGCAAGATACTGGATGAATACAACAAGATGGTCGACGAATTTGGTCTGACTGTCATCGATGGCACCCAGTCCGTCCAGGCACAACAAAAGATCGTGCGCAGTATTGTCAAAAAGGTCCTCAAGGGCTGGGAAGGCCTGCCCAACCCGGATAAGAAAGACATCGGGGTGCAGAACCTTAACATTACCAAACACGATGCCGGTAAGGGCAAAGGAGATAAGAAATGAAAGAACCGATCTTTTATGGGGCAGGGTTTCCTTACCGCAAATTTGAGGGTCTAAGCGGCAAACTGATCGTCCTGGAAGGCACGGATGGCGTTGGACGCTCGACCCAGGTCAAGCTTTTACGGCGCTGGCTGGAAGAGGAAGGTTATGCCGTCTCCGATACCGGTCTCAGGCGTTCTGTATTGACCCAGGCGGGGTTGGACGAAGCCAAAAAGGGGCACACCCTTTCCCCGATCACGATGAGCCTTTTCTATGCCGCCGATTTTGCCGACCGCCTGGAAAACCAGATCATCCCGGCGCTGCAGGCGGGCTTTGTTGTCCTGTCTGATCGTTACTTCTACTCCACCATGGCCCGCGATACACTGCGCGGATGCCGCCCGGAGTGGGTGCGCAACCTGTATGGCATTGCCCTCAAACCGGACCTGGTGCTTTACATGAAAGCAGATGTCAAGGAGTTGGCCAAGCGCCTGATCCAGGGACGCGGCTTGAACTACTGGGAAGCCGGCATGGACCTGCACCTGTCCAATAACCTTTATGATTCCTTTGTTAAATACCAATCCTGTGTGATCGAAGAGTTTGACAAACTGGCCCAGGAGTATAACTTCGTCACGGTGGATGCCAACCAACCGCCTGACCGGATCTTTGAAGACCTGAAGGAGCATATCAAGATGCTCCTGTATAACCGCCAACCGAAGACCAAGCGGCCGAAGTAAGCCAGGCGGCCCGGTCTGTTAAACCAGGCGCTGCGGGTCGTCCCCAAAAGTGAATAGCGAGGAAAAATGGGACCTGTCACGATCGATCCTGTGAGTGTCTATGGCGCCCAGGTGCTCTTGAAGCATTTGAAAGCCATGGAAGCAGAATTGGAAGGGGTGATCAGCGGGGGGGATATCGAGTATGTGCACCGCTGCCGCGTCGCCTCCAGGCGTATGCGGGCGGCACTGGCCATGTTCAGCACCTGTTTCTCCAAAAAAGACCATGCAGCGCTTGAAAAAGAGATGCGCAAGGTGACGCGCAGCCTGGGCGAAGCCCGCGATACCGACGTGCAGATCGAATTGCTCAAATTGGTGCTTAAGGATTTCTCTGACCCGCGCCTCTCGCCGGGCATCCGCCGCCTGTTGCTGCGCCTCTCCCAGAGACGCCAGGCAGCGCAAGGCGATGTGGTACGTGCTGTGGAAGAACTTGCAGAGAGGGACGTGCTGCCAGCGGCGCGCGAAAAACTACAACCCCTGGTAGACCAGGCCAATGAGATCGACCTGCATGCTCCTGCCCTTTATGCCCTGGCATTTGACGCCATCAAGTCCCGGCTGGATGAGATGCTGGCATACGAGCCGTTCATCCATGACCCCGCCAACATCACCCAGCTGCACGCCATGCGCATCAGCGCCAAGCGCCTGCGCTACACCCTGGAAAACTTTGAGGCGCTCTATTCCGGCCAGGTCAAGGACACCCTGAACACGATGCGCGCTCTGCAGGACGCACTGGGGGCGGTACATGACTTGGATGTGTGGATCGCCTGGATCCCGCAGTTTATCCTTGAGGAACGCGAACGAATCCGGGCTTATTTTGGCAGTATTGGTCAGGACAAGCGCCTGCTGCCGGGACTGCAGGCCTTTTTGGTCTCACGCCGGCTGATGCGCGGCAAGGCGTATGATGACTTTCTTAAGCTATGGAAGAAGATCACCAAAGATGACGTATGGGAAGGTCTGCGCAGAGTGATCAGTGCGCCGGTCGACCTGTCAGGGACAATTGTAAGCAGCCCACCAGGAACCCCAACTGGTGGGGATGCATAAAACCAACCTCCAGGTGAACCCCTCCAGCTACTTCAGGTGGGAGCCTGCGCCTGGAGGGGTTTTGTTTTAAATTACCAGGCTGTTCTTAAACGTTAAGCTGCCGGTTTCCTGAACGCAAAGATGGCAAACCATATGCTGAACAGGGCGTACAGCACAATGGAAACCCAGATCATGGCATTGGGGCTGGCGACCAGCATGTCAATGATCGCTGCCACCAGGCCGGTGACGCACATCACCAAACCGCCCCAGATGATGGCACGCACGCCATACGAATCGTCATCGCCTTTGCGCGCCAGCCACAGGATCGCCCCGATGCCCAGGAATGCAGAACCCCAGAAGCGTGCAATGACGCTGGCCAGGTCAGTCGCGGTGACATCATGCCCGTGCATGTTCAGTCCGACACCGGGGATGATGAACCACAACAATCCATACAAAAACAGGAGAATCGCACCAACAATAAATAAAGTCTTGTGTTTGAACATAATATCCCTCCGATCTTGCTAAGAAGATCAAATAGTACGGCCCTTCCCGCAATCCGGATAAGCGCCGTTCGACCGATCTTTCTCCTGCGTTGGCGGCAATTATGATAAAAAGATGAGAAAGCATTAAGAAGTAATGATGTAATAAAGACAATAGCACGCAATTTCACAAAAGTCAAGTGAGTGTTTTGTGAAAACATGAATTTCCGGGTATCATTGGGAAGAAAGGATACAAAATGAGACGCGATCAGGATCATTTCAGGGGTTGTTTGTTGGCAGGGGCGGTTGGCGATGCATTGGGAGCGCCGGTGGAGTTTCTGCGCTATCACCATATCATCCAGGAGTATGGTCCGGGTGGCATCCGTGATCTGCAGCCCGGCGCTAACGGGCTGGCGCTGATCACCGATGACACCCAGATGACACTCTTCACCGCCGAGGGCATCCTGCGGGCTATCACCCGCTGGTCACACAAGGGCATCTGTCACCCACCGACAGTTGTGTTTCATGCCTACCAGCGTTGGCTGTTGACCCAGGGTTATCCTGAGGATCCCGAGTTTGGTTGGGTATATGATGGCTGGTTGTTGGAGGTCAAGGATCTTTACGACCGCAGAGGACCGGGCACAACCTGCCTGTCGGCATTGTTAAGCAGGAAACCGGGCTTGATCGAGGCGCCGCTCAACAACAGCAAGGGCTGCGGTGGGGTGATGCGTATGGCACCCGCCGGGCTGGCATTATCCAGGGACAGGGTGTTCCTGATGGCGGCGGAGTTCGCTGCCCTCACCCATGGGCACCCCTCTGGTTACCTTTCCGCTGGCACTTTGGCCATGATCGTTTTCAACCTCGTCGAGGGTTATGAGCTATCCGCCGCGATAGAGGATGCCATGCAGGAACTGGCAATGCACAAGGACCACGAGGAGTGCACCGCCGTTTTAGAAAAGGCGCTCAGCCTCTTGGAAAGTGACCTGCCCGACCAGCGGGCTATCCAGCAGATCGGCGAGGGCTGGGTGGGCGAAGAAGCCCTGGCGATCGCCGTGTATTGTGCCATGAAATACCCGCACGACCTGTCAAAGGCCTTGATCGCTGCGGTCAACCACGATGGCGACAGTGACAGCACCGGTGCCATCACCGGCAACATCCTCGGGGCGTACTTGGGGGTGGGGGCCATCCCGGGAGATTGGCTGGCAAAGCTCGAGCTGCGCGAGGTCATCACCGAACTGGCGGATGACCTGCTGGTGAACTACCGCGAGGGGCATGACTGGTGGCAGAGGTACCCGGGGTATTGATCTTCTTCCTGGTGCACTTTCCTACTGGCATTGGGCAGGCTCAAAATACGCCTGGCAGGTCCCGTCCTGCAAATAGATCAGCCCGGTCTGGTCGCGGTATAGAAGGTGGTATCCTGCGATGGTACCGGCATCGGCATCGCGGTAGAAGGCCTGGCTGAGGGCGAACTGTTCGGGGTCGTTACCCACTGCGTTGGGGTTCAAATAGTCGCGGATGCGCTGTTCGAGCAGCACTAAGACCTGGTAATTGCCCTCTTCAATATACGGGTAGCTCAGCATTTCAAACAGCGTTTCCTTATACCAGCCTTCCGTTTCCGGCAGGTACAGCCGGTAGTCGTAATAGACATGCATCGCCTGCGGCACAACCGGTGCCAGAACCTCCATCGCCTGTTCATAAAAGACGATCGATGGGTGGTTCTCTTTGCGGAAGTATTGATCGTATCCCATCCTGATGGATTGAGCGCCAAATAATACCAGTTGCCCGCCGAATATGACCAGTAACAACACCCGAATGGCCCATTGACTGCGCGACCACTTGATATCTTTCCACTTTTCAGGCAACACCCAGGCAATGTTCGAAAAGAGGGGGATGGCGACCGGCAGCCAGTACTGGAACTTGAAATGCGAGAAGGTCAGCAGGGTAAAGGTCAGCGGGATGAACCACGCCAGCGTCAGGGCATGCAGGAACCTTCGGTCGCTCTTGATGATCCCCCAAATCGTCACACCGATGGCCGCCAGAAGGAAAACGGCCTCACCGTAGAACTCATGCATGGTCGGCCAGGAGGCGAGCAGTCCCTTGTCATACCGGATCTCATATCCCCCGGAGAGCAGGTCGGATTGCAGTTTGACGATCTCGAAATACTTTTGCCTGGTCCCCAGCGAAAAAAGGAACGGGTTGGAGATAAAAAATGAGGCTGCCATGATCGCAATGAACAGCAGCGAGATCCATATTGCCTTTTTCCAGGTCAATTTCTTCTCGACCAGTCCCCAGACGAGCGTCATGCCCACCGCCAGGAAAAAATACACCCCGACGATCTTGGTCGCGGCCAGCAGCCCGCACAGTGCGGCGGCGAACAGGAAGCGCCAGCCAAAGCGCCTGTCATCCTTCCACAGGCAGTAGATGACCAGCGTGGAAAGTAGCAGTACCAGCCCGTCCGGGTGCCACCAGAAGCCGTTGCGCACCACCGCCGGGACGAGCACCAGGAAGAGCGTCAGGATGATCGAGCGGTAGGTGCGAAAGCCGTCCTGCATCTTGACCAGGATTAGGATGCTGATCAGCATTGGCAGCACGCTGATCATCTGCCTGAGGGTCAGCATCACCAGCGGCAGGTTCCCGATCTGCTCGGCCCATTCCAACGGCGCCAGCACCAGGGCGGAAGGTGCAAAGAAGGGGAAACCGTAGTAGTAGTACCCGTAAAAAACGAAACCCGCCACGAACCACTTAAGGTCGTCTTTGGGGCTGATCATGCGTTGGGCGATCGGCACGGCTATGCCTTCGTCTGGCTCGAACATCGACACCATGGCAATGTCATCGGACGCCCTGGCGTTGGGAAAACCAAAAAGGACAAAAGCGGTGACAAGGATCAGGAAAACAGAAATTGTAACAATTTTTTTCTGCATGTTTACGAGTTTACCATGATGAGCCGCCAATTGCTGCAGTCACCCGGGGAGAGGTCTGATGATCCGGTTATTCTTTGGTCAGAGCCTGCTTTTTCCGGGGGACCAACTCCCACCACAGGCGCGCCAATTGCCTGGCGGTCTTCCACAGGTGTTTAAAGTTGAAGAACTGCGACTTTCCGTAAGAACGGTGATAGTGGTTTACCGGTACTTCTGCAAAAACAAAGCCGGCATCCTGGAATTTCTTGACCATCTCAAGACAGATCGTACCGCTTTTGCTTTCCAGTTTGACCTGGTTAAAAATGTCCCGCCGGATCAGCCTGAAATCGCAATCCACATCCTTTAACTTAAAACCAAAGGCAAATTTGACGAAATAGTGATAGATGCGCCCGATGATCACGCGGAAGAGCGGGTCGTGGCGGGTGATCTTGTACCCGTTGACCACATCCACGCCCTCGGTCAACGCGTTGACAAGCTGGACCAGCTCAAGCGGGTTGTATTGTCCATCGCCATCGGTGTAAAATACCCAATCCTTGCTCGCCGCAGAAAACCCACTGCGCAACGCACATCCATAGCCCTGGTTCTTTTCATGGTGGATGACGTGCAACTCCGGGTATCGGCTTGCCATCTCATCCAGTACCGCACCGGTGAAATCCTTGCTGCCGTCGTTGGTAACAATGACTTCATAGTCATCCGTCACCTGCTGCAATGCCAGCAGTGCCGTGATGACCATCGATGGAATGGTGCCGCCATCGTTGTATGCCGGGAACACAGCGCTGATACTCGTGACTTTTCTTTTTTGCTCCATACTTTTCATCCATTTCGATCGTGATCGGTTCTTGCCTGCCGTTGTTATTATTCTATGACCTGTGAGTCATCCTTTTTCCCGGAAAAGCGCATTGTCTTGAACACAAATATCGAGTTGAGCACATAAGACAGCAGGGCAACGGGGACGGTGGTGATGGCTCCCGCCAGCACCATGTCCAACTTCAGCAACTCGAAACCCCGCAAGCCAAGCAGGTTGACCAGGTAGGTGATCCCATAGACCATGAAGAAGCGGAAGACCAGTTTATTGTCTTTGCTGTTGAACACGATCCTTCCTGTCGTAAAGAAGTTAAAGATAATGCCCAGGATGGTGGAGATGGTAACAGCGATCGCGTAATGGACGCCAACAAGGATCAGGACCGAGTACAGGACAAAGCTGAACAGGGTGTTGATCGCTCCAATGAACAGGAAGCGGATGAAACGGATGGACCAGGCACGCTGAATCCAGGCTGCCAACCGTTTAAGGAGTGGCAAATTTTTACCTTGCAGCCCCGTTGTCATGTCTTGGGTGTCTGTTGATTGATCTTGCCGGGTGATTTTCACGGTTAGGATATTATCATATTACTGGCTACTTTTCAGTGGCTGATCAAAGAGCAATCGTGTCCTTGGTATTAAACCTTTCTGCTTCAATGTATAGCCTGTTTCTGCAACCGGTATATGTCAATCCCGTCTTTTTGGTCGACCAGGGCATAATTTTCGCAAATATGGCGGATCGTTTTGTTCAAATATGATCCATCCTCGGGATACTCAGCCAGGCACTCCGTCTTGTTCCTGCCATCAATGAAAGGATAATCAGGGTTGTCTAGGTCTAAAATGAATAATGGCGGTTTGGTGGTTATGTCCCGGTAAAAGATCTCCTGGGCTTCTGCTTTGAAAGGTGAGGTAAAGTACAAAGGGTCCACGTATGAGAAGCGTGAGGGGGCGGAAAGCCCGGCCAGGTAATTGATCCCCGATTCCATGGACCAAACCACCAGGGTATCTTCCCCTGTTGAATTATCCTTGATATATTGAATAGCCTCGCGGTACGGGTTGTATGCATAAGGCCCGCCCACGCCCCTGGCAATCTTTTGAACCGGTTTGATCGCGGCCCAGGTGAACAGCCCAATGAGGATGATTGCGGTGATTATCTTCCCAGTTTTCCCGGTGAACCGCCCAACCAACAGTGTACAGGTGCCCAGGAATAAGAGGAATATCGCCGGGAAGAGTGTGATGAAGTAATGGGGATAATTGCGCCCTGAAGTGGAGATCAACACCAGGGCGATCGGCAGGTTGATGATCCCTAAAATGAATGCCTCCGGTAGCTGCCCGTGATCGGCTTTTATTTCTTTCTGCCGGTCTGCTTCCGTCTTCATTCCCAAGCGACCGATCCTTCCCCGGACCGCTGGCAGCAAAAAGAGGAAGAGAAGGAAACATAACATTGCCAGGATCAAAACTGCGCTTTCAACCAATCCAAGCCCGGGGTTGTTCATCGGTAGGAACTGTTCGACAACCAGCAAACCAAGAAAGCTGACCGCCAGCGCAAGGGCCAGGTACCGTGCGAATTTGGTCTTGAAGAACCTGCCCAACTTTGCCCAGTTAATAATCACCAGAATAAACAGCCCACATACCCAGGCTAATAGAAGAAGCCCAAAAAACGGGTATTGCAAGTTGTTCTTGATGCCTTCGAAGAGAGAATAAAGCCTTTCTGTCATACCGATATCGGAATAGGCAAAGTTAAATCCGTAGGCGGTATTCCACCATGCTTCGAGAGCCCCGGATATGGCCATCACAACAACCACCAGCAGGTTTGTTGCCAGGAAACCGCAAGCCATCCATAAAAGATTCAGCCAATTTTCCCGTTTTTTCTTCAGGAGAGCCTCGAAAATCAGGAAAATGGAAATCGCTGCTGCCACGTCAATGTAAGTCTGTTTAAAATTGAATGAAAAGCCGGCTGATATCCCGATCAGGCAGTACAAAAACCAGTGATCCTTCCACTTGCGTCTTCCCAGGAACAGGAATACCATCAGGGCTTGAAACAGAAGCATGTACTCTTCGGTAAAATTCCCGCTGATGAATTGAAAGGTCGCCAGGAAAGCTGCGGCAGTGACCAGGAAACCTGGCAGGGGTTTCAATACCCGCCTGGCAGTCAGGTAGCCCAGCAGCAGGGTGAGGAACAGGAAGGCGACTTCCAGTCCCCACACCCCCCAGGGTGATCCGCCGCCCAGCAGTAATCCCAGTGCGTTAACGAAGAAGATGAAAGGCGGCTTATGCTCCCAAACATCAACATAGATTGTTTTGCCCTTGACCAGTTCGGAACCCAGGTACAGGTATATGCCTGAATCGCGGTGCGGGATCTCCATTGCATACGGGTAAAAATATAGTGCCGCCAGGCATACGATTACCAATAGCAGCAGCAATAATATGGTGTCAGAAAAGCTAATTTTTGTCTTCATTAATAATACCCGGTGGTCAAAAATTTTTATTGAAGGTGATCCCACAAAGAGAAAGGTTCATCTCCCTTGTCACCTTTCCCAGGTGAATTTATTCAGGTGCTTCCCGGTCAGAATCATTTTATCATCATTCAATTTCGCGGAGAGCCGAGTTGTGTCCATGCAATTGTTTGATGTCAAAATGCTCCCGCTCAAACGGGTCGCTAAAATTAATTCAATGGTATGATTTAATCCCTGAGGGTTGGTTCGCAGAGCTTTCTGCGCCAAAGGATCAACCCGACAGAATTTTGGAGAATCATGTTCAATAAATCAGCTTTCCAACATAAAAAGGTGCTCATCACTGGCGGGCTTGGTTTCATCGGCTCCAATCTGGCCATCCGCCTGGTCTCCCTGGGTGCTGATGTGACCCTGGTCGACAGCCTGATCCCCCAATACGGCGGCAATCTCTGGAATATTGAGCCCATTAAAGGCCAGGTCAAAGTCAATATTTCTGATGTCAGGGATCAGTATTCAATGAAGTACCTGGTCGAGGGGCAGGATTATATGTTCAACCTGGCTGGCCAGACGAGCCACCTCGATTCAATGGAAGACCCCGAAGCTGACCTGGAGATCAATGCCCATGCCCAGTTAAAAATACTGGAGGTCTGCCGCCACTACAACCCTACAATCAAGCTGGTATTTGCCAGTACACGCCAGGTTTATGGCAAACCGGCTTACATCCCGGTGGACGAGATACACCCGGTCAACCCCATCGACATCAATGGCATCAATAAACTGGCCGGTGAACAGTACCACCTGGTCTATAACAATGTCTACGGCGTCCGCGCTTCCATTTTGCGCCTGACCAATACCTACGGTCCCCGCATGCGTGTCAAGGATTCCCGCCAGACCTTCCTGGGCATCTGGCTCCGTCGTTTGTTGGAAGGCCAACCGATCACCATCTTCGGCGATGGCAGTCAGATCCGCGATTACAACTATATCGACGACGTGGTTGACGCACTCTTGCTGGCGGCACTATCTGAGAAAGCCAACGGTGAGATCTATAACCTGGGCTCGGATGAAACCTATACGCTTACCGCAACAGCTGAGACCATGCTCAAACTGGCAGGGGAGGGAAGTTTTCAGTATATACCATTCCCGGAGAACCGTAAGGTCATTGACATCGGGGATTATTGTGGCACATACCAGAAGATCAACCAGCACCTGGGCTGGTCACCAAAGGTCTCTCTGGAGCAAGGCCTCCGGGCAACGATAGCCTATTACCGGGCATTTCACCAAAACTACTGGTAGGATATCCATGGCTACTCCATTTATTCCTTTTGCCAACCCCCTGGCGCAGTACCAGGCACATCAGCCGGAAATCCAGCGTGCCATGAATGATGTCCTGGACGGTGGGCGCTACATCCTGGGCCAGAGTGTGCGTGAATTTGAGGAAGCGTTTGCCGGGTATATAGGCACTGCCGCCTGCATCGGCGTCAACAGCGGCACAGATGCGCTGATCCTGGCACTCAAGGCACTGGGAATAGGCCCGGGTGATGAGGTCATCACGGTATCGCACACTGCGGTAGCAACCGTCGCCGCCATTGAACTGGCCGGTGCAACCCCGGTTCTGGCGGATGTTGACCCCATAACCCGCTGTATGGACCCGGCCTGCTTATCATCTTTGATTACTGGAAGAACAAAAGCCATCATCCCGGTTCATCTATATGGACAACCGGCAGACATGGCCGCGATCTTATCCATCGCCAGGAAAAACCACCTCCGGGTCATTGAAGACTGTGCCCAGGCACACGGCGCAGCGATCGACGGTAAAAAGGTGGGCACCTTCGGGGATATTGGCTGTTTCAGTTTTTATCCCACCAAGAACCTGGGCGCAATTGGCGATGGGGGGGCGGTTGTGACAAATTCACTCGATCTGGCTGATCGATTAAGTTGGCTCAGGGAATACGGTTGGAAGGAACGCTATATCAGCCATTTCCCCGGCATGAACACGCGCCTTGATGAACTTCAATCGGCAGTACTCAAGGTCAAACTCAAATACCTGGATGCGGATAATGACCGCCGCATCGCAATTGCCGATCACTATCGCCGGGAGTTGACAGGCTCGTCCTTGTCATTGCCTGGGCAGGTCGCCAATACCAGGCATGTCATGCACCTCTTTGTCGTGGAGCACGACAGGCGTGACCTGCTGCAGCAGTATTTATCTGAAAACGGTATCGGCTCAGGCATCCATTACCCGCAGGCGGTCCACCAGCAGCCTGCCTATAAGGACAGGCTGACCGGGTGCCAGGGCCTGCCGGTCACCGAAAGGTTAGTCAAGCGCATTCTCAGCCTTCCCATTTACCCGCAACTGCAACCGGGCGAGGTGACGCGGGTTTGTGAGACTATTAAACGCTGGCAACCCTGAACTGCGGGTGGATGTCATGAACATTGAAGAAAAAGAGTTTCCCTGCCCTTCGGTTTGACAGTGATGGCGGTCGCCAGGAAACCTGCCCCCCCCTTCTTAACGTCTCTCTCCTAAAATTCTTGTGTCACGATTGCTGTGAAAGAACTGCTCTCCCGGGGTAATGCTGCACATAACAGGTTGTTGAATTGACAGGTGTACGCTTATAGTAAAATACACCACATATGACAAATACCACCGGAGTTCCATGACTCGACCAATTTCCTCAGCCCGCGCTGATTTTCCCATCCTGCAGACGACCGTCAACAACCACCCGCTGGTCTACCTGGATAACGGCGCCACCTCGCAAAAGCCGCAAGTCGTGATCGATGCACTGGTGGACTACTACACCCGTGTCAACAGTAACATCCACCGCGGCAACCACTCACTTTCCATGCTGGCGACCGGGATGCACGAGAATGCTCGCAAAAAGGTGCAGGCCTTCATCAACGCCGCCCATGACCACGAGATCATCTTCACCCGCGGCACCACTGAGTCGATCAACCTGGTTGCCTTTTCCTTCGGCGAGGTATTCGTTCAACCGGGCGACGAGGTCATCGTCTCCCAGCTCGAACACCACTCCAACTTTGTCCCCTGGCAGTTGATGTGCCAGCGCCGGGGTGCCACCTTCAAAGTGCTGCCATTTGACAGCAACGGCGAGCTGGACCTGGACGCCTTTGCCCGCCTGTTCACCAACCGTACGCGCATCGTCGCTCTCAACCACGTCTCCAATTCGCTGGGCACGGTCAACCCGCTCGAAAAGATCATCCCCATGGCACACGCTGCTGGCGCAGCAGTGCTGGTGGATGCCGCCCAGTCCGTGCAGCACATTGCGCACGACGTACAGGCCCTGGACTGTGACTTCTATGCCTTCTCCGGGCATAAGATGTATGGCCCGACCGGCATTGGCGTTCTGTACGGTAAAGAGAGCTGGCTGCAGAAGATGCCGCCCTACCAGTCCGGCGGCGAGATGATCGAACAGGTTACGGCTGAGAAGACCACCTTCAATACTCTTCCCTTCAAATTCGAAGCCGGCACCCCCAACATTGAGGGACCCATCGGCCTGGCGGCAGCCATCGACTACCTCAACCAGTTCGATCCCGCAGAACTGATGGCATACGAGGACGAACTGCTGGACTATGGCGTCGAACGCCTGGGGTCGATTCCCGGGCTGACCCTCTACGGCAACCCCGGGCGCCGCTCGGCGATCCTGCCCTTCAACCTGCAGGGCGTGCACCACTTCGACGTCGGCACCATGCTCGACACCTACGGCATCGCCGTCCGCACCGGGCAGCACTGCACCCAACCCATCATGGACCAGTTAGGCATCAGCGGCACGGTGCGTGCCTCCCTTGCGCTCTACAACACCAAAGAGGATATCGATGCCCTGGTCAATGGGCTCTTACGCATCAAGAAACTACTTAAGGTTTAACCATGACAAGCATCCAGGAAAAACAACAGCAGATCATCGACGACTTCGCCCTGTTGGGCGAATGGGATGAAAAATATGCCTACCTGATCGAACTGGGTCAGGCCATGCCCGAAATGCCGCCTGAACTGAAGACCGATGCCAACCTTGTTCGCGGCTGCCAGTCGAATGTCTGGTTCCACAGCACCTGCCGGGATGGCATCTTCCACCTGGCTGCCGACAGTGACGCCATGATCGTCAAGGGCATTGCCGCGCTGCTGGTGAGCGTATTTTCGGACCAACCCGCCAGCCTGGTGCGTGAGGCGGACCTGTCCTTTATTGACACCATTGGCATGTGGAAGAACCTCTCCTCCAGCCGCAACAATGGGCTGATGTCCATGCTGGAGCACTTACGCAAGGCGGCACGGGAATGCGCGGAGCAGGATGACCCGGCATTAAGTGAAGAGGAGATCGTCCCTCATGGCTGATCTCAGTTACCGCATGCTGTTCATTGGGGGTGCCCCGGCCGGTCTTTTGGGCTTGGAGGAGCTGTTTGCTGAACTAAATACCGAAGGCCTGACCCCGCAGAGCGCCGAACTGGATGAGCGCCTGGTCAGGGGCGTCAAAAAGAACAATTTCGTTCCCAAGCCGGCCATCCCAGCTTACCTGGCAGCCTTAAAAACTGAATATCTCAAGTACTTCAGCGCCAAAAAAGCCGGTAGGGCGGTGGTGGCTCGCGATTACGGCACCTGGCAGGGGCACAAGCGCGAAAGCATCCCCTGGTTCCCCACGGTGTCGTCCGAACTGTGCACCGGTTGCGGAAAATGCTTTGACATGTGCGCCCACGAGGTGTTTGCCAAAGGTGAGGACGGCAAGGTGATCGTCGTCGAGCCATTTTTGTGCGTGGTGGGCTGCTGCTTCTGCAAGAGCGTTTGTGAACCGCATGCCCTCCTGTTCCCCACACAGGACCTGTTGAACAGCTACCGCCCGAAGGCGTGATCTTATTCGGTTGACGTCAGCGCTTCCAGGATGTCATCCGCCTGGTAGACCCGGTTTCGGGTATGACCAGTAATTTCCCTGATGATCCCCTTTTTGACCAGCTTTTCGACATAACGCCCGGCGGAGAGGTAGGGCACCCCAAGCGCACTTTCCAATTGGTGTATGGTCAGGATGGGTCGTTCAAAGAGGGCGTCCAGGGCTTCCAGGAGGCGAACCCCTCCTCTCTCTTTGCAGAGAAGTTCTCTATAATGGGTTCTTAATGTACCCAGGCGCTCAATACGCCTGGTTGCATCCATCGATTGGCTGCTGACCCCTCTTAAAAAGAAACGCAGCCACTTTTCCCAATCGCCATGATGACTGACTGCCAGCAGGTTATCATAATACTCCAGGCGGTGAGTTTCAAAGAAAGCACTCAAGTAGAGCAGAGGTTGGGATATCAGCCCCCATTCAATGAGCAGCAACGTGACCAGCAGGCGGCCCAAACGACCATTACCATCCAGGAAGGGGTGGATCGCCTCAAACTGGTAGTGGATCAAGCCTGCCTGGACCAGTTTTGGTAGGTTTGAAGCTGAATGGATAAAATTTTCCAATTCCGCCAGGGCAATATGCATCTCATCGACTGGTGGAGGAACCAGTGTGGCGCTGTTGATCGTGCTGCCTGCTGGTCCGATCCAGTTTTGACTGCGTCGGAACTCACCTGGTGTCAGGTGCTCCCCACGAACGCCTTCCATGAGTTTTCCGTGTATTTCCCGTATCAAACGCAGGCTGATCGGCAAGGTGCTGAGCCTCTCCAGCCCATAGTTCAGCGCCTTGGAATAGTTTTGCACCTCCCGGACATCCGCAGTGTCTTCAAAGAAAGATAGTTGCCTTGCCTCGAAATGATACAGGTCCTCCAGGGAAGCACGCGTGCCTTCAATGCGCGAAGAAAGCACCGCTTCACGGCTGATGAAAGGCTGCACCAGGATGTAAGGCGAAGGCAGGGAGTCGGCAAGGCTGGCAAGGTAACCCAACTGCCGCTCAGCTTCGCTCAATGCGTTGAGCATCTCACCAGACCAATGAATGGCGGGTGGGAGCGGGTCGGGCACAAATGCCCAGTAGCCATTTGGCGTGTAGATCACACGCCCGGGAGCTTTATTTGAGAAGTTCTTAGGGTCCATTTTGGTGCCTTGTGATAATAAATTAGATCTATATTATCACTTTAAGCCCAAAGTGTAAATAAGGAAGTCCGTTATTATCACTTTGGAGATTAAACTGCTGAAAGTGGTCAAAAGAGAGACTATGTTTTAGGAAAGATATAACAACCGGGTCTTTTCCTCCATTTGCCCAAATCCCCCATCCCCGTTACAATAAGCCCCATGGAAAACACACAAAAACCGCAAATCTTACTCACCAACGACGATGGCATCCACTCCCCCGGGCTGTGGGCAGCGGCGGAGGTGCTCGAAACGCTGGGTTTCGTGCACGTCGTGGCACCGCGCGAGCAGTACACCAGCACCGGGCGCAGCCTGCCGCACACCTCGGACGGCATCATCGAGCCGCGCACCCTGATCGTCAAGGGCAAACAGTGGACCGTCTATGCCGTGGGTGGGTCGCCCGCCCAGACCGTCCTGCATGGCGTCCTGGAGATCATCAAGGCCAAGCCGGCCCTGGTCGTCTCGGGTATCAACTACGGTGAGAACGTCGCCTCGGGCGTCACCGTCTCGGGCACCATCGGCGCAGCGCTCGAAGCTGCCACCCTCGGCATCCCCGCGCTCGCCATGTCGCTGCAGACCCTCCCCAAGGACCATTTTTCACTCTCCCCCGAGGTGGATTTCACCACCGCCGCCTATTTCACCGGGCTATTTGCTGAAAAGATGCTTAAAACCCGCCTGCCCTTTGACGTGGATGTGCTCAAAGTGGACGTTCCGACCAACGCAACGCCAGCAACACCGTGGAAGGTGACCAGGCAGTCACGCGAGCGTTATTACCACCCCTTTCCCGCGGACCGCATCTCCCTGCAGGATCCTGGTCACGTCAAGTACGATGCGCGCATCGACCTGGACAACCCGGAAGAGGATAGCGACCTCAGCGCGGTGCTCATCCAGCACCTTGTCTCGGTCACCCCGCTCAGCTTTGACCTCACCTCCAGGGTCGAAATGTCGCAACTGGACCGGTTGTTGAGGGGAACAAGCTAAAAAAGTAGGGTGCGATCCGCTTTGGCAAAGCCCTCTGGACGAGTGATCGCACTAATTTGAGCCGAGACCCGTGCGCGGGCAAAAAAATGTAGGGTGCGATCCGCTTTGGCAAAGCCCTCTGGAAGAGTGATCGCACCGATCTCTGCTTGGCCCTTTAGACTTCGGTACCCTCCGTGTCATGACTTTCAGTTTTGTTAATTGTCCCTGAAAATGCTCGAACCGCTCATCCCTTATACACCGGCAGCTCAATCACCACGCGCAGGCCGCCTTCGGCACGGTTCTCGGCCCAGATCCGGCCCTCATGGCGCTCAATGATCGAGCGGGCGATCGCCAGGCCCAGCCCGGAGCCTTCGCCATCCCGCTGGCGCGAGGTGTCGGTGCGATAGAAGCGGTTAAAGATGCGTTCCAACTCGTCCTCCGCCACGCCAGGCCCGCTGTCATCCATGCTGACCTGGATGGTTGTTGCATCCTTGCGGCGGGCGGTGATGTGGATCTGCCCGTTCTCGGGTGTGTAATGCAGGGCGTTGTTCAAGAGGTTGCGGAGCACCTGGATCATGCGGTCGGGATCCGCCTTGACCAAAGGCAGGTCGGGATCGATATCAGTGCTGATCCCGACCGGTTTACCCTGAACCGACTGGTACTGCGGCAGGTGTAAAGCATCCACCAGTTCGCTGATCGCCACTTCGCTGAAATTCATCGGCAGTTCACCGGCATCCGCCCGTGAAAGGGTATGCAAATCTTCCACCAGGCTGTTAAGGCGTTCCGCTTCTTCGGCGATGATATCAAATGTCTCGCGGGTAGCGGGGATGACCCCGTCTTTGACCCCGTCCGTATGCCCTAAAATGATGCTGAGCGGGGTGCGCAGTTCGTGGGCAATATCGGCGGTCATCTGCTTGCGGGCAGTGATCAGGCGGTCCAACTCGGAGTTCATCGTGTTAAAGGATTCGGCCAGTTCGCCCAGTTCATCATGCGAACGCACTTTAACCTTATGCGACAGGTCACCGGCCGCCGCTGCCCTAGTGGCAGCGGTCAACTCGCGGATCGGGCGGGTGATGCGCGGGGCGAGCAGCGAGCCAAGAACGATCGCCAGGATGATGGCGCCAGCGGAAATGGAATAGAGCAGGCGGTTGATACGCTCCAGGAAGATCGGCTGGCGCACATCCCAGTTGTAATTACTGGTGAGAAAAACCAGCGTGCCTATGGTGCGCCCGTTTAGCTTCAGGGATACGCCGTTCTTGACCTCGCGGTTCATGTCCCGCAGGATTAGGGGGGGCAGTTTTTCAGGGTATACCAGGTTGTGTTCCTCGTCCAACAGGAAGAACATCGGATCGGCGGTGTTGGCAACATGCTCCGGGAAATCGCGCCGGATGATCGACTCAAAATGAACGCTCACCCCATCCCAGGAACCTGTGTTAACATAGAAAGCAACCAGTTGGGCGGCAACCGAATCGACGCTTTGTTCAACATAAAAATCGCGCACGGTCTTGTTGGTATAGCGCGAAGAGAAAGCAAAGATCAGGGTGATGATCACCAGGCTGAGCGCCAGGAAGACGAGCATCAGCTTGGCGGTGATGGAACGCAGCATGCTCATCCTTCCCTCCGGAAGCGGTAGCCTGCACCGTAAACGGTCTCGATGTAGAACGGTTCGTGAGAGTCATCCTCGATCTTGGCGCGCAGGTTCTTGATGTGCAGGTCGATGGTCCGTTCATACCCTGCATAGCGCACGCCCTGCACGATATCGAGCAGTTCCAGGCGCGAAAATACCTTGCCCGGTGCCGACATCAAGCCAGCCAGCAGGTCAAATTCGGAGGGGGTCAGGTCGACATACCTGTCTTTGACCTTCACCACGCGGTTCTCGCGGTCCAGGACGATATCACTGGTCTGGAGGACTTCGGCAACCGGCAGCAGGTGCCCCGCGCGGTGCAACACGGCATGGATGCGTGCCATCAGGGTGCGCGGGCGGAAGGGCTTGATGACATAGTCATCCGCGCCAAGCTCAAAGCCCTTCAACTGGTCATCCTCCTGCACCTTGGCGGTCAGCATGATGACCGGCGTGGTGAACTTTTTGCGGAACTCCTGCATGAATTCAAAACCGTCCATGACCGGCATCATGATATCCAAAACGACCAGGTCGGGCTGGTGTTTTTCTGCCATTTCGAGCGCCTCACGCCCGTTGCGCGCGACCACGCCCTTAAAGCCTTCCTGGGCGAGGTAGGAGTTGATCAGGCTGGTCAGGCGGGGTTCATCATCCACCACAAGGATGGTTTTTCGAGGTAAAGTTTCCATGGTTCAATTCCTGTATCTTTCAATACCCCTATATTATGCCTGAAATGTTAATTAATGATGTAAGAACTGTGTAGGGTTTAAGGGTGGTCAGGAAGATGGAAGGGAGCGAAGCTGTGGCGGTGGATGGCGCAGGCACCGCGTTCCAGGATCTGCGCCAGGTGTCCGGCGGTGCCATAGCCCTTGTGGCGGGCAAAGCCATACCCCGTAAACAGGGCATCATAACCGGTCATGAGTGCATCCCTGGTGGTTTTCGCCAGGATGGAGGCACAGGCGATGCTCAGCGAGCGCTGGTCGCCCTTGACCAGGCTGGACTGCGGCAGCGGGCTTTCGGGCAGGCGAATGTAATCGATCAGCAGGTGTTGGGGGGCGGAGGAGAGCTGCGTGATGGCACGCAGGGCTGCCAGGCGGGTGGCTTTGGCAATACCGACCCGGTCGATCTCGGCGGCATCCGCCGTGCCCACCGCCCAGCACAGGGCAACCTCTTTGATCTTGACCGCCCGGGTTTCACGTTCTGCCGGGCTCAACTGCTTTGAGTCGCGCACCCCGTCTAGTTTCAGGGCAAGTTCGGGCAGATTGGGGGGCAGAATGACCGCGCCAACGGCGACGGGTCCGGCCAATGCACCGCGCCCGGCTTCATCAATGCCGGCGACGCGCTTAAAGCCCTCCTGCCAGAGGGTCTGCTCGCTTGAAAGGTCAGGACAGGGTGGAATGAGCGAAAGGTCAAACTTTACGCGCGCCATACAAGCCCTTTTTGGCATTGCGGCGGATCGCCAGGAGGTCGCCCGCCATGCGCAGCGAGTCATCCACCAGGCGCACGCGGCTGTCGGCGTTGAAATACCAGTGAATGGGCACTTCAACAATCCTGAAGCCCAGGTGGCGGGCAATAAAGAGGGCCTCGGCGTCAAAAGACATGCCTTCCAGGGTTTGCAGGGGGAAGATCGCCCGCGCCGCTTCGGCGCTGAAGCATTTAAAGCCGCACTGCGTGTCATTCAGACCCGGCAGTGCCAGCCAGCGCACCAGGGTATTGAAAACCCGCCCCACCAGGTGGCGATAACGCGGCTCGCCGATGCGCTCTGCGCCTGGCAGTTCACGCGAGGCGATCGCCACGTCGAAGCCCGGCAGTTTGGGGGGCAAAAAGAGGCTGATCTCCTCGATCGGCATGGACAGATCGGCGTCCGCCAGGAAGCGGTACTGCCCGCCTGCCGCCAGCATGCCCAGCTTCACCGCCAGGCCTTTACCGCGCCGGGTGGACTGAATAAGCTGGAGATAAGGGTAGCGATCCTGGTATTCCTCGACCACCTCGACCGTATGATCCGCGCTGCCATTTTCGACCACGATCACCTCGTAAGTATAGGACTGGGTGCTCAAAAAGCGGTCGATCTGTTCCAGCGAAGCAGGCAGGCGGTGTTCCTCGTTGTAGGCAGGGATAATGATGGATAATAAGGGTTCTGACATAATCTTTTACCTGTTGGACAATAATTTTAGCATCATTCCCCGGGCGATTAAAAACAAAGGTCGGGGTGGGCGGACTTGAACCGCCGACCTCTGCGTCCCAAACGCAGCGCGCTAGCCGACTGCGCTACACCCCGGCAAGGCAGAGTATAATCGGAAACATCATGAACCGTCAAGGCATGTTATGAAACCCACTGTGAGTAGGTCAGCACATGGTATACACTTTTTAGATAAGTCATACGAGTTGTACCGTGATCGATGTTTGGAGTTATGGGGGATAAGATATCAAGACATCGAGGTGTATATTGATCAAAG
>Ga0123335_1003802_pt1 | contig 20475 bp, 19 predicted proteins | sample BiotimSIPDNA_2_FD_89707 | JGI IMG/M metagenome (GOLD analysis project Ga0123335, IMG submission 89707) | Anaerobic biogas reactor microbial communites from Washington, USA - Biogas_R2 time_0 SIP DNA | ecosystem: Engineered > Bioreactor > Anaerobic > Unclassified | place: Washington, USA...
AGCCGCTGGCTCAAGAAAAAACGACTCGAGCACGCCTATTACCTGATCAAGGAAAAACATAAAGCACCTTCGGATGTTTATCTTGAGGTTGGCTTTGAAAATCTCTCCCACTTTTCATCGTCATTCAAAGAGGCTTACGGTCGAAATCCCTCGGCCCTGAATGACCTGCACAGCAAAACAATTTTGGCCCGTGAGCGGTAGCGGTCAACATAATTTTTTTGTATAGTGGATCTCCGCAAACCCAAGGGCGCCTGACAAGCGGAACATTGACGTAAGGTAATCATTAAACGGTTGTTTAATTCATGGAGGTGATTTCGTGCATCAACTGAAATTTGATCAAAAGGTTTGCGCAAGCTGCAGGTCCGCCGACTGTCTGCTTAAATGCCAGTATATGAAATTTAGCGGACACAAGGAGGCTCACGGGGAAATGATGAAAATCATGAAAGGTAAAGACTCGCGGGTCCTTACTGAATGCATGACCTGCTATGCCTGCGAAGAATACTGCACTCGGGGCAACCACCCCTTTTATCTTATCTCAGAGCGGCGCGAGGAAAAAGGGATGTTTACCGCACCGCGTCCTATTACCAATCAATGGATTAACATGACAAAAATGCAGGGCAAGTACCTGGTAGGTGACGTGAAAGACAAGGCGCTCTCCTGCTGCTATATTCCCGACCTGGGGGCGCTGGGCACCGGAGAAATCTTCAAGGATGTCGCCTCCGCGGGCGTTTTCGGAGCGGAATTCATGTGCCCCGCTGTCCATACACACTTTGCCCGTATGTCGGTCATCAAAGAAAGGCTGCCTGTCGTCATCGAGAACTACCGCAAACTTGGTGTGAAGGAGGTTATCTGCCTGCATGACGAATGCTATGGCACGCTTACTTCGATTGCTTCCGCTTACGGAATGGAGGTGCCTTTCAAGCCGGTTTACTACCTGGATTATGTTCTCCAGCGAATGAAAGAACTCAAAGATAAAATCAAACCTCTGAACATCACCGTTGCTTACCAGCGTTCCTGCTCCAACCGGCTCATTCCCGATAAATTGCCGGTGGTCAAAAAAATCTTCCGGCTCATTGGCGTCAAAGCGCCCAAAAGAACCTATCAGGACGAAAACGCTCTTTGCTGCGCGGAGATTCTGCGCTCCATTTCCGGTTACAAACTGGCCGACGACGTGGTCAAGCGCAATATTGACGACATGGTAAAGGTCGGCGCCGAATACTGTGTATTCAACTGTCCGGCCTGCCAGATTTCTCTCTCGGAAAAAGTCGCGAAGCGGGGACTCAAACCGGTTCACATCATCGATCTATGCAAAATGGCCATCGGTGAAAAAGAAAGGGGGGCGACATGAGTGATATTCGAAAATCGCTGGTGGATATTGTCGGCGAACGGGGCGTGTCCGACGCTCCGGAAGAACTCTGGTTTTATTCACGCGATCCCGGTGTGCTCGCGCCGCACAGACCAGATTATGTGGTCGCACCAAAAACCACCGAAGAAGTCCAGAAAATCGTCAGGCTGGCAAACCGGGAGAAGATTCCCGTCGTTCCGATGGGAAACGGCATGTCGTTGGCAGGACTCGTGATTCCGCTCAAAGGCGGCATCGTGATGGACATGAAGCGGATGAATAAAATTCTGGAAGTCAACCCGATGGCCCGCTATGTGGTCGTGGAAGGCGGAACGTCCCAGGGCGCCCTCAAAGCTTATCTGCAAGAACACCATCCGACGCTGAGGCACAGCATTCCCGACGCACCTCCGGCCACAACCATTGCTGCAAACGTTTCCCTGCACGGCCAGGGCAGGCTCACCAATCAATACGGTTTTAACTCAGACATGGTCACGGGACTCGAAGTAGTTCTGCCTACGGGCGAAATCTGCCTGATCGGCTCGCCCTCAATCGGCCCCTACTGGATTTCCAAAGGTCCCACACTGCCGGACCTGTCGGGACTTTTCCTGGGCTGGCTGGGATGTACGGGCATCATCACCAAGGTCGGTCTCAAGCTTTACCCCAACAAAAAAATTCGCGATGCCGAATTGTTTGTCACAGACCGGGTCGATCTGATTCCGCACATTCTTTACAAGCTGACTCATCTGGAAATGCTCGAGGACATCAACGTCTGGTTTCAGCCCAAGCCTGTCATGTTTCTGGGCAACTTCCACATCACGATTTTCTTCACCGGCGACACGGCAGAAGAAATCGAATTCAAGCGGAAGCTGATCTGGGATGCCTTGCAGGAATACATGGATTCCAAGGACGGCGGCTTTATGTCAATACAGTACATGAAATCCGTGCTCCTGGAAATGCCCGGCCGCAATATCGCCGATTTCGCCGATGTGCCCAAAGGCGGCGGGTTCGAATACTCCGGGCCCATTGCACCAATTGAACATTTCCCGCAATACGCCGCAAAGCTGGTGGAACTCGCCGCCATATATAATGTTCTCTACGCCAGCGCGGCCAGGCTCATTTCCGGCGGGCACTGCATGATGTTCAGCATCTCTTTCGCCTTCAACCGCAACGACCCGGCGATGATGGAGCGCGTGGAAAATGCTCTGGATGAGGCGATGGCTTTTGCTCTGGACATGGGCGGTATTCCCTGGAAGCCTAATTTCAAAGAACAAAAGATGACGCTCGAAAGAATGGAACCCAACGCGCGCAATCTCCTTTTGATGATCAAGAAAAATCTCGATCCGCAAGGGATCATGAACCCCGGCAACTGGGAGGTGAACGCATGACCTACGTACGACACATCGAACATGAAAATATCGTGCATCGCTGCTTCCGCTGCGGCTACTGCAAGTATCCGTCCGACTACAGTGACTTCAACTGCCCTTCCTACAAAGCTTTCGGCTGGGACACCTTCGCCCCGGGAGGCCGCATGTGGTTGACCCGCGCCTGGCTTGCAGGCGAAATTGAAACTTCTGCGCGCTTTGCCGAAATCATGTTTTCCTGTGTGGCGTGCGACAACTGCAAAAACCAGTGCGTATTTCCCAAATTCAAGGATTTTCTGCCGGACATCTTTCAGGAAACCCGCGCCGAGCTGGTGGGCGAAGGCAGGATTCCACCGGGCGTACGCGACTATTTCAAGGCCATTGCGGTGAACGGCAATCCCTACAAGCTCCCGCAGAATGAAAGGGGCGCATGGGCCGCAGGCACAGGACTCAAACCATTCAACAACCACAAATACCTCTTTTACACGGGCTGCGTCGGCTCTTACGATGAAGTCGGACAGCGCATGGCCAAAAGTGTGGGGAAAATGCTGGTGGACATGGGTCTTTCTGTTGGAATCCTTGGAAGCGAAGAGACCTGCGACGGCAACGACGTACGGGTATTGGGCGAGATAGGACTCTTTACCCAGTTGGCCCAGGCCAATGTTGATATATTCAAGGCGAAAGGCGTCAGAGAAATCATTACGCTTGATCCCCACGCGCTAAACACGTTCAAAAAAGATTATCCCGGCCTCGGCGGTATATTTCAGGTCCGTCATTACAGTGAGGTGCTGGCCGAACTGATCCGAAAGAAAAAGATCAAGCTCAAAGCTTATCCGGCAAAAATCACTTATCACGATCCCTGCTACCTGGGGCGGCATCAGAATATTTACCAGGCGCCACGGGAAATCCTTAAGGCCGTTCCAAAAGCCGAACTGGTCGAAATGCACCGTCACGGCCCAAACGCCTTTTGCTGCGGCGGAGGAGGCGGCAACTTTTTTACGGACATACTGGGCACAGCGGAGAGCAGCGCCTCGCGAGTGCGCGTGCGCGAAGCGGCTGAAACGGGGGCCAATATTCTGGCGGTCGGCTGCCCCAACTGCGCCAAGATGCTTTCCGATGCGGTGAAGATGGAACATCTCGAAGACCGCATGGAAGTGCTTAACCTTGCTGAAATTCTGGAGCGGGCCCGAAAATGATTTTAGCTCACCCCTCCCTTGACGGGAGGGGCTGGAGGAGGGTGAAATCAAATCCCCCTCCCCTCGGTCCCCGCCCACCAGGGGCGGGGAAATATCCTAAGGAAGCCAAAGTCCAAAATAATGACCATGGAGATAATCATCAAATGAACAGAGAAGAAATGCTTGAAGCGGTTTATCAAAAAGCAAAAGCCAGCGAACTCAAAGGTGGCAATTGCGCCCAATGCTCCATTGCGGCCATTTTTGACGTTCTGGGTGTGGAGGATGAAAACGTTATCCGGGCCGCCACAGGATTGGCCGACGGCGTGGGCCTGAGCGGCGATGGCCACTGCGGCGCGCTTTCCGGCGGCACGATGGCCATCAGCTACTTTTTCGGCCGAAGCAAGGAAGACCTCGGTCGATTGGGCAAGCAGCTACGGGCACTGCTGCTCGCCAAAAAATTTCATAAACAGTTTGTAAAAGAGTTTTCCACTTGCCGGTGCCATGATATTCAGATCAAGCGATTCGGCCGTTTTTTCAACCTCTACGACATGGAGGATTTGAAAGCGGCCGTTGCCGCGAACATGGCCGAAAGCTGTTCCACGCTGGTCGGTAAAGCGGCACGGATGGCGCTTGAGATCATCCTCGACGAACAGGATAAAAAGAGCAAGAACGTGGAATTACCGGTGCCGTAAGAGTTAAATACGATACCGGAGTTCCTGTTCAAATCCGGTGTTTCGGCTGTACCTCTATAAAGACGTTCACCTTCATAAAAAAATTTAAAAGGCAGGTATTAGCAAATGATTCGTTCTATTTCTGAAAGTCCTCTCTATCCGATTGTCAACCCGAAAAGCATCGCCTTTTTCGGCGCATCCAACACATTTATGCGCATGGGATCAATCATGCTTTCCTCTTTGCAGGCCCTGGGATTTGAAGGAGAAATATTTCCGATTCATCCCACAGAGAAAGTCGTCCGCGGCCTTGCGGCCTATACGACCATCATGGATGTGCCCAAAGTTCCTGATCTGGCCGTCATCGTGCTGCCCACGGAAATTGTATGCCAGACGCTTGACAATTGCGGCAAGAAAGGTATTCGTCATGCCATTGTGGTTTCAGGAGGGTTTCGTGAAGCAGGCCCGGAAGGCGCCCTGCTGCAAAAGGAACTGGAGGCAATCGCCCGCCGGCATGATATCCGGTTTCTGGGTCCCAACTGCCTGGGCGTTGCCAATCTGCACCTCAAGCTAAATCCCACGCCCATCAAGGCGGATTGCCCGGCCGGCTTTGTCGGTCTGGCCTCGCAAAGCGGAAGCTTCATTACGCAGATGTTCAACTATCTTCACCGCCACGGCATGGGGTTCAGTACGGCCTTAAGTGTGGGCAACGAAGCCAGCATCGATATTGTGGACTGCCTGGAATATCTGGGTGCCTGTCCCAACACGAAAGTCATCACTCTGTATATTGAAGGAATCAACCGCGGAAACAAGTTCGTGGAAATCGCAAAAGCCATCACCCCCCGAAAGCCCATCGTCGCTCTTTACGTGGGCGGCTCGGAAACGGGAAAGCAAGCGGGGCTTTCCCATACCGGATCTCTGTCCGGTCCAAACGAAATCTATGACGGAATCTTTAAGCAATGCGGAATTATCCGTGCCCGGACGCTCACCGAGCTGTTCGATTACTCGCTGGCCCTGGGAACCCTGCCCCGCCCGGCGGGAAACCGGGTCGTTGTCCAGACGCATTCCGGAGGACCCGGCGCGACTGCGGCCGATTCCTGCGGACGCTCGGGACTTTCACTGCCGCGCCTGTCACCCGAAACCGTGGAAAAGCTCAAACCCCTGATTCCAAAAACCGCCAGCACGGCCAATCCCGTGGACATGACCTTTAGCAAAAATCCTGCGGAGGATTTTTTCAGTATTCCGGATATTCTTCTCCAGGACGAACAGACCGATATGCTCCTTGCTTATTTTATCTCTCCGGGAATTTTCATCGAACGAATCCTGGGCGAAATGGGCATTGAGGAGGATCTGGTCGCCTTGGAAACGGACAAACTGAGCGTTGACTACGCGGAGAAATTCTTCAGTCTCACCAGGCTGCACCCCGATAAGCCGATTGTTGGGTTTACCTATCGCAGCCTTCAGGAAAAAATGATCCGGACTCTGCTGGACCGCGGCATTCCCGTTTATCAGGATCCGGAACGAGCCGTAAGAGCCATGGCGGCCGTGTGGAAGTACTACGAAAAAAGAGAAAGCATGAAGGCTGATACTGCCTGACGGTGATTGACGGTTGTGAAATAACACTACTTTGAAAAGGTCAGCGTATCGGGACACCCGACATTTGAACTGGCTGTATAAAGACACCTCGATCTTTCAACCCGGTTTATCAATAATGATTCGTAACATTATCCATAATATTTTTGAGTTTTGTCGCGGCAGATGCCGGATCATCGGCTGAACAGACTGCAGAAACAACAGCCAGGCAGTCGGCGCCCGCTTCTGCCACGGCCTGCGCATTGGAAATGTTGATCCCGCCGATCGCCACCAGGGAATGCCGGCTGAAAGCCCGGATTTTCCTTAATCCTGCAATTCCCCAGGGCTCTTTGGTATCTGTCTTGGTCGGCGTGGCAAATACGGGACTCACTCCGATGTAATTTACATCCAGTTTTTCAACAGACTCGACATCCTCCCAGGTTTCCACCGACAGCCCGATGATCGCTTTTTCTCCCATCAGCTTACGGGCTTTGTCATAAGGCATATCCTGCTGACCAATATGCAAGCCATCCGCCCCGCAGGCCAGCGCCACCTCAATCCTGTCATTAATAATGAGGGGAACCTGAAAAGGAAGCAGAATTTTTTTTACGGCCACGGCTTCCTCGATGAAATCACACGTCGGCATGTCCTTTTCCCGCAACTGAATGTACGACACGCCGCCCTGCACTGCCTTGAAAACAACATCCCGCAGGGGCCGGTTTCGGCACAAACCGCGGTCGGTTACAAGATAAACACCACGCACAGTTATTCCTCCACTTTAAGGCGCATGTGGATATCGTTTTCCGACAGGTTATACAGGATATCCAGAAAATGCATCTGTAAAGAGCCGGGACCCGACGACTTTTCGGCTGCCATCTCCCCCGTAATGCCCATGACTGCCATTGCTTTGGCCGCGGCGGCCAGACCGTCTTTTTCAACGGCTGCGAAAGCCCCGCAAAGAGCAGTGGCCGTGCAGCCCAATCCGGTAACTTTTGTCATCATTGGATGGCCGTTGGCAATTTTTACCATCCTGTCTCCCTGGACAACATAATCGATCTCTCCACTGATGCACACGGTGCAGTTTCTTTCTTTGCTGATGATCCTGGCCGTCTGAAGCGCCTCACCTGAAGCAGCTGTGCTGTCGACCCCTTTGGTTTGAAGACTGCTGTCCGTAAGCGCCATAATTTCAGATGCATTGCCACGAATAATCTTCGGTTCAGCGACATTGATCAGTTCACGAATCTTAAGGGTCCGATAGGGCGTTGCTCCGGCGCCCACCGGATCGATCACCACTGGAACGCCGTTTTCCCAGGCCGCAGCGAAAGCCTTGAACATTCCCCGCGCCCAGGGTTCACTGATCGTACCAACATTGATCACCAGCGCCGAGGCCATGGCCGCCATGTCGGCGACTTCTTCTTCGGCGTGGATCATCACCGGTGATGCGCCGAGAGCCAGAAGCGCATTGGCTGTATTGTTCATGACCACGTAGTTTGTGATGTTATGAATCAATGGACTTCTTGCACGAATATCCTCAACTGACCGATAAATTTCCGCTGCTGTAAGTTTCATTTTTCTGTCTCCTCTGAAGTTCAGAACCAACTAAATAAAAAAACCCTTCTGCCGCAAGGGAAAAGGGTTTTCAAATCGTCTTTATTCTCCCTCCGCCGGCATTATCCGGATCAGGTTCAACGGGTATGATCTCAGACAGGATTTCATACCTGCCACCCCGATTGTGTTGCTTGTATTTACCAGCCTCCAGCTCCCTTGTCAATTGTGGATTCGCAACATATTTTTTATTTACACATTTCTTGTGCATCATGGTATTTTACAATCCAATGTCAGGAAAGGATATCACCGTGAACCAAAATCCCCTTGTCTTCGGTATCGGCCAGTGTTCGCTGGACTATCTGGGTCAGCTTCCCGCTTACCCGCCGCCGGATGTGAAGTGTGAATTCACCAATCTGGTTGTGCAGGGCGGAGGCCCCGTCGCAACTGCTCTGGTTGCGCTGAAGCGATGGGGACTTGATGCCTTTATGGCGGGTGTGGCAGGGGATGATGACTTTGGCGCGCAAATCACCTCTTCGTTGACGTCGGAAGGCATCGATACGGGCGGTCTCGTCATCCGCAAAAATCATCACTCCCAGTTTGCGTTTATCGTCAGTGAACCGGCCACGGCCCGCCGTACAATCTTCTGGCGGCGTCCCACCGGCCACCCCCTCCGGCCTGAAGAACTGGACTTAAATCTGCTTTTAAAAAGCAGGGCGCTTCATACAGACGGTTTGTTTCCCGAAGCCTCTCTTTTTGCCTGCCGCAAAGCAAAGGAGGCAGGCATTCCCGTCATTGTTGACGCAGGATCCCTGCGCGACGGGATGCTGGAAATCGCTAAACTCAGCAACTGTTTTGTCACATCAGAAACTTTTTCCAACGCACTTTCCGCAAGCCCGGAAGAAACTTGCCGTATACTTGAGGGTCTTGGTGTTCGCTTCACAGGTGTAACGCTGGGTGCAAGAGGATATGTCGCCCTGGTCGATGGCCGTTTCATCCGCAAAGCAGCTTATCCGGCAAACGCGATTGACACCACCGGCTGCGGCGATGTCTTTCACGCCGGTTTGACTTACGGCATTGTGCAGGAGTGGGACGCAGAAAAGTCACTGGATCTTGGAGCCTGGGCGGCCGCCAGAGTGAGTGAGCAGATGGGCGGACGAAGCGGTATTCCAACCCTCGGAGATTTTCCTTGTCCTCCGCCGGCGGAGGTGGCGTGAAACGCCGGAGGTGGTAGTCATAGGGATTGCTCCCTGAGTAATTCGAAGCGGCAAGGACGGCAAATACCGGACGATTACAAGGAGCACCCCGTATAAAGCGACCTCCCCCTACCCCCTGAGGCTCTGTCGCAATTCTTCTTTGCCATTACACCCGCAATGACATTGCGACACAGTCTCCCTCCATCAGGGGGACAACCGATGCCGTTCAATCTGCCGCCAAATGGTAACACGCTAATCACATAAGGTAACCTTAATGATTTAAACTTTTCATTGTCTTGGTAATAATTCACAAGAAAGAGTCTGTTTTGTAAAGATATTCCACACCCATCATAAAAAAAGATTGACAGACGGTCTTTTCTATTATACTCGTATACAAGTTAATTGCATGCGAGGATAATAGCATGGAAAAAGTAGACTGTATCTTCTTTCAGCTTGCCAAGGCCTATCAACTAGGTAATCGATTCCTGACTCAAAAGGTTTCCGAACTCAACCTGACCTCCGTTCAGGCCATGATACTGGGTTTTCTCGACCAGGAAGATCAGATCACATCGAGCGAACTGGGCAGACGGTCTGAACTCGACAGTGCAACACTGACGGGTATTCTGGATCGCCTGGAGACCGCCGGGTTTATCGAACGCAAAGGCAATCCTGACGACAGACGTTCCATCCGCATTCATCTGACAAAACAAGGCAAGGCAATGGCCCACGAGGCAAGCCGGGTCATCATCGAGGCCAATAAAGAGTTTCTGCAGGTTTTAACCGAAGAACAAAAGCATGATTTGCACGGCATCATTCAAACCCTGCGTCAATATACAACGCGGTTGAAGACACATATCAAACACCCGGGCAGGATGCCGGAGAAAAGGAGCAATTATGGGAAAGATTCATAAAACCGGCTGTGTCCTTTGCGCGCAAAATTGCGGCCTGGATATCGAAGTGGAAAATAACCGCATCGTCAAAGTGAAGGGCGACAAGACCAATGTAAAAAGCGAAGGCTATGTCTGCCGCAAGGGTTTAAATGTCGCCTATCATCAGCACAATGCCGATCGGCTGAAATATCCGTTGAAAAAAATCGGAGACAAGTTTGAACGCATTTCCTGGGATCAGGCCATTGAAGAAATCGCCGCCAAACTCAAAAGCATTATTGACCAGTATGGTCCGCGCTCGTTCGCTTACATGGGTGGCGGCGGACAGGGCTGCCATTTTGAGGCGGCTTTTGGCGTGCGCCTGATGCGCCTGCTTGGCTCGCAATATCAGTACAGTGCGCTGGCACAGGAATTCTCCGGCGCTTTCTGGGTCTGCGGGCGCACGCATGGGAAGCAGTATCTGCATGACCAGCCTGACATCAACAATACTGATGTTCTTATAACTTTCGGCTGGAACGGCATGCAAAGCCATCAGATCCCTCAGGCACCGCGGCAGCTTCAGCGCCTTTCCAAAGATCCGGACAAACTGCTAATTGTTGTTGACCCCCGCGTATCGGAAACCGCAAAACTTGCCGATATCCATCTGCAAATCCGTCCCGGCACGGATGCCCTGCTGCTCAAGACGATGATTTCGATCATCCTTGCGGAAGGTTGGCAAAACAAGGATTATCTGGCAAATCATACATCGGGCTTTGATCAGGTAAAATCCTATTTTGAAAATTTCGACACCCGCGCCGCAGTCAAAACCTGCGAACTTGATTTTGATAAGGTGCTTGAAGTTACCAAAGCCTATGCCAAGCGCAAATCGTCCCTGCGCTATGATCTGGGTATTTTCATGGGGCGCCATAGCGGTTTAAACTCATATTTGATCGTTATTCTTCAGGCGATCTGCGGCAGGCTTTGCATGCCGGGTGGCAACGTTATTAACGGCCATATGATGCCCATCGGCCCGCACACGGATGAGAGAGATCCCAAAATCTGGCGGACGGTGACCACAAACGCCTTCCCGGTTTGCGGTTCCTTCCCGCCGAACGTCATGCCGGAAGAAATCCTGTCAGATCATCCTGAGCGCCTGAGAGCGGTTATCGTCACGCAGTCCAATCCGCTTCGCTCTTACGCTGATACGACAGCTTATGAAAACGCTTTCCGCCGTCTGGACCTTCTGGTTACAGGGGAAGTCGCCATGACGGAAACAGCCGCCCTGTCGCATTACGTGCTGCCTTCCCGCACAGGCTATGAATCCTGGGACGGCACTTTCTTTCCCATGACCTATCCCGGCATTCACTTCCAGATGCGGCGTCCCATTATTGAACCGGACGGAGAACCACTGGAACTGGGGGAAATTCATCTTCGTCTGGCCGATAAGCTGGGCCTGATTCCGCCGATTCCGGAAAGCCTCTATCAAGCCGCAGAAGAAAGTCACGCGGCATTTGCCAGGGCGCTCATGGAATACGCCATGACCGAACCGAAAGCCATGAAAGCCATGCCGTTTATTCTGGGAAAAACCCTCGGGAAAGCGATGGGCTCCGTGCACCTCGCGGCGCTTTGGGGCATGCTGCAGGTCGCTCCGAAGTCATTATATAAAAATGCCATTCGGGCAGGCTTCAAGTCGGGTGCGACACTTGGAGAGGAAATCTTCAGGCAGATCATGGATCATCCAGAAGGTGTCTGGGTGGGAAAGATCGATCCGGAAAACAACTTTTCTGAAATAAAAACGGAAGACGGCAAGATTAATCTCCATATTCCGGAACTGATTGAGGAACTGCAAAGCGTCGAAGCGCAAAGAGAAGAGGCAATGCTGGTCATGCCTTCCCAATACCCCCTCATCTTAATGGCCGGACGGCATACGTCCATGAACGCCAATACGATGATGCGCGATCCCGCCTGGAACGAAGGCAAGCGTGCCTGCACGCTGGCCATGCATCCCGACGACGCGGCAGCCTTAAATTTAAAGGATGGGCAGCAAGTCCGGATAACAACCGAGGCAGGCTCAGAAGAAATCGAGCTGGAGATAACGGAAACAGCGCATCAAGGCCACGTGGTCATTCCCCACGGTTTCGGTATGGTTTACAATGGTGTCAAATACGGTGCCAACGTGAATCGTTTGACCAAAAACACACACCGAGATCAGTTCTGCACACCGATGCACCGGTATGTGCCATGCAGGGTAGATGCATTATAGAAGGAGAAAATCTTCATTGAAAAAGGAGAATATTATGAGCGAACTGGTAAAAATTTCCATTGAAAACCACGTAGCGGATGTCCGTTTCAACCGGCCCGAAAAATACAACGCTTTAAGTTTTGACATGATTGATGCGATGGCGGATGCAGTTGACCGTCTGGCCAAAGAACCCGGTGTTCGGGTTGTGGTCATTTCCGGTGAAGGCAAGAGCTTCTGTGCCGGGTTGGACATTGAGAATTTCGCCGCCATGCAATCCGGAGAAAAAAGGTTCCCCAATCTCACTAAGAGATATAAGAACCGGATTTCCAACATCTATCAGCATATCGGTTACGGCTGGAAAGAGCTGCCGGTTCCGGTGATCGCGGCAATCCACGGTGTGGCGATGGGGGGCGGCTTTCAGATCGCCATGGGCGCCGACATTCGCTTCTGCACGCCCGACACCAAATTCTCCATCATGGAAATGCGCTGGGGATTGATTCCGGATATGAGCGTGACCCAGACCATCCGCGATATTGTATCGATTGACGTGGCCAAAGAGCTGATCTATACAAACAAAGTCATCCTGGGAGAGGAAGCGCTCAAATTGAAACTGGTGACGCACGTCTGTGAAAAACCTCATGAAGACGCCATGGCCCTGGCCAAAGAAATTGCTTCCAAAAATCCTGACGCCATCCGGGCGGCGAAAAAGCTCCTCAACGAAGTGTGGCACGGAGATTCCGCCCGCGGCCTCATGATGGAGTCCGAACTGATGATGACGCTGATGGGCAGCCCCAATCAACTGGAGGCGGTTACCGCGCAGTTTACCAAACAGCCGCCCAAATTCAAGGACCCGGTCTAACAGATGATCTGCATCCACAAAGTATGGACACAACCATGAACCTTTTTGATCAAGACATTTTGCTTACAGATCTTGGAAACACCCGCTTTGCCGGTGTGGTTTCGGACAACTGGTCCGTAAACGGAAACCCGAACGGTGGATACCTGATGGCGATGATCACCGACGCGATGCTGCGGTGCAGCGACAAGAAAAACACGCCCCTAGTTACCGCCAATTATCTTTCCCGCTGTGTCCCCGGCGAGGTGGAGATCCGGATTTCAGAAATTGCCCGTTCCAGACAATTTACACGTTTTGAGGCAAGAGTATTGCAGCAGGGGGAGGAAAAAATAAGGGCTCTCGGCACCTTCACCGCAGAAAATGACAGCTGCGTTGTTGAGCGCTATGAGACAAAGGCTCCGAAGCTCGCACCGGTTGAAAAATGCGTTCAGATCCCACCCATGCCCAAATATACCCTTTTTCACAATCTCGATCTCCGGCTAGACCCGAGTTGCGCAGGCTGGATGTTTGGGAAACTCGCCGATGTATCAGAGAATAAGGGCTATTTCAGATTCTCTGACGGCCGTCCCGTAGATCTTCTTTCCCTTTTTCTGATCATCGATTCCATGCCTCCCGCGGCACTGGCCACCCAGGGCATGAACGCATGGGTTCCGACGATAGAGCTTTCCGTGAACATCCGCAACCTGCCGCAGACGAATCGGCTTAAATGCAGTCTCAGAACCCGTTTCATTACCTGCGGGCTCCTGGAGGCTGACGGAGAAGTATGGGATGAAAAAGGAAACCTGGCGGCCATCTCACGCCAGATTGCCCAGTTCAAAGCAGGGTAATGTCCCGTGGAATCGAGGTTCTTTGTACTGAATCGTCAACTGCCTGCATATCCTTTTTCCACTATCGCTTTCCCGATATCCCTGCTTGACCCTTCAGGTTTTTCAGTGTAGGAGAAAAAAATGATCCGAAAATAACGGGGCCGTTTTGCTTACAGTTTCCATTATTTGAAGGGCATAAAAAACACGCCAAACGAAAAAGGAGACCATCCATGGAAAACACTAACGAGCCCAGACTTACCAATATCAAGGTAAATCCCGAAAACCTTTACAGGGAAGAGACGTTCACAGATCTGACCTACGCCTCCATCCGGCGCCTCACGCCTGTAAAAATTGACGGTTCGGTTGACGAAAGCAGGGAAACTTTTTTCACCGGAATGGCCCAGCTGATGTCGCCCAACGGACCGATTCCTGTTCAGTGCATCATTGAAGGCGCCAAAACGCTCAGCGAGGCGGCAGCTAAATTGCCGGACGCCATTGAAAAAACGGTTAAGGAGATGATTTCCGAGGCCAAAGAGATGGAGCGTCAGGAAGCGTCCCGGATCGTTGTGCCCGGCCAATAAATACGAGGTCTGATGATGATAGAAAATACCGTCGACGCATGGCACAAATTAATTAAATCCAAAAGCGCAGCAGGCCTGGATGATGTTCTGGCTGAAAATGTTGTCTTTCATTCCCCGGTGGTTCATACACCGCAGGCAGGAAAACTCATAACGACGTTATACCTGACGGCGGCTCTGCATGTGTTCAACAATGAATCGTTCCACTATCTTCGGGAAGTCACTTCCGGCAATCATGCCGTGCTGGAGTTTCAGACCATCATCGACGGAATAACCGTCAACGGAGTGGACATGATCACCTGGGGAGAAGACGGCAGAATTGTTGATTTCAAAGTCATGATCCGCCCGCTGAAAGCCATCAACCTGATCCATAAAATGATGGGGGATATGCTGCAGAAAATGAAATGATCATCCCTTTCATTTTATTCAGTTCGATTTTTTCCATCTTCATAGTGAAAGAGCACGTCACCTGCTATCCCGGCATGTCCATCGTCCTTATCATCACCGGGGACATCACCATTAAAATGTCCTGATTCTTTTTCAAATTGCAGGTGGACGAATCCCCTCCAATTGTGTATGGAAAATCATGCCGGCAGATGACTCCTTATACAGACAGCTTCAGATTCAGCTGGACCGCTACCCAATCGGATACCCGCCGACAAAAAGCGGCGTCGAAATCGAAATCCTCAGGTATTTCTTTACCCCGATGCAGGCAAAAATTGCTTTGTGTCTGACGCTCCGCTCTATACCCATTGGCAGAATCCGTAAAAACCTCAAAGATCAATTTCAAATTGAACTTTCTTCAGAAGAACTCTTTGCGGCACTTGAGGAAATGTTTATGAAGGGGGTCATCAGGCGCACGGATAGCAAAGACAGAAAGCTGCGATACGGTATTGCCATGCTGGCCATCGGCATGTTTGAATATCATGTCGATGACCTGACTCCCCGGCTTATGGAAATGATGCATCGTTATTTCGATGAGGCCTTCGGCGCCGAATTCTTCTGCTCTTCACTTCCCCAGCTTCGCACCAGCCCGCACCTGAAAGCAATCGTTCCGGAATATATTGTCGACACCTACGATAACATGCGGCACTTCATCGCGCATACCCGCCAGACGATCCATGTGGCAAACTGCGTCTGCAAACAGGGTGAAGCCCTGATGGGAAAGCCATGCCAAAAAACGGACAACTATGAAATCTGCCTGTTGTTCGGATCAACCGGTTATGAGGCGCGTGGCCGGGCCAGAACCATTTCCAAAGAAGAGTGCCTGAAAATCCTGGACGAAGCAGAAGAAAAAGGAATGGTCCTGCAGCCCGGCAACTCCAGAAATCCAAGTTGTATCTGCATCTGCTGCGGCTGTTGCTGCGGCGTGCTGACCACTGCCAAAAAGCACGCCCGCCCTGCCCGCTTTTTTGCCACCAATTATTATGCCGTCATTGATACAGCTTCCTGCACGGGGTGCGGCCTGTGCGTGAAACGCTGCCAGATGGATGCAATCACCCCCATGGGAAAAACCTTCCGGGTGGATCCGGACCGGTGCATCGGATGCGGGCTTTGTGTCACAAGATGCAAACCCAAAGCGGCACGTCTGATAAAAAAAGACAAGCTGACGGTGCCCCCGATGAACACAGAGATTTTGTATCTGAGTATCCTGATGGAAAAGGCCGGCCGAAAGAAAATGATTGTCAATATGCTGAAACTGCTTTTCGGAAAACCTCTTTGATTCTGTTTCAGGGTGGTAAAGTGCCCTGTCTTTTTTCAATACCAAACCAATTCAGAATTGTATCGTTTGCTTCGCGGGGATAGGTATGGGAGACATCCTCGATCATCTTAAGTTTGACGTCTGCACCTGATTGCTGCAGGTGCCTGCAGGCCTGAACCGCCCTGCCTGCCGGAAATATCCAATCCTGCGCTCCATGTACCCAAAAGATGCACTTTCCCTTTGCGTTTTGCAAATCCACAGGGGGAAGCGCACAGGCTACCGGGGCAACGGTGTCACAGGCAATCATTCCGGAAAAAGCCAGTTCCAGCGCAAAGGTTCCGCCATCGGACATTCCTGTAAAAAGAATGCGTGAACGGTCGATGTGGATACGTGAAAAGATATCTTTCAGATGATGTTCCAACAATTTCCCGTCATGCTCAACATTTGTAATCGACCATGTAATTGCCTGCGATGTGGGAGCAAGAAGAACGAATCCCCTGCTGCGGGCTTCACGAATCCAGGCCCAGATGAAATCCCTCCCATGACTGTAACCTCCGTGCAGAGCCACAATCAGGGGAAAGGCCCGGTCCGGCACCGGAGAGCAGAATTCCGGAACATAGAGGGAATACCCGCCCCGGGCGTGAATATTCGGGTCCGTCCCGACATGAAACAGACCGGTTTGCCGGGCTGAAGATGGTTTCGCAGGGAAAGAAAAGGAAATGCCGGGCTCCAGAAAATACCGGTTGACTTCGGGGAATACGCCGCAAAGGGCAAAGATTGCTTCCTGGGCCCGATAGTATTTCCGGGCGGCTCGCAGAGCCGCGATAAATGCGGCCTGCAGGTCCTCTGCATCACCGAAACTCCGGATAGCCTGGAGCATGAAATCACAGGCGCGCAAAAGTGCCAGACGTGTGCTTTCATCCATCCCGTCTTCACCGGCGATTTGAAGATACCGCTGCGAGCTCTGAAGCGGCTCAATATGGACAAACAGCTCTTTCCGGATTTCGGCAAGCACAAGGGGATTCAATCTCCTGAGCGCCGCTTCGAATCCCTGGAAAGCAAGAACCAGGACCGCTATAACTGGTTCCGGACTCATGTCCCCGTATCTCCTTCGCCCAGAATGAGATCAACGGCTTTCATCGCTGATGAAAAGCTGATGTCGCCGGAACAGCCGTCACCCCGGACCGTGTCGCCTACAAAATAAAGGCCTTGAACAGTCGGGCATGGAATATCGGGACGGCGAGGCCTTGACTGCGCCGGGGTCAGAACAGTACCGTTCATCACGGAAGCAACCGTTTTTCTTTCCTCGATCACCCGATCAGGAAAATTCGGGAAAACCGCCGAAATTGTATTTTTTAATCTTTTTTCAGCCGCTGCCACAATGCTTTTGTCGCCGTCAAAACCCCAGGGCAGCATGATTCCCCAGGTGGAAAGGTATTTCCCCTGTGGAGTGAAGGTACTGTCGGCATTGGACTGGAAACGCGCCCATACCGGCACATCCACTCCCAGAACTCCGGAGCGAATATCACTCACCGGACCGTCTGTAATAAAATCAATGCTCAGGCCGGCGCTGTTTTCGATTCTTTGCGCGTAACGGACAAGGTCGGCGGGCAGCAGCGCATTGTCAATGATATCCAGGATCAGCGGCAGCCGGGCGGCAAAAATGACCCTGGAAGCGGTGTAGGTTGCCCCGGCTGTTTTCACAGCCTTCACTGCGCCGTTTTCGGTGATAATTCTTTCAGCTTTCTCATGCAGTGCAATCCGCCCATTTTTTTCAACGTATCGTTTCAGGATGGAAAACAGCTGGATCGATCCGCTCCGGGGTTCACCGACACCGACACCTGCCGCAAGCGCCCTCTGAAGAAACTCAATCACTTCACCTGCGCTGACCTTTTCGGGTTGGGGGCACATCACGGTCATTCCCAGAAATGGCAGAAATGATTCCACCTCGGGATGCTGAAGCGAAGTTCTGTAGAAATCGAGCAGGGTTTTATCGTACCAGTCCGCAGGATCGGCCTTCCTGATTTTGATGAACAGGACGAGGAGTGTGAGTCTGGCGCCAAATGACAGCATCGGGGTTTTCAGAAATCCTTTGACGCCGTCAGGTCTTTCCCAGAGCCTGCCCTTGAAAATCAGTTTAGCGTCTTCGGAGTGGGGCAGAAAATCGATTTCCTCCCCCAGCCTTTTGAAAACCTCGTTGGCGATGCCTTTCCTGGCAAGCCTGTGTGAATGAGCTCCGTATTCACGGATATAACCACTCTCTTCCCGGCACGAGTGCGCACGTCCGCCGATCATGCCGTTCTCCTCGAGTACGAGCACTTTCCGGCCGGCATGCGCCAGCAGCGCCGCGGCGCTCATTCCGGCATACCCAGCTCCGATTACGACCACATCCGCCATACAACCTCCGAAAAGATAATGCAGCGAAAAGGCCGGAAGCCCGGCAGGCTTCCGGACCGTGATTTTGTTCTTTGCTTCACCCGGAAAGCAAGAGGAATGTCTGCGGTGCCGGTTTATATTTTGGCGAATCCTCTTTCCAAGTCGGCAATGATGTCTTCAACATCTTCAATACCCACGGCCAACCGGAAGAGATTGTCCACGATTCCCAGTTCGTAGCGCTGTTCCCGGGTGTACCGGTAATAGGTCACCGTGGCCGGATGCGTAATCAGGGTCTCCACGCCACCCAGGCTGGGAGCGATATAGATCATTTCCAGAGAATCCATAAATCTTTTTGCCGCGTCCAGATCACCCTTGATGGTGAAGGTGACAACGCCGCCACCGCCTTTCATCTGCGTCCTTGCAATATTATAATGGGCATGACTTTTCAGAAAAGGATAATAAGCCCTTTCAATCTTCGGATGATTTTCCAGATATTCGGCAATTTTAAGCGCGTTTTCGTTTTGCGTTTTTACACGGAGAGGAAAAGTCTTCAGCCCGCGCAGCAGCAGGTAACAGCAATGAGCATCAATCACGCCGCCCATGGACTTGTGCAGTTCGCGAACCTTGTTCACCAGCTCTTTTTTGCCCAGAAGCACACCTGCCAGAATATCGTTGTGACCTCCCAAATACTTCGTGCCGCTGTGAATCACCAGATCGATCCCGTATTCAAGCGGTCTCTGGTTATAAGGTGTCGCGAAAGTGGAATCGATGATCGTGATGACCTTGTGCTTCTCGCCGATCTGCTTGAATTTTACCATGTCAAACACATTGAGATAGGGATTGGTCGGTGATTCGGAAAAAATAAACCGGGTATTCTTTTTGATGGAAACGTCAAATGCTTCGTAATCCCCGAAAGGCACAATGGTACATTCAATGCCGAACCGTTTGAGATACGTTCTGCAGAATTCCAGCGTCCTTCCATAACAGTCGTCGGTAATCACGATGTGATCACCGGACTGGACCAGCGCCAGAATAGTGGTGGTGATCGCCATCATACCCGAAGAAAACATCAGCGCCTCCTCCGCACCATCGAGCTCCGCCAGGCGGCGTTCAGCCACTTTCTCCGTCGGATTACCGTATCGCCCGTATTCATAGCGCTTTTTGGCGTTTTTTGTATAGGCTTCAATTTCCCTGCTGTCCTTGAAGGTATAGGTAGATGACTGAACAATAGGCGTGGTGATTGAATCCGCGTAGCGTGCACGGTCCTCTCCCGCGTGAATGGATTTTGTAAATATTGATTTTTCCTGTTTTCTATCTTTACCTTTCATGGCGTCCTTTCATCAAAACAATTGAATTTCTGAAATAATTTATTGCATTGCGCTGAAGTATAGAAAGATCCCTCCTGCATGTCAATGGACAATTTCAGAAACAATTCCGGATGAAACATTCCACAGGTATTGACATTTTCCTTCTTAATCTTTAGATTGAAAGAAAAAGCAAGGAATGCACAGATATGCCTATTTACGAATTTGAATGCGATAAATGCAAAAAGCAGTTTGAAGTGGTTACGCTGAGTCTTAGTGAAAAACCCAACGCCGTTTGTCCGAAATGCAAATCCAAAAAAACACACAAACTGGTCTCCAAAGTCGGCAAAGGCAAATACGGGTCTCTTCGTTCGGGCAGTTCAGCTTCAGCAAGCTCGCCATCAAGTTCAGCATGTTCATCCTGTTCCTCTTCTAACTGTTCCTCCTGCGGTCATTAACCGCTCCGTGATTTAGTAAAATGCCAATTCTGCAATGTATTCATTTTATTGCAGAATTCCGAAACATGAGGGGAATCTTCATATTATTCTCTCTGTGAGACTCATCCCATTAAAGACAGCAGTTTATTCATTCTCCGATTGACGCCTTCGTAAAAAGAGGTATAATTATAAAAAAACAGGTTAATTTTTCCACTGTCTAATCTTTTCCTTCTCCCTCGGGCCCTCTTGTAGAAGCATCCGCCTCGTAGCTGGAAACTTTTCTCACTTCGATTTTGTTTTGATTCCTAATCTTATCGGTTACGCTGAACCTTGTTCTTAAATGACCAGACTGCTGCATTAAAAAAAGCGAATTGCGATAATCTGTTTGCGGGATTGCCGGCATTATCCAGGATTACCGGCTTATCGAAGCCGGTTCGTAACATTTGAAT
>Ga0123335_1003803_pt1 | contig 20467 bp, 15 predicted proteins | sample BiotimSIPDNA_2_FD_89707 | JGI IMG/M metagenome (GOLD analysis project Ga0123335, IMG submission 89707) | Anaerobic biogas reactor microbial communites from Washington, USA - Biogas_R2 time_0 SIP DNA | ecosystem: Engineered > Bioreactor > Anaerobic > Unclassified | place: Washington, USA...
ACCACAAATCGTCATTGCAACAGGGGAAAGTATTATCAATGTTAGTGATATAATATATATCACTATGATTTTGTTCAGTGTTTTTTTCATTACCACACCATGTCACTCCACTTTTTCTCAAAACGTAATACGATAAGTACAATTACAAATATAATAGCAAAGAATATATCTGCCGCTGCCGCAACATTTTGATAATTCAATTTTGCAAAGTGATTATTCAAATAGTTTTGCAACATATACACACTCTGATCCGGATAGTCTCCCCATAACAAGTAAGACTCTCTATATACTTTAAATGTGTTTACAAAAGAAATTATCCCTACAAAAAACAGCATGGGAACAGAATTCGGAAAAACAACCTTTGTTGCTAACATTATCGAGCTTGCACCGTCTATTTGGGCAGCCTCTAATGTTTCTCTTTGGATGGATGCAAAAGCCGTTATGAAAAGCGTTATATTAAACCCTGTATATTTCCAAAGATAAATTATCAAAAGTGATACGATGGGAGCAACCGTTGAACAATACTCTTTCCATTGCATGGTTATTGATACTGATGGTAATAAATACGGCAGAAATAATATCGCCTGAAGCAGTTTGTTGTTTTTCATTGTATATGTCAATACATATGCCATACTGTACGATACAACAAGGATTGCAGGGATGGCTATAATAGTAAAAATGACCGTATTTCGTACTGCCAAGCGAAAATACTTCGATGTCAGTACATCCTCTATATTCTGTAATCCTACATAATCCATATTAAATGCATCGTTCAAAAAAGCATAGTATACGGATGTAACAAATGGAACGAGAAAAAACATCAACACGCCAGCCAGACTTGGAACTGCTAAAATAATCAATATTTTTCTTTTAATGTTCATGGTCACATTCACCGTGATGATCAGCAACATGTGCCACACCATCACTCACATGTATTGTTCCGTCTGTTATCTGTAATGTCTCATTACTGACACATTCAATTGTATCTATAAGATATCTTTGTTTTCTATCTTCAATAAACGACATATTGTTTACAGAACAAGATAAACAATTACAAACTAATACTATTATCAATATTGTTCTTATCATAACACTATAAATATTAATCATCCGCAACTCCTCTCACCGTTTTAGGTGAATTATGTACTTTACCAATCAGGATTCTATCACCATCCTTGAGTTCTTTATCACTGAAACATATAAACATTTCAGATTGTCCTCCGGAACCAAGAATCTCAACACAGACATCGTCTATTCGGCCAATAGAGATATTCACAAATTTTGCAAAATAAGCTTCCTCACCGGTATTGTTTCGCAATTCGGCTACAAATGCAGAATATTCTTGTGTTTCCTCGTCATACATCAAACATTTTGACGAAACACCAGTTAGTGTTGGGATTCCATCTTCATATTCATAATAAGTTGGACTAATCACTTCTACTGTTGCTGACAATAGGTCTCTAATACTATTTCCGAATATCGCAAAAATAACGATATTCATAACAAAGCAAATGGAAACAATAATTACAAATTTTCGATACATAATTACTCAAAATAAGTGTATTCAATATAATTGACAATTGCTTTTGCAGTTTGATCAGGTGATAAATCTCCAGAATAGAAAGAATTCAACAATTCTTCCCTAAAATATGTCATAAAATCATAGTAATTGTATGTATATATGCCTGTATGGCTATATATATCCTCCAGCAATGAGAAATATTTTTTTTGATCATCTCCCCAATTATTATATCCCTTGTTTTTCTCTATATCTTTACCCATGTAGAAAAACTTATATATACCACCAAGTCCTGTCGAATATACATTATCCTTATTCAGCATAAGTTTGGCAAAATTTATCGCAGAAGTTTCACGAAGCGTATACTTATTTACTACTACGGCTCCATCTAATTCCATATATACCCCAGTTGCTGCCGGGAAGTTAATAACCCCTATATCAGAATATTCAGGCAAATCTGATCCCAAAACCCACCTATCAAAAAACTGTGGTCCATATTGAATTAACACATTGTGACCGCGGCTGCTGTTCGAATTGAAATCGATATCAAACAACACTCCTTTATCATTATATGTCTTGATTTTTTCAAGAATTAATGCCAATGTTTCCTCATCTATTGTGTCTTCATTTATTTGATCTTGCACACAATTTGTGATTATGCGAATCGTCATGTAGGGGTCGCTAAAAACAGACAAATTATCTTTATCCATTGCGTATTCACAAAGTTCCCATACATCATCTAATGTCCAATCAAAAGCAGGGATTTCAAGATCATTTTTTGAGAATTCATCGTTACAAATAAGTATATTTGAATTGCTCATACTGTAAGGAACACACCAAATTGCTCCATCATCTTGAACTAAATCATAGATACCATCATACACGGTTTCCCATGCATCATCAATATCATTCAAAGGCAGATATAGGTCATATTGTTTTATTCTCGATATTATTCCGGTTTCGGTCATTCCATCAAATAATATCAAATCATAATCTGTATCATGCGCTAATAACTTTGTGTTGAGTGTATCAAAAAATATGGCGTCGTCATAGTATTGTACAGCAATTGGCAACCCATATATCGTCTCATATTGCTCTATCAGTTGCGTAATATCTATTCGTTCTGCAACACCTTTTCTTGTAATAATCTTTAATTGTTCTTCGGACTCATATAAATCTCCAACAGCTAATATCTTTTCTGCGTTTTTGTAAATATATCCATTATTCCCTTCGCACACAAAGAAGTCAATATATTCGGTGCTTCCTAATTCTCCTTCTCCGAATATTGTTACAATTTGCGTGCTTTTTTCCTGCATTGAGTATTTTCTTATAGAATTTCTACTTGATGATGTGAAATACAAACAATCGTCATTAAAGTCATATCCACAATCGGAAATTTGGAGATCTAATATTTGTTCTTCTGCAACTCTTTGTGTTTTTAGATCGTATACATATGTTTTCAATATAGCATTAACCCAACTTGTATTAGCGACAGATACAATTACAATTTCATGATCAGATTTACAATCAATAGATTTTATTAACGAATAAGAATCGTTTCCTTTGAATGTATCTGTAAAATCTCTTATGCTGCCATCTTTCGAATTTATTGCAAACAATCTGCTTTCTGTATAGCCATCATCATTCAAATATAGCGATTCAACAACGATCTCATTATTACACGCAAGCATCCTTTTTATGCCTTGTTCTGATTGAGCGGAAATCAAATCTATATTATACTCTATTTCAAACGTCGTTGTTTCTCTTTGATAAATCGACAATCTTGAGGATTCCATATCGCACACATAGATATAATCCTCATCAACACACACCGAATCCCCACTTATGCTATCTAATGTATGCATATTATTTTCGTTAAAATCATACAGATGCAGGTTGTTGTCATCTAATAGATACACGGTTCCCTTATACACATTCATCGAAACAACATTTGATAATGAAAAACCCTCCATATCAACCACAGTTTGAGGAATGTGGATATCTTTTGCTTTTTCCCGTCCGCTACACCCCGATATTAACATAACTATCATTATCAACACGCATGCTACAGGATATATTTTATTTGATCTTTTAGTCATCTTAACTTTCTCCTGTTTAACACGGAAGCTCTGAGTAAGACTCAGAGCTTCTGGAATAACAATTTTAGTACGGACATACCGGAATATAATCTAATTCCGGGCACTGAGAATGGTAAGCATAACAGAAGTGATTCCCAGAAGAAATATTGTGTTCACAGTCAGGGTATGTACACTTTTCGGTTGTGTAATTATGCACCTGTCTGATTTTGCAATTGGTGCCATGAAAATAACCTCCGCCATAACCGCCTTGCCAATAGCAGTTCAGTTCTATTACCATAATCATCACACTCATTTTTATAAGGTGAACCGATCCGTCTGTTTGGAACTTATTGGAACAATACTCCATCTGATCAATTTTATTGTAACATAGCTTTGATGTTTTGTAAATATATTATATAACAATTTCGTATGGAATTTTTGCTTTAAGTGTGGTATAATGCGACTGGATAGATGTAAGGCAGAACGACGACCGGCTGCTGACAGTTGCCCGGGATTATTCTGTCCGAAATGTTCCCTGAGCCGTTTTTTCCCTTGTTACTCATGGCTTTTTACATTTCGCTCAGGGCTGATATTTGATAATAAAGGAGGGAGATTATTATGCGTGAAGTATTCGCGGCTCTGCCCGCGCCGAACGACCCTGTTCGCGACCGTCTGAACCGCCAGTATTCCGAGCCGAATGTCGGAGAAGGGCCTTCTCCCGAGGAACTGTATGCCTCCCTCGTGTCCCTGCGCGATTCGCTGGAGGCGAAGGGGGTCTCCCGTCAGATTATCCGCGGGGAGCTGCTCAAAAAGGCGCTGACCGACGCGCCGGTATCGGTGGAGAACAAGGGGATTTTCGCCGCCTGCGCTCCCACCGGCGGCGCCTACCCGAAGGCTATACAGAAGTATATCAGCGAGGTGTCGGCGCTCTATGCCGACATGAACCGGGAGTGCCGGCTTGCCCATGAGCGGGGCGAGTGGACGGCGAACTACGACTTCGGACACACCTGCGCCGGCTGGGAGGATCTTCTCACCTTAGGCGTGCCGGGCATAATCGAGCGGCTGCGGGAGAATGCGGCAAAGCATCCCGACAGCGATATGTACGCCGCCGGAATCGCCGCCTTTGAGGGCTTCTCGGCATACCTTTCGAATCTTGCCGCCCGCGCTCTTGCCATGGGCGGGGAGCATCCCGAGGACGCGAAGACCATGAGAACCCTTGCCGACGCGCTGACCGCACTTACGAAACGCCCTCCCGCCACCTTCTATGAGGCGCTGGAGCTGTGGGAGGCGTATTTCTACGCCTACGAAATGCTGGCGGGGCAGCGGCTCCGCTCGCTGGGGCGGGTTGACATACTGCTTGAGCCATTCCGGGTTTCGGACGGTCTTGACGACGACACCGCCCGGCGCATGCTCTGCTACTGGCTCAACGACCTGAGCGCGATGAATGTGGCGTTCAATCTGCCCTTCTGCATCGGGGGAATGCTCCCCGACGGCAGATGCGGCGTGAACCGCACGTCATACCTTATAATCGAAGCCTTCAGGATATGCGATATCCACAGCCCCAAGATACACGTGAGGGTCACCGACGACACGCCGGATGATTTCATCGCGCTTGTCTGCGGCTCTATCCGGGAGGGGCGCTCTTCTCTGCTTTTCATGTACGACAACACCACCATCGCCGCCCTGACCCGCTGCGGCATCGACGAGATCGACGCCCGCAACTATGTCCCGATAGGCTGTTACGAACCCTGCGTCATGGGGCGGGAGGTGACGGGAACCGGAACCGGCAATATAAACCTTGCCCAGGCCGTTTCCTACGCGATAAGAGACGGAAATGACTATCCCGACTTTGAATCCTTCGCCGCGGCAGCCGAAGGCTATATCGCCGACTGGCTGAAGCGTGTGATGGACTTCGTGCGCGCCTATCAGCGGCACTATCCGCAGATGTATTCGGCGCCGCTCCTTTCGCCCACCCTGCCCGACTGTGTGGAGAGGGGGCTTGACGCCTACGAAAACGGCGCGAAGTACAACAACAGCGCGGCGAATGTGGCATGCGTGGGCACCGCCGCCGATTCGCTGGCGATGGTGAAGAAATACGTCTACGACGCCGATACAGCCCGCCTGACTCTCTCCGAACTGCGGGAGATTCTCGCCGCCGACTGGGAGGGAAAAATCATAACGGCAAAGGGCGAGATTGACTGCGCTCTGCTGCGCCGGGAGATACTCAACGACCCCGACAAGTGGGGCAACAACCGGGAACTGCCCGACGCGATGGCGGAGCGGCTGCAGAACTTCTGCTTCTCGCAGATCGACGGTCAGCCGAACGCCCGGGGCGGCGTATTCAAGATGGGCTTCTACTCCATCGACCGCAACGTCCGGTACGGCGAACGCACCGCCGCCACTCCCGACGGGCGCAAATCCGGCGACCTGCTGTCGAAGAACCTCTGCGCCTCGGTGGGCATGGACAAAGAGGGCGCCACCGCCCTCATCACCTCGGCATGCAAGCCGGACTCCACCCACTGCGCCAACGGCACCGTTATTGATGTGGTGCTTCATCCAACCGCCGTATCGGGGGAGGAGGGACTTAATGTCATGACCGCGCTGGTTCGCGCCTGCTGCGCCCGGGGCGGAATGGTTATCCACTTCAATGTCTTTGATGCGGCGGTGCTTCGCGAAGCTCAGCAGCATCCCGAACGCTATCAGTCGCTGCAGGTCCGCGTCTGCGGCTGGAACGTGCGATTTGTCAATCTCAGCCGCGCCGAACAGGACGCCTTCATAATCCAGTCGGAACAGGCAAGGCTCTGACGGCGGCATGATGAATATACTATATTCAGAATATAGTATATCAGCACATCCTGATTTCATTCCAGCGCACAGCGCACACCCCCCCGTTCCCGGCACTGTCTGAATATCCGATCCAAAATAACGTATAAGCGAGGAATATCAATGAAAAAGCATGTAATCAGCCTGACCGCGCTGCTTATTCTCATTGCGCTCTGCGCATCGGTTATATCCTGCGGCTCTTCCGGCGGCGATACCGCCGACACCGCCGCGACAACCGCCGCCGTCACCGAGGCGGAGACCACCGCCGACCCATTCGTTGCCGACGAACTGCCCGAGCTTGACTACGACGGCGCCAAGGTCAACTGGCTGGTGGGCGACTACTTCAACGCCTACTGGGCTGACTTCTGGGCGGAAACCGAGACCGGCTCCGCCATAAACGACACGGTATTCGCCGTCCGCCGCAACGTTGAGGAGCGTCTGAACGTGTCTGTAAGCATGACCCAGTTCACCTACAGCTGGTCGGAAAACGCCAAGTATTACGGTATGCTGTCGGGCTATGTGCTGGCAGGCGACAACACATACCACACGGTTGCCGGTTCGCCCGCCTACTCGGTGGTGCTTGAGGGCGATTATTTCTTCGACCTGGGCAGCAACCCGTACATCGACCTCGAAAAGCCCTGGTGGAACCAGTCGGTTGCCGATCTCTTCCCCAGCGGAGTGGTCTACTTCCTGCCGGGCGACGGCTCCCTGTCGCTTATCAAGCACACCTTCTGTGTCTATGTCAATCTCGACAACCTCGCCGAAGCCGGCTTTGAAGGCGATATATACGAGCATGTGCTTGACGGCAAGTGGACGCTAGACTCGCTGTCGGATATCATAAAGGGCAGCTACCGCGACCTGAACGGCGACCAGAAAGCCGATGTCACCGACTTCTACGGTCTCACCTTCGGCGACACAAACAAGTACATCGGCTTCATGAAGGCAAGCGGCTGCAGCCAGTTTGTTAAAAACAGCGACGGCACCTACACCATGATGTCGGGGAGCGAGCGCACTATTGAAGCGGTTCAGCGCTGGTGCGCCCTTGTCAACGACGACGAGAACGTTCTGCCCGGCGCGCACAACACCGATGCGGCGTCTGTCGACACCGGATACGGCGTTTTCGCGGGGGGCGGCAACTACGCAAGCAGACCCTTTATGGAGGACCGTTCGATATTCGCCTTCCAGATCGTGGGCGACGCGCCTACCCTCTTCAAGGACACCACCTTCAAATACGGCATGATCCCCTATCCCAAACTGGATGAGGAGCAGCCCGATTACATGACCTCGCCTCAGCGCTACGCCTCCTTCGCCGTTCTCGGCTCCTGCACGGAGTTCGATATGGCGGGCGCGGTGCTTGAAGCGTGGTCCTCCGAGTGCTACCGCACCCTTCAGCCCGAGTACTTTGAAACCACCCTCAAGGTGCGCTATTCCGCCGACAACAGCATGGCGGCTGTCTTCGATATTCTGCGCAATAATCTGACATTTGAGTTGGGTGAAATTTTCGGCACGAACTTCAAGATGACCCCCGCAGGCGAGTTCAAGAACACCATCATAAGCAACAACTCCAACTGGGCGTCCACCTACGCCAAGCACGAAGCGGCAGACCAGGCGACGCTCGATAAGCTGACCGATATCTTCAGCAAGTAAACACGACAGGGACATAAAATTATGAAATCATTTCTCCTTCTCGGTCAGTCCAACATGGCCGGGCGCGGCGACTTTGAGGATGTGCCCTCCATTTATAACAACCTCTGCTTCATGCTGCGCAACGGGCGCTGGCAGCCCATGAGCGAGCCGATAAACCCCGACCGCAGCGTGGTGGAGCCCTTCTCGAAGGAGGGTAATCTCCACAGCGGCCGCTGCCTCGCCGCCAGTTTCGCCGACGATTTCGCCAAGCATTACAACGAAAAGGTTGGGCTTATCCCCTGCGCCGACGGCGGCACCTCCCTCGAGGACTGGCAGGTTCGCGGCCTGCTTTACGACCACGCCGTCATGCAGGCGAAGTTAGCCATGCGGACTTCTCAGCTAATCGGCATCCTCTGGCATCAGGGCGAAGCCGAATGTTCGCGGGAGGAACGGGCGACGACCTATATCGAGCGCTTCCTGCCCATAATCAACGGCATCCGCTGCGAACTGGGCGTCTACGACATTCCGGTGGTGCTTGGCGAGCTGGGGCATTTCGTCAAGGACCGCAACCCGGAAAAGATACCTCCCTATTTCGACACGGTGCAGGAGGCGCTGAACACCCTCGGCAAGCGCTACGACATGGCTACCGCCTCCGCCGAGGGTCTGGGCTGCCGTCCCGACGGCATTCACTTCCATTCCGCGGCGCTGCGCGAACTGGGACACCGCTACTTCGCCGCCTACCGCAGCATCGTCCGCGATTGAATAGAACAATCGGAACATCTTACACTATCAGCATAAACATCATCATGACCGGAGAAAAAGCCCCGAAAACAGCTTATCCCCGGTCATGATGTGATTTTATAATTGCTGTTGCTGCTCCGCCCGAATGCCGATCCTCTTTTTTATCATGTATAAGCTTTCGGTGTCTGCCGGAAGTCCGGTATCGACATCTAAATCCATACGGTACAACGAACCCTTAAACATAGCAAGGAGAACGACTTATGAAAAAGTTCCTCGCTGCAGCTCTTTCTGCGGTTATGGTATTCGCTGTTCTTATAGCCTCCTCATCCTGTTCGTCGGGCGGAGAGACCGTTTCACAGTCCGAAGCGTCCGACACCGCCGAATCAGCTGATACGGCTCCGGCGGTGACCGAGGACGCGCGGTATATGAGCGACCTTCCGGAATCCTATGACCTGGGCGGTTTCGAGTTATCTGTGCTTAACCGGAAACCTATCTCAACGACGCTGAACACCTTTTATGTTGCAGAACAGAACGGTGAGCCGATAAACGACGCGATTTATGTCCGCAATTCTTCAGTGTGCGAAAAGTACAACTTTTCGATAAAAGAAACCGCCGCTGATGATAATGCCGTATCTGCGGGTATAAGTAAAATGGTACTCGCCGGTGACACCTCTTATTACCTCGCAATCGACACTCAACCCGCTCTTGTGCCTATTGTCTTCTCCGGTGTGCTCTATAATATCTTTGACCTTCCGCATATCGACACCGAAAAGCTCTACTGGAATCAGGATACAGCTGATATGCTGTCGCTGAAGGGTAAATTGTACTATCTGTTCGGCGATATCATGCTGTCCGACGAGGATGTCACCATGGTCACCATGTATAACACCTCGCTGGCGGGCGATCTGGGTATCGATGAAAACATGTATGAGCTGACCCGCAGCGGCGGCTGGACCTTCGCTAAGATGCTGTCGCTTATAAAACTCGCGGGCGCCGACCTGGACGGCGATTCGGCTTTTACCGTGAATGACCGCTGGGGTTTGTTTTACGCCGACAACTCGGCTGCAGCCCCGTACTTTGGTGCAGCAGAAATAGCCTTCGTTAGAAACAATAAAGCCGGTATACCGGAATTTTCCTTCGACAGAGAACGCGCCGAAACTGTCTTCTCGACCTTCCGGGAGATTTTCAACACTGACGGATATGGTTATAACTGGGGGCTTATAAAAGAGAACACTGCGAATGTGATTTCCTCGATGATTTCAAACAAGCAGATATTGCTGCAAAATGTCATTCTTTCCTACGCACGCCGCAATTTAAGGGACGTAACCTGCGCATTCGGTTTCCTGCCCATGCCGAAATTCGATGAGAAACAGAAAAATTACAGCTCGATCATGAATTATGTTGCGGGAGTTACGATGTTCGTGCCGGCTTCAAATCCGGAGACCGAAAAAACCGGCTTCGCCCTTGAGGCGCTTTGCGCGGGTTCCTCCGACATCACCGACGCTTATATCAACACCTGCCTTGCCTCCAAATATACCCGTGACACCGAATCATTCGAGATGATAAAGCTGACGATGGAAAACATCTGCATCGACCTTGCCTATGTCTACAACTGGGGCGGTTTTTCAAATCAACTGACCAAATCGATAATGGATCCCTCAGCCGAATTCACGTCGCTGGTGGCTTCGTATGAGACGAAAGTCGCGGAGGAGATAGCCAAAAGCATGGATAAGCTGGCATAGAGCGGCGATTCAATCCCCGCCCTGATAGTAAGGAACAGCAGAACACGCCCCTCGGATCAAAGGGGCGTGTTCATTCGTATTGCGCGGTTTTATTAAATCTGATATCTATACTGCGGCAGTCCTGTCTGTAATCAGACCTTAATATACTTCTTCAGGAATCTCTCGCTCCGTCCGGCGATGGCGCGGAGGGTGTCGCCCGCCGCTTCGTCGGCGCCGGTGACGTAGAGCTTCATCAGCCGCCCTTCCTCCATGCACATTTCATCGTGGAGGTCGAAGTAGTTGTCAAGGAGGAATCTGGCGTACTTCATGAGCCGGAAGTCGCCCACGATGCGGTACTCTGCCGAGATGGTGTCGACGGCTATCGAATACTTGTCCTTCACCGCCGAGATGATGGCTTTGCGCTCATTAGCATGGGCGAAAACTATGGTGGAGCAGATGAGCGAGGATGTGGCGCTGACGCTGGTGTGGGCATCGGTGCTGCCCACTATCGGGAGGTCAACGCCGTCGGCGCGCGCCGCGTAATATGCCGCCGTCTGGAAGCCGTTGTGCTGGAAATAGCGCTCGCCGCCCAGCACCTCGAAGGCGTCGAAGGGATGCTTGCGGAGTATGTAGTGGGTGAAATTCTCGGGAATCTGGAAGACGTCGGATATCCAGTAGGGATGGGGGAATATGCCCAGACCGTCCGCCTCGCGGATGAGGTCGAACGCCCAGACGCAGGAAGCGTAGGTGAAGGGATCTATGTCGTCGGGCAGGTCAAGGGATGGGATAAGCGCCTCCACCTCGGCGCGGTACTCCTCCTCGGTGCGGACCGGCGGGGGATTGTCTATGACCGCCCGTCTTGTCGATTCATTTCCCTGGGCAAGCCCTTCAACCAGGCCGTTGATCGAGAAATTGCCGCCGAAGTTGACTATGTGGGTGGGATTGCCGGGGAGATGCACCTCCTCGCCGGGCACAAGGCAGAGCCCGGTGGGGATATCGGCGTACGCGTCCATGGCCTCCAGCGAGGGATAGTATCGACCGTGGTCGGTCAATGCCATGAAATCATAACCGTGGGAGCGGTAGTTTGCCGCCACCACCTCGGGAGCCTCCCGCCCGTCCGAGCGGAATGAGTGGAGGTGAAGGTCGCCACGCAGGGGATAGCGCCCCGCCATGTCGCTGTCAAGGGCGTATACCGAAAGCTGAAGCAGTTTTCTGCCCTCACGGTAGAGGCGAATGAAGTGTTCGCTCTCGAATGTGAAGGTGTGGGTGAAGCGTATACAGCCGTCATCGCACACCTTCACGGTGTAGTCGGTGTTGTTGTTATCATTGCGGTAGGTCCTCGTCAGCGGCCAAACGCCCAGGGTGTATTCGCCCTCAGATGCGGCGTGCCGTCCCAGGGGGCGTATTGTTATCTCCGCCGGCTCTCCCACCAGTATTACCTTCGGGAATATGTCGTAATTCTGAAGCTCCTGCCTTACTTTTGAAATCATACAATAATCTCCTTTTCAAAATTGTTCCCCTCATTGTATTATATTCCCGGCACCGCGGCGAGAGGAAAATGTAAACTATTTGTTACACTTTCGTGTGGATATTTTAATCACGCCGCTCCTGGGGTATAATTTCAGTATATTATTGACAAACCGACACATCCGAACACTGCATTATGAGGTGACATCCATGACGACACCGACACCCTCATCCCATGTGGCGGCGTTCGAGCGGCTGGGCTTCGGCATGTTCATTCACTGGGGAATCTACGCGTCGCTGGGCATGGGCGAGAAGACCCTGCATTTCAACAAAATTCCCCGCGCCGAATACCGTGAGCTGATGAAGCGCTTCACCGCCTCCCGCTTCGATACCCGGGAAATCGCACGGCTGGCAAAGGACAGCGGTATGCGCTACATAACCCTGACCGCACGGCATCACGACGGCTTTTCGCTCTTCGACACCCGAGGGCTGAACGACTACGACGCGCCCCACTCGGCATGTCGCAGAGACCTTGTCGGTGAATTTGTCGAGGCGTGCCGCGCCGAGGGAATCGCGCCGTTCCTCTACCACACCACGCTCGACTGGTGGCAGGATTCCTTCGAAAGCGATTTCCCCGCCTATCTCGACTATCTGCATGAATCGGTGGAGCTGCTCTGCCGCAATTACGGGAAGCTGGGCGGTCTGTGGTTCGACGGCAACTGGTCGAAAAGGGGAGCCGACTGGCAGGAGGATCGCCTCTACGGCATGATACGCCGTTACCAGCCCGAGGCTATGATTATCAACAACACCGGCATCGGACGGCGAGGCGAGGCGGGGCATCCCGAGCTTGACTCGCTGACCTTTGAAAACGGCAGACCGGGGAGAATCGACCGGGAAGGCGCGCCGAAATACCTTGCCGCCGAGATGTGCCAGACAATGAACACCCGCTGGGGCTTCGGCAGTCTCGACTTCTCCTACAAGTCTCCCGCCGAGATTATCGAAACCCTCTGCGTCTGCCGGCGGTACGGCGCAAACTATCTGCTGAACGTCTCACCCGACGGTGAGGGCGAAATTCCTCTCATTCAGCGCGCCATACTGGGCAATACCGCCGCCTGGATCGCCCACTGCCCGGGTGAGGTCATCTACACCGGCAGACCCGCCGAAATCGAATGTGACGACTGCTCCAAGGACTTCGCCCTTTCCGACAGCGGTGAACTGTATCTGTTTATACACGACCTGGGCGCCGGCGGCGACCGTCACATCGTCATCGACGGCGCCAAATGCGGCATCCGGCGCTTCACCGGCATCCCGGGGAGGGTGCTCTCCGCCCGCTGGACCGATAACGGCGAGGAGCTGTCCTTCACACAAAGCCGAAGCGAGGACGCGCTGGAGCTTTACTGCACGCCATATCCCTATGCGCAGAATCATGTGGTGCGGGTGTGCCGGCTGACCGTCGAACAGCATCCTATTTATATACATTAATACAAACAGGAGGTCTGATTATGAGCGATCTGACCATACGAAGCATCGAGCTTTTCAAGGTGGAGCCCCGCTGGCTCTTTCTTAAGATGACCACCGACGGGGGCTATACCGGCTGGGGCGAGCCGATTGTCGAAGGGCGCGCCGACACCGTGGCTGCTGCCGTCATGGAGCTTTCCGGCTATGTTCTCGGCCGCGAGGCGCGGGACATCGAGGACGTTTTCCAGGTGCTCTACCGCGGCGGCTTCTATCGCGGCGGACCCGTGCTTACCTCCGCCATATCGGGCATTGAGCAGGCTATGTGGGATATCTTCGGCAAGTACAAGGGCGAGCCTGTGTATGCTCTGCTGGGCGGCGCCTGCCGCAATAAGATGAAGGTCTATTCCTGGATAGGCGGCGATTCCCCCTCCGGCGTCCGGGAGGCTGCCCGTGAGAAGTACAATCAGGGCTACCGCGCCGTCAAGATGAACGCTACGCCTCAGATCGCCTGGATTGACAACTACCGTGAGGTGGAGGCCTGTGTCGAACGTGTCGCCGCCATTCGCGATGAGCTTGGCTATGAGATGGACATCTCCGTGGATTTTCACGGCCGGGTTCACAAGTCCATGGCGCGTGTGCTTATGAAGGCGCTGGAGCCTTATAACCTGATGTTCGTCGAGGAGCCCGTGCTATGCGAGAATCTTGAAGCTATGGCCGAGCTGCGCCGCCATGCCGTCATGCCCATTGCCACCGGCGAGCGGAACTACACCCGCTGGGGATTCAAGGAGATAATCACCGGCGGCTATGTTGACATAATCCAGCCCGACCCCTGCCACGCCGGCGGCATTTCAGAGTGCAGGAAGATCGCCGCCATGGCCGAGTGCTATGACGTTTCTTTTGCCCCCCACTGCCCTTTGGGTCCCATCGCCTTCGCCGTCTGCCTGCAGCTTGACTTCGGCGCCCCCAACGCCGTCATTCAGGAGCAGTCTCTCGGCATTCACTACAACCGCGGCTCCGATATGCTCGACTACCTCGCCGATCCCGGCGTCTTTAACTACGCCGACGGATATGTCGGTCTGCTCACCGCCCCCGGACTCGGCATCGAGATTAACGAAGAACTCGTCCGCGAGAAGGCCGCCAAGGGTCACGACTGGCACAACCCCGTCTGGCGCACCGAAGACGGCTGCGTCGCCGAGTGGTAGACGCGGGGGACGCGCTTCTTTCTTAGCATCTGAGCTGTGCTCAGGTTCCGGAAAGCTCCGCAAAAGCTTTTATGCGCGGCGGGCTTTGCTCGCCGGAGGATTTTTGGGGGCATAACGCTCTGACAATCTTATATACGAACCGATAGATAAAGCCGTATCTGCATATACGACGGAGGACAACTATGAAATATCGCATCACCGCAGTCATTCTCATTCTTATTATCCTTATCACAACCGTGTCCTGCGGAGGGGGAGGAAAGGATAAAACAGCCGTCACAACCGCATCGTCTGCCGAATCCGCCGCGGATGCGACCACCGAAATTCCCAAGCTGCCGCCCTCTGTAACTCAGACCGATCTCGAAGGCTTTGAGCTGAAAATAAACCACCACAGCCAGCAGTGGCTCTCCTGGGCTAAGAACATCCTAGATGTTGAGGAGATGGACGGCGACCTCTTCAACGACGCCATATTCGAGCGCAACCGCCTCATCGAGGAGATGTTCAACTGCAAGATAAGCGTCACCGACCAGGAGAGAATCGGTGCGGATCATGTCTCAAAAGAGGTCATGGCGGGACTTTCCACATACGATGTCTGGTACAACTACGACATCTGGGTTCTGAACGCCATTGAGTATCTTATGCCCTGGGAGGTTCTCGATTATATCGACCTTGGCGCCGAATGGTGGAATCCCTCTGCCACCGACGTGTTCGAGCTGAACGGCAATCACTATGCCGCCGCGAGCAACTTCTCTGTAAGCGTGCTCTCCCGCTGCGCCGGTTTTGCATTCGACAAGGACGTTTACGAGCAGTTGGGCACCGATTCCCTCTATTCGATAGTCGACAACAACAAATGGACCGTCGATAAAATGGCCGAGACCTGCGTCGCCGCCTACAGCGACCTTAACGGCAACAGCCAGATGGACGACGGCGACCGCTTCGGCGTCAACTCCTCCTTCAAGGAACTCTATAACCGATTCTTCCTCGGGTCGGGCATCAGCTATGTGGGCAAGGACGACGAGGGGTTCCCCCTCTTTACCCTCCCCGACGATGTGGGCGCGATAAATAAGATCCAGCATATCATTGAGCTCTTTTCCGACCGCCGCGCTTTCAATCCCGCGGAACGCACTATTGCCGAATCGGGCGGTATGGGTTCTTTCAACAACAGCACTCTTCTCTTCGTCAGCAGCAACCTGCTTGGTCTCGAGAACCTCCGCGCTCTCGAGAACGATATCGGATTTGTTCCCAATCCCAAGTACGATGAAGCCCAGGATCGCTATTACGCTCCCTCCTTCGGCGCCGAGATAGCCGTTCTCCTGAAAACTCTCCCCGAAGACCGCATGGACAACACCGGTATGCTCATGGAAGCCCTCTCCTATTACTCCGACAAGTTCGTCATCCCCATGTATAAAGAGGTGCTCCTCAAAACCAAGTATACCCGCGACAACGAGTCCGAAGCCATGATTGATATAATAATCAATTCCGTCAGCTTCGAGTTCGGCCTCAACGCCTGGCAGGATACCGTCGCCAATCCCTTCGTCATAGGCGCCATCGTCAAGGAAAACGGCAACGTCGTCTCTACCCTCGAATCCATGCGCTCCTCCGTCGACTACGCCATCCAAAAACTCAACGAAAAACTCTTGTCTATGTAGGGGGCGCGCGGCTTTTTCGAGAAAAAGCCTGGCAAAAAGCTTTTATATCGGGAAAAAGGTAATTTTGGTTTATCTTACAGCCGATTATTTAACTGCAATCAATACAAACAGCCCACATCATTACTTCCCTTTGTGAAGCCGTATGCGGGCTGTTATTATGCCAATTCTACGGCAAGCAAAGCTTGCCGCATATAAAGTTCTTTGCCATGGCTCAAGCATCCGGCTTGCCGGATGCACAAGAAAGCCGCGCGCCTCCTATGCAAAAAACACTTTGATACCGATGATGATTAGGATAATACCGCCAAAGATGCTGGCGCTGCTGCCGAAGCGGGTACCGAAGCGTCTGCCGATAATGAGACCGGCGATACAGAAGCAGAAGGTGACGGCGCAGATGATGGCGGCGCAGAGGACGGCGAGGGACAGGGAGTATTGAGCCATGGTGAAGCCGGTGGAAAGGGCATCGATAGATGTGGCGACGGCCTGGAGGAGGAGGGCGCCCATACCGGTGGCAGGAATCTGCTTCACGACTTCAAGCGAGCCGGCTTCAATGGCGGAACAGTCGCCGCATCCGGCTATTATACCGCTGTCGCGCAGACCCTCGAACAGCATTTTGCCGCCGATGAGCGTCATCAGAATCAGGGCTATCCAGGGTATGAAGTCCTGAATGGCGGCGAACCGGTCGGCTATGGTACGTACGCAGAACCAGCCGATAAGGGGCATTGCCGCCTGAAAGCCGCCAAAGACGGCAGCCATTACAGTCATGCGGTGGGGTTTCATTTGGGGCTCGTGAAGACCGTTTGCAAGCGACACCGAAAAGGCGTCCATAGCCAGACCCGCGCCGAGCATCAGGCTCGTTATGCAGAAATTCAGATTAAGTTCCATTATATACTAATACTCTGTTAGTAACCCCTTCGGGAATATAAGAACGCCGCTGTAAGCTATAAAAAACACACGTCTCCGCTCGAGTTCTGATGCGGTCCGACGTGTCTGATATAAAAGTGCAAGCGTGTTGGCATTATAACATTGAACCCGCCTGTTAGTCAAGCGCAACAGGCGGGTAATACCGCACAATATTACGCGATATTTTACCGTTCCCGCCGTCAAAAAAGACGGATACTCCCGAAACCGGAAGCATCCGTCTGATGCGGGTCATGTGCGGTTCAGCCCTTCGCAGAATCGGCGGAGGTGAGGTGAATCTCGCTCGGCAGGGAAGCCGCGCCGCCGGTGGCTCGTGTGCCGTACTGCAGGCATTCGGTGACGAAATGCTTATATGCCTTCGTCAGCTCGGACAGGTTGGCGCCGAGAAAAACGGCTTTCCCGTCGCTTATGGTGATGCTCCAGCCCTTTGCCGACGGGTCGGCGGTGAAGATAATGGCTGCGCCGCCGCCCGCCGCGGATTTGACAGCCGGAGTGACGCCGGTCAGCTCGCCAATGCAGAGCGACAGATAGGCGGCAAGGCTCTTGAGTTCGTTGTTTCCCTCGTAAGATATGACAAACTCGGATATGTCTCTGCCGCCGACAGTCAGGCCGCGCAGCAGACATTCGCCCTCAAAGGAGTAGTCGCCGATGACCGGCATGTATTCCCGGGCGATAGCCGCCATATCGGTGTCTTCGCCGGTGTAGCCGAAATACTCCTCAAGGAAGTAGTCGACGGCTTCGGCAAGCGCCTTGTCGGTGAGCCCTTCGATAATAATCTTGCGCCCGCCGTCAAGCTCTGTCACCGTGAAGTCGTCGCCCCGCAGTTCCTCGCGTACCTGAGCCGAGATGTCCCGCTCCCAGGCTCCCACGAGTATTTCAAGCTCCCGTTCGGGCTCCTTCTCCCAGTCGGTGGTTATGCCCATCTCGCCGCCGCATATGGCGTTCAGCGTCCGGCGCAGGTGCATAACCGTCTCGAGTTCGGGCTTTTCGGCGCGGTCGCTGCGGATTATCGAGTAGTCGGCGATGCGGTACCCGCTGCCGGTATCGGCGGAGGTCTCCTCAGTGTCAGATACCTCGCCGCCCTCGTCCGAGCATGCGGACAGAACCGGCAGACCGGCAAGGAGTATGATAAGCGCCAGCGATATCAGTCGTTTTGTCATAATGATTGTGATTCATTGCTCCCGAGGCATTCCAATAGGGTCGGGGCGGATATGCCGCAAACAGATGTGTTTAACCGCTGAGACCGGTTATTTTGCGAACTCGGCGCAAAGCTCCTTCAGCTTGGCGGGAATATCTATTTTCTGGGGGCATTTCTTGGCGCAGGCGCCGCAGGAGACGCAGACCGAGGGATGAGCGCCTTCCTTGCGTCCCTCGCCAAAGGTGTTCCAGATATTCCTTGCATGTACCGGCATGCCGTAGACATTCTTATAGGTATGAGCGGTGAACACCTGAGGGATGTTTATTCCCTTGGGGCAGGGCATGCAGTATTCGCAGCCGGTGCAGTATAGGTCGGAAAGCGCCTTCAGCTTCTCGAAGCGCTCGGCAACGGCGCGCTGATCCTCGGCGGTCATCTGAATCTTGTCGGCGGCGACCCGGGCGTTTTTCTCAACTATATCGGTTGACGTCATGCCCGAAAGAGCGCAGGAGACGTTGGGATTGCCCAGCACGAAGCGGAGAGCCAGCTCGTAGGTGGCCTGGTCGCGTTCGCCCAGTCTTTCCGAGAGCGGGGAGGGCTCGGCAAGGCGTCCGCCGCCCACCGGTCCCATGATTATTGTGCCCAGACCCTTGGCATGGGCGTTGGCAAGGGCTTCCTCGTTGGAGCGGTCAAGCAGGTTGTACTGCATGAGCACCGACGCGAAGATCTCGCCCCGCTCGATGATGTACGCCATATTGTCGGGATCGTCGTGGAAGGAGAACGCCAGATGGCGTATCAGCCCCTCGTCCATAGCCTTGCGCGCCTCGTCAAGCAGACCGAAACCGATGATCTTCTCGTCAAACACGCGCTTGTTTATGGCGTGGAAATGGTAGACATCGATGTGTCCGCAGTCCATGCGCCTGAGCGCCCGGTCGAGTATGCGGCGGAAGTCGGCGGTCTCCTTGACCTCCCACAAGGGAAGCTTTGTGGAGAGGAGTATTTTGTCGCGGAAAGGCTTTACCGCCCTTCCGACAGCCGCTTCGCTGTTGCCGTGGCAATAGCCTGCCGCGGTGTCGAAGTAGTTCACGCCCAGCTCGTAGGCGCGGCGGATCATGGGTATAACAACCTCGTCGTCAATCTCATATTTGTCGTCGCCCACCTTGCGCTCGGGCAGTCTCATACAGCCGAAGCCAAGCTGCGAAATTTTCAGTCCTGTCTTTCCTAAATCACGGTATTGCATTGGTTTACCCCCTGAAATAATGTAGGTTTTTATATCATTACGTCAATGTTAACGGTTTGTTTGTGAATTCCCCCGCCTGCCGCGGTATAATATCGGCACGAAGGGAAGTTTTTGCCATGTATAATATTATAATACGCATAAAAGCCGCGGCGGTCTGCGCGCTTCTGCTCATATTGTGTGTCTTGTGTGCCTGCGCGGAGGGAGAGTCTGCCGGTCTGTCCGGGGAGTATTCCCCGATTACCGCCGCGGAAAGCACGGCGACAGCGGCGGAGGCTTCATTGCCGGAACGGGACAAAGGGGATGAAGCGAATGAAGCAGACAAAGCGGATGAAACGGATGAAACGGAGCCGCCGTTTTATACCCCGCTGCCCGAAACGGCAGAGGGTGGTACATTCCTCGGCATACCGCTGATTGATCATGACAAATATATATACGATATCTGTGCCCGTCTGGACGAAACGCGGGGCGGCGGCCTTCTGAAGTTTGTGTTCTACAACGGCACTGTCCTGCCCTTTGCCTCCTCGGAGCTGACCTTCTACAAGCCGGCGGAGGAAAATATTGACTGGGCGCTTGACAGCGTGTCCTTCGGCTGTGCCGAGCCGGATGTGCGGGTGGCGTTTGTTGATATGCTGGCGATAGAGTTCTGCGACACACCGGAGGAGGCGGTTCGGAGCGGCGAAAATTTCTGCTTTGTCGCATACACCGACAGCGAATATACCCTTTACCGGCTTGTATTCACCGGACTGCCGATGCTGTCGCTTGACAGGCGGAGCTCGGAGCTTACGATGCTCGATACCGAGGGCAGGCTCACCCAAACCCGCATGACCATGCGTGAGCGCGGCGGCTCCTCCCGCACCTTCCCGAAGAAGGGCTACAAGGTGAACACCCTTGAC
>Ga0123335_1003805_pt1 | contig 20440 bp, 15 predicted proteins | sample BiotimSIPDNA_2_FD_89707 | JGI IMG/M metagenome (GOLD analysis project Ga0123335, IMG submission 89707) | Anaerobic biogas reactor microbial communites from Washington, USA - Biogas_R2 time_0 SIP DNA | ecosystem: Engineered > Bioreactor > Anaerobic > Unclassified | place: Washington, USA...
CGGATCGGCCGGTTCCTGGGCCGAGCACTTGCGAGCGGCGAACGCCAGGCACGCGGCAACGACGGCAATCAACGCAATGCGAACGGATATGTCAACGGTCTTCGACGGTTTCATTCCCTAGGTCCATTTCTTTCAGCATGTCAAAGTTGGGGGACTGTTCGGGCAAAGGGGCGGCGGTGGGCTTCGTCTGCCGATAAACATACCACGCCGTGACCATCGCCAGCAACGCGGCGATGACGATTCCCAGCAGAATCATGCGGCCCTCGATTGCCGGTTTCTCGGCCGGCGGGGGGGGCTTTTCCCAACGCAGGGTTTTCGTCAAAACGGTCGGCGCAATGCGGAATCCGTCGCCCGAGCGATAGACGCCGTTCTTGAAAAAGAATCCGGCCGCCTCCGCTTTTTCGGAAAGCCCTTCGCCCGTCGGAAAACCCTCCGGCAAGTTCAACGAGTACAGCAAGATGGGCGAAAGCGGTCTGACGTTCGGATACAGCACGACCTCGAAATAATGGGTGAGGCCGTATTGGTTGGAGGGAAGTTGCATCCGCCGCACTCCGGCGACGCGGCCGGAAACGGTTACCAAGCGACCGCGATAATATCGCGGTTGGCGGAACAACTGGGCATAGGTGACGTCCTTGGCCGCCGCCGCCCGGAGTTGGCGCTCCGCGGTCCGGTTCAACACGTCGAGCAGATTGTATGAACTCGCGTGGTCGTCGCTGGAAAAGAGGGTCTTGTCCCGGACCGAATGGAACAAGTCGGAATTGACGCCGGGAAAATATCCCCGCCGTTGCGCGACCTCGGGGTCTTCAGCCGCCTCGGGCATTTTGATGATGAATCTATCGAGCGAGTCTTCGTCTTGTTCGCCGGGCCGCAAACGATTGTCTACGCCCACGCCGGGCGGTTCGTCAGCGGCATCGGACAACAAATCCAGCCATCGCCATGCGCCAGGCTCCCGGGCGCGATCGGCAATCACTACGGTGACCCCCAGCAGCAGGGTCAAACCGATGATCCATCGGCGCGTCCGACCGGCGGTGTTAGCGGAACTCTCGGGTTTACGACGAAAGTCTAGTGCGGACATCAACTTCCGACTTTACGGGGTTGTGGAGACTGTCTCCCTTCGGTTTTCGTTCGACGAAAATGGGATTGTCCCCCTTCAGCAGGACTATTGTATCCAATAAGTTGTCGCAACGGCAAGCATGGATTACACTACCATAGCGGCAAGTTATCGTTTTACAGACACTTAGTGCGTGGATTCGGTTGTTTTGAAGGGTTGTCGCCCACTACATGTAGGGGTTATGGATGGGACGTTGGATTGTAACGGCGCGGTTGCCGGCTTTATGTATCGTCATCGCATGGTTGGGGACGGTTTCGTCCCCACTCCGCGCAGATAATACGCAAGCGTTCCTCGACGGCCTACGCCAGCGCGAACTGCACGACGTCGCCCTCGACCTGCTGACGGCCTTGCGAGACGACCCGAAGACCGATAAGGCGCTTCGGGAAACGCTGGACTACGAGTTCGGCGTGACTCTGATCGGGGCCGCGCGACGCCTGCCCCTGGAACAGCGCGAACAACAGTTGGAGAAGGCGCGCGAGCATCTCGAGACGTTTCTGAGAGAATATCCGCAACACCGCTTGGCCGAAAGCGCGATCCGCAACCTGACCGACTTGAAGACCGAACGCGGCGAAGCGCTGCTGAACGAGTCGCGGCAGGCCGGCAAGACCCCGGACGATAAACGCTGGCTGCGCGAACGCGCCCGGGCAGTGTTCGAGGAGTCGCGGAAATCGCTCAAGGAGATCGACGCCCGGCTGGTCAAGAAGAAGCAGCACTTCAACAAGCTGGAAACGGACGATCCGGCGCTGATTGCCCAACTTCATCAGTTGGTCGGCGAGATGCTTCTGACCCGGCTGTCGCTGTCAAAGACGTATTACAATATTGCTCTTACTTATGAGCCGGGGAGTAGGGAGTACGTAACGCTTCTCCGCGAGGCGCGGGGCGAATTCTCGAAAAACTATTGGAAGTACAGTCGGTGGCTGGGGGGTTATGCGTTTCGGCTCGAGCAGGCCCGCTGTTACCGCGACTTGGGCGAATACGACCTCGCCCTGGAAATCCTCGAAGCCTTGGCCCGTCCCAATTCGGACGATGAGGACGCTTTTCGCCGCATCCGCGTGGCGGCCGCCAAGATGGCTATGGAAATTTACCTCCTGCCCAAGGTGAAGCAATACGGCAAGGCTTGGGAAATGTTCCAGCAATGGGAGGCGACTTTCCGCCGAACGCGAATCATTGAGGACGCCATCCCGGAACTCAGCTACTTGGGCGGAGAAGCCGCTCTCGAACTCGCTCGAAACTTGGACGGCAACGATCCCAACCAGTCGCGGCTCCGCAATATGTATCGCAAGCGGGCCAACGAACTGATTACCACCGCGGCGCGGTATCCCGGCGAGTACCAGCTTAAAGCCCGATTGAAGCTGAACGATCCGCTGCTGGCCGAGGGCGATTTGCGGATCGAACCCCCGAAAAACTACGAGGAAGCACGCGATCGGGCAAACCTCGCCTGGACCCAATCGCTGGCAGCGGACCTGAAGCCGGAACAAGTCGAGCGACTGCGGGCGGAGGCGGCCGTCTGCCTGCGCTACGCCCTGGATCATCCGCCGGAAGAGATCAAAATCGACGAATTGAACGCGCTTCGCTTTCAAAGGGCGTATCTCGATTGGATCGAGGGGAACTATTTCAACGCGGCCGTGGTGGGCGAATTCCTCGCCGAACACTATACCGAGCAGCCGGAAGGGCGCAAGGGGGCCGAAATCGCCCTGGCCGCGTACACCGGCATGTTGCAGGAAGCGCCGTCGGGCGAGGACGTCTCGTTCGAGACCGCGCGCATCACCCGGCTGGCCGAGTTCGCCGCGCGGCACTGGCCCGATGATTCGCCGGCCGACGCCGCCCGGCTCACGCTGCTGCGGCTGGCCGTGGCGGAGAAAAACCCGGAAAAGGCGCGGGACTTGCTCGGCCGGTTTTCCCTCGATTCGCCCCGCCGGGGAGAGGCCGAATTGCTCGCCGGCCAGGCGCTGTGGATCGAATGGTTGCGACTCAACCGGCTGCCGGAAGACACCCGGCCCGGCAAGGACCAGATGACCAAGCTGCTTACCGACGCCCGGCTGCTTTTGACCGAGGGCATTGGCCGTCAGAAGCAAAGCATCGCCCCCGAAGGCGAGGCGCCCTACGCCCTGGCGGCCGCCGCGCTCTCATTGGCGCAAATCTGCTTGGAGCAAGACCAGAGCGCCAAGGCCGTCGAGTGGCTCGAAGACCCGAAAGTCGGCGCATATCTGCTGGCCAAGTCGGATGCCGCGGAGTTCAATCGCGGCAACTTCCGCATCGAGGCATTCAAAGCGGCATTGAGGGCGTTTGTCGCCGCCGACCGGTTGGAGGCGGCCGAGCAGGCGCTGGAAGCGCTCGAAAAAGCCGCCCCCTCGGACAATCTCACACAAATCTATATCGCGCTCGGCAGGGAACTGGAAAGCAACTTCAAACAGGCCCTGGCCGCGGGAGACCGGGTAAAGACCGATCGGGCGGCGCGGGGATTCGATCTGTTCCTGACGCGCATCGCCGGCCGCCCCGCGGAGCAGATCACCTATCAGGCTCTCTTGTGGGTGGCCGAGACCTTCATCGAGTTGGGCAACAGCCTCTCGCCCGCCGCCGGCCCACTCTCGCCCGAAGGACAACAATTATACGCCAAGGCGGCGATGGCCTATGGCCGCATCATCGATATCTGCCGGAAGGACAAGGAGTTCGCGCCGCGCGAGGGAGTCGCCACAGCCATCCAAATCCGACTGGCCAGATGTATTCGCCGATTGGGTAAATATCAAGACGCGCTGGATTTGCTCGTCGAGATACTTGCGGTGAATCCCGACTTGCTGAACGCACAAATCGAAGCCTCCCGGACTTATCAGGACTGGGGTACGGAACAACCCGGCTACTATTTGTTTGCCATTAGAGGGGGGAGGAAAACTCAGTTAAAAAACGGCGAAATCATCTACCTCGTTTGGGGATGGAACCGCATCGCCATAAGAGTTCAGTACAGTGAACCGCACAAAGATACTTACTACCAAGCCAAATACAATCAGGCCCTCTGCCGATTGAAATATGCAATGGCCCTCGACGGAAAGCAAAAAAACGAACAACTACGCTTGGCGGAGTCCGATATCTTGCTAATTCTGAAGCTCCGCCCTGATATGGGCGGCCGGACGTGGTACAATCAATTCGATCAAGTGTTGAAGCAGATTCAAGCCGGGCTGGGCGTCGCGGCCGACAAACGGGGCCTCGCCGCGGCGGAAAAAGCGATTTCCGGAAAAACATAAACTTTTCGGCTGCCGCACCCACAAGATCGACAGGAAATGGAGAAGAGAATCATGAAACTACGCTGCCTAATCGCGGGATTAGCCTGGGTCGCGGCCGTCGGGGGACTCTGTGCCGCATGGGATACGGTGAAAACCGACCAGGGAAACGTCTCCGGCCGGGTCGTGAGCATGGACTCGAAGACGATCAAGTTCCAAAGCGCCACCGGTGCCGCCCTGGCCAAGGATATCCCCGTCAATCAAATCCAGACGATCTATTTCGATGGCGAGCCGCGCGACCTGCGAATTGCGAAGAATCATGCGATCAGCGGACATTATGCCGAAGCGCTGGCCGCGTTGGAGCGGATCAAGCAGGACCCGAGCCGCGTCGAAATTCGTCAAGACATCGAATACTACAAGGCCTTCTGCATGACGAAATTGGCGCTGGGGGGAAGCGCGAAAATCGCCGAAGCCGGCAAGCTGATGAAAGCCTTCGCCGACGGAAATCCCAATAGCTACCATTATTTCGAGGCTTCCGAAGCGGTGGGCGATCTGCTGGTCGCCTTCCACCAGTATCCGCAAGCCGAACAGTATTACGCCCGACTGCAAAGCGCCCCTTGGCCCGACTACCAAATGCGCGGCGGAGTGGCCGTAGGCTGGGCTAGGCTCGATCAGGGAAAAGCCGAAGAAGCGGCGGAAGTCTTCGATAAGGTTATCGGCGCCAATGCCCCGGGCGACGCCGCCGAGCGGCAGCGAATGTTCGCCCGCGTCGGAAAAGCAGGCGCACTGGCCGCCAGGAAAAAACCGGACGAGGCAGTAACCCTCGTCGAAGATGTCATCAATAAAACCAACCCCGAGGATGCCCTACTCTTGGCCCGTGCTTATAACGTGCTCGGCGGCGCCGAACGGCAAGCCGGCCGCACCAAGGAAGCCTTGCTGGCGTACCTGCGGGTAGATGTGCTATACTCCGCTCAGCCAAACGCACACGCCGAAGCGCTCGCCAATCTGGTAGACCTGTGGGAACAGATTCACCAGTCGGAACGAGCCAATCGGGCAAAACAAATCCTACTGGACAGATACCCCGACAGCACTTGGGCGGAAAAAATCGAAAAGTAGACAACGCTTCAGCCGTCTGAAGCTAGCCGAGCAGTGAAAGTCCCCTGGTTCCCAAGCTCTGCTTGGGAACCCCCTGCACCGACGCTCTGCGTCGGCGGAGTAGGCCGGGCGAACGCAGAGAGGCTGTAAAAAAATTGTAGGGTGCGTGAAACGCACCACAACTGGTAGTGCATGGTGCATTTCACCCACCCCACATTGTGTACAACCCCCTAAAATACAGGGTGGGCGATGGGTGAAAAGATTGTCTTCCGGCAAAAATGCCGAAGTACACTTGATATGACAATATGTAATTAATCGCGTTTGTCGAAACGCAAGGTATTTTTGGAGGTTCTCATGCGTCGCGGTATCCCCCGAAGTTGGTCGGTTGCCATTGTTTGCTCGCTGGCGTTGTCGCTGGCGGCGCCGTTCTATCTCGATGCGTTGAACGTCGCCGGCGCCAAGCCCGGCGCCGCGGCGCAAGAGCCTGCGCCGGAACCTGCAACGGAGCCTACGCCGGAACCTGCAACGGAACCTACGCCGGAACCTGCAACGGAACCTGCGCCGGAACCGGCAACAAAACCTGCAACAAAACCGGCAACGGAATTACCGACTACACCCGCTGCAGAACCGGCGAGAGAGCAGGCGCCGGGGCCGGAAAGCGAGTTGGATACCCTGGCGCCGGCGGAAGGGGTGCGGGCGCCGAGCATCGCCGACGATTTGGGCGCGGAGCTTGACGACGCGGCGTCGGAAAGCGCCGGGGAAGGCGGCCGAAAGGAGAGCTTCCTGAAATGGCTCTATAAATCGTTGAAGTTCCGCTACGTGTTGATCTTCCTGATCCTCACGTTTAACTCGGTGGCGTTGATCGTGATGATCGTGCTGGGGATGCGCCGCAACAGCCTTTGTCCCGACGATCTGGCGGCCGCTTTCGAAGCCTTGCTCAATCAAAAACAGTATCAAGACGCCTACGAATTGGCCAAGAGCGACAAATCCTTCCTGGGTAAAGTCCTCGCCGGCGGCATGTCGAAAGTCGCCGAGGGCCACACGGCCGTGCAAGAGGCCATGCAGGAAGTCGGCGAAGAGCAGAACATGAAGCTCGAACAGCGAAACGGATACATCGCCCTGATCGCCCAAATCGGTCCGATGTTCGGTCTGTTGGGAACGGTCGACGGCATGGTTATTGCTTTCGACACGATCGCCACGAAAGCCGTCACCCCGAAACCTTCGGAGCTGGCCGTGGGCATCGGCACCGCACTGGTCACCACGATCGTCGGCCTCTGGATCGCCATCCCGTTGATGATTTTCTACCACATCATCCGCAACCGGCTGGCGCGGACGGTTTTGGAAATCAGCGTGGTCGCCACCAATTTGATGAAGCGGTTCGAGACGGTGACCGCCACGATTAAAAAGACTTAGAACGTGTCTGAAATATGGGTTCCCTGCCTGCCGATTGACGAGTGAGCCATGCTTTGGAGAAATAGATCAAGCGTTAGCGCCGATCCGGATTTGACGCCGCTAATCGACTGCACTTTCCAGTTGGTGGTGTTTTTTCTGCTGACGTTGAACTTTTCGTCCGACGAGCAGAGCGAGTTGATTCGGCTCCCTAGCAGCGAGTTGGCCAAGCCGAGCGAAGGCGCGCTGGAAATGCCCGTCACGGTGCAGATTCTCGCCTCGGGGATGGTCCTGTTCGGCGGCGACACGATGACGCCCGAAGCCTTCCGCGGGCCGCTGCGCCGCGAACGCGACTCGATTCGCAGCGTGCTCGGACGAGACGTGAAAAACGCCACCATCGTCATCCGCGCCGATCAGGACGTGCATACCGGAGTGGTTCAAGAGGTCATCCGTATTTGCCAGGAGACCGATTTCGAGCGGTTTGTGCTACGCGCCAAATGGAAACGACAATGAAGGTTAACACATACGGCGGATTCCAAAGGCTTTTCTTCAACATGACGCCGATGATCGACGTTTGCTTTCAGTTGATCATTTTCTTCATGTTGACGCTGCGGCTGTTTTCGCCGGAAGGCGATTTCGGCATCACCATGCCGCTGGCGTTGCCCAGTTCGGGCAATCCGCCGATGATCGAACCGACGCCGGTGAAAATCCGGCTGACGGCCTACCCCGACGGAAAATTGTCCGGCATCCAACTGGGGCAACGCAGCATGAACTCTTTCGCGCATCTGCACGAACAAGTGCGCGAGGTCTCAAATATGCAGTCCGGCCCGGCGGGCGCGGGCACCGAAGTCGAGCTTGACTGCGATTACAACTTGAAGTTCCGCTACATCGTCGCCGCGCTGAACGCTGTCACCGGCTACGTCGCCAACGATAAAGAAACGATCGTCCGCCTGATCGACAAGATCAAGTTCGCTCCGCCGCGAAAACCCGAGAATAAAACGGATGGCGATACCGCGCCGCCGGCCGAGCCGCCCGCCGAATAGCTTTATCTCCCCGTGCCCGCCTCTTGCCTTGCACACTCGTGCTCTGCCCAATTCTACTTTGCCAGTCCCAGTCGCGTGCCATTGCCGGCTTGTCCCCAATGGTGTCCGAGCATTGATCCATGATTTATGGCATTTAGCCCCCCGTGAATACACGGGGGGGTAGCGTTTCGGATATTCCCATGCCGCGCCCCCGGTGTGTTCACCGGGGACTAAATATACGATACTGCGTGGCGAGTCTTCCGGCTGTTGTCGTTTGGATTGCATCTATGTATCATAATTACATCACCACTCGGTTGATGTAGTCATTTTTTCCGACGGTAGATGCCATGAGATCAAAAACGCGACAGGCTGAAAATCCTAGGGAACATATAGCCGTGCCTCTGCCGAGCGATCCGGCCCTTTTGGCTCTGGCCGCGGAGTTGTTCCGGCTAGCGGCTGAATGCGACGGCGGCGATGCCTTGCTGGAGGCGGCCTCGCACGCTCTGAAGGAAACGCTCGACGCCGATTACATCGTCCTGGCGGCGGCAGTCGCGGGCCGATGGACGATCGCGGCCGATTCCGGCAAGGCACAGCCACTGCCCATCGACATGCTGGCCGATGCTCTCGATGGCGAATCTCCGGCGGCGGCTTCCGATTGGATCGCCTTGCCGCTGACGACTCGTTCGGAAGACGGCGAGGCGTTGGCCTTTCATTTCGCGCTGCCGGAGAAAGCGGCCGCATCGCGGGCGGCAATCGAGCGGCTCGCGCCGACCATGCAACACGCGTTCGCCGGCGTCCGACGCCGCGCGGCCGAACAACGCCGCCTCCGCCGCGCCGAAGCGATGTTGGAACTCGCGGCCGGGTGGAATCGAACGCGCGAAATCGAGCCGCTCCTGGTCCAAATGGCCGAAACGGCCTCCCGGCTGTTGACGGCCGATCGGGCAAGCATCTTTCTCTGGGATCGGCCGAACCATACGCTCGTCGGTCGGCCGGCTCTCGGCGCGCCAGACGGAGAACTCCGCATCAGCGACTCGTTGGGCGTGGTCGGCGAAGTGATCCGCACCGGCGAACCGCGCCGCGCCGACGCCGAAGCGGATCCGCAATCGGTCAACCAGTCCGTGGGCGATCGCCTCGGATATAAAACCCGCACCCTGCTATGCGTTCCCCTGCGCGGTCGCTCGGGCGAGTTGTTCGGTGCGTTCGAGTTGATCAACAAGCTCGACGGGCCGTTTACCAAGGAGGACGAAGAGGCGTTGAGCGAGTTGGCCGCCCACGCCGCCGTGGCCTTGGAGAACGCCCAAGACCGCCGCCAATTGATCTCGGCCAACCGGCAGATCGCCCGCGAAGCGGCCGAAAAGGTGCGCCTGATCGGCAATAGTCCCGCCGTCGAGGCGCTGCGGTCGATCATCCGCCGCGTGGCCGACACCGAGCTGGCCGTATTGATCCTGGGCGAAAACGGGACCGGCAAGGAGGTCGTGGCCCAGTCGATTCATTACCTCAGCGGCCGGCGCGATCGGCCCTTCGTGGCCGTCAACTGCGCGGCCATCCCGGAAACGCTGGCCGAGAGCGAATTGTTCGGCCACGAAAAAGGGGCATTCACCGACGCCGTGGAAGCACGCCCCGGAAAATTCGAACTGGCCGCCGGCGGAACGCTCTTCCTCGACGAGATCGGCGATCTGAGCCTCGCCTGCCAGGCGAAGCTGTTGCGGGTGATCGAGGAGCGGGTGCTGGTGCGCGTGGGCGGCTCGACGCCCATCCACACCGATGCCCGACTGCTGGCCGCCACGAACCAAAACCTGGCCGAGATGGTCCGCGCGAAGCGGTTCCGCGAGGACCTTTATTTTCGGTTGAACGTGGTGGCGGTCGATTTGCCGCCGTTGCGCGAGCGGGGCGAAGACGTGCTGCTGCTGGTCGAGCATTTCCTCGACGACTTCTGCCGCCGCGCGCGGCGAAAAACGCCCGCCCTCTCCGCCGCCGCAAAAAAACGACTGCTGGAGCATCCCTGGCCGGGCAACGTCCGCGAACTGCGAAACCTCATGGAACGGCTCGCTTACCTCTCGACCGACGATCGGATCGAGGCCGACGATCTGGCCTTCATCCTCTCGCCCCGCGGACGCGCGCCGCTGGCGATCGATCTCGGCCTGTCGCTGACCGACGCGACCACCCGCTTTCAACAAGAATATATCCGCGGCCAAATAGCCCAGGCCGGCGGCAACATGTCTCTGGCCGCCTCGCGCCTGGGACTGCACCGCTCGAATCTATATCGCAAAATGCGGCAGTTGGGGATGGAGCCGCCAAACGCCGCGTAGTGGCGCAATCCAAATAGTCAAACGCCGCGTAACGACGAGATTCGAATAGTCAAACGCCGCGTAACGACGCGATTTGAATAGTCAAACGCCGCGTAACGACAAGATTTGAATAGTCAAACGCCGCGTAGCGGCGAAATTCGAATAGCCGGGGGTGGAGCGAAGCGCAACCCCCGGGTGCAAGGCAAACACACGACAAAGCCGCGTAGCGGCGACACGAACGCACACCGTGGGCGATCGTAATGCCGCTACGCGGCATGGGCCGTGTGGTTTTGCATCCGGGGGTTCCGCTGCGCTCCACCCCCGGCTATTCACATATCGCCGCTAGCGCGGCTTTGTCGTGCCTTCGTCTTGCATCCGGGGGTTGCGCGCTGCGCTTCACCCCCGGCTATTCACATATCGCCGCTAGCGCGGCGGAAACACGGCGGCACGATGAAACTCATGCCAGGTATCTTTTCTCGGCGGCACGATGAAGCTCATGCCAGATATTGCTCGTCGTAGGCAACGCCGTTTTCCCGGAGCAATCGCCGATACTCATCAAGCATCGATTCCGTGCGGTGATGTTCCGCCTGACCTTTGATGTATTCAATGATCGCGTCCTTTTGGGCAAACGTTGTCGTGAACGCGCCGTATCCGTCCTGCCAGCCTTCAAAGCGTGGAAATTCCACCTGCCGCTTGAGCCAGCGGCTACTGCCGGTTTTTATCTCCTTCACGTAATCGGCCAACGACAATGTTGTCGGAGTCGCGGTCAAAACATGAACGTGATCGTCGATGCCTCCGATGCGATACAAGTGACAGTTGAGATTCTTGTGGATGCCCCAGATGTAGCGATACAGAAGTTCTCGATGGCCGTCGGACAACGTGCGCTGGCGATTTTTAGTGGAGAAAATGACGTGAAACAACAATTGTGTGTAGGTATTAGGCACGGCGAGCCTCGATACAATGTTTCGCCCCTAATTGTTGAGATTGCTTTCGGTATTATCATATCCGGCAGTTGTGATTCACTCCACCCCCGGCTATTCACATATCGCCGCTAGCGCGGCGGAGATTGCCTCCCCGCATCATAATCCTGTAAAAAATTCGCGCGGCCGCGCGATTCGAGGTGAATCATCAGCACGGCGATGTCGGCCGGAGTGACGCCGCTAATTCGCGCGGCCTGGGCGAGATCGGCCGGGGCGATGCGGGCCAGCTTTTCCCGGGCCTCGACCCGCAGATGCGACACCGCCGCGTAGTCCATGCCCGGCGGGATGCGACGCGACGCCAATTGCCGCTGCCGGGCGATGTCGGCCTGCTGTCGGGCGACGTAGCCCGAGTAACGCGCGTCGTACTCCACCTGTTCGGCTACTTCCGGCGAGACCTCGGCGAGTTGCGGCAGCCGCGCGACCAACTCGGCCCACGTTGTTTCGGGCCGCCGCAGCAGACGTGCGAGCGAGACCGAATCGGCGCGGGTGTTTTCCAACAGTTTTGCCACCCGCTCGATTTCCGCCGATTTCGCCTGCAACCGTCGAAAGCGCCGCTCGTCGGCCAGCCCGAGCCGATGGGCCAGCGGCGTCAGCCTGCGGTCGGCGTTGTCGGGGCGCAGCAGCAGCCGGTATTCCGCCCGGCTGGTGAACATCCGATACGGTTCGTCGACGCCGCAGGTGACCAGGTCGTCGATCATCACGCCGATATATGCCCGATCGCGGCCGATGTCGATCGGCTCCCGGCCGCGCAGCGCGAGCGCGGCATTGGCCCCGGCCAGCAGTCCCAAGGCGGCGGCCTCCTCGTAGCCGGTCGTGCCGTTGATCTGGCCGGCGCAATAGAGGCCCGCCACGCGCTTCGTTTCCAGCGAGGGCTTCAACTGTTCGGGCGGGAGGTAGTCGTATTCGATGGCGTAGCCGTAGCGGGTGATTTCCGCCCGCTCGAGGCCCGGTATCAGCCGTAACATCGCGTCTTGCACGTCGCGGGGGAGACTGGTCGCCAGCCCGTTGACGTAGACCTTGTCGGTCGTTCGCCCTTCGGGTTCGAGAAACAACTGATGGCTCGACTTGTCGGCGAAGCGGACGATTTTCGTCTCGATCGAGGGGCAATAGCGCGGCCCGGTCGATTGAATCCGGCCGTCGTACATCGGCGCGCGGTGCAGATTTGCGCGGATCAGTTCGTGCGCTTCCGGGGTGGTATGGACGATCCAGCAGGGGATTTGCTCGACTTCGAGCCGGTCGGTGAGGAACGAGAAGGGGGCGGGCCGCTCGTCGCCCGGCTGACGCTCGGCCTTCGCGTAGTCGATGGTTCGCCCGTCTATCCGCGGCGGCGTGCCGGTTTTGAACCGTCGCAGTTCAAATCCCAGCCGAGCGAGGGCGTCGCTGATGCCCGATGTCGTCGGCTCGTCGATTCTTCCGCCGGGCGTGGAGGCGTCGCCGAAATGCAGCAGGCCGCGCATGAACGTGCCCGTGCAGAGGACAACCGCCCCGGCCCGATAAATCGCGCCGGAGGCGGTGCGAATGCCGGCGATTGAGGGAAGAGGAGAGAGGGGAGTGGGGCGGGGGGCGGGGGGAGAGGGTGTAGTGGCGCGTGGCGCGTGGCGAGTGGCGAGTGAAGCCGCATTGGGCAGTCCGCCTTCATCCTTCATCCCCCTCTCCCCTCTCCCCTCTCCCCTCCCCCCTCTCGCTTGATCCACGATCAGATCGACCACCGTTTGCTCGATGAGCGCCAGACCGGGCTGCGTTTCGAGAATCCGTCGGATTTCGCGTTGATAGGCGAGTTTGTCGGCCTGGGCGCGGGGGCCGTGCATCGCCGGTCCTTTGCGGCGGTTGAGCATGCGGAACTGGATGCCGGCGGCATCGATGGCCAAGCCCATTGCGCCGCCGAGCGCGTCGATTTCGCGGACGATTTGCCCCTTGCCCACTCCGCCGATGGCCGGATTGCAGCTCATCCGTCCGATGGTATCGAGGGAGTCGGTCAGCAGGGCGGTGTTTGCGCCCAACCGCGCGGCGGCCAGCGCCGCCTCGGCCCCGGCATGACCGCCGCCGACGACTAATACGTCATAAGTGAAGTCCGGATTGATCATACCACAAATCTTATCCCGCCAATTGCTAGAATCGCCGCCATGCCGGAATGCGCCGATCACGTTTCCGCCCCGACCGGCTCGGCTTGTTCCCGTTCCGACCACCACTGTGCGGCTTGGCGGCGGTCCCAGCCGTCGGCCGAGCGGCAGCCGGCCAGCGCCTCGGCCATCTCCATCGCGTTCTGGAATCGGTCGGCGGGATTTTTCTCCAAGCAGCGGAGCACCACCGCCTCCAGATCGTCCGGGATGTTGGGATTGTGTTCCGTGGGTGGCACCACCGGGTCGTGGGCGTGGGCGAAGATCACCTTGATTGCCCGATCGCCCGCGAACGGCGGCAGGCCGGTAAGCATGAAATAGGCGACCGCTCCCAGCGAATAGATGTCGCTGCGGCCGTCGGGGCGCAATTCGCCGAGCGCTTGCTCGGGCGAGATGAACAGCGGCGAGCCGGTGATCGCTCCCTCGGCGGTCAGGTGCAACGGTTCTTCTTCGAGGATCGGCTTGACCAGACCGAAGTCGAGCAGTTTGGCCACGTCGTGCACTCCCCCGCGTTGGGCGACGAAAATGTTGCCCGGCTTGATGTCGCGGTGTATCAGGCCGACGGCGTGCGCCTCGGCCAGCGCCTCGCATGCCTGGCGGAGCAGATATATCGCCCGCCCCGGCGGCAGCGGACCGCAGCGATCGACCAGATCGTTCAAACTCATGCCGGGCAGGTACTCCATCACGTAGTAAAACGTGCCGTCGGCCGTGCAGCCGTAGTCGAATATCTCGACCGTGTTCCAATGCGAGAGCTTCGCGGTGGCGCGGACCTCGCGCTGGAAGCGGGCTAGCACCTTCGGGTTGCCCGTCTTGTCGGGGCGGATCAGCTTGACCACGCAAGGACGCTTGAGCAACTGATGCTCGGCCAGATAGACCTCGCCCATCCCGCCGGCGCCGATCAGACGAGTCAGGCAGTATTGGCCCAACTGGCGGGCCTCGAAGGCCTCGCGCCGCAGCGAGCCGATTATGTCCACGCCGAGCACGCCCCCGCCGGCCGCCATGCAAAAGCAGAAGAACAGACGGGCGACCTGAAAATACGACACGTTTTCGTACACTATCGGATACCACCACATCATCCCCAGTAACAGGAGCATCGGCAGCGAACACATCAACCCGATGGCCACCGCCGCGCGACGCAACGTGTTGGGAATGAACAGGGCGTAAGTGTAAACCAGCACGAGCCACAACCCTTGCGGAAAATCGAGCACGCCCTCGCGGCACGATGCCAACGTGATGAAGTATTGCACGACGAGAAAAAACAACGTCAACAGACCGAAAACCACCCATTCAGAAAACCGCAGCCAGCCGACGGGGAGTTCGCAGTGCCGGCAAAGGCCCGCCGCCACCAACCCCAGCACCGCGGTCGATGCGAGATGGAAGACGAACAGAAACACCTCGACTCCGTGGGAAAAGTCGGAATAGAACCCATGCACGACGAGAAAAGCGGCCAACCCCAGAAACAACACGGTCGTGGCGGTCCGCAGCCGCGACCGTAGCAGGTCTTGGGTCTCTCGGGTCAATTCCGGCGCGGAACCTTTTACCAATTCAACGCCGCCCGCAGCCGCCTCGAACCCGCTGAGAACGGTCTGATCCGCCGAATTACCGCTCGGCTTCGCGGATGGATTGGCAGCGATTTCAATGGTCGGATCGTTCGGTGCGAGTGGTTTATGCGTATTCGACAGGTTACTCATAACTACATCATATACAGCCGGGTCGATTTAGGCGACCCGACCGGAAAAAACCACCTTTTCGGCGGGGGAGCGGCTTCGGCGAAGGCCGGCCGCCGGGGTATTTCATTGGATTCATCCGGCCAGCCGGCCGACGCTTCGCATCCTTCTCACTTAGTGTACAATTCATTTATGTACGAGATATTCGAGCATACCGCCGACATGGGGATTCGCGTCCGCGCCGCCGCTTTGGATGAATTGTTCGCCGACGCAGCGCGGGGATTGTTTTCCGTGATGGTCTCGAATCTCGACGCCGTGCGCACGGTCGAGGAAACCGCCTTCAGCATCGCGGCGGACGACGTCGAGCAATTGCTGCACGACTGGCTGGCCGAGTTGCTCTATGCGTTTCATGCCCAACGGTTGGTGTTCGATGAGTTCGATGTTTCCGTCGACGGCACGGCATTAACCGCCGCCGCCCGCGGCGAACCGCTCGATCCCGGCCGGCACGAAATCGAAGTCGAAGTGAAGGCCGTCACCTGGCACGGCCTGAAGGTTGAACGAAACGAGCACGGATGGCTGGCCGAAGTTATTGTGGATGTTTAGACTTCAGTGTTCACTGCCCCTTTGAGAGCGAACCATGTCGAAACAAGGCTACGCCGGACCGCTGGAACGGATCGACGATTGCTGCTGGCGGATTCCGCAAAATTACAAGCCGGGGATGCGGGTCGAGGGGCGTATCTTCGCCGACGACCGGCTGATGGAACACATCCGCGCCGACCAAGCGCCGGAGCAGGTGGCGAACGTGGCGTTTCTGCCGGGCGTGCAAACCGCCAGCCTCGCCATGCCCGACATCCATTGGGGATACGGCTTCTGCATCGGCGGCGTGGCGGCGACCGATCCGCTCGAAGGCGGCGTGATCTCGCCCGGCGGCGTCGGCTACGACATCAATTGCGGCGTCCGTCTGATGCGAACCAACCTCGACCGGGCGGACGTGTTGCCGCGCATCGGCCAACTGATGGACGCGCTCTATCGCGGCATACCCGCCGGCGTGGGCAAGGGCGGGCCGTTCCTCTTCGACCGCCGGGAACTGCTGCAACTGCTGGCCGAGGGATCGAAGCATCTGGCCGCACGCGGCTGGGCCACCGAAACCGATCTGCAACACACCGAGGCCGGCGGTTGCATCGACGGCGCCCGACCCGACTTCGTCTCCGACAAGGCCCTCAAACGCGGCGACGACCAATGCGGCACGCTCGGCTCGGGCAACCACTTTCTCGAAATCCAAGTCGTCGAGGAAATCTTCGACCAAACGGCCGCGCGGACGATGGGCCTGGAAGAAAACCGGATTTGCGTGATGATTCATTCCGGCTCGCGCGGGCTGGGCTATCAGGTCTGCGACGACTCGCTGGCCGCGCTCCGCAAGGCGCCGGCAAAATACGGAATCGAACTACCCGACCGCCAACTCGCCTGCGCCCCGGTCCATAGCGACGAGGGACAGGAATATCTCGGCGCGATGCGGGCGGCGGCAAACTACGCCTGGGCAAATCGCCAATTGCTCATGTGGCAAACCCGCGAAATCATGGCCGACTGCTTCGGACGCGCATGGGAATCGCTCGATATGGAACTGATCTACGACGTCGCCCACAACATCGCCAAAATCGAGGAACACGAAGTCGATGGCCGACGGCGGTCGCTGTGCGTTCATCGCAAGGGGGCCACCCGCGCGTTCCCCGCCGAACACCCCGACTTGCCCGAAAGCTATCGCCGCATCGGCCAACCGGTGATTATCCCCGGCGACATGGGCCGCGAGAGTTGGGTGCTGGTCGGACTGCCCGGAAGCATGAAAAAAACCTTCGGCTCGTGTTGCCACGGAGCCGGTCGGGTGATGAGCCGCACGGCCGCGATCAAACACGCCCAGGGCCGCCGAATCGACCGCGAATTGGCCGAGCAGGGCGTCGTCGCCAAGTGCCGGCATTGGAAGGGACTGGCCGAGGAACAGCCCGCGGCCTACAAAGACGTCGGCGTGGTGGTCGATGTGGTCGCACGCGCCGGTTTGGCGGGCAAAGTCGCCCGGCTCCGCCCGCTGGGCGTGGTGAAAGGGTGAACGATTGGCTCACGGCGCGGCGGGAATCGCCGGCGGTTGCAGCGGCCCGCCCTCCGACGACCTGCCCACCGCATACACCCCCAACAGCCGCATCTGACGGACCAGCTCGAACAGATCGCTCCGGCCGTCGGGCGAGCGGTCGGCGATGCGGGCGTAGAGCAAGTCGGCCTCGCCTTGCAACCGCTCACCTACCCGGCTGACCGCCGAAACCGAAACGCCCTGATCCTGGATCGAGTTGATCGAAACGGAGTATGTGAGCGCGTCGCCCGGCCGCACCGCAAAATAGAACCGAGCCGTAGCGACCTTGGCCAGAATGATTAGTTGCCGGTAGCCGATTGCCTCGCAGGCCAGATACATCCCCGTTTGGCCCATCCCCTCGAGAATCAGCGTGCTGGGCATGATCGGATGGCGGGGATAGTAGTTGCGAAAATACGACTCGGCCAGCGAAAAGTTCTTCACCGCCGCGGCCCGGCTGCCGCCGTGGAACTCGATGTATCGGTCTATCCAACTCCAATGCATGTCGTAAATACGATATTAGCTATACAGCGCTGAATAAAAACGATGCGCCGTTGCCGCCGGACCGGTAAAACATTAGAATCTATCCTGCTTTATCGGCGACTGTCAAGCGTGGAAAGAAGGGAACCGGCAAGTGGCACAAACAGCGAAGAAACCCGCGACCGACTCGGGCGGAGCAAAAGACCGCCCTTGGGAACTGCGTTTATGGAGCGGAATCGGCGTCACAGGCTGGTTCCGCGAACTGTTCAGAAACCGCTTCCACTTCGGATTGACGCGAATCTGCATGGGATTGATCATCACCGTGCTGAGCTTCTTGAACTCGTTCCTATGGCTCGTGCAGGAAATCTTTCTCGGCCGAAAAATCAAACGGGCCGAGATCAAGGAGCAGCCCGTCTTCGTGCTGGGCCACTGGCGGTCGGGGACCACGCTGCTGCACGAGCTGCTGGTCTGCGACCCGCGCCACACCTATCCCGACACGTTCTCCTGTTTCGCTCCGAACCATTTCATCCTTTCTCGATGGCTCTTCAGTTGGTGGCTGTGGATGCTGCTTCCCCGGAGCCGGCCGATGGACAACATGAACGTCGGCCTGGACAGCCCGCAGGAGGACGAATGGGCGATGTGCAACATGGGCGTCCCGTCGCCGTATCTGACGCTGATGTTCCCCAACCACCCTCCGGCCTATCCTGAGTATCTCGACCTGCGCGGGCTGCCGCGCCCGGCCGTCGAACGGTGGAAGGCGAGTCTGCTTTGGTTTCTGAAATGCCTCACGCTCCGCACGCCGGGCCGCGTGGTCTTAAAGACGCCGCAACACACCTGCCGAGTCAAGACGTTGCTGGAGTTGTTTCCCGACGCCCGATTCGTGCATATTGTCCGCGATCCCTACACAATCTTCCCTTCGACCATCAAGCTCTGGAAGCGGATGTATCGCTACCACGGCTTGCAAAAGCCGCGTTACGAGGGCCTGGAGGAACACGTCTTCGATACGCTCAACCGGATGTACGACGTGTTCGAGGAAGACCGCAAGCTGGTCGATCCGTCGCGGTTTTACGAGGTTCGTTACGAGGACTTGGTGGCCGATCCAGCCGGCAAGATCAAGGAACTATACGAGCGACTCGATCTGGGCGATTACGAGAACGCCCGGCCGGGCGTCGAGCGCTACGTCGAGCGGACGAAGAACTACAAGGTCAACCGCCACGAGTTGCCCGCCGAGATGCGCGATCAAATAACGCGGCGTTGGGGCAAATATATCGAGCGATACGGTTACGAGCGGTCGGCGGAGTGAATCGGCGTCAATCGGCCGCTAGTCGCGCGGCGGTAGCCCGTGACGGTCAGGCTGCCATCGCCGAGGACTTCGACAATCGCATAAGCGTTTTCGGTTTTGTCGGCCCCCTCGACCATTGCCTTGAGCGTGTAGTAGTGAATGTCGGCCACTCGTTTGTACTGTCCGCGATGTTGGTGTCCTTGAAAGACGGCCAAGACGCGCGGATATTTTGAGATGACTTGTCGGGCCTCGGCGGCGTTTCGCACATAATGGCTTGCCTTGTCGCCGTCTAGGAGTTGATGGATGAAGATGACGGCCGGCCGGTCCGTCGCGGCGAGGTCTTTTTCGAGCCAATCCAGTTGGGCTTTCGGCAGGTTGGCGTCGGTCCATTTGTAATTGCCACTGTCGTAAGCCATGCCGTCGGCGCGGAAATTGGCGTCCAGCACGACGAAGTGCGCCCCGTTTCTGTTAAAAGAGTAATACGTTCTTTCTTTCGGTATGTCGGTGTTCTCGACGATCGACTGGAACTGGGTTTTCGCTAATCCTTCCATATCGTGGTTGCCGAGCACATGATAGCGAGGCCCGTTGAACTTGGCGAAAACGCCCTCGATCATCCGCAGATTGGCGAGATTTCCCGAAGGCGCGCCGTTGATGAAATCGCCGAGTTCGACGAGGAAATCGACTTTTTTATCGTTCATCAGTTCGACGCACTCGGTCATTTTTTCGACCGACTGGCGATAGTATCGCGTACCGGCGTCGTCGATGTCGGCGTAGTGCGAGTCGGTGACGATGCCGAAGCGGCACGTCGGTGAGCCGTCGCCCTGGCCGGCGCGAAGCCGCGTCGAGCCGAGCATAAGCCCGGCGACGGCCGCTGACGACGATTTCATGAATCTTCGCCGCGTTATCACCCAAGTATTGTTCATTGTCGCATATTTCCGTGTTGTGATTTTCGGTGCAATTTCAACGCAAGATCAGTAATTCACGCCGTCGATGATCTCTCCGCCGGCGTATGTGCTAAGCGCTCGGTACACGTTCATGTTGATCGAGTCGTTGACGAAGCCGACGTGTCCGTCGGCGTAGAGGAAGTGGGCGCCGCCACTGTGAAAACTGCCGAAGGGGATGATGTTTTCATGTTCACGTTGAAGCGGGGGAGAGATTTGGGAGTTTAGCGGAAGCTCTGTGCCGCGGGCGATTCGCCCCATCCACCAACTAGTGGGCGGACAAGTCCATTTGGAGCAAGAGCTTCCGTAATACCAAGCCATGGCGCCGCCTTCGTCGGTGTTGTAGCCCGGCGCCAACCCGTAACGAATGTTATGCACTGACTCACCGATGGCGAACGTGCTCGAACTGCCATCGGTAATATCCGCGAACCGAAGCCACCGGTTTATCACGAACATGCCGTCGTCATACACATTGCCGTATGAATTACCGCTGGAGTTTTTAACCGGGGTTACACCGCCCGTGACGGCGGCATAGCCTCGCATGTTGGGGTTGATCGAAGAACGATCGTCGCTGGGGCAATGATAGATTGGCAATGGAATCTGCGTAAACATGTTCCGGCCGCTGACCGGGTCGACATTTTGGTAAATCGCCCATTCGTGCCATCCACCCGGAAGACTGTAGTCGAAGTTGCCTTCGATGCCAGTCTGCTCGATGTAGGGCATCAAGACAATGAACA
>Ga0123335_1003807_pt1 | contig 20423 bp, 16 predicted proteins | sample BiotimSIPDNA_2_FD_89707 | JGI IMG/M metagenome (GOLD analysis project Ga0123335, IMG submission 89707) | Anaerobic biogas reactor microbial communites from Washington, USA - Biogas_R2 time_0 SIP DNA | ecosystem: Engineered > Bioreactor > Anaerobic > Unclassified | place: Washington, USA...
TTCCATCCCACGTTCAGCGGAATCTTGAGGCGATTGAAGAGCCATTCAAGGATCGCGTCTGGTGGACCCCGATGAAGGTGCCTGGTCTGGAGGATCAGGTGTTGAATGCCCATCGATCCGGTGCGGGTAGGGTTTGGGAAAATGTGGCTCCGGGTTTTACCAATGTGATCTACGATGTTCGCGTTTCGAATGGTGTGATAACGGCCGTTCTCGATCTCGGAGGAGTGATCCAGTCCGAGGACGGAGGCACGAGCTGGCGCCAATTGTCCTATCGATTGCCGGGCAATGGGGTATATGCCAGTTTCTTCAGTTGTGATGTCTCTCCTGCTGATCCGGATTTGATTGTGCTGGGTGGTTCGTGGTTGAGCCGCACCCGGGACCACGGACAAGTGTGGGAGGAGATCTATCCGGCGCCTTCAAACTCGCTTCCACCCTTCAAGCTTTCTCCTGCTGCCGGAGATCAGTATACCGGCTTCAGGGATTGTTTTGGGCGCGTGCGTTTCAATCAGGATGGCAGTCGGGTGTTCGCCGCGCTGGGTGCTTTGGGGCATGACTTCAAGCCACGATTCAAGCACCGGGATGCAGAGGCGGATATGGCGACGCAGTATCCGGGCAAGATGGTGTATGTGGGCGATGCTTCAGCGACATCGTTTTCGTCCCATATTTTGGGCGAATCATTCGCGGGAATCCGTTGCATCGCTCCGCATCCGGCCAACCCGGACATCGTTTATTTCTCCTTTGGCGACGGTTCTTTGTACGTCACCCGTAACGCGACCCAACAGGCGGTCAGTTTCACCAAACTAAGCTACTTGAGCGGGTATCAGGTCATTGATATTGATGTATCGGAAGGGATGCAGCCCGACATTCTCCTCACTGTTGTGTCTTTGTTGCCCGCCGATCCAACATCCTCTGCTGATACTCGGGTCTTCAAGGTTTTCAAAACAAAGGATGTGGGATCTTCCACCGTTGCCTGCACTGAGGTTGTTTTCAAGGACTCGAACGGGTCGGTCATCACCCATTCTCCGCCGGTCTCCGCCAAGTGGAATCCAAGGGTTGCAGGCGGGGTTTATGTGGGAATCCGGAATGTGCCTTTCATTCTGGCTTCAGATGATTCAGGGCAGAGTTTCAAGAAGAAGAATTTTCCCGAATCCCTTAAGCATGACTTGCCGCAGTTCTATACATCACCCCAGTGGTTTGCCTTGGATCGGAGTTCATCTCTCGCTGTGACATGGTCTTGCATTGGAGGTTGGTTCAGCAATGACGGTTTCGATAACTGGAATGATCTGCTGATGAATCCATTTATGGACGGAGCGACCCGATTCCTCGGGAATAAAGGGTTGGGGTTCGCGGAATCCGTTATGGACATCGTGGTCGGTGGAGGCCGGGTCTATCTTTGCACCAATGACCACGGAGTATTCCGCAGCAGGGGAGCCGACTATCGTTGGTGGGATCCTATATCTGATCATCCCGGGATGCCGATGGACTCACGGGGAAAAGCCCAGCAGTCTGTTTTTTCCGATGGGAGTCAGTCCGGACGGACAGAAGCTTTATGCAGTTGCCCGTGGTGGTGAGGATCCGTATTCGACATCTGATATGAAGCTGGTCCGGAGTCTGGATTCCGGCGATACATGGGCGGATGTGACCGCGTTGTTGTCCTCCGGATCATTGCTGTCCAGCGAGTTGGTTCCGAAGGAGTTCGTTTTCGGGCAAGGGTCCCGATATGAATGGCTGATGTTCGACAAGGCTTTGTTTGTGTCGACCAATAACGGATTGAGCTTTTCCAGGACGGTTCTTCCCAAACCGTTCTCAGGATGCACCTTTCGCAACCTATGGTATGATGCCCCAAGGTCGATTCTGTATGTCAGTTGCACGGAGGGGCTTCTCCGCAGTCATGACGGTGGGCTGACATGGGATGTGCTCACAAGAACTTTCGTCAAGGCGGTAGGGGGAAATGCCCGGGGGGATCTTGTGTTATTGTTGGGTAGTCAGTTGGTTCGTGCGCCATTCGACTGGGTCAACCAAAAGGCCGGGGATGATCTCTTTGGTTCAGGTATTTCACGCGCATTTGTGAAAGCGACTATCGGAGACACCCTGACTGAGATCACCACCTCGCAGACCCAGTTCACTGAAGTTTTTTGTTCGGGAAATGTGATCATCGTGGGTGTTCGTTCGGGAGCCTTTGTTGGGAACCGGGTTTGTCCGGTTGGCCCTTTGGTGTCGGTGGATGGTGGTTTTTCTTTTCATTGGGAAACTCACGACCACCCCAGCAGTCTTATTTATGAAGTAGCGATCACCCCGCAGTATGTTCTGCTCGGATGTGCGGGTGGTTTGTATGCCCGAAATCTGGTTACTCATCCATTTGCGGATGGACCAGTTCAGGACTCAATGGTGAGTCGGACGATCCCCGCCGGTCAACCGTTCGTGATCCGAATTCCGGCGGGTAGCCCGGAGGGTTCGACGCTCCAGTATTCGGCATCGGGTTCAACCGTTTCTCCTCAATGACAGGAGAGCTGATGCTTTGATTGTTCAGAGCGAAAAAGGACCTTCTTTCCCGATTGCCTTGAGGATCTTCCGGGCTGATTTCTCGTGTTCCTCGGTTCCGGAAAGGGCAATTGGATCCGGACTCAGAGTGGATTGCCGCTTCAGAGACTGCATATCGATGTGGATGCAACCGACTCAGATATACCATGCGCAAATAGTCTCAGGAGACAAAGCCTTGGGAGAATTTTACGGCGAGGACCGACACATTGGCTGCGAGATGGGCCCAGAAGCAGGGGAGCAGGGAATGATTCGGATTGCCGGAAGTGGAATCGGGTTGCGATCGAGTTGAAATACGGAATAGGACAAGGTCGGGCTTGACAGGACCTTTGTCCGTGGACGCCATTTTTTGGGTGCATGCTTTTCGGTAAAAAGATGTCATTGGTCTCCGGAATGAACCGGAATTGGCTTTACAACGCAGGCTGACAATCGGCATGGATGGTGCCGATGTTTGATTATACGGAGACATGCGGTTGGATGTCCGGTCCTGATTGGAAGGGGTGGGGGCAGGTCCTCTCCACGGAGATTGAAAAGGCCTTTGAGGTTTCCAGAAATGGACACCTTGGGTTGTGGTATGAGGTGTTTCGCGAGCTTCCCGAAGTCGGGCCATGTGAACTGGATCTCAATTCGGATTGGGTAAGAGTGATTCCCCGGTCCGTGCTGGACGAAGAGGTGATCCAACGTATAGGGGGGGGCTTGATGGCATTGATGCCGTGGCGGAAGGGCCCATTTGATGTTTGTGGGGTTCATGTCGATGCGGAGTGGAGAAGTTGCCTGAAGTGGAATAGGATCCGGCCCCACATGAGTCTGTTGAAGAATAGGCTGGTCTTGGATGTGGGTTGCGGGAATGGGTACTACGCGATGCGCATGATTGGAGAGGGCGCTAAGGCTGTTGTGGGGGTAGAGCCATACTTGAGGTCAGTGGTGCAGCATCAGGCGGTGATGCGCTGTGCCGGTCGACTTCCTATTCATATTTTGCCTCTGGCTTTCGAGCAGATGCCTTCGTGTCTGCAATTGTTTGATACCGTGCTTTCGATGGGGGTGATTTACCATCAGCGATCGCCGCTGGGCCACATTGAAGCATTGGGGCAGGCGTTGAGGTCGGGTGGAGAGTTGATTCTCGAAACCCTTGTGGTGGATGGATCAGTCGATACGGTGCTGACGCCGGAGGACCGGTATGCGAAGATGCGGAATGTGTGGTTCATTCCATCAGTATTGGCTCTTGAGCGCTGGCTGAATCGTTGTGGGTTCCGGAATGTGCGTATTGTGGATGTGAGCCCGACGACGATTGATGAGCAAAGGCGAACGGATTGGATGCCTTACGAGTCGCTAGTGGATTTTGTGGATCGGGATTATCCATGCCGGACAGTGGAGGGCTATCCATCACCCGTCCGGGCTGTGGCCATCGCGGAGAAACCCTGAATTCCGCTCGTACAAGATTCGTTGCTGTTTCAGAATATTGTCTGGAAAAGCACCGACGAAGAGGTGGTGTGGCCGTGTCGGATCAAGACCGGAGAATCGCGAGGTTAGGCCTGGACGTTAAGTTGACGCAGCATGGACGGATCCAACGCGACATCAGGAGGTGTCTGATTGCGGCCCTTCATATAGGATTCCAAGGCCTGACGGTTCGCAATCGCGGCGGCTTTGTTGGCGACGCTCGCCGCAACATTGAGATCTGCCTGAGAGGGATTGGCAACCGTGACAGCCGCGCGCTGAATGGTTTTGAGGATCTTCTTGATTTCCTCAGGATCGGTGCTGGTGATCTTTGGGGCGACTTCAACACTGCCGTTGATCACGTAGACCTTCCCATCAGGGCCGATTTGATACTCGTAGCGAATGGCACCCGCATGCCGTCCCAGCATTCTTGCGTGGGTCTCCTCTTCTTGCCTGACGGCATTATCTCTTTGCTTAAGTTCCCGCAAAATCCGCCGTTCTTCGGTTGAGAGACTGTCCATGCGCACAACATCCTCGCCTGTCTCCACCCTTTCAGGTGAGGAGCTGGCGGCGGCCGAGCCATTCTTTGTGGCCCGGATCATGATTTGGGGGCCTGCCCGCAAAGCATGATCAATTGTAAGCTGTTCAGTCATTTGCTTCCAACAATGATCCGTATTCGTTTATCGGAGCCATGGGCAATAAGTTAAGGCAAATATGTAAATATTAGTGCTGCTAATGCTGCTTAATGTCGGTTTATCATTCGAATTATTGCATTGAATGGGTTCAGAATGCGGCAGTTTGGCCGATAATTACCTATGGCAGAATGCATGTCCACGATGGATGGTATTGGTGCCGTTTAACGATGATTTGAACGTCTGCGGATTGACAGCTATCCAAAATACGACAATAGAGGAGTATGGACGGGGCTTGATGTTTGCGAAACAGAAAGTTTGGTGAAGCGACATGTTCAGCGATTCGGAAAAAGCAGTATTGAAGCGTTTGTTGGATGATCCGTCGGATGCGGTTCGCATTTCGCTTCAGGCGCATTTCATGGAGCATGAGGAAGATGCGCTCGCTTTTCTGCGGGAGCTGATGAATGACCGTCGGAGCGGGCTTGCCTGGTATGCCCGTCAATACCTCGACCGGATCGGGGTCGATGACACGGTTCAGGTGTTTCGTGAGTTCATACGTTCTTTCAGCTATGAGCTTGAAACCGGGAGTTGGTTGCTTGACCGCACTGTATTTCCGCGGATGGATGCCTCGGTCCCGGGATTGGTTTTGGATGCAATGGCGGGTCGGGTGATGGAGCTCATGATTGAGCCGTCAACTGACATCGACAAGTGTCGCTTGATCAATCGGGTGATGTTTCACGAATATGGGTTCCGTGGGGATCTTGAAGAGTTTCGTAACCCGGAGAGCAGTTTTCTGAGTCGTGTGATTGAGCGCCGCAAGGGAATTCCGATCTCGTTGAGTATTGTTTACATTCTAGTGGCCACCAGGTGTGGCATTGATCTGCGGCCGGTGGGAATTCCGGGGCGCTTCATGGTCGGGTGTTTCTCCGAGGATCGACCGGTGTTCATTGATGTGTTTGAGGGTGGACGATTCCTGTCGGTGGCGGATGTACTGATCTTCCTGGAAACCAATCGCATCCCGTATGATGAGGGATCGCTTTCGCCTATACCGGTAGGTGAGATGTTGTGTCGGTCGTGTCGCAACCTGAATAATCAGTACCGCATGGCAAACGATCTGGTTAAGGCTTCCCTTTTTGAGGAATTCGTGATGGAGTTCCAGGATGCCTACAGACGCGAGCACCAGTCCTGAAAGTTTGACTTTGGGTGTTCCGGCGCTTGAGGGGTACCGCTACGATGGTATTTCACTTGCTGTAGTGGGTTTTCCGATCCGGCACTCTTTGAGTCCCGTGATGCACATGGCCGCACTGCGTGAAATGGCAAGGAAGGAGCCTGATCTCGCAAGCTGGGTTTACCATCGGATTGAGGCTGCCCCGGAGCATCTGAAAAAGGTGATTGAACTGTGTGGTGAGCGTGGATTCCGGGGTCTGAACCTGACGATTCCTCATAAGGTCGAGGTGATTCCCTTTCTGGATGAGGTGGATGCCGGGGCGCTGCGAATGGGTGCCGTGAATACGCTCTTGTTTGATTCGCGAAAGGTGCGCGGGTTCAACACTGACGGGGATGGGATGGTTGCTTCGGTGGCCGAGGGATTGGGACGTCCGATCCGTGGGGAGGATGTTGTTTTGATTGGAGCCGGAGGCGCGGCCCGGGCGGCTGCTGTTCAGTGTTTGGACGTGGGATGCAAGAGCCTTTGGGTGGGGAATCGGAGTGCCGATCGACTGGAATCATTACTGAACAACCTTCGCTCAAACTACCCGAGTGCCGAGGTTCATGGGTTTTTGACTGGTTGTTGTATTCCGGAGCTGCCTGCTGGTTCTTTGCTGATCCAGGCTACATCGGTGGGACTTAAGGAGGGCGATGCTCTGCCGGTAAGTCCTCAGTTTTTAGGGAAAATGGCCGCTGTGTTTGATATGGTATATTCTGGAGACGGCACCCGTTTGGTCCGAACTGCGAAGGAAATGGGACTGAAGGCGTGCGATGGACTTGGGATGCTGGTGCATCAAGGCGCGAAGGCCTTGGAGCTTTGGACAGGGATGCATGTCCCCGTGGAGAGGATGAAACAAGCGGTTATGCAAGCCGTGGAGAGAAAGGACGAGAGGTCATGATTGAGATCTGGAAGCAGGGATTTGCGGCGTTCCCTTGGGTCGCCCCTTTCATGGCTGTAGTGGTGGGGGCGTGTGTGGGCAGTTTTCTTAATGTCTGCATCTATCGGATCCCGAAAGGGGAGTCGGTGGTCTATCCTCCCTCACACAGTGCCAACGGCCGGCCACTAAGTTGGTGGGAGAACATACCGGTGATTTCCTGGTTTTACTTGCGGGGCCGTGACCGTGTGACGGGTGAGCCGTTCAGTTTTCGTTACCCGTTTGTGGAAATGCTCACCGCGGGAGTGTTCTTTTGGCTTTGGCAGAGCCATCATCCTTTGGTCGCAATAGTGATGATGTTTTTTGTCGCTTTGTTAATTGTCGGGGCCTTCATCGACTATGATCACATGATTCTTCCGGATTCGGTGACGGTCGTTGGCATGACAGCCGGGGTGGCGTTGTCTTTGCTGGTGCCGGGCGTTCAGGATATTTCATCGTTTCCAAATGTTATCAGCCCTCAATTGAGTGCGGGAGCCCTTGCTTTGATCGGTGCTTTGGTCGGTTCAGGGCTGGTGTTCTGGGTGCGGGAATTGTCCGAGATGTTTCTGAAACGACCCAGTGTTGGCGAAGGAGATTTGAAGTTGATGGGCTGTATCGGTGCATTCTGTGGATGGCAGGGTGCGGTGTTTGCTTTTTTTGCGGGTTGCCTGGTTGGTGTCATCGTCTTGGTCCCCGCCATGATTGTTGGATGTTCTGGAAAAAGAGGCAAGGCTGCCGGATCCAGCTTGGATAATGTCCACACAGAGGGTGGTTGTGCTGGTGTGGGGGGCAAAGAGACGCCCGTCTGGACCAAGGAAGTCCCTTTCGGACCCCTTCTGGCAATCGGGGCAATGGCTTATGTTCTTGGCGGTGAGGTGCTTGTGGATCGATTCTTCGATTTGGCGGGTCAGGTCTTTTTCGGACCCGTTTTGTAGTTCTGGTTTTCCGGCGGTTCGGTCAACAGTTTCTGATAGTAGGCCCGGATATCTCTGACTTCGCCGGGATCAATTCCCAAGTATTCCAGAAAATCCTGATGGCCATCCGGGTTCTGTTCTTCAAAGAGCGAATGCCACATGTCTTTGTCTTGGTCGGACATTCCGGCGGATTCCATGAACGCGATCCACTGTGTTTTGTCGAAGGAAGGCAGATCCTTCCGGATGCCGAGTTGTTCCAATAGCTTCCGGGTCGCCCATTGTTGGGCGTGGATCTGGGCCAGAGAGTATTGGAGTTGCTGCAGCCTTTCGGTGAGAATGGCGGTCATCGGGCCGGATTCGATCGATCCGCTTTCGGATTCATCCAATAGCTGGCGAATGGCTTCAAGAGACAAACCGGTTCTCCTCAGCGTGCAGATCGTATCCAGCCGTTCGATGTCATGTGATTCGTAGAGCCTGTAGCCAGCTGAAGTCCGGTAGGAAGGGGATAGGAGTCCGATTCTGTCGAAGTGAATCAGGGTACTTCTGGATAGTCCGAAGCGATTGGCGGCCTGGCTGATGGAAATCATGAAGAGACACGGAAACAGGTCCGGTAGTTTGGAAGATGTGTGATAGGAAAGTCCATTTCCAATAGAATATTCTAATGCAGAGCGGGCAACCCGTATGTTGACATTCCGGGTCGCCCTTCTCCCATGCAATTCTTCAGCTTATCGCATTTTTTGCCCAATCACGGATTTTTGAGCATTCGCGGTCGCCGATTCCGAGCCATCGGAGGAATGCTTCATGGGCACCTGGGTGGCGCTCCTCGAATAGGGCATGGAGCTTGTGCATCTGCGACTCTCCGATACCGGCATCCATTAGGATGCGGATGAACTGATTTTTGGTTATCGATTTCATGATGATTAACTTATGGATTTTGAAGGCGCGGTACCTTCTTTCCTCGCAGTGTAAGCTGTGAAGCCGTAATCGGGTGGATCATAATCCTCAGGCGGGTTCGAAACTTGGAAAAAGGAGGGGGGCTTTGATTTGAGTGAGTGTGCCGTTAAATTCGATGGAATGGAAAGAAACTGGTTGAAAGAGGATGTAGAAATAGTTTAACTGAGTTAAACATATTGCCATGTTTTGCCTGAAAATGAGACCCCGCCATTTTTCGATCGGCCGTTGCGCAGCGGCACTTTTCTTGTGGATGTCAATGATCCCAGTCTGCTCGATTGCCATGACTCTACCTTCTGTTTGGAGTGACCATGCGGTCTTGCAGCAGCGTTCATCCGTGAGGATGTGGGGCTGGGGAAAACCCAATGAGCCGATTCGCGTGACTCCTGAATGGAGCGGTGAGACGATTGAGACGATCGTGGGGTGGGACGCAAACTGGCAGTTGATGTTGGAGACTCCGCAAGCCGGTGGACCCTACAAGATTCTGGTTCAGGGATATTCGGAGCATATCATACAGGATGTGCTCATTGGCGAAGTCTGGATTTGCACAGGCCAATCGAACATGGAGTGGAGCCCAGGAGCGGGAGTGGATGGCGGAGAAGATTTGATCCGTGGAGCGGATATTCCGCAGATCCGGTTATTCTCAGTAAGTCACCGGACCTCGCCCAGTCCCCAGTTGGATGTGGATGGGGAGTGGCAGGTGTGCAGTCCGGATTCGGTGCAGTGGTTTAGCGCGGTGGGATATGTATTTGGGCGGGAACTGCATAAAAGCACCGGTTTTCCTGTGGGGCTCATTCTGTCGGCTTGGGGTGGAACGCCCGCAGAACCATGGATGCCGGAAAACGTGGTGAATGAAGATCCGTTCCTTCTTGCTGCATCGGGTAAGCTTCAGCAGGAGGAGTGGGGTCCCGTGGCGCCCGGATTGGCGTACCACGCGATGCTTGAGCCTCTGACCCGCTTCCGCATTGCCGGTGCGATCTGGTATCAGGGCGAGAGTAATGTGGCAGCCGCGGAGTCCTACGATCGGGTGTTGGCAGCTCTGGTCTTAAGCTGGAGGAGAACTTGGGGATACCCATTCCCATTTCTCTATGTTCAAGTGTCTCCATGGGCTTATGGCACTCCGAAAGCCGGGGCGGAGTTGCGGGATGCTCAGCGCCGCGCGTTGCCTCGTATTCCACGTTCCGGAATGGCTGTGATCAGTGACGTGGGCGATCCGGAAAACATCCACCCCTCGAATAAGGTTGATCCGGGCATGCGCTTGGCACGTTTGGCGGTGAGTCGGGTTTACGGAAAGCCGGATGTATTGGACTGCGGTCCTCTGTTCAGTGAGATGCAGGTTTCGGGATCGGATGTCCGTTTGTTCTTTGACCATGTTCAAGGTGGATGGATTACGGCTTCCGGATGGTCGGATTACTTTGAGGTGGCCGGTGACGATCGGATTTTCCACGCTGCCCAGGCTCGACTGGAAGGCGAGACGATAGTGGTTTCTTCCGATGCGGTTCCCAGTCCGGTTGCTGTTCGCTTTGCCTTCACGAATACAGCTCAACCTGGTCTGTTCAATCAAGCAGGCCTTCCGGCTTCCTGCTTCCGGACGGATCAGTGGCCATTGAATGAACCATGATCCGGTAGCCTTTTGTGAAGGGCTGGCGACACTGACTAATGTGGCATCCAGCATCACAATTCCCTAGTAACGACAGAACAATCCCTACATATATCATGAGAAAGATTAGTTTAATTTGTGCTCTGCTGGGAGCGCTTGGCGCGTCCCTTATACCTTCCGTTGGATCTGCCAGTAAGTTCGAGGGCTTGGCCCGGACTCCTCCAATGGGCTGGAATTCCTGGAATACCTTCGAAGTAAACATCAGTGAGGCCTTGATCAAGGAGACAGCCGAAGCCATGATCGCGAATGGAATGCGTGATGCCGGCTACATATTCATCAACCTCGATGACGGATGGATGGCTCCTGAACGAGATGATGAAGGGAACCTCATGGCACATCCCGAGCGTTTTCCAAGCGGAATGAAGGCACTTGGCGATTACCTTCATTCCAAGGGATTCAAGTTCGGAGTCTACAACTGCGCCGGAAGCGAAACTTGTGCAGGCTATCCCGGATCCATGGGACATGAATTCCAGGATGCGCTGAAATACGCCGAGTGGGGAGTGGATTACCTGAAGTATGACTGGTGCAATACCGGCACCCGCGATGCAAAAGAAGCGATGACAACCATGAGTGAAGCTCTTTGGGCCGCCAAGCGGCCCGTCGTTTTCAGCATCTGCGAGTGGGGAACCTCAAAAGTATGGGAGTGGGGAAGCACTGTCGGCCACCTCTGGCGGACCACAGGCGATATCATTGATTGTTATGATTGTGTGCAGGAGTGGTCACGGGGATGGAAGGTGATTCTGGATGGTCAGATGGACCTTGTCAGCGGCCACGAAGGTCTGGGTGTGTTTGCGGGTCCTGATGGATGGAACGATCCGGACATGATGGAAGTCGGCAACCCGGGGATGACCATGGCGGATAACCGCTCGCTTTTTGCGATGTGGTGCGTATTGGCAGCGCCATTGATTGCTGGAAATGATGTCCGGACGATGTCCGATGAAGTATGCCGCATCCTGACGAACAAGGAAGCGATTGCCATCAATCAGGATGCCATGGGCAAGCAGGGATTCCGCTTCTACAAAGATTCCACGCGGGAAGTGTGGATGCGTGCTCTTTCTGATGGTGCGTGGGCTGTGGCGGTGATGAATCCTTCGAATGAAAGCCGTGAAGTCTCTTTCCGCTGGCATCATGCGGATCGGCATCTGGTCGGCGAGTATTCGATCCGCGATGTCTACGACATGAAGGATCTCGGAACCACGAAGGAGATGGAGACAGTATCCAGAGTTCTCGAACCCCATGACGTGATGTTTTTCCGACTGACTCCTCTGAAGTGAGGGGTGCGGCCCCCGGGCATGGATCCCGGAAGATTACCACATAACAGGATGCGGATCCCCCGCATCCTGTTTTTATCCAATATTGAGAGGAATTTATCGCAACTGACACGAGCTCCTTAATTGTTTGTGGAATTGAGGGTAGAGTGAATCCTTACTCCCGCGCAAGTCGCTTTCAAATCCGAGTGCCAAGAGCGGTAGATTTGCATGCGTGCGTTCAATAAAACAAGACGAGTTTTTCTCGCCGGCACCAAAGGTAGGGAAAGCGCAAGGATTGAACGAATTCCCCATCGCAACAACGACACATGACATAACCGACTTAAGCTTAGTTGACTAGCCGCATGACAGGGAGTCGATCATTATTGCATGGATTCTAATGCTGCTGTGGCGGAGGTATCAAATTGCTAAAAAGGGGAGTGATTGTGTGGATCAATAAAGGATAATACCAACCTCTTGTGCCCCGTGTTATGTTTGCATCATCGCCGGTGGGTGTGGGAAAAACGAAATGTTTCTCATGAACACAGGAGAGCAGATCAGGGGGCATCACACCAAAACACCAGCCCCGAAGAGGACTGGTGTTTCATGCATAGGCAAAGCTGTACTTTGGGCTCAGTTGAGTTCGAGCACGACGATGGAGAGCGGTGGGAGTTTGACGATCAGCTTCCCTTCCTGAATGGAGGCGTCCGTGAAAGATGCGGGTTTCACGTTATCCGGTGCTTCGAAGGTGTTGTGGGCATCCATCGCCGATGCGGTGAGGATTTGTCCGGAGGTGGATGTTAGCGTGATGCCTTCAATAGCGCATTGAATCGTGGCGGATTCAGTAGGGAACACGTTCACGAGAGCAATACGCAGTTTCCCATCGGTCCCGCGTGCGGCGGTCGCGCTGACGGCTGGAATGCTTTCGCCTTCGAAACTGTAGTCAGGTGAAGCAAGGCTCAGCGGAATCGCGGTGGCCCCTTGGAAGGGCTTGTACATCGCGAATGCATGATAGGTGGGCGTGAGTAGCATCTTCTCTTTGTCCGTGAGAATCATCGCCTGGAGCACGTTGATGATCTGAGCGATATTGGTCATGCTCACCCGGTCGGCCCGCTCGTTGAAGAGGTGGAAATTCAGGGCGGCGAGGATCGCATCGCGGATCGTGTTTTGCTGGCGCAGAAATCCCGGGTTGGTTCCCGGCTCGGAGTCGGTCCAGATGCCCCACTCGTCAACAACCATGTCGACTTTCCTGTCGGGATCATACTCATCCATGATCGCGATATGGCGGTCGAGGAAGGTCTTCATTTTGAGCGTATTGCGCAGGGTCGAGAAATAATGATCCTCGCCGAATCCGGTGGCTGCACCTTTGCTGCCGGTCCAACTATCGGTAGGCAGGGTGTAGTAGTGCAGCGCAAGCCCATCCATCTTGTCACCGGCGATGGCCATCATGGTTTCGGTCCATTTGTAGTCGGAGCCACTCGCACCGCATGCAATGCGTTGGATCTGATAGTCGCTGTAGTTTTTTACAAACGTATTGTAGCGGCGGAAGTTGTCGGCAGCGAATTCCGGGCGCATGTTGCCGCCGCAACCCCAGCTTTCGTTTCCGATCGCCACGAAGGGCACTTTCCATGGTTTGTCGCGGCCGTTCTGACGACGCAAGTTTGCCATCGGCGAATCCGCGGGAGAGGTCATGTATTCGACCCATTCCATGGCTTCCTGAACCGTTCCACTGCCAAGGTTGAGGCAGATGTAGGGCTCGATACCGAGCATTTCGCAGAGGTCCAGGAACTCATGGGTTCCAAAGTGATTGTTTTCGACGACACCGCCCCAATGGGAGTTGAACATGCTTGGGCGTTTCTCGCGTGGGCCGATGCCATCGCGCCAGTGGTATTCGTCCGCAAAACACCCGCCGGGCCAACGCAGTTGTGGAACCTTCAGTTCCTTCAGCGCAGCCAGCACGTCATTGCGGTAGCCGTTGGTATTGGGAATAGGCGAATCAGGTCCGACCCAGATTCCTTCGTAAATGCAATGGCCGAGGTGCTCGGAGAATTGACCGTAGATGTTTTTGTTGATGACCGGTCCGCTCCGCGTGGCGTCGAGCATGAGCTGGGCTTCAGCGGATTCCGAAACCGGGGAGAGAATGATCGCAGCGAGTGCGGTTAGGGGTAACAAGACTAAGCGTTTAATCATGAGGGATATTTTGGATGTTTAGATGGGCTGTTACGAATGGAGCAAGACTTTACTGTCAAGTCCGCGAATGGGTGCAAAACCCTGTCGTGTGTGTATACAAATAGTAGCAGAAATCGGTCAGGCAACACTGATTCCCGGACAAGTCCGGAGTTGTGCCTGCCCAGGAACCCCGAATAACATGAAGATTTGCCGAAGCCCCTCCCGCTTGAGATGGTTGAACGCCTGCCTGTTGATGCCGTTGATGGTAGCGTGGATGCCGTTGAAAGGGATCGAATCCCCGAACGTGGAAGAACCCATCTTGCCGGCCAAGGCAGTCCGTCTATTTGATCTATCCGATGTCCGGGTGACAGATAGCCGGTTTCGGCAGGCGGTTCAGTCGAACCTCAGTTACTTGCTTGCGCTCGATCCGGATCGCTTGTTGTCGCCATTTTTGCGTGAGGCTGGCTTGGACCCGCGGGCGCCATCCTACGGCAACTGGGAGAGTGGCGGGCTGGATGGACACACTGCGGGGCACTACCTGTCCGCTTTGTCGTTCATGATAGCATCAGGGTCAGACACTCCGGAAGGGGAGCTTCAGCGTCGCCTGGATTACATGCTGGATGAACTGGAACGTTGCCAGAATGCGCTCGGGACGGGTTACATCGGAGGCGTTCCCGGTGGCGCGGCCGTTTGGGCGGACATCGCTTCGGGTAAGATCGAGGCCCACGGATTCGGGCTGAATAACCGATGGGTGCCTCTCTACAATATCCACAAGACCTTCGCGGGTTTGCGGGACGCATGGGTGGACGGGAAAAGTCGAAAGGCCTTGGTTTTGCTCCAGGGTCTTGGGGATTGGTGTGTGGCCTTGCTGTCGGGTCTGGATGACGGGCAGGTGCAGTCCATGCTGGTTTCGGAGCATGGAGGGATGAACGAGGTGATGGCGGATCTTTATGCGTTTACGGGTGATGAGCGGTATCTCCGGGTGGCCGAAAGGTTCTGTCACCGTGCGGTTTTGGAGCCGCTGAAGGAAGGGCAGGATAATCTCACTGGTATGCATGCGAACACGCAGATCCCGAAGGTGATCGGAATGGCGAGAATCAGCATGCTCGAAGGAAAGGAGGATGGGTTGAACGGAGCCCGGTTTTTCTGGGACACGGTTACGCGCAAGCGCAGTGTCGCGTTCGGGGGTAATAGTGTGCGTGAGCACTTTAATGATCCGGGGGATTTCAGCGAGGTGGTGGCCGAACGTCAGGGTCCTGAGACCTGCAACACCCATAATATGCTGAGGCTTACGGAGCAGTTATTCCAAGTGGAGCCCTCCGTAAAATATGCTGATTTCTATGAGCGTGCGCTCTATAATCACATTTTGTCGGCGATTCATCCGACGAATCCCGGGTATGTGTATTTCACACCCTTGCGCCCGGGGCACTATCGTGTGTATTCCGAGCCGGATCAGTGCTTCTGGTGTTGTGTGGGGACGGGCATGGAAAACCCCGGGAAGTATGGGCGTTTCATCTACGCGAAGGGCCAGGATGGAAGCGTGTATGTCAATCTGTTTATTGATTCCGAAGTGCAGGTCAGCGAAGGTTTTGCGCTGCGTCAGGATACCCGGTTTCCGGATGAGTCATCGACCCGGATTGTGATGAAACTCGAGCAGGAGACTGCGACCACGCTGCGGATCCGTCATCCTTGGTGGGTGGAGGCCGGATCCATGAAGGTGCGGGTGAATGGTGAGTCCATCGAGGTCGCTCCGGATCGTGCGTCTTGGGTCGCGATTTCGAGGGTTTGGAAGGATGGAGACGTGGTTGAAGTGGATCTTCCGATGCACCTGAGTGTTGAGCGGTTGCCGGATGAGTCGGACTGGGTATCGCTTCTGTATGGGCCACTTGTATTGGCAGCACCTGCCGGGGAGGAAAATCTGGCAGGGCTTCGTGCTGACGACAGTCGGATGGGGCATGTGGCTGACGGTCCGTTGGTGCCACTCAACGAGGTGCCGGTGTTGGTTAGCGATGGGCATTACCCAGCCGATCATTTGGTAAAGGAAGCCTCGGATGATGGCTTGTCTTTCCGACTGACTGGCGGGTTCTATCCGGCTGATCCGGAAGGGATGCTTCTGAAGCCATTTGCATGGCTGCACGATCAGCGTTACCAGATGTATTGGGAATGGCTTGAACCATCGGGAATTGAGGCCCGTCGGGCTTCCCTGGCGAAGGCTGAGCGGCTCCGGGCGGAACGGGAGGCAGCCACGCTGGATCTTGTCGCGGTTGGAGAGCAGCAATCCGAAGTGGAACATGGCTTTCAGGGGAGGCAGTCCGAAACCGGTATGCACGCTGGCATGCGCTGGCGAAGGGGCGTGGAGTTCAGCTACACCATGAATGCCGGGGAGGTGAAGCAGGCCAGACTCGAGATCACGGTGTATGGTGGTGATGAGCCGATTCCGACTGAGGTTTGGGCGAATGGCGTGCTCTTGGATACAAGGACAGTGGATGCTGAGTTGGAAGATGGTCTTCAGCGGAAGGTGACGTGTCTTTCGAAAGAAGTCATGGAGGATCGACCAGATGGGTCCGTGACCGTTCGATTTGTGGGTAAAGATGCTGCAACCCGCCGGATATTTGGGGTGAGGTTACTCCGCTCGGAACCCCGGACGGAGGCCACCAACCCGATCATCTGGGCGGATGTTCCGGATATGGCGATGATCCGGATGGGCGATACCTACTACATGAGCAGCACCACCATGCACATGCATCCGGGGTTACCGATCATGAAGTCGAAGGATCTGGTGAGTTGGGAAATGGTCGGCTACGCCTATGATACGCTGGTGAACAATGCCAAAATGCGGATGGAGGACGGGACGAATGCTTATGGTGCTGGCTCATGGGCGAGTAGTCTGCGATACCATGACGGGGTTTACTATGTGAGCACATTTTCTAGTACCAGTGGGAAGACCCACATTTACACGACGAGGGACATTGAAGCTGGCTCATGGGAGGCGTTTGCTTTTGAGCCCTCTTTGCATGACCACACGCTGTGGTTCGAGGACGATGGACGTGTCTTTATGATCTATGGAGGAGGCGACCTGCGTTTGGTTGAGTTGAATCCGGGAGCACGGGGAATCAAAGCGGGAACTGAAGAGACGGTGATCATCCGGGATGCCGGGGGGGTCGCCGGAGGAGAGCCGGGCTTGCCGGCCGAAGGATCCCAGCTGTTCCGGCACGACGGTAAGTATTATCTGTTCAACATCACATGGCCGAAAAACGATATGCGGACCGTGCTGGTCCACCGTGCGGACAAGCTCACCGGTCCATGGGAGGGCAGGGTGGCCTTCAAGGACCGTGGGATTGCCCAGGGCGGTTTGATTGATACTCCGGACGGCAAGTGGTATTCCTACCTTTTTCAGGATTGTGGAGCGGTTGGGCGCATCCCTTATCTTGTCCCCGTGGAGTGGGTGGATGGGTGGCCCGTGATCGGCGTGGATGGCAAAGCGCCGGAATACCTTCCCATAAAGGCCCAGGAGGATCGTCACGCTGGAATCGTGGGATCCGACGAGTTTGAGCGTCCAACAGGGTCGGCTGACCTTTCGCTTGCCTGGCAATGGAACCATCTGCCGAACCCGGATGCGTGGTCGGTCCGTGAGCGTCCAGGTTTCCTGCGACTGCATGCGTTCCGTAGGGATGCGCATGTGTTGGAGACCCGCAACATGCTCACGCAGCGGACCTTTGGGCCAATGTGTTCGATGGAAACCGCTGTGGAAACGGGAGGGTTGAAGGTGGGTGATCGCGCTGGGCTTATCGCACTCCAAAAACGCTACGGTTGGGTGGGAGTCGAGAAGGGCGCCAACGGCCTGAGTCTCGTAGTGGAGCAGGTTGGAGAAGAAGGCGATGCGGCTGTCAGGCGATCCTCGGTTGCGTTGGAACCCGATGCCAAAGCCGTCTACCTGAAGGTGAGCTGTGATTTCAGGGATCGCATCGATCAGGCCCGGTTCTTCTACAGCCTCGATGGAGAAGACTGGCGTTCGCTAGGCGATGTGCTTCAAATGGCCTACACCTTGCCACACTTCATGGGCTACCGCATTGGTCTCTTTATCCAAGCCACCGAAACGGCTGGCGGCTACGCTGATTTCGACTACTACCGGATCTCGGGAAAGGAGTGATTCCGGTATTTTGATTGTGGTTTCGACAAGCTGACCTGCAAACGACATGAGTAAGAAGCGGAGTATTTTTCAGAGAATCGGAAGCTTCCGCCTCACAATTATCGCGGCAGCGTTCATTTTTTGTCATTGTTTTCTAGCCACCTTTGAGCCGGTCGTTGCTGCGTTGTCATCCTTGGGTTGGCTATTGTCGATATTGCTCGGACTCGCAGCCAGTGTTGATCAGATAGTCGAGATCATAAAGGCCAGGATGGGGAAGGATTCCCGTGACAGTCGGATTCTGTTGAACCGGTTTATCGCGTCGTTCCTTCTGTTCTTTGTTGTCTTTGGTTTTCAGTTTTCGATTGGCATGTTCGGAGCGTGGACAAGGGTCATGTTGTATGGAGGAAGCGGGAAAGTTCGGGCCTCGATGATGCCGCTATTCGATCAGTTTCCGGTGGATAAATACAACTATCAAGAAGTCGATAAGCGGTCGCTTTCAGGCCTTGTCAATTGGGCGAATGAGGGGGCTGTCATAGTGGGCCATGACAGAATATCGGTGTATCCGCGTTTCTTCATGCCTATGGATGGCGGAGGCTATGTTCTTATGAAGGACCCGGATGATCAGCCTGAATCGGGCCCATACAATAAGGTTTATCAGCATTTCGGGAACGGACTTTGGTTGCTGGTGGATGATGACTGAGGCTGCAGGCCAAGTCTGAACCGGGTCAGTGAACAATCGGTTTGTTATTTGGCCACCGGAATTGGGCAGTCTTCTGTTGGCTAGGTGTCCGAGGTATTTCCGGCGGTTATCACACGTTTGAAGCCGATTTCGACTCCGCCCCACAGTGCCCACTACCTTTTGGATCGCCAGCTGATAGCGGATTTGACCCGATTTCAGTGCGCTATTGACTGGGGTATGCACCCGCCTGGAGTGGAATTGGTTCGGGTGTTTGCGGACAATTTCCTTGTGGTTTGTTCAAGGAGGATGAATCGATAGTTTCTCGAATTGCAGTCATCCAGTTTATGGCTAATCATATTAGCATTTTTTCAGAAAGAGATTGGAGAAGGTTTGAAACCCCTCTTGCGAAGGATTCCTCCGGTGTGAGCAAACTCAGAACGAGTATGCCGGGGGTCTCAAAGTCAAAAAAGAAGCCCGGATGTACGAGGGTATGATGATTCTCAAGCAGGTGCATGCAGATCGATTCATCGGTTTGGGTGGTACCGGGTGGACATAAAACTTGCAGGCAGGCGTACCATCCGGCATCGGGTCGCAGAAGCCGGAATCCCCGTTGATCGATCGATGAGAGGTACTGAAGGTTGTTCCGGATGCGTCTGAGGATCGGTGTTTGGAAATCAGCGGAATACCTGAACCAAGCCGGCATCGCATTGATGGTAAACGAGTTTGGAGAAAGGTAGTGATCCGCCATGTGCTCAAGGTGTTCGAGTGCTTTCGCCTTGAGGTGATCCGGTCCGCTGACGTGAATCCACGACAGTTTCGCTTGGGGAAGGGCCAGGACCTTTGATAAGCCGTTGAGTGTAAAGGTGAGGCATCCGGAGTTCGACACGCTGCTGGGAACCCGGCTGGATGGATCGAGCGGGTAGTCGGCGAACACTTCGTCCACGATCAGGGCCAATGAATGATCCGCGCAGTATCCGGAAATGTGTTGGTAGTCCGCGTCTGAGAGGACGGATCCGGTTGGGTTGTTAGGGCTCACGCAGACAATTGCGCGGGTGGTCGGGCGAATGGAGGCGGGGATGGCGGGGAGTTCATTCCTCCAATGAGGGGATATCCATCGGATCGGAAAGGTGTCGGTCTTGATGTCGTTCAGTTCGGCGAGCTCATGAATAAGGGGGTAGGTCGGGGATGCGAGGAGGATGCGGTCATATGGATCACAGAGCAACCTGAAGACCATGCTGTATGCCTCGGAGGTGCTGGATGTGAGGATGAGGTCATCCGGATCGACAGTGTATCCGCGGCGGAGGTAGTAATCCGCGATCCCGGCACGCGCGGTGGCATCGCCTTTGGAAACCGGAGCATAGGTGAGGCTTTTCGTGTCCTTCAGTGCATTGAGGATGCTGGCGGAATCTGGTCTTTCCAGCCCGCATCTGGTGGGATTGGAGACCGTCAGGTCGAGGATCTCGTGTCCTTGGCTGCGGATGTGCTGGAGGGACTGGGTCAGCTGGTTGGGCTTGTGGTCGGACGGCATCCGGATCGCAAACCGGAATGGACAGGGACTCATAATGGACATTGGAGAAAGCGGAAAACTGTCTCAAAGAAGCGAATCAATACGCGTTACGTGAAGGGAAGAATACTTCGGATACGGTGCGGATGATGATGTCTATGTCGAGCCAGATGGACCAGGAGTTGATGTATTTGATATCGTAGCGGACGCGGTTCCGGATTGCGTCGTCGTCCGGAATCTGCCCTCTGAATCCATTGACTTGAGCCAGCCCGGTGATGCCCGGTTTTACGAAATGGCGAATCCGGTAAGTGGAAACGGTGTTCCGGAATAGTTCATCGTGTTCGATCAGGTGGGGGCGTGGACCCACGACACTCATCTCTCCGCGCAGAACATTGATGAATTGGGGAAACTCATCCAAGCTGCGCCGCCTGAGAAAAGCGCCAAAA
>Ga0123335_1003809_pt1 | contig 20417 bp, 18 predicted proteins | sample BiotimSIPDNA_2_FD_89707 | JGI IMG/M metagenome (GOLD analysis project Ga0123335, IMG submission 89707) | Anaerobic biogas reactor microbial communites from Washington, USA - Biogas_R2 time_0 SIP DNA | ecosystem: Engineered > Bioreactor > Anaerobic > Unclassified | place: Washington, USA...
ATAATCACGCGGGCCCCGCGCCGCCAGGCGCAGCCGCAGGCCGCAAAACCGGGATGCGCCTCGCAGAAGAGGTCGGCGTATCCCGGACCGTAGCCGATGGCCGCGTCCATCGTCAGCACGTTGCGCCGATGATCCAGCAACTGAATGCAGCCCATTGTCGAGCCCAGCAGCGACACCGACGCCTCCAGGATCTCCCGAAGGAGTTCGTTGAAATCGACCTCGGGCGAGAGCCGCGTGCCCAATTCGTGCAAACGGACCATCTCCTTAAGCTCCGCCGCCAGTTCCTCGCGGACGGCGGCCAGCTCGCGTTCCGACCGCTTGCGTTCCTCGATTTCCTTCCGCAGGGCGGCGTTGGCCTCGGCGAGTTCCTGAGTCCGCTGGCGGACCCGGCACTCGAGTTCGTCCTGGGTCTCGCGCTGAAGCTGGAGTTGCCGCTGTCTCTCGACGGATTCCCGAACCGCCTGAAGGACCTGGTCGAGGTTCAGCGGTTTGGTCAGATACCGCCAGGCCCCGCGCCGGACGGCCTCGGCCGCCGTCTCCACCGAGGCGTTACCGGTCAGGATCAGGACGCCCATGTCCGGGTTGGTGTGCTTCAGCGGTTCGAGCAGGTCCATTCCCCCAGCATCCGGCAGATGGATATCGAGCAGAACGGAATGGATGCGGGCCAGTTCCGCAGCCTTCAAGGCCTGCTGAGCCGTCTCGGCGGTCTCGACCCGGTAGCCCTGGTTCTCCAGGACCACCCGCAGAGTCTCGCGGATCGATTCCTCATCATCCACGACAAGCACGGCGGGCTTTTCACTCAGTCGTTTTGACGTGCCATCCGCCAACGGGTTCTGGCGAAACGTCCCACTCACCCTGATCCTCCCGCACCCTGGAAGCTGCCAACCACCCTGAATACGTGCAATTGTACAGCCAAATCGCGACTTTGACAACCCTCGGTTTTTCTGTACGCCGTTGCCCGCTCAAGCCCTTGGCCCCGATGATTTTTGCCTTGTGTGGAATTGCGGGAGGCAAGACAATAAAGTATTCATACGAGTTTCCGTCCGATGCAGGGAGTTTGATGGAATGAAAGCACCACTTGAGTGGCTCAAGGAATATGTGGATGTGGATTGCTCGGCTGAGGAGTTGGCCGAGCGGCTGACCAAGTCGGGCCTGAGCCTCGAAGAGTTGATTGGCAAGGGCGACCAGGCGGTTCTGGACGTGGAGGTGACCAGCAACCGGCCGGATTGCCTGGGCGTGATCGGGCTGGCCCGCGAGGCGGCGGCGGTGTTGGGACGGACGCTGCGGCTCCCGCAGATCGAACTGAAGGAAAGCCCAGCCGAGGCGGCCAGGCTCTGTTCGGTGCGGGTGGATGATCCGGACCTGTGTCCGCGGTACACCGCCCGGGTGATCGAGGGCGTTAAGATCGGGCCATCGCCGGCGTGGCTGGTCGGGCGGCTCGAGGCGGTCGGGGTGCGGAGCGTCAATAACGTCGTCGACGTGACCAACTACGTGATGTTCGAGATTGGCCAGCCGCTGCACGCGTTCGACTGTGCGAAGCTGGCTGAGCATAGGATCATCGTTCGCCGGGCTCGCGGCGGCGAGACGATCGTGGCCATCGACGGTTCGCAGCACGAGCTGTCCGACCGCAACCTGATCATCGCCGACGCCCGTCGGCCGGTGGCGGTGGCGGGCGTGATGGGCGGGCTTGAGACGGAGGTTTCCGCGACGACCACGACCGTGCTGCTGGAGAGCGCGGAGTTCGACCCGCTGTGCGTTCGCCGCACCGCGCGGCAGCTCAATCTGCATTCCGAATCGTCGTACCGGTTCGAACGCGGAGTCGATCCGGTGGCCACCGAGTGGGCGTCGCGCCGGGCGGCCCGGTTGATCGTCGAGACGGCGGGCGGCCAGATCGCCCGCGGCATGGTGGACGTCTGGGCCGAGCCGTTCAAGCCGGCGCAGTTGACTCTGCCGATGGCCCTGATTCAGCGCATCCTGGGCATCGAGGCGCCTCGGGCGGCGGTTCAGCAGATACTGACGAGTCTCGGCTTTGCGGTCGAGCCGGTCGAAGGGGGGTTCGCGGTCGAAGTGCCGCCGCATCGGCGTCGCGACGTGACCCGTCCGATCGACCTGGTCGAGGAGGTCGGCCGCATCTGGGGTTACGACAAGGTGCCGATGCGCGAGACGATCCGGATCGCCGCCCAGCGTCGCAGCCGCCAGGAGATCGTGACCGATCTGGTTTCCGACGGCCTGAACCAGGCGGGGTTCAACGAGGCGATGACGGTGTCGCTGGTCTCGCCGGAGACGGCGGGGCTGTTCACGGAGGTCGAGACCGACCGGATGCTGACGGTGGCCGATCATCAGCGGCGGGCGGACAACGTGCTTCGCTGCACGCTGGCGCCGTCGCTGCTGGAGTCGTCGCGGCTCAACCAGAACGTGGGCAACCGCCTGTGCGAGTTGTACGAGATCGCGCGGGTCTATCCGCCGCCGCAAGACGGCGGGCTGCCCAAGGAGCGGATCCACCTGGCGATGGTCTCGATGCGCGAACTTCGCGTGGTGAGCGGGGCGCTGGAGCACGTAGCCGATCTGCTGGGCCGACCCGGTGAGCTGCGACTTAAGCCCGTGCCGCTCAAGTGGTTCCTGCCGGACCAGTCGGCGGAGGTGTGGCTGGGCGAGGTGCGGCTGGGCATCGCCGGATCGATCTCGCCGGCGATCCGCAAGCAGTTCGATCTCCGCAAGCCGGTGTGCGTGGCCGAGATCGACTTTAAACTGCTGCTGGAACTGCCGCGGACCACGCCGGTCTATCAGCCGCTGGCCAAATACCCGGCGATCGAAAGGGATTTGTCGATTGTGGTCGATGAGCCGGTCGCCTGGGACCGGATCGAGCGGACCATTCACGAGTTGCACATCGAGGAGCTTCAGACCATCCGCTTCAACGAGCTGTTCCGCGGCAAGCAGGTTGCGCCGGGCAAGAAGAGCATCTTCCTGACCCTGGAGTTCCGCCATCCGGAGCGAAGCCTGACCCACGAGCAGGTCGACCAGTACCAGCAGGCCATTACCGAGGCCCTGCAGAACCGCTGTAAGGCCGTTCTGCGGGCAAGCTGAGTCCGACCGGGAGGACGCGGTCATGACGGATGAGAAGAAGCCGAATCTCTGGAAGCGACTGACCAACCGCCGGGACGAAGCCGGCGAAATGCCGGACGAACCGGGGACCCAGGCGGAAGGGCCGGGCGAGCCGGATGAGGATTCCGCCGGCGGCTGGCGACGATGGTTTCGAGGCCAGGAACTGGCCCGCCAGCTCGAACAGTATTCCGGCGAACTGGCCCAGGTCCGGTCGCGAATCGAGGAGTCGTTCAACCAGCTTTCGGAGTACCTCAGGAGCCACCGCCCGATCTCGGAGCGGATCGCCGATTCGCTTCGGCCCATGCCCGACCTGATCGGCCAGCAGCTTCGCATGATGGAGCAGATCTCCGGCAAGCTCGATCGGATGGGCCAGGCCAACGAGAAGCTGAGTTCGACCCTGGACGCCCTGCCCAAATCCTACCGCGAGCAGTCGGAAAAGCTCGAGATGATCGAGGACCAGATGCAGAGCCACGCCCAGGCCGACCGGGCGATGCTGGAAAACCTCGAGCAGCTCGGCCACAATCTGGCCAGCCTGGTGCGGGTGGGCGAGACGCAGCAGAAGGCCCTTGAGGATCTCAAGGAAGGCATCACCGGCGTTTACGACCTGAACAACCGCTTTCTCGGCATGGCTGAGAGGGCGATGGGCATGATGAAGGTCATGTTCATCACGGGCATCGTGGGGGCTGTTCTGGCGGGGATCCTGTTGGTCGCCATACTGATCCGCTTGTCCTGAGTGTCATCCATCGCTTGCGTCTCACAGGAAGAGGGTGGTGACCATGAACATCGCCAACAGGACGACCGCGCCGATCAGAAATCGCATCCACATTTTTGGGCCTCCAATTCTTCCGTACCGTTTCTCTGGATGACCAATTGTGCAAACGCCGTGCCACGAGCTCATACCCGTTTTATAGGGTCTGAACGCGGTTTGTGACCTGATAGATGGGGCAGGTGACGCAGTGAAAACGCCCGTATGGGGTGAAGAAACCCAACGTAGGGCTTGGGAGACTATGATTATCTAAGGGTCATTATGGGGGATCGACCATGAACGCGATGCGACGCAGATTGAGCGTGGGGCTGGCGGCGGTTTTCTGGGCGATCTGCTGGGGCGGGACGGCGACGGCTCACCGGCCGGTCTTTCCTGACGGCGACGCTTCGGCGTGGCAAAACGCCATCCAGATCGACCGGCCGGCGGTCTCGCAGGTGGTGTACTACGAATTACAGGGGCAAGAGCTGCGGCTGTGGCTCACGTTCGTGGCCGATGCGGGGTTTGAGGTTTTTCTGCAACTGGGTTTGCCCAAGATTGATCGTTTGGCTGACTATCGGCCGAGTTTCGCCCTGCTGGGATCGGGTTTCGAGCCGATCGACCTGCCGTTCGACACGCCGGAAGGCTTGGGCGGCCGGGTCTTTACCACCGAGGACGTGAGCGATCCGCGGGTCTTTCATGAGCCGTTCACCGATACGACTTCGTGGATTGTCAAGGAGGTGACAGTGACGCTGCCGCAGAGCGGGCGCTATTACGTGGTCGCGTGGCCGAACGGGGACGCAGCGGACAAGCTGTGGCTTTCGATCGGCCGCGAGGAGACCTTCGGCCTCGGCGACCTGTTCCTGTTCGACGACTGGACCGGGCAGGCCCGCCAGTTCCACGAAGTGCCGCCGGCGCTGTTCTTCGGCATCCCGTGTTTTCTCCTGACCGTGCTGCCGTTGCTGTTCCTGAGCCTTTCGCCGAAGCTATTGTCCGGCCGCTGAGCGGGATGCCGTCGTGAAGCTCATCCGCGGTGGCTGCTTGCCCGGCCGATCCGCTGATGGTATGATCGCGGGCGGTTTCAGGCGGCAAGGACGGAACAATGCAGGAACAGGATTTCGATCTGATCGAGACTCCGGAAAACGTCGAGCTGGAGCAGCGGCTTGCGGGCATCGGTTCCCGACTGGTGGCAGGGGTGATCGACGTGATCATCATGTTTCTGGTCTTCTTCATAGGCTTTCTTCTGCTGCTTCTGGCTTCTGGCATCAACTCGGTGGGCGCCGCCTTCAACATGCAAGCCTGGGCGGTGGCGTTCATGGTCGTTGTCCTTTTCCTGATGTTTTGGGGCTATCCCATTTTGTTCGAATACTGGTGGAACGGTCAGACGCCGGGCAAGCGGCACATGCGGATTCGCGTGGTGAGGGAGGGCGGAGGTGGCGTGGGTTTTGCGGAGGTGGCGACGCGGAATCTGCTGCGGATCGTCGATCTGATGCCTTTCGGCTACGGCGTGGCCGGTGTGACGATGTTCCTGACCAGAAAGGTGCAGCGTCTGGGCGATCTGGCGGCTGGGACGGTGGTGATCTCGGAGCAGGCGACGGACTACTCGGCCTTCAGCGACCGGACGACGCCCAAGGAGTGGGAGGCGGCGATGAGTCCGGCGGCGCTGCGGGCCACGTCGCTGACCCCGCAGGAGTACCGGGTCATTGCCAATTACCACATCCGTCGCACGGAGCTGAGTCTGGAGGCCCGCGAGCGGGTGTTGCCCAAGCTGCTGGCGCCGATTCTGGCCCGGCTTGGCGTGCAACTGCCGGAGATGTCGGTGGTGGTCATGGAGGCCTACGTGGATGAACTGATGGACAAGGCCCGCCGGGCTGAGCAGTCGGAGAAGCCTCCGGAGGCGCAGCCATGACGGCGGCTCGATTCCTGGAAACGCGGGGTCCGGCCTGGGACCGGCTTGAGGAGTTGCTTGAGGCGATGGGCCGGCGTGGCGTTGGGACGCTGAGCGAGGAGCAACTGCACGAGTTGACCCGGCTGTACCCGGCGGTGGCGGTGGATGTGGCGCGGGCCCGGCTCTATCATCTGGACCCCACGACCCAAAGCCGGATCAACCGGCTGGCGGTTCAGGCGCACAGCCATCTGTATCGCGGCGCACGTCCGCGGCCTCTGCTGGCGATCTGGCGGTTCTTTCGCTGGGACTATCCGCGGCTGTTTCGGCGGCTGTGGGCTTACGTGGTTCTGGCGGTGGTGATATTTCTGGTTGGCGGTTTGGGGGCGTATGCGAGCGTGGTGATGCGTCCTTCGACGGCGTACCGGCTGGTGCCGTTCGAATTCGACATGGTGGACGGCAGCGAGGAGGTCACGGCTGAGGACATCAGCGAACGGTTCCGGCATATGGACAAGCCGCCGATGGCCACGGGGATCGTGACGAACAACATCCGGGTTTCGTTCGTGGCCTTCGCCCTCGGGATAACCGCGGGGATCGGCACGTGCTATATCGTGCTGTTCAACGCGATCATGCTGGGCGGATTTGCCGGGCACTTTGCCAGCCATCAATTGAGCTACGAGTTCTGGTCGTTCATCGCCGGGCACGGGATTCTGGAGATTTTTGCGATTCTCGTTTCATCGGGCGCGGGGTTGCGGCTTGGCATTTCGTTGGCCCTGCCGGGACGGTTGACCCGGCGGGAGTCGTTGCGGCAGGGGGGGCTCGAGGCGGTCCTGCTGGTGTTGGGCACGATTCCGATGTTCGTGGTCGCGGGCCTGGTTGAGACGCTGATTACTCCGTCGTATCTGCCGGGTGGGCTGAAGATTCTGCTGGGAGTTCTGCTGGGCGGCGGTGCGTTGGCTTACGTGCTGTTGACGGCTCGCGGTCCCGAGCCGACGGGCCTTAGAGACGCTGCGTTGACTTGATCAGCACGTAGCGGTTGATCAGTTCGGGCGTGAGGGCGTCGGGCGGGACGTCGAGCACCGAGATACCCATTCGCCGCATGCCCGTGAGGGCCTCTTCGCGTGCGTTCAGGACGTCCATCGCCACCGCTTGGGCGTAGAGATCGTCGCTGCGGGCCAGCGGGCGGTCCGCGAGTTGTCGGACCTCGGGGTTGGCCAGCGTGACCGCCAGCGGCAGGTGGTGCCTGGCGAACCGGGCCATGTAGGCGATCAGGATGTCGCTGGCCTGGCGGTCGATGATGTCGGTCATGACGCAGATCAGGCTTCGCTTGCGGTTACGCAGGCCGAGGAAGCGGCAGGCTCCGCCGTAGTCGGATTCGACCAGCCGCGGTTCGAGGGCGTAGAGCGACCGGGCCACGCGGTCGATGTTTTTGATTCCGCGCAGCGGCGGCAGGTAGCTTTCGATCCGGTCGCTGAAGGCGACGAGGCTGAACCAGTCGCCCTGGCGGAGCGAGACGTAGCCGAGCATCAGGGCGGCGTTGATCAGGTAGTCGAGGCGGCTGAGGCCGGCGAACTCGCCGGCGGTGGCCCGTCCCACGTCAATCGCCACCAGCACGCTCTGCTGGCGTTCAGGCTCGAAGTTCCGGACGATCAGCCGCGAGCGTTTGGCGGTGGCCTTCCAGTCGATCCGGGCCATGTCGTCGCCGTCCGCGTACTGGCGCAGGCTCTCGAACTCGGCGCCCTGCCCGAACTGGCGCAGGCGCATGATGCCTTCGGCGGTCAGGCCTCGCCGCAGCAGAAGCTCGTACTTGCGGACGTTGACCAGGTTGGGGAAGACCTGCACCTCGGCCGGCAGGTGCAGGGCGAACTGCCGATAGAAAAGTCCGCCCGCGGGCAGGGCGCGGACGTCCACGCGATCCAACCGGTATCGTCCGCGTTTCCTGGCGGTCAGACGGTATTCGACGGTGGCGCGGCCTCCGGCTGCGATGATTGTCCGGCACGGATCGGGGTCGGTCCGCATCACGGCGGGCAGGTCCTCGGCCAGCAGGAGCGTCAGCCGGCGGCGCGTGTTGTTCTCGATCTCGAATCGCACCGGAGTCGGCGAAGCCAGCGAGACTCGCGAAGGGGCCAGGCGCCGGATGACGATGCTCCGCCGGCGCGGCAGAAGCAGCAGGTCGATCAGGGCGTAGAGTCCCAGCGCCGCTGCGTAGATCAATCCCACCGCGGCCAGCGGACCGTAGATCGCCCCGCCCAGGAAGATGGGCACGGCGGCGAGCACCAGGATGATCAGTCGCGGCGAAGGGACCATTTACCGCGGCACCTCAACTTTCAGAAGCAATTCGGCGATGCAGTCGTCGCTGGTGCGGCCTTCGACCTCGAGTTCCGGCAGCAGCAGCATCCGATGGCGGAGCACGGGCGCGGCCATGGCCTTGACGTCGTCGGGCGTCACGTAGTTTCGATCGGCGATCACCGCCGCCGCCTTGGCCGCCAGCATCAGCAGCACCGCCGCCCGCGGACTGGCTCCCAGCGAGATCTGCGGCATGGAGCGGGTGGCCCGGACGATCTGCGTCACGTAGCGTCGCACCATCTCCTCGACGCGCACGTTCCGCACCGTCTGTCGCAGCTCGGCCAGGACGGCTGGGTCCAAGACCGTCTCGATACGGGCCGTCTGAAGGTCGGACGCGTCAAAGCCGCTTTCCACCTTGTCCAGGATCGCCGTCTCATGTTCCTCGGTCGGATAGTCGACAAGGATTTTCATCATGAACCGGTCCACCTGCGCCTCGGGCAGCGGGTAGGTGCCTTCAAACTCGATCGGGTTCTGGGTGGCGAAGACGGTGAACACCGGCGACATCGGGTGCGAGACCCCGTCGATGGTCACCTGGTGCTCCTGCATCGCTTCGAGCAGGGCCGACTGGGTCTTGGCCGGGGCACGGTTGATCTCATCGGCGAGCAGCAGGTCGGCGAAGACGGGCCCGGGACGAAACGCGAACTGCCCGGTCGCGGTGTTGTAGATGTTGACTCCGAGGATGTCGGAGGGCATCAGGTCGGGGGTGAACTGGACCCGTCGAAACTGGCTGCCCGTGGCGTGCGAGAGGGCCCGCGCCAGCAGCGTCTTGGCCGTGCCCGGCACCCCTTCGAGCAGGGCGTGTCCTCCGGCCAGCAGCACCGCGGTCATCTGTTCGATCGGGCCGGTCTGCCCGACCACCACCTTGCCCAGTTCCGCCACCACCCGGTTGGCGAGCTCATTGGCCTGCCTGATTTCCATGCAAAACCTCCAGTTCAATCGCGGCCAGTTCGGCCGTCAGTTGCCGCAGTTGTCCGTTCGACAGACGCCGCTGGGCCATGGCTGCGTCGCATTGCCGCAGGACCGCATCGTATCGCTGAGCCGGCTGCTCCATCCGCCGCGCGAGGGCGGCGGCCACGTCGCCGCTGTCCGCGGAAGGGGGAAGTCCGACCGCGGCGGCCAGTCGCCGGCGCAGGCGCTGATAGAGATGCCCGAAGGTCAGGCGGTTGGCCCCAGCCGCCTGGTACGTCGTTGCCACCGACTGGATGTACTCCAGCTTGGACCGCCGTCGTCGCCGCTCCAGCGGATAGCGGCTGCCAAATCGCCGTCCGCGGTAGAACAAATACAGTATGCCCGCTGCGGTCAGCGACAGGACCGCCCATCCGGCGGCGGTCTCCAGCAGCATCGCCCACATGATCGACCAGCCGGAGAGACGCCGGCCGAACCCGTTGTGGTATTCGTCGAAGCTTACGTTCGGGCCACGCGCCAGATTCCGGGCGTAGGCGGCGAGATTGACCGCCAGGACTGCATTGTCGGCCAGGCCGATCCAGCCGTTGTTGAGGAACGAGGAGTCGGCCAGCGCGATCACCCAGCCGCGGCCGACGGGCGCAGCGGCGACGCGAAGCCCTCGCTCGTCCGCGAAAAGCCGCTCGACCTGGCCCGAGGTCCGCGGCGGGTCCTGCGGCTGGATGTCCAGCGTAGCGGGGCTGACGGTGGCGATGGAAGAGACGTCGCGGGCCAGCGGCAGATCCGGCTCGTTCTCCGCGACCGCGGTCACGTCGGCGAGGTCGCGAGGCGGCGATCGGCGGGGAAACGGCTGCGGACGTTCCTCGCTCTGCATGACCACCGTCCTGGCCAGATCGACCGACGATGGGTCGGACGTTACCAGCACTCCGCCCGCTCGCAGCCATTCGTCGAGTTCTTCCCGTTCCATTCTGTCCACCCGCGAGACCGGGTTCAGCAGGAACAGCACGTCGACTTCGGCCAGTTCCTCGTGAAACAGCGGCGACTCGTTCCGCTTGGCCTTCAGGCTCAGCCGGTCCAGCAGCGTGTGATAGACCCGCATTCCTTCGGGAGTGTTGGAGTAGGTGCTCGGATAGGGCCGCTTGGACGCCGCGCCGTCCCTCCACCGGTCCATCGTCAGCAGCGCGGTCGTCCCAATCACCACCAGACCCAGGACGATCAGGATCAGGTATTCGTCTCTATGACTCTTGCCGGACCTGCTCATGGAATTCCTGAAACATCGCGTGCATTTGCTCGTAGGTCGCGCGATCGCAGACGTTCCCGCCGTAGATCGCCCGGTCGAACACGTTCACGAATTGCCGGAGGCCGCGCCGACTTGCCCGCTCGGGCGGGTACTCCCGCACGTAGTCGCCGTTGGTCTTGCTCTCGTGGAAGCGGACGAGGCGGCGGGCGTCGAGCCACTGGAGCAAGGCCAGCATCATCAGCGCGGCGGCATGGCGGAAATCGCCCTTGGCTGCGCTGTCCGCCATGGCCGAGACGAGGTCCTGGTAGCCCCGGTTCCTCAGATCGCCGAGCGGGCCCGCCTCCGCCTCTTCTCGCCGTCGACGCGGCCACAAGACGGCGATCGTCCAGATCAGGTGGGCCAGGATCGCCACCAGCGCCAGTATGGCCCAGACCAGCAGAATCGTCCACAGGACCCTGGCCAGGGATTCGGGGATATGTGGGGCGTTCCAATCCGAGAACCTTTCCCTGAACCACTCGGTGATGATCTGCCAGAGCGACTGGCGAGGGGCGTAGCGCGGGTCGGCGAGAATGTCCCGCACCTCGCTGCGGATCGCACCGACCTCCGGGCGGCTGTAAGAGCCCGGCCCCTCGGACACCTGGCCCGACGCCCGTCCGGTCGCCCACAACGCCAGCACCAGCGCAAGAAGCTTCACCGGCCGGCGATACCGGGTCCGGCGCGAACCGCTGTGAAGCGATCCGATCGTCATGCTAACGGGCCTCGTGGGTCTGCAGCGACTGGGCGAGCATCTCCAGATCGAAGCCTTCCTTGCGGATTCGCAGATCGTAGTACAGCAGGATCAGCGCGCCGGTCACGATGGGCAGGGCGACGATCTGGCCCGCGGTCTGGATGAGCTGCGCCACCAGCGTCTGGGCGGCGGAGGGAGTGCCGTCGAAACCCGTGATCAGTGCGGCGGGCACGCCGAACGCAATGCTGATCACCCAGGTGATAACCATCGCCAGAAAGCCCACGCCGAATACCTTGCCCAGGTTGCCGGAGGCCAACTGGCGGCTTCGCGACATGGCCGCCGTCGCCTTCTTGTCCTCCAAAACCACCACCTGAGTGGTCAGCGCGAACCACAGGGCGAAGATCACGCCGGGCACGATGAGCAGGGCGAAGCCGAACATGACCGCCACGGCGACCAGGATCGCCGCCCAGATGATCGTTCCGAGCCTCGGCCAGACCGCCCGATAGACCTGTCCGACCGTCACGTCACGGCCCAGGTAGAACTCCGACACGGCCTTGATCAAGGCCCCCGTGCAGAGGTTGTATCCAACGACGATCAGGAAAACCGTGATCAGCATCAGCACCGCTCCGCCGAGCGCCATCCCGACGCTCGGTTCCTGCTGAAATCGGAGCCGTTCGAACTGCTCAAAGCCCTCCGGCGTCGTCTGGCCGAGCATCATGGCCGCCTCGCCGGGCTCGCGCGCCCCGTCCTGCTCGAACCCGTCTTCGTCAAAACCCTCTTCCTCGTACTGGTAGTCCTCGTAGGGAACGGTCTGCATCGGGACGCTTGACTGGAGCATCGCCTGCGCGATCCCCTGGATCAGTCCGATCGGGATGTAGACCACGGCCACGATCGCGATGAACGGCAGGAAATTGGCCCGGTACATCTTGAACGTCCGGTCCAGAATCTGCCCTACCGACATCGGCTCGAACTGCTGTTGAACGGCCATCGAGAATCCTCCCATGCAAGATAACCCGGAACCGGCGTCAGGACCTGCCATCGCGGTGCCTCTGCGCCCTGCCGTTGCTTTCAGGGAATCTACCGCCGCCCCGGGGCCGATGCAAGCGTCATCTGCTCCGGCTGCAACCGGTGATGCGTTTCATCGCCCGCGGGAATTCACAGGCGAGATGAGGTCGCGTTTTCCGGGTTATTCAGAGAGTCTTCGCCGCAGCAGGCATGGGATGAGCATGAGCAGGATGGTGGCCGGTTCGGGAACCGCATAGTCAAGGACGAGCATCGGCCGGTGATTCAGCGTGTATTCCGAGCTGTAGAAATCGATCCCGTTTGTGCCGCTGGCCAGGGGAAGCAGGATCCATCCCCAGTTCTCCTCGCCGTCGATCCAGCTCCGCAGCGTGTCGGTGACGTCGAGCTGGAGGAGCCCGTTCGTCACGTTCCCGCCGTCGTTGTTGGCCCCGATGACCAACTCGGGGATGGACATGGCCTCCACGTCGTCGGCCTGGATCCCATCGCCGAGGGAGTTCCAGGTGTCCGTTTCATCCCAGCCGCAAAGCATCCGGTGCAGAGTGAACCCGCTGCCGGGGTTGGTGATGTCGAGGATGAGTCTGGCCAGGGCGATATCCGAACCGTATGGGACCTGCCCTTCGTCGGAGCCGAAGAGATCGTCAAACCGGATCAGGCCCTGGGTCTTGCCACCGCCATCGTCGGCGTCAACCGTCATGCCGGTTGCGGACGCCTGGCTCGTATCCGGAGCGGCCTGGCGCAGCTCGGTGTCCGACGTTCCGGAGTATCCGGTTCGCCCGTTCTGGAAAACCACCTGCGAGAGCGAGGGGTCCATTTCGACGATGACGGTGAGCTTCGGCCGGTAGAGCGGATTGCTGTCTTCCGAGGAGTCGAAGACAATCCCGTTCGTTCCACTTGAGAACGGTAGAATGGCCCAGCCGCGATTGGTTTGGCCGTTGGCCCAGGCGGCGACGCTGGACGTCACGTCAAGCGTTACGGTTCCCTCGGTGACGTTTGCGCCGGAGTTGTTGGCGCCAACGGAGTCGTCGGCAACCGCTTGGGCCTCGACGCCATCAGCTTGGATGCCCGCACCCGTCCCGTTCCACGTCGACGATTCGTTCCAGTTCACAAGGGCGCGGTGGGCGTTGAGCCCGCTTCCCTCATTGGTGACGTTGAGGGTCAGCGCGGCTGAGGTCACGTTCATCCCCGGCCTGATCCTGCCCGCATTGTCGCCGACCAGGCCGCTGAACCGCACGAGCCCCTGGGTCGGCCCGGGGGACGAGCCGTCATACGAGTCCACTTTGATCGACGCATTGGCCCCTTGCACCGCGTCGGGGTCGGCGGACTTCAGCTCCGTGTCCACCGTGCCGCCGTATCCGCTGATCCCCTGCTGGAGGGTGATGGTATAGGCGGGTGGCGGGTCCGGCGGCGGCTCGATGAATCCGTTGACCTGGATCGTCGAGCCGAACGTTACGTCGTAGCTGAGTTGGCTGTCCGAGTCGGTCAGGTATTCCCCCTTGGTCGGCGAGTAGGTCTGGACGTTGATCCGGCTGCTGGCGGCGTCGAATTCCAGGGTTCGCAGATACCCGTCGCCGCCGTTGGAATAGGTCTGGTAATCGCTTAGCATCTCGATCACCTTGCCGCCCGCGTCGTTGGTCGAGACCTGCTGGTTTTCGCCGTGCATGTGGCCGCAGAGGACCATGAAGATCTGCGAGTTGGACCTGACGAAGCTGTTCCAGATGCTGGAGCCCTGGGACGTGTAGCCGCCAAGGTCCAGGTACGAGTGGGTCGATACGATCGTCTGTTTTCCGGGGTTCGCATCCAGGACGGACTGTGCCCAGGAGATTGCGCCGGCGTCGGGAGCGAATTGAAGGTTCAGGTGCAGGAAGTCGTAGCCGCCGGCGGAGAAGGTCTGATAGTGGTTCCGGGAATTCGTTGAACCTCCGCCGTACCACGACATGCCGCTGTAGCGGGAAGGGCCGAAGTAGGAGTCGTAGTACGACCCGACGTCGTGGTTGCCCATACACGCGCTGTAGGGTACCTGTCCATGAAGGACGTTCATCGAGGCGTTCGCGTTCTGCCACTGGGTCGAATCGTCGGCGACGTTGACCAAATCGCCCAGATGGGTCACGAAGGAAATATTCCGGGTGGACTGGTTATCGACGATCCATTGGGTCTGGCTGGTGAACGTCTCGGGATAGCTCTGGCTGTAGATTTGGGTGTCGGGCAGGGCCACGATGCTGAACGGATCGCCCCGACCGGCTGAAGGAAGGCATAACAGGACGATCATAACGAACGCCAACCGCCCAGAAAACGATCTGGTCTTCATCTCTCTCTCCCATCAATGTGCCCATGGACGGCTTCTGGCCACCCATCCTCTTCTCAGGATCGGCGTTTCCCATTCAGCCTCCACTGAGTGGGAAAGCAAGAGAGGAACCCAGAGCCCTGCCCATTTCTCACAAGCTTCATAGGATACCAGATAGCCGTCGCAAAAGCAAGTGCTTTGCGCAGGCCACACTGACCCGGGTTTTTGCCTCATCCGGGGCGACGGGTGCCGCGCCAGCCCTGGCCGTGCCATGCGGCGGGCACACGCCGTCCCGGCTGGGCGACCGCTCTTTTACCGGTTGCCCAGGAGCCGCCGCCAGAACAGGCACGGGATCGCCAGGAGCAGGATGGTGGCCGGTTCGGGCACGAGATAGTCGACGACGAGCATCGGCCGGTAGTATGCCTACAATAAAGAAAACGTGTGGAAGGCGTTCCTCTTTGCCTGGCTATACACGCCTTTCACACGTTTTGTTATGAGGCTTGTCCGCTCCGTGGAGCAGAGTCCGGCTAGGGTTTTCGCCTCAGCATCAGTCCGCCCAGCGCCAGCAGACTCAGGATCATGGGTTCGGGGACCGGGGTAATGCTGGCGTCTATCGCAACCTGATGAGAGGCTTCGGCCCACTTGTAGACACCAAACATGATGGTATCTCCCTGATTCAGGGTCGCAACGCCGTCGTAGCCGGCGTTCCACCCATCAGTGGAAACCGGGGCGACCACCGGGGCGCCCAGTGAGGAGCCCGGAAATCCGTCGATCTGATCCAACAGCACGTTCGTACCGTTGATCCTCACGAACACGTTTGAACCGTTGCCGTTCATCCAGCGGTTTTGGAAATCAACGGATACGTTCCACTGTCCCGCTTGAGGGGCGGTAAAGACAACCGCGGACCACTTGGTGGGATCGGTGGGGATCATCATGGAGGTCATCCCGGCTTCCCAGCTCATGCCGCCCCACTCCGGATGATCTTCCGCTCCGGCGGCCTTGTTGATGTTTCCGGACGAATCCGGATCGCCGTCCGTCTCCCACAAGGCCAGGCCCGTACCGGCGGGCATGGTGTGGTTGTGGGCGACGAAAGGACCGTCTCCACTGTTGGCCAGATATCCGTACGACCACACGCCGTTGGGATTCCCGGCCGTTGTGCTGAAATCGTCCGAGTACTCGTAACCCTGGGCCATGCCGTAGGACAATGCCAGACTCAGGAACAGCAGCAAGACTCTCCTCGTGTTCTTCATCGGACTCTCCCTCACCAAGAAAGGTGTTTTATTCGGCGGACGTTCCGCCGGGATTCTCCTCATCTGGCGGAGTGGCCGCAATGTTCTGTTCGGTCTGCCGCATCGGGTGAATCAGCACGTCCGGCACCTCGAAGGCCTGGGTGATCACCGAGGTCTGGAGCTGCTGCAGGTAGTCAAAGACCGCCATGTGATGCTTCATGGCGTTGGTGACGTGCCGTTCGATCCAGAAATAGGCCTGATCGGCGTCGTGTCGTTCCAGGGCCCGGAAGATTCGGCGGTGAAATCCATAGTCGCGGGCGATCTGTTTGATGTAGTTCTGGCCGGGAAGCACGACGTGCGTGCGAAGCACCTGGGTCAGGATATGGAGATCGCCCACCAGTTTGGCCAACTGCTGGTTTCGGGCGGCCCGAATGATCGTCAGATGGAAGTAGATATTGAGTTGATAGATGTTCCTCAGATCCGGATCGGTGGTAATGGACGCCGGCGGGATCGGAGCCGGGTTGTCCTGGGGATATCCGATCTTTCGACGGTACTGCCGCAGGGAATTCAAATGGTCGAGCAGATTTGTTCGGAGTTCCGCCAGTTCCTGCGGCGTGACCTTTTGAGCCGCCAGCTTGGCCGCTCCGCTCTCCAGCAGGATACGCAACTCGAATTTTTCCTGGAGTTCGTCGCGAGAAAGCCGGCGCTGGCGAATCCCCCGATTCGTCACGGTTTCGACCAGTCCCTCGCTCTCCAGTTGAATGATGGCCTCTCGCACCGGCGTATAGCTCATTCCAATCAGTTTGGCGACCTTGCCGGTGGAAAAGAAGGCGCCCTCCGCCCACTGGCCCATCAACAGCCCATGACGGATATGGTTATACGCTTTGGTTTTCAGGTTGTCGGCCATCGTTCCTCAGATCCCGGAACAGAGATTCTCGTGCCATGAAGGGTCTTATATAACCCAATATAGAGGTTCTTACGGAAAAATCAACGGAAAAAGGGGATGAGCGACAGGGGCTTTGATTCTGCCGGTCTGTGGTCGCTTGGCGGTGGTCGGGTTTGCTGTCGGCAGGGATCAGGGTGTGCCGGAAAGCGCCCGAAGCTTGCGTTTCAACATGGCCGTTGCCCGCGGTACGATTTGGAGCGGGTCTTCTTGGGAAAAATTCTCGATTGACACGTATCCGCGGTAGCCGTGGCGGTGGAAGGTTTCGACGATTCGGCTGTAGTCGAGCAGGCGGTCGTCCTGTTCCGCCTCGTCGAGGCGATAGATTTTGGCGTGGCAGTAGACCATCTCCGGGCACAGCTTGTCGATGCCCGCATAGATGTCTTCGAATGGCCGGGCTCGGTCCAGGATTTCAGGATGCTGCACGAAGTCATCGCCGTAGCGGATGTCCTCGTAGAAGTTGCCGGTGTCGATATTGACCTTGAACCACGGCGAGTCGACCGCCCGTACGACCTCCAGCGTGTCGTCGGCGGTTCGCGTGGCGCCATAGTGATTCTCCATTGCGATGACAATGCCCAGCCGCTCGGCGCGGCGGACCACGTTGCGGTAGGTTTCGACGACCCACCGGCGGACCTGTTCCCACGTTACGGTTCGGTTCGTGAGGGTCTCGAGCGTATTGACCATCTGGCCGGTGTTGACCCGCAGGATCGGCGAACCCAGGAAGTAGGCCTTCTCCAGCCAGTCGAGGATGTTCTGTTTTTCGCGGGCGATCTCCTCGTCGCTGTTCCGCACGAACACCGATTCGATGGCGACGGCGGCGATGTCCAGACCGAGGGTGGTGGCCCGGCGCTTGATTTCGGCTGGTGATATCGGGTCCTTGAGCAGGTAGCCGTCGTTGAGTTCGATGCCGTCAAAGCCGATCTTAGCGCAGGCTTCGATGTAGCCGCCGATGTCCATCTGCTTCGCTTCGAACGCCCGATTGAACGCGAACGTCGCCGCGGTCAGTTTCATGCCTTTACCTCCACCACGCCCTTGACGTAGTCCGCTGAGCTTCGCACGCTTTCCTCCAGACGTGGTACGTCGTCCAGGCTGAGGCGGTGCGTGATCAGCGGCGTCAGGTCGATCTTCCTTGCCGCCACCTCGGCGCCGACTTCCTCGATGAGCCGGCCGTAGATCTCGTGTGGTGCCGGGTGCGAAAAGATGAAGGTCAGGTCTTGCACGTGCCACCTTTCCAGAACGACCTGTCTGGGTCCGCCGAACCATCCGTGCACCAGCACGGTTCCGCCCGGTCGGACCGCCTCGTGGATTCGTTCCAGCACATCGGCTGCGCCCGTCGCCTCGATGGCCAGATCGGCTCCGGTCGCGTTCGTGAGCTTGACGATGGCGGCTGGTGCATCCTCTTTCGCCGCGTCGATCGTCCACCTCGCTCCCATCCGTCTGGCCAGGTCGAGCCGCAGATCGTTGGTGTCGATTGCGATGATCCGCCCGTATCCACGGCGGGCCAGGAGGTGGATCAGTCCCAACCCCATGTAACCGGCTCCGAAGACCACCAGGGTCGCGTTCGGCTCAAGCCGGACCTTGCCGGCTGAGTGGTGCATCACGGCCATCGGTTCGCCCAGCAGGTCGAGGTACGCTACGCCTTCGGGCAACTTGCCGCAGTATTCCTGACGGACCGCGGCGTACTCCTGGAAACCCGGACCCAGGTATGAGACGCGGTCGCCGGGCCGGAAGCGCGCCACGCCGTGGCCGACGGCGACCACCTCGCCCGATCCCTCGTGGGCCAGGCCCAGGTTGTTAAAGCCGTTGGCGGGGTAGCTGGTCCCTTCGCCTTCGATCACGTGCCGGAACGTCGGCCAGTCCACTCCGCAGGCCCGCACCCGCACCAGCAGTTCGCCCTCGCCCGGCTCCGGGATCGGCGCTTCGTCGATTCGCACCTGGTGCGGGGCTGTTACCTCCACGTACCGCATCGTCGCTATTGACGTCTCCTGTTATTCTCGTATCGCCGCTGTCGACTCGCGGACGATCACATCCGGCTTGAGCACTCGATCCTGATACGTCCCCTGGTCGTGCAGGGCCAGAAGGGACGCGACGGCCAGTTGTCCCAGCTCATCCATCCGGCTGTCCACCGTGGTCAGCGACGGGATGGCGTATCGGGACGCGTCGATGTTGTCAAACGCAGCCACCGAGATATCCCGCGGGATGCGAAGGCCGGCGTCCGCGACCGCCCGCATCGCCCCGATCGCCGTCTCGTCGTTGATGGCGATGATCGCGGTAGGGCGGTCAGAGCATTTCAAGACGGTCTGTGCGGCCTGGTAGCCTTCCTCCAGCCCCAGGAAGCACTCGCAGCATGATGTTTCCGGGTCGAACGGCAGTCCGCGCCGGGTCATTGCCCGAGCGAATCCTTTGTACTTCTCGTACTCCTGGGTCATCGGCCGGCCGGAGTCGTCCGGTCCGCTTCTTCTGTGGCGGTTGCCCAGCCCGCAGTAGCAGATCCGCCGATGTCCCAGCGAGGCGAGGTGATCGACCAGCGCCTCGATGCCCGCTGCGCTGTCGATCCGGACCGAGGGCACGTTGGGCGAGCGGCTGATCCCGTGGATCTGCACTGCCGAGGCCCCGAGCCCGACGATCCGCGAGAGCTCTCCGGGCGCCGGATCACCCAGGATCAGGAGCCCAATCTCGCGCCAGTTCCGCCGGCGCGGGGTCGCGTCGTCCTCTTTCAGAAAGGCGCCGAGAAAGGCGATGCGAAGCCGGATCGCCGGGTCGCAACCGAGCACTGACCGCCGAACGCTGCGGAGCACCTGCGCCCAGAACGGGCTGTGCCCGACGTATTCGGAGGCGGTGTTCAGGCCCTCCCGCGCGCCGGAGAGGCAGTAGATGGTCCGCAGCGGGGCCGGCCGCCCGGCCGGGTCGGCGTCGGCGAGGTACACGCCCTTGCACGGCTGGCTCACGAAGATGCCCTCATCGGTCATCTGGGCCACCGCCCGGGCAATCGTTCCCCGGCCCACCCCGGTCAAATCGCTGAGCCGGCGGATCGACGGCAGCTTCTGGCCCGCCCTGAGCCCCCGCTGACCGATCAGGTGCAGAATGTGGGTCCGAACCTGGGTGTGCATCGGGTCCCGCACCGCCGGGTCGATCACCGCTTCCCTTTCGTCCAGGCGTTTGCTCTCCTGTCGTTTTCCCATCGGCGTCCGTCGGTCCCTTGGTTAGACCTGTCACGCTGTCACTAAGAATAGTGTGCCGGGTCGGCGAACGGCCGTCAAGCGAAAAACCGCCTGAACTGTGCTATGACTTTGGAAGTGCGGATGGGATGGGCCGCAAGGGCCAAGTTCGGGCTGCTGTGATTCGGTTTAATAGAGATGACACAATGACAGATGCATGCCGGTCGTAGCTGAAGGGGATAGTCCTGGGAGTGAACCGCCAGGGTGTGGTGCAAGGCTCATTCCCGCTGCTCATTCAATAGCAGCGTGGCCCGACTTTGCTGTCCAAACGGCCGGTTGAAATTCCTTTCGCTATTGCGGTGGGTTGAGTAGGCTTGTCGCGTGAAGTTGCAGTGTCCTGGACGTAAAGGAAGAGCATGAACCAGCCGGAAATTCTGATGTACGTCTTGATCGTTGCCTTCTGTCTGATCGCGGCGGTTCCCAGCGCACTGGCCGCCGACGCAAAAATGCCCGCCGACCTGGAGACGCGGGAGTTTGCGGTCCGTCCCGCCGAGATTGTCACTGTTACCGGCGAAAAGCACAAGCTCTCCGCTGAGCAGCCCAACACGTGGGCCTCCAAGACCAAGCTGATGCAGGTCCACTGCTTTGGACCCGGAAGCGGGATCGTCGTGGTTGGAGCGGTCGATCCGGCCAGTTCGCCACGGCGAGAAGGTGCTGAAGGTGAATGAGGACTACGTGTGTGATCCGGCGTGGGCGGCATTTGGCATCGGCCCCAAATCGTCGATCACGCCGGAGGATGAGGTCCTGATCGACTACCGCTATTCCCTTCGCCGCATCG
>Ga0123335_1003813_pt1 | contig 20391 bp, 15 predicted proteins | sample BiotimSIPDNA_2_FD_89707 | JGI IMG/M metagenome (GOLD analysis project Ga0123335, IMG submission 89707) | Anaerobic biogas reactor microbial communites from Washington, USA - Biogas_R2 time_0 SIP DNA | ecosystem: Engineered > Bioreactor > Anaerobic > Unclassified | place: Washington, USA...
GTTTATGAGATAAAATCAGATGGGCAAAGTGCTTACATTTATCTTTTTCTGGAGTTTCAGTCTACAGTAGACCGGTTCATGGCATTAAGGATGAACCGTTATTTGCTTGAGTTTTATCAGGAGAATCAGCGTCTTAATGGAGAAAAACATTTAAATCCGCCTTTTCCGGTATTAATATATAATGGTGATTCCAAATGGAATGCGCCGACAAGTTTAAGGGAGCTGTTTTATAAATCTTCGGTTCCAAAGAAATATATTCCTGATTTCAGTTATTTCAAGATAGCAATAAACGAGATACCGAAGAGGGAGCTTGTAAAGATACGTAATGCGGTATCAGCAATATTTTATGTAGAAAACAGTACACCGGAAGAGATAAAAGCAAATCGCAAAGAGCTTGTATCGCTGTTGTCATCCGTAATAAAAGATGAAGGGGCACGCATAGTTGATGCAATATTTGAGCGGATGCGAAAAACACAGAAAATAGATAAAAAAGTGTCAGTAATAAAATCGGTTGAAGATTTAGTGGAGGTAACGGGTATGCGGGAAACAGCAGTAAAAAGACATGAAAAACAGATTCTGGAAAAGGGTATCGAGAAAGGCATTGAGAAAAATAAAATTGAAAATGCCCTTAAGCTCATTGAAAGAGGAAAGGATAACAGTTTTATCCATGAAATAACTGGTTTGAGCTTGAAAGAAATACGATCATTACGGAAAGAAAAGAAAAAGATGTAGTTTTTTACAACTTTTTCAGATCATCATGTTAAAGACCGCATTTTGAATTTTTGATAATCTGGTAAGGCATGCTTTTTCTACTGCTGCGGCTTACGGTATAATACGTCAGAATGCGAACCGTGTTGCCTTCGAATTTTGAAAAGATAAAGTTATTTACGATATAAAATCTTTTAACAGGAACTATTAACAGGTTTCCACACGCCCCCAAACCAAAAGTTACAAAGCTGCAATACGTTGTCGCGGGGGTCGTGTGCGCCCGGCGAACATGATGATCAAAATTCTAAGAAAAATGTTATTAGGTACTGGTAGTAATCCCTTTTGACGGTTATATTGAAGGGGGTTTGGATATTGATAACCAGGATATTTGTATGGATGGTAATTATATTACTATAGAGGATGTAATGGGAGGAGAGAAGACCTGGTATGTTTGGATACTGGTTTTCAATAACCCTGTTTTCAGAATAAGAGTGGTCATATTGCCAAGGTGGATCGGCTAAAAACACAGAGAATTTCACAAAACATTTTATTTCACCAAAATAGAAATCTATGGAAGTATATTCATTTACATGAATAATAAAAAAAAAGTATGGTTATTTTCCTCATTTGAGCAGGAAAATCGGGAAGAGCATAAAAGGCGTGCCCGTTTAAGCCTGGAAGAGCGAATACATGAATTTTCAATTATCCAGGAACGGGTATGGGGAAAAGGCTGGACACTTAAACCGATTAAAAAAACTGCACGCTTTGAAACTGTCGAATGGTAAGGATATACTATGTTTTTTTCTGAAGATATGAAAGAGTTGTTGTGCCTATTTGAAAAAAACAAAGTGAAATATGTTATTGTGGGTGGATTTGCAGTAAACTTCTATGGTTATGTTCGTATGACTCAGGATATTGATCTTTTAGTAGTTCCATCAAAAGAAAATGCTGAGAAGGTAATGCTTTCTCTTGCTGAATTCGGTTTTGGTGAAGCCGGTATTCAGGAAGAATACTTTCAAAAAGAGGGAAGTGCAATTCATCTTGGTGTTGAACCAAACCGAATAGACTTGCTTACTCATTTGAAAGGTCCTTCAAATGACCAGATTTATTCGAATTCACAGGTGGTAAAAATAGATGGAATCGATGTGAGAATGATTTCTCTTTCAGACCTTCTGGAGTCGAAACGAAAATCTGATCGCCTGCGGGATCAGGCCGATGCTGAAGAATTAGAACAATTACTTTGAAATTGTTGATCGTCGGGTTATTGTTATTAAAAGTAGCTCTTTGATATGGCCTTTGGGGTTGACCCGGGGAGATGGTCGCCAGGTTGAACTTTAGTACCTTTTTTGGGTCAGGTATTATGATGCGGATATCGGGTTGTGGACATCAACTGATCCGGCGAGTCTGTTCTGGTCGCCATATGTGCATACTGGTAATGCTATTAATCCAATAACAGGAATAGATCCAGATGGAAGCCTGTTGCGTCTTTACGTGCATTTTTCCAGTGCCAGAGCATCCTCAAGGTCTTCCAATTCTTCCTGCATGCGTTCGAAATCGGTCTTGAGGATAACGCTTTTTTTTGTGCCCTTCTCGTCGGTCACGTACTCGATATTTTTCGGTGTTATCATGTTTTTTATGTCCTTTCGAAAAAGCTGTCAATCAAAGTATATACCACAAAATCAATTGTTTAATAGTTTGCCTTAAATTATTTATACCCTGCATATATTACAATATGCGGGAATGCAGGGTAGCATATTATTGTTCTGATATTGCTGAATTGCAACAAGGATTCCAACCCTCAATTTTGGGCAAAATACCACAGATTTTAACACTTGTCCAGATCAGGATGATCAGATCTCTTATCCTGTATATCTTGCTAATCCTGCCTATCCTGGTCAATACACAGGTTTCACACCCCCAATATCAATTTATTGTTCTATTCCTGTTTTGTATTTCGGTTTTTGATTTTTTCTGTTTATTTTTCATGCTTTTTCTCTGGTTCTATTTCGTATTTCGATCATTTTATCAAGATATGACGACATTTGGAAAATAATTTATTTTTGTCGCTTATGGATTGGACGATAAAAATATACCGGCAGAATGGTATTATAAAAAATATAAAATTTATATGGGATAGTAATTTAATCAAACATTTATTCTGTATAAAAAAGACAGAGAAAAACTATTTATAACAGCAAGCTTTTTTTAAAATCATTTTATAATATCGTTCACTATTATTAATGGAAAAATGGTTCGCAGCGATACTGGATTAAATGCATTTTTAGGTGTGAACGATATGTAATCTAAGGAATGTGTTATCTTGCAGGCTTCAGGATCTGATTTTTGGGCTAAATTGTGATGTGCCAAACAGATAAGTGCCTTATATCAATAATTGTGCAATTAAATAGATAATCAGGATACACTTATAGTGATTAACTGTTTAAAAAACAGGAAAAATAATGGTTTTTTTCTTATACTATAACAACAGGGATTTTAGTTAAAGCGATTAAATAGATAAAGGATGAGGTAAATGTTCAAAAATGAGAAATTTTCCAGTTTCAGGCTTTGTAATTACAAAAAAAACCGGAGTACCAAAATGAAATTACACTATTTTACTGGTTTAATCGGTATGTTACTGGTTGTGCTGAATGTCTTTGCCCAGCCACCCGCTCAAGGAGCCAACAAATTCCTTGGAAATATCACAACCAGGGGGCAAGTCAGATCTGATTTTTATAATTACTGGAATCAGATTACAGGCGAAAACGAACACAAGTGGGGTTCGGTTGAGCGGAGCCAGGGCAGCAGAAACTGGGGAAGCGGCGATCAGATTGCCAACTATGCAAAAGAAAAAGGTATACCCTGGAAATTTCATACCCTGATATGGGGAAGCCAGTATCCAAACTGGATTACCAGCCTCTCACAATCACAACAACTTGCAGCCATAGAAGATTGGATGGATGCAGCCGCGAGCAGATATCCTGATGTGGAAATGATCGATGTAGTAAATGAAGCATACCCGTCACACGCGCCGGCACCTTTCAAGAATGCTCTTGGAGGTGACGGGGCTACCGGTTTCGACTGGATAATCAAATCGTTCGAAATGGCAAGAGAAAGATGGCCTGACGCTATTCTTCTTTACAATGATTACAATAACTGCGAATATGACAATGAAGTAAACTGGACTGTGAAATTGGTTGAAGCGATGCTCAAAGCAGACGCTCCAATAGATGCAATAGGCTGTCAGGCTCATGATGCCTGGCAACTGTCTACAAAAAAAGTCAAAGAAAATATAGACAAGCTTGCAGCTACAGGACTTCCGATATTCATTACCGAATACGATATCGGAGAATCCAATGACAGTAAACAAAAACAGATCATGGAGGAGCAGTTTACCATGTTTTGGAATCATCCAAGAATTGTGGGAATTACCTACTGGGGTTATATCGTGGGGTCAACCTGGCGTAATGGTACAGGCTTGATGAGTTCAAATGGAGCTGAACGCCCTGCACTTACCTGGCTTATGGAGTATGTAAAAAATAATCCCGACCCGCCCAATGATTTTCCAGATTTAATGGCCAATGGCGGTGGCGTGACCAGTTATCGCCTGACAGTTGGTGCAAATGGGCGTGGAACTGTCACCCATACACCCGATGAAAACAGTTTTTCTGAAGAAACTCAGGTGACATTTACAGCGACACCATCTGAAGGCTGGATTTTTGACAGTTGGAGTGGTGATGCCAGTGGAAATACGAATCCTTTAACGGTTAATATAAGTAAATCAACAAAAATCACCGCTAATTTCATTACAGAAAACGGTAAACCGGATCTCATTACAAATGGAAACTTCCTCTCCGGTACAGACTCCTGGACTCTCAGATTATATAATGGTGATGCTGAAGGAAGTGTTGAAAATGGAGAGTATAAACTTGATATTAAAGATGCAGGTGCAGAAACCAGAGACGTGCGGCTGATTCAGGCAGATTTACTGCTGGAGCAGGGAAAGTGGTATCGGCTGGTATTTGATGCCTATGCGGCTGAAGAAAAAATGATGTCTGTAAATATCGGAATGGCATCTTCTCCCAAAACGCCGTTTATTAGCAGTGAAATCCAGACAGAATTCAACCTTACTACATCAAAGGAAACTTACAGCGTCGAATTTCCCATGGAAGAAGAGACATGTGACGATTCAAGACTTGAAATCATTCTGGGAACAGGTGCTGCAACTACAGTTTATCTGAGCAATGTCTCACTTTTTGAAATTATTGAACCGCCGGATGCTGTTAATATGCCAAATAAAAAGAATAAAAAACGGCATATAAGTATTTCCAGCAAAGGTTCTTTTGTTGATGTCAGATTTAACAAAATAGAAAAAAACAGTTCATTTACAATTTATGACATGATGGGCAACGTGGTACGTTCAGAGAATTTCAAAAAAGATTTCGGTTCTGATAAAATACTAAGCTTTGATATCGGAAATATCCCCCGCGGCTATTACATCGTTGCAGTCCGGAGTGGAAACCAGCTTGAAACATCAAAGATCGTCGTGATAGGGAAATAACAATTAACGGATGATTAAGATGCTGTCGTTACCAATTATCGTTAATCTGAAGTTTCCGCAGATCTGGTACTGATTTGAAATGAACTGATGAGTGGTAAAAAATATCAGAACTGTGGATTTAATCACACAGTTCTGATATAAAGTGAAGAGAACCGGATATGTTAGAATTTTGCACTCAGAATAAGCTCAGGACGAATCCTTCTTTTTAAGGATTCATCATTATTATTGACATAGTTCCACATCCTGAAACGTGGTGTAATACTCATATTCTTGATTGGCAAAATGTAACGAATATCAAGTACACTGCCGATGTTTTTTACCGGATCTCCGCTGTTTAATGTATCTTCTCTGTCATAATTCTGATTTAATGCAAATCTTACCCTTCCTTCACCGTAACCGGGCTTTATCCTTGCCTCTAAAGATGCAAGCATGCCAAACGGTGCAGAGTGGTCGATCGTATCGATGGCTTTGTGTGCTTCTGTGTTATCATAAAAAGAAACACCAAACCCCGCTCTTATATCCAGAGGTTTTACCGGCTTTATTCCGAGGTCAAGACCTGCTCCATACGCATGAACTGCATCAACAAGAGTGTCATAAGTTCTTACAATGTCGTAATTCATATTCCGATGAACATATCCATTGGGATTTAGAGAAAGGTTTCCGATCTTTATCGGAACTTCAAGAATGTGAAGATAAGAAGTTTTCTTTAATCCGTCATTTTCGGCATTATAGGAACTGGAATACATCGCATTTACAAGTTTGAAAGCAATTGTTTTATCGTCATCTTTTACAGCCGTATATGTGAAATTGGCTCCAAGAATACCTGCGTTCTGAAGGTCATCCCAGCAGCTTGAAACAACTTCGGAATACTTGCTGTCTTCGAAAGCAAGAAGATCAAGAGTACTTGTGCCGCTTTGTGGTATCCGGCCTGCAGAAAAATCAAACATTTTTACATTTACCTTAAACCATGCTTCACCCAGTGAAGCTGAATTCAGTCCTTTTTGCCACAGTAGAGAATTGTCAAAACTGTCCAGATTCTTACCATTGGGGTTATTCAATCTGAATCCAAAAGAGATGTTTTCTTTTACTTTCACATTCAATTTCAGATTCCAGGCATATCTGTGATGATACTCGTTTTTTGATTCCGAATCGATTTTCTTTCCATTTCTATCATTTTTACTGTTGAGATTTATTCTGTAACGGTATTCGACATCACCGTTTACCTTGAATTCTGGTTTAGCCGATACTGTTGAAGAGAAAAGGATTGCCGATAAGGCAGCTCCCAAAATAAGTGATCTTTTCATAAATCCTCCTGTTAGATTTCTGATACACATGTATCTGGAATTTTAATTGTTTGTAAAACTAAAATACCAGAAATTCGTTTGAATCAAATTAAGTGTATGTTATGTTTAAGTTAAAAACAGATAATCCAGTATTCTAATGTATCATGGTATACATGTTTTGACAATGTTCTGGATTCATTATCTGACAATTTTTTTGCGGGATGCAGTGCGGGTAAGTATCGTATACCGGGGCAGATTGGCTACTTGAGAATGAATACATGTTTGGTTGATCTGTGTCTTTTTAGGCTTTGTAGAAAAGAGACAGATTACAAGCGAGGATGTTAACTGTGAATCAGGCAGTTATGATTGCTCTATAACTGCTCAAGTACAGAAACAAGAAAATTCCAGAACTGTTTAACGGATAATATATTGACCCTTTCATCCGGAGAATGTGGATACTGGATTGTCGGGCCGCATGAAACCATATCCATATCAGGGTAATGAGCACCTATTATTCCACATTCCAGTCCGGCATGTATTGCCTGAACCTGAGGCGTTTTTCTGTAAAGCTTTTCGTATACATTTTTCAGTACTGCAAGTAGTTCAGATGAAGGGTCAGGTTTCCATCCCGGATATGCACCACTGAATTCAACATTAAATCCGGCAAGTGACAAGGCACTTAAAACACTGTTCTCAAGATTTCTTCTTGCACTGTCAACCGAACTTCTCAGAAGACACTTTATAACACTTTTCCCGTCATGGCACTCTATGAACGAAAGGTTATTTGATGTTTCAACCAGTCCCTTAACCCTGTCATCCATACGGATTACCCCATCTGGACAAGCATACACAGCTCTTAAAAGGTTACATTGTGCCGGATTGCTCATTACCATATCGGGAATACTGATTCGGGTTAGTTCTAAAGAAATGCCTGGATCGGGTATTGCAAATTCCATTTCAAGAATCCGTGAGTACTCAGTAATAAAAACATTAAATTGACTGTCCAGTTGCCCGGGTACTGTAACTATTGCGAAAGCTTCTCTTGGAATCGCATTTCTTGCTGATCCTCCTGTGAATTTGCCAATATTGATATCAAACTTTTCTGAAGCGGTAAAGAGAAGCCGGTTCATCAGTTTTATTGCATTGGCTCTCCCAAGATTTATATCAATACCTGAATGACCACCCCGCAGTCCTTTTATTACAAGCTCATACGCGTTTCTATCTGTTTCACTTTTTTCCTCCTGATAGCTCATCATACCTGTTGCGTTTATTCCGCCTGCGCAACCGATATAAATTTTCCCCTCTTCTTCGGAATCAAGATTGATATACTTTCTCGCGGTTAAAAGTTGGGGTGATAATCCTTTGGCACCACTCATCCCGGTTTCTTCATCAACAGTAAATAGCAGTTCCAGAGGACCATGTTTCAGCTTGTTGTTTTCAAGTATTGCAAGCATGGCTGCAACACCGATTCCATTATCTGCTCCAAGTGTTGTTCCTTTTGCTTTTACCCACTCACCATCCACATATGGTTCAACAGGATCTTTTCGAAAATCATGTTTTTTGTCACTGTTTTTCTGTGGTACCATATCAAGATGACTCTGAAGCACCACGGCAGGACTGTTTCCTTTACCTTCAGATGCACTTTTTCGTATTAAAATATTCCCGCATTCATCCTTTTGGACCGGATATCCAAGTCCTCTTGCAAATTCTTCTATGTATGCAATAACAGGCCCTTCAAAACCGGATGGCCTTGGAGTTGAACAGATATTGGAAAAATGTTTCCAAAGAAGTTTGGGTTCAAGCTCTTGCAGTTGGTCCATAATCATCTCCTTGTATAATTTTTATCCGGATCCGGACCGGATACAGGTATTTGAAGGTAATCTATCAATTTCCAGACCAATATAATTTATGAAAAGAAGCGAAGAACTGTCGTATTTCTAAACATGAGCAGATTTCCATGAATAAAATTATATTCATTTTTAAGATGATGAATGAAAAGAGTAAATTGCAGTTTACTCATATTGAATGAATTTGTTTAATATTCATTTTTTGATAAAGAGTACAAAATGGTAGATTCAATACGAAAACTTTTGTATAATGCGGTAGGAAACAGGGCTTTTCCCGGGTGTGTTGCCGGAGTTCGCTATGGAACAAAACAGGAGATTATTGCCTGTGGCAACCATACATACGATTCCGATTCAAAACCTGTTAACGAGAATACTGTATACGATGTAGCATCAATTACAAAAGCAGTGCCGGTTTCGTGCCTGGCATTAAAACTGATTGATGAAAGGAAGCTTGGCCGCAAACAAAGATTGATTGAGTTTATTCCTGAACTTGCCGGAGCATATAAGGATATTATTACAATTGATAATCTTCTGACCCAGACACTCGATTTCGATTTTCGTCTTTCACAATGTAAAAATTTGCCATCAGAACAGATATTAAAAAAAGTCCTTGAAGTGGATCTCAAATCCCGGCCTGGATTCAGTTATTCTTACGCAAATGCAACAAGTATTCTTCTTGGTATTGCAATTGAGCGTTGTTGCGGGAATGATCTTGCTCAAATTGCGAATGATACTTTTTTTACCCCGCTGAAAATGGATTCAACAACTTTTTATCCGCAAAATATTGATCGTGAGATAATAGCACCAACTGAATACGATTCCTGGAGGGGGAGGGTTATTCAGGGAGAGGTTCATGATGAAAGTACTTGGGCATTACGTCCGAAAATTGTTGGTGCTGCTGGTCTTTTTTCAACTGTACCGGATCTTATGAAATTTATGGATATGTTACTGAATGGGGGAGTGTTGAACGGTAAAAAGTACCTGAGTCCACAAATAATTTCACAAATGTATACTAATCAATTACCTGGCAGTAATCAGTGTGTCGGGCTTGGCTGGGAACTGAATCAGAAGAGTTTTATGGGTGGTAATTGTTCCATAACAGCTTTTGGAAAAACCGGTTTCACCGGGTGCTCAATTGTAGCAGATATAAAAAAACAGAGCGGCTATGTTCTGCTTTCAAATCATGTCTATCCAGAACGAAAGCCGGATCGTACCGATATAAACCGGATAAGGAGCCAATTGGGTGATATGGTTTGGGGTCTGTGATAACCGGAGGAGAGACCTGCTCTCTTTTTCCTGTGTCTCGGGGTCGGAATTGTTTTCTATATTTTCTTTTTCAATGATTCGGTATCGATACTAAGCCAGATTTCCTACCCCGATACAAATATTTACAATGTTTTTGTTATCTCACTATTTTGTTATTCCAGAAAACAACCGATTTGTTTTTAGTAAATGATGTTTACAGGAATTTTTGGAACAGGGTGGTATTATTGTATATTATTTATCTTTAAATAATCGGAAAAAATCATGAAAGGAGTCATTAATGGGAGGACAATCCCGTTTTTCTAAAAATATTATCTGCATTGGTGCGGGGTATGTTGGTGGCCCTACAATGGCAATGATTGCAGCAAAATGTCCTCAGTACAAAGTTACTGTTGTAGACATTAATGCTGAACGTATAGATGCCTGGAATTCTGAAAATCTTCCTATATTTGAACCTGGTTTGTATGAAGTTGTAAAACAGGCAAGGGGAAGAAACCTGTTTTTTTCTACTGAAATAGAAAAGGCAATAAAAGAAGCACAAATAGTTTTTGTTTCGGTAAATACTCCTACTAAAACGTTTGGTGAGGGCGCTGGTAAAGCCGCAGATCTTCAATACTGGGAAAAAACAGCTCGTGATATCATTAGAGCATCAGATACTGATAAAATAATAGTTGAGAAAAGTACTCTTCCTGTGCGAACAGCCAGTGCAATGGAGAGAATTCTTAATGCGAATGATAAAGGTATTCATTTTGAAGTGGTCTCAAATCCGGAATTTCTTGCTGAAGGTACGGCTGTCGCAGATCTTGAAAATCCCGACAGGGTCTTAATCGGGTCGCAAATGACAGAAACCGGATTAAAAGCTTGTAAAGAAATTGTTGAGATCTATGCGAATTGGGTTCCTGCCCAAAAAATTCTTACAAGTAATGTCTGGAGTTCTGAACTCTCGAAACTTGTAGCAAATGCTTTTCTGGCACAGAGGATCTCATCAATAAACAGTATCTCTGCACTGTGTGAATATACAGAAGCCAATGTTTCTGAAGTTGCCGGGGCTATTGCTATGGACAGCAGAATTGGACCCAAATTCCTTAATGCAAGCATTGGATTTGGTGGTTCCTGCTTTAAAAAAGATATTCTGAACCTGGTTTATATATGCGAAAGCTACGGGTTGCATGAGGTTGCCAGATACTGGGAAAACGTTGTTCTCATGAACGATTACCAGAAACGGCGATTTGTTAAGACCATGATCAGGACCATGTTCAATACAGTCGCGGGTAAACGAATTGCACTGTTCGGGTTTGCATTTAAAGCAAATACCGGAGACACAAGGGAATCACCTGCAATTGATGTAACCAGGCAGTTGGCTGAGGAGAGGGCAAAGGTTGTAATTACTGACCCTAAGGCTCTTGACAATGCTAAAATGGATCTTCAGTCCTGTTTGGAATTTGTAGAGTTTTGTGAAGATCCGTACGAGGCTGCAAAAGGGGCTCACGCAATTGCTCTAATGACAGAGTGGAATGAATATAAAAAGCTGGATTATCAAAAAATATATTCCCAAATGGAGAAACCGGCATTTGTTTTTGATGGCAGGAATATTCTTGACCACAAACTTCTTTTTGAAATCGGGTTTAACGTATTTCCTCTGGGAAGAGTTCCCTTAACTCATTTGTAGTATTTTTAAGGGAACCGGATAACCCCGTTTTAATGGACTATGTTTCATTTGGGGCTGAAGGTTCCTTTTTTATATTTCTGTTTTCCTTATTCCCTTAATAAAAACCTGTCAGTCGTCCGATACATTTAACTCATTAACATGACTGTTTTTAAACTCTTTCCTGTGCCGGATAATACCCCCCTTTAACATGTAAATTACATCTTCAGCGATATTGGTCGTCTGATCTGCAATACGTTCAAGATGTCTGAATATGGATGAGTAATGAAGTAACTGGCCGGTCAGGGATGGATTGATATGTATTAAGTCATTTACAAGGCCAAATGAGTCCTTGTAAAATGAGTCAACTTCATCATCTGCGACAAGGACCGAAAGTGCAAGATTCGTATCCCGTTGAATCAGTGAGTCAATGCTTTTTTTCAGCATCAGAACCGCTTTTTCGGACATGGAAAGAAAAATATCATGAAGTTCAACCGGGGGTTGAGATTCAAGTGATGTAGTACGCTCTGCAATGTTAACTGAAAGATCGGCTATTCTTTCGAGGTCATTATTTATTTTCAAGACAGAGACTATGAACCGCAGATCTTTTGCAACCGGCTGATACAACGCAAGTATTTTCAGGCAATCTTCCTCAATTTCCACTTCGACTGTGTCAATCTCATTATCCGAAACAATTACTTTCCCGGCAAGTTCATAATCAAGTTCAAGTACAGATGTGACCGAATATTTTACACTCTCTTCAACGAGCGTACATAGTCCAAGTATGCTCTTTTTCAGTTTTTCTATTTCAAAATAAAAGTGAGATGACATATTATTACCTCCAGCTTCTTAATCTTCAATCTTTTGGCGTGGATTCGGTTACTTTGGTTACTAATGTGTTCCATTGAGTACCGATACGGCCCTGTTTTATAACGAACCAATACAATCTTTTTAAACAGCTATAACTTGTTCAACAATTATCCAAAACGTCCGGTTATATATTCCTCTGTCTGTTTATTTTTTGGATTTGTAAAAATATCCCTGGTTTTACCGGTTTCGATCAGGTTACCAACATAGAAAAAAGCAGTTTGATCGGAAACCCTTGCTGCCTGTTGCATGTTGTGAGTGACAATTACAATTGTAACATCATTTTTAAGCTCCTGAATCAGTTCTTCAATGCGATTGGTTGATTGCGGATCAAGAGAGCTTGTCGGTTCATCCATAAGAAGCACTTCAGGATTAACAGCAAGGGCTCGGGCAATGCAGAGACGCTGCTGTTGTCCACCCGAAAGGCTTGCGCCCGGATCTTTCAGCCTGTCCTTGACTTCATTAAAAAGCGCAGACTGTATCAATGCTTTTTCACAAACTTCAAGAAGAAAGCTCCTGTTACGAATGCCAACCAGTTTGAGTCCTGCTACGACGTTGTCGAATATTGACATCGTAGGAAACGGAGTCGGTTTCTGGAACACCATACCAACACGTCTGCGGATTGTGACAGGATCAACTTTGTGGTCGTAAATGTTTTTACCGTCAAGAAGAACTTTCCCGCTTATTTCGGTACCACGGGTAAGGTCGTGCATTCTGTTAAGGGCTCTGAGGAAAGTAGTTTTCCCGCATCCTGACGGACCAATAAGGGCAGTTACCTGTTTTTCCTGAAAAGTAATGGATACATCACGAACACCTGTAGTTGAACCATATTTGACAGTAAGGTTTTCTGTTTTCATTCTCAAATGGGGTAAAGGTGGTCCATCTTTATCAATAATTGTAAAAGAGTTGTTCTTGATACTGGTAACATTTGCTTTTATCGATTCGGTACAGTTCATCTGCTGTTCCCTTTCTTCTGAAGATTGTTGCCGGATGCCAGGTGGGCAATTACAAAAGATATAACTACAAACCCGAACAAAACTATGGCAGCCGCCCACCCCATCCTGTGCCAGTGCTCGTAAGGGCTGATTGCGAGACTGTAAAGACGCTGGGGAAGAGTGTCAACTGGTCCAAAAAACATTCCGGTCCAGTGTTTTGGAAGGTAATTGTTGCCAAATGAGGTAAAAAGCAAGGGAGCCGCTTCACCGGCTGCACGCGAAAAAGCAATCAAAAATCCGGTTATAAGACCTGTTCGCGCTGCAGGAACAATTGCAGATAACACAACTCTCCATCTGGGTAAACCTAATGCCAGCCCGGCTTCCCTTATGGACCATGGGATGATTGAAAGTGCACTTTCGGTGGATCGCGCTATAATGGGAAGCATGACTATTGCAAGTGCGGCAGAACCACTGATACCTGAAAATGTACCCATTGGCTTGACAATAAGTACAAATGCAAGTAAGCCTTTTAATACAGCAGGCATTCCGTTCAATGTGTCGTTCATGATTCTAAGAACCGGATTGAGAATGTGGTCCGGGTATTCTGACAGCAGAATCCCTGTTCCAAGTCCGACGGGAATGGCAAAAAGAAGTGCCATTATGTCGACAACCAGTGTCCCTGCCATTGTGTGTACAAGCCCGGTAGGCTGTCCCTGCATCGCACGTGTCGGTGAACCAAGTTCCTGGGTAAAAAGATCAAGATTCAATGCACTTATACCATTGACTATAACATACGAGGACATGATTAGCAGGGGTAAAATGACAATAATAGTATTTATAACCAGAAAGGATAAAAATAATCTGTCCAGAATGTATCTGTATCTAAGGGTTTTCATACCATCTGTCCTCCTGCAAAAGCAAACTTTCTGCTTATCCATGCAGCCAGTAGATTGACTATAAGTGAGATGGCAAAAAGGGCCAGACCAACAGCCATCAGACTGGAGTAATGAATGTTACCTACTGCTTCACGGAACTCATTAATAATTACCGAAGGCATTGTTGCTCCGGGACCAAAGAGAGTAAAAGGAAGGGTGTTTTTATTTCCGATAAGCATCGCTACTGCCATGGTTTCTCCTATTGCCCTTCCAAAAGAAAGGATAACTCCGGCAAGAATTCCACTTCTGCTATAAGGAAGAACAGCCATCAGTATTACTTCACGATGTGTGGCACCAAGAGCCCATGAGGCTTCACGCTGTTCACGGGGGACAAGGCGGATTGCATCTCGTGTGAGTGCAGCAGTATAGGGAAGAACCATCAGGGCAAGTATAATGGTTGCAGTACTCATGCCAAATCCTATAGGATTTCCAAGCAGCGGAACCAGTGCCGGAAAATTATCTGTCGACCAGGAAAAAAAAGGCATATATACACAGTCACGCATCCACGGGGTAAATACAAAAATTCCCCAGATTCCAACAACAACACTTGGAACTGCAGCTATAAGGTTTACAAGATTGTCTACTATGACAGAAAGCCATCTCGGAGCGTACTCAGCAGTAAAGATTGCGATGGCAACAGCAGGAACAAACGAGAGGACAAGAGCACCGATACTGGTAAAAAGAGTACCTGCAATGAATGTCAGGGCGCCAAACTCCAGATTTATTGCCGGATCCCATACTGCTTTCAATGGAAATCCCAATACACCGAACCTGGTTATTGCTTCTTTACTCTCTCCATACAGTACAAATGCCATGACTATTGTAAGTAAAACTATGCTTATACCCAGAAATACTGCCATGGACAGAAAGATCCGGTCTCCCGGCTTGCGATAAATCAAGGAGATAGGTTTTTTCAGTAATTCATAGTTAATAGTATTTATTTTCATTGGTTATCCTGAAAGTAAGAGGAAAGGGGTTAAGTCCCTTTCCTGCCGTTCTGTATCTATTTTAATTTACTGGATTCAATTAATTGACTTCCAATTGGTTTGTTTTCCCATTTTAACTGTTTGATCATTGCAACGTTTCTCTTGACTGCTGCCTGGGGAAGTTTTGCGTAACCCAGAGATTCAGATAATTCCTGTCCGTCTGTAATTGCCCATATCAAAAATTTGACAAGTTCTTCTGCTTCATTTTGATTTGTAATAGCCTTGTTCTTATCAAGGTTTTCATAAACAAGCATCCATGTAAAACCGGCAACCGGATACCCTTTGGCTGCAGATGTATTGGTGAAAAGAGCTCTTGTATCTTCAGGCAGATCAATGTCGGCCGCTGCAGTAGTTGCACTGAAACTGGGTTTTATTGTATTACCTGATGAATTGACCAGATATGCATAGGAGATCTTGTTTAAAAGTGCATAAGAAAAACTTACATATCCGATTGATCCGGGAGAATTCCTGACTGTTCCCGCAACCCCTTCGTTTCCGTATGCACCTATTCCGACAGGCCAGTTTACACTTGTAGCAAAGCCAACTTTTTGTGCCCATTCTTTCGAGACACTGCTAAGATAACTGGTCCAGATATTTGTTGTTCCGGATCCGTCACTTCGGTGTACAACTGTTATTGGCAATGAAGGCAGTTTTGTTTTGGGATTAAGTTTTGAAATTCTGGAATCGTTCCACTTTTTAATTTTTCCTGAAAATATATCCGTAAGGACTTCACCATTTAAAACCAGACCTTTTTCTATACCTGGCAGATTATATACCGCAACAACATCAGCAAGTGTTATGGGCATATTGAACGCTTTCCCACCGGATTTCTTTTCAATAGATTCCATAATATCATCTTTAAGATACGCTTCAGTCATCCCGAACATGATCGTTTGTTCCGAAAACTGCCGAATCCCGCCACCTGAACCAATTGATTGGTAATTGACAGTGACTTTCTGGTTGGTCAGTTCCCTGTACGAATCAGCCATTGCTGTAATAAGGGGAGCAGGAAATGATGCCCCTGCGCCAATTATGTCGATTCTTTCTGAATATGCAACTTGTGTTAATAAAAGAAGTGCAGTTAAAAGGATCTGTTTTTTCATTTGAACTCCTCTGTGTAATCTTATTAATAATGAAAAGTATATACTGTCAAATAAAACTCTTCAGCTACTCACAACCTGATTTCAATAAATCCTGTAGTTTGTCTTATGTTTATTTTCCTTCCATCTGATTAAATTCAACCTCATAAAAAAGATAAACGTTTAATGTTAGAATGATGTTAAGAGATGATTAATATTTCGCATGATTTTAACTGAATGTTAACCTCCTTTTGATTTTTGAAATAAAAGAATGAGTCTGATTACCTTAATAAGGGATAAATTTATCACAGTGAATATCAGTGAGCTTCTGCTGGAGTCAGTCATATACCCTTTTTAAAACAGTTAAAACTCAAGTTACATATTACCTAATAGTATCGATTCCTTTGCGCGAGTCTTTTTCGCGATGAGTACTAAAACAAATGCGAAATCTGATATCAACTAAAAAATCATTAACAATTGTAAGAAGGATGTTATGGCACGGCAAGGAGTTTGTTTTTATCGTTTTTTGCCTGATGATTTTTTGTTCGGTTCATCGTCAGGAAAAAAATGTATAAAAAGGGGTAAAAAGAAAGAAAAGGAATTTCCAAAAACCTTACAGGCATGATTCACTGATATGGATCATTCATAATAAAAAATCGAATTGGATGAATATGCAGATATTTTATGTGAGTAGGAGTCGGCTCCTTTTAGACCGAGGGATATTGATCCGGATCCGGGGCTTTATCCCGAAGGATGTTCGGATGAAATACCTTTCAACTATCCGGCAGCATTAGATTTAACGATTGGCATTTAATAATGATGTAATCTGCCTGGTGATCCCGATAGTTTTATCAGGTTTCATATTTATTTCTGATATTAAACAAAACAACCATCTCTCCCTTTGGTGGATGTTTGTCAAAATGGGAGAGCAGTTCTTTTGGTGTTCCGCGAAGAAACTCCTCATAAAATTTAGTCAATTCACGTGCTATAACAATTTGAATTTCACCAAGTGTATCATTTAACTCCTTCAATACTTTAAGTATTCTGTGCGGAGTTTCGTAAAAGATTATTGTCCTGGGTTCCTCTTTCAAAGACAAAAACAGCTTGATTCTTCGGGAACTTTTGTGCGGGAGAAAATTTTCGAAAATAAAACGGTCTGTAGGAAGGCCGCTGCCGACCAGTGCACAGAGAAATGCAGAAGCCCCAGGAACAGGAACAATTTTAACATTCTCCCTGATTGCTGCTCTGACAAGAAAAAATGCCGGATCTGCAATTCCAGGGGTCCCGGCATCAGTAATAAGTGCCATCTCCTCATTTTCTTTGAGACGACAAACCAGTGATGGGGTTACTTTTTCCTTGTTAAAGTCGTGATAACGGAAAACAGGAGTTTCGATTTCATAATGAGAAAGAAGTTTACGTGATACACGTGTGTCTTCAGCAAGAATCGAATTTACTTTCTTAAGTATCTCGATTGCCCTGAAAGAAAAATCTTCAAGATTTCCAATCGGTGTTGATACTATATATAATGCCACTCAATACCCCTCAAGTTTTGCGATTCGGATAATTTTTTTCGTTTTCTGGCGTCTGTTGGAAGCTTCAAGTTTTGCATAATAAGTGCCATTGGCTATGCGGTAACCATCATTATCTCTTCCGTCCCATTTAACTTCCTGATAACCGATAATGTTGAAAAAAGACCATTGCCTGATACGTTTTCCACTGACAGTATAAATGCTTAGTTTGACTTTATCGGCAAGATCTGTCAGCAAATAGGCAAATCGTATTACCTGTATAGTACCGTCTATTCTTGTCTTTGCCGTAAACGGGTTGGGATGACATGAAAGAAACCTGACCGAAAGATCCTCACCCGGCATATACTCAAATGTACGTGATATGCTGTTCCCGGCAAGATCACTCGCTGTAACAGTGAGTGAATCGATACTGTTTTCTGTTTGCGGATATGCTGTTATGGTTATATTACCAAGATCATTCGCGCATTCGATTTGAGAATGAAGATCAGACTGGAGTTCTTTTCTGTTTATGAACATATTTATCGAAGAGGGAAGAACACCGGAGGGATCAGAAAAAAACAGCGTAAAAGGTTTGTTTCTGGCTGCATAATCCAATGTATTAAGCACCTGGTCTGCAACAGAAACAGTGATATCCGGCGGGTCAAGATCACCCAGTTTTGCAAGTGCAAATGGACCAGGTAACGAGGTTTTAATCGAATACAGGGAACCTCCCATGTTTCCTGTTGATAAGGACCTCCAGCTTGATATCGTTGTATCATAATACATTATTGCAATTCTGGATGTATAGTCATTTTTAGTTTCCAGACCGGATTCAGCTATTTGGGGTATAAATTTCCAGAAAAGTGAATCGGATGTTTTCAAAGCAGGCCTGATACCGGTTATAAACTGTCTGGAAGAGCCGTTTTGAAGTGGCAGCCAGTTTGATTCTGTTTTCAGAGGAGATTTTTGCTGCAGTGATTTTTCAAACAGAAAAACACGGTATTTCTGGTCAAAATCTTGTGACGGACTCAGAGAAAAACCACCATTAAAGGATTCCAGTGTATCAGAAGTCAGTTTAAGATCTTTGTAAACGACCACAGACTTTCCGTAGACTGTATTGTTTTCATGAAGGATCTCTTTTGTTTTGTTATCAGGATCTATCCATCCCCCAAAACCAATAACACCTTGAGTGTCGGGCAGGGCAAAATCCAAAGTCAGTGTTTTTCCCGGTTCCAGTGAATTCCTTGAATTCAGGATGATAATTGTATCCTGTACCAGCTTGTCTTTTTCAAAAAAGAAAAGTACCTTGCAGCCAGGAGCTTTTAAATTACCGATATTGATTATGGAGCACCTGCATCTAAGGGAATCCCTTTTCCAGAAAAGATTGAGAGTCGTATCTATAAAAGTAAGATCCGGACGTCCGGTCAAATCAAAACTGAATAAAGCACTTTCTTTTGATTCTTTATTGGAAAGCAGTCTGAAACGGACAAGCAGCTTTTCGGTAATGTCACCATTATACCCGAGGAAAACTTTTTCGGAACTGCTCCAGTAATCAAGTGAATCATTGACCATTTTTATTCCTGTAAAATCAATTTCCGGTCTCCATGAAGATGAGATCGCGTAATTACAGTATATTTCGGTAAATTCAAATGATGAATCACTCGAAAGTCTGCATTTAATAAAAACACTGTCGCCAAATGAAGCTTTTGATAACGACAGGTGGGTATCAAATATCATTAAACTGTCTTTTGAAAATGGTATCCAGCCCCGAATTTCAGTGGAATCGTTCCAGGCATATGCACGAACCAGTCCTGATGCAGTTTGTGCACTGTCCTTAACTGCAAAATTGTATGAGAATGTACTGTCAGTAATCGAATCAACAACCTGATTCCATATTTCATCTCCTGATTTAACAATTACTCTAAGAGTGCCATTGGTAACAGGTGAACAAATACCACTTACAGATAAGCTGTCTCCAGGTGTCAAAGATGAATTAGCGAGCGTAAGTGCCAGTGTGTCTGGTGTCATAATCCATGGAAGAGCCGGATCGCCCAGAAGATTATATTGACGTACCAGATCCAGGTAGTGTTCACCGTGTCTTACAAGCATGCTCGTTTCACAAAATTTAATGAGATCACCTGTTGATTCGAAATCACCATGAATCGCATTTTGAAGAATCAGTTTATTTAGAAGCAGATTACCGCTGCTTGAAGTATATGCTGAGGCACCATAAAAACAGACAGCTCCGTTTTCATCAGTACGTATAAACTCTTCACCCAGGGACCGGTAGAATACACTTTCAAAAAAACCGGTGAGACAGGTAAAGCTGAAGATTGCAGGCAGTTTTCCACTTTTGCCCCACTGGCCATTATAAAGGCGGGAGAGATCTTTATAACCGAAAAAGTTGTTGTCAGACCAGATGTTTCCGCCGCCATGCCCGTTAAAGTTTACAATGTAAACTCCTGAATTGATATAATCGGCAATCTGTTTAGAGGCTGTAAATTCATCCTTGTAATATCTCGAGCCCGGATCTGCATCAAGACGATAGATATTCATTGATGATCCGATCTGGTTATTGACAACCTCAGTATTGAATTCTGTAAATTTTTGTTCACCGCCTCCCAGCAGAAGAATGTTGTCGCGCCAGAAACCTCTTTGCAGATTGTTTATATAATTTACAGTTTTATTCACAAGAGTTCGCATTTCCAGGCGGTTTTGTGCTGGAAATCTCCCAACTGCAAGATCCATAAAATTGTCTTTACCGCATACCATGGTAA
>Ga0123335_1003819_pt1 | contig 20378 bp, 17 predicted proteins | sample BiotimSIPDNA_2_FD_89707 | JGI IMG/M metagenome (GOLD analysis project Ga0123335, IMG submission 89707) | Anaerobic biogas reactor microbial communites from Washington, USA - Biogas_R2 time_0 SIP DNA | ecosystem: Engineered > Bioreactor > Anaerobic > Unclassified | place: Washington, USA...
ATAAGCGAGGAAGAGATAGCCAATACGGACGCCCTGGCGGAAACCTTCAGCATAGACGATCCGGTGCGCATGTACCTCAAGGAAATAGGAAAGGTCAATCTCCTCACGCCCGAGGAAGAAATAAGTCTCGCCCAGCGCATGGCCGAAGGGGACGAGGAGGCCGGAAGGCTTATGGCGGAAGCCAACCTCAGGCTTGTGGTGTCTATAGCCAAGCGCTATGTCGGGCGCGGCATGCTCTTTCTTGACCTGATACAGGAAGGGAATCTCGGCCTTATAAAAGCCGTTGAAAAATTTGACCACACAAAGGGATATAAATTTTCCACATACGCCACCTGGTGGATACGGCAGGCCATAACAAGGAGCATAGCCGACCAGGCCAGGACCATACGCATACCGGTGCACATGGTGGAGACCATTAACAAGGTCATACGCGTATCGCGCCAGCTGCTGCAGGAGCTCGGGCACGACCCTTCCCCGGAGGAGGTCGCCGAGGAAATGAATATGCCCGTGGAGAAGATCCGCGACATACTCAAAATCGCACAGGAGCCCGTTTCGCTCGAAACGCCCATAGGCGAGGAGGAAGACAGCCATCTGGGCGATTTCATTGAGGACGAGGGCGCTTCGGAGCCCTCCGAGGCGGCGTCGTTTACGTTTTTGCGCGAGCAGCTCATGACGGTGCTTCAGACGCTCACGCCGCGTGAGGAAAAGGTGCTAAGGCTGCGCTTCGGCATAGAAGACGGGCGCACGCGCACTCTCGAGGAGGTAGGAAAGGAATTTAACGTTACCCGCGAGCGCATCCGCCAGATAGAGGCGAAGGCGCTTCGGAAGCTTCGCCACCCGAGCCGCAGCAAAAAACTCAAGGATTTTTTAAACTGAATAAGTTCGGTGTACTTATAGATAGGAGTAAATATGCGATATCCCAGTTTGCTAAACAGGGAGCGAGCGTCCGGAAAGCTGCTGGGCGAGGAGATTTTTGAAGACCTCAAGCTCACGCTTCTGCTGGGCCCGGAGACGATCGACGCGATGCGCGAGCCCGCCGCTTCCGAGGACATACCCGTGAGGCAAAGCCTTTTTCGGGAGCTTTTTAATCCGCAGGTACGCGAAAGCTATATAAGGCTCGCCGCCGACGCGGGCGAGATAGGAAGGCTCGCGTCCGCGCTCGCGGATGTGCGCTGCGACAATGAAAGAAACTGCGTGTATGCCTCGCTGGCGTCGGCCGTGGTGCGCTTTTGCGAGGACGCGGAAAAGGCCGGGGGAGAGAGCTTTTTCGCAGAAAGATTTCGCGAGAGCTTTAAGCGGGAAACAAAAACGGAAGAGTTTAAAGCCGTAAGCGAGGCCTGTCTTAACCTTGCGCCCATGCTGCGGGAGGTGCGCGTAAACTGTTTTAGGATAAGCGGGGAGACGCTGCGCATCAGGACCGAGTCGGATGTGACGGTGGTCTCGCGGCTTAAAAAGTGCGCGGCCGACCTGGGACTTCCCGAGTCGCGCGTGGTAAGAGAGCTCGAAACGCACATGAACCCGAGATTCGTAAACGCGGTGGCGATGCTGCGCCCGGAGTGCTTTATAGCGTTTCGCGAGTTTTACGAGAAATATTCGGGCTTCTACAGCGAGGAGATTTTAAAATACCGCTCGGAGCTCAACTTCTACCTGGAGATATCCGCGGTGATGGACACACTCAGGAAAAACGGAATGCCCGTTTGCATGCCTGCGGTATCGTCTGAAAGGCATATAAGCATACAAGGTCTGCGGGACATTTCGCTGCTGTGCAAGGATGAGACAAATATCGTGCCCAACGACGCCGAGTTTACCGAGGAGGAGCCTTTTTTCTTCCTCACCGGCGCTAACGGCGGCGGAAAAACGACCTATTTAAGAGGCGTTGGCATAGCGACGGTATTTTTCCTGTGCGGCTGCCCCATATGCGCGGATTCGGCGGAAATATTCCCGCTCGACGGCGTATTCACCCACTTTCCGAGAGACGAGCGCTTTGACAGCGAGGGGCGCTTCGCGGACGAGCAGCGCCGCGTAGGCGAAATTATGAAACAGCACGCGGGAAACTCCCTTGTGCTGCTAAACGAAACATACTCCACAACGAGCGAGGAGATTGCCGTGGAGCTCACGGCGAAGCTCGCGGAAACCTTTTTCGACAGCGGCTCCTTCGGCATATATATAACCCATCAGCACGGGATAGGCCAGTCGCGCATACCCTTCCTCGCCGTTTTGGTGGACGTAGGCGACAAAAACAGAAGGACATACCGCATAGCCCGGCAGCGGGCGGCTTCGCGCTCCTTCGCCGAGGATATACTTAAAAAATACGGACTGACGCGCGAGGCGCTAAACGCGCGCTTTCCCGCCGGAAAGGAGGCGGCACGGTGAAATTCAGCCTTCTTTACAGGAACTATGTCGACGAGATCAAAGACCGCGACGATCCGCTCGAGGAAGAAATGAGCAACACGGTGTATGACCTGTCGATAGACCGGGCGGCGCGCGCCATATGCCGCGACAAAGAGAGCTTTAACTACTTCATGGAGGTTATTAAGGCTCCGCTGATGAACACGGAGGACATTAAATACCGCCAGGACATATTAATGGACTTCGTCGCCTCGCCGAAGCTGCTCGACGAGCTCAGAATGATATTCAAAAGCTATGATTCGCTGCAGTCCGACTGGCACGAGATGTGCTCTTCGATATACACATACGGCGTGCCGAGCACGGTGAAGGGCCTTTTGGACTGCACCTACGAGTCTTTGAAGGCCACCTCGAACTTTGCCCGAAGCACGGTTTCATATTTTCGCTCGATATCCGACGCCGTTGACAAATATGAGGTGAAAAGCGACGGGCTCATAGGCATTAAGGAATATTGCAGCGCCATGTCCGTAAACGAGTCGCTAGATGAGATAACCCGTATCGGCTCGTATTTTCTGCGCGAGGGAGTGGCCGCCTATGAGTTTCGCGTGCTGGTTGAAACGGACGACACGCTGACCATAAGAGGCTCCAGTCTGCTTTCCGCCGTTGAGCTTGAGGCGAGGTCTATAGGAAGATCGCTTAAAAAGCTCATGGGGAACATAACGAAGACGAACCCCCCGCCGGACGACACGCCGGAGATAGACATGGGCGAATTTCACCTTGAGGAGTCGTACACGATACTAAACGACGCGCTCTATGAGGTGTATACGGTGCTCTCCGGCATAACGGGGAACATATACGAGTTTTTCCGCGGGCTTTCGGGCGAGCTTTCGTTCTTTGACACCGGTCTGCAGTACTGCCGCTATCTGGCGCAGGCCGGAATGCCTATGTGCCTGCCGAAGATGATGCCGCAGGAGGAAGACTGCTTCCGCGCAAACGGCATATACGACATACAGCTCATAGCCGAGGGCATAGCGGCGGAAAACATCGTGCGAAACGACATCCGCATAGACAAAGACACCGACGGGGTGCTCATCCGCGGGGCCAATACCTCGGGAAAAACATCCCTGCTGCGCGCTTTCGGAACCGCGCAGCTCTTCGCGCAGGCCGGGCTGCCCGTGTGCGCGACGGGAGCGGTGATAAGCATTCGAAACGCCGTGATGACGCTGTTTGCCTCCTCCGAGGAGGAGTTTAACGCGGGCGACGCGGCCGGGCGCTTCGAGGGAGAAGTGCAGCAGATGGCGAGGATACTCGACCGGCTGGTGCCATACACGCTGCTGCTTTTAAACGAGAGCTTCCAGACAACCGCGTACCGCGAGGGCGCTGTCGGCATGCAGCACATTCTCGAAGTGTTGCCGCGCGTGAAGTGCAAGTATATCTTTGTAACGTGGCTCATGCAGATGTTTGACATGACGGGCGGCGGCAGCGTGCGCCAGATGCAGATGGGAGGGGAGGGCTTTCCGGCGTATAAGATACACGAGCCGGAAGGCTGACTTTTGAATGCAGGTTGAGGAAAAGGAACTTTGCTGCAACAGCTTTCTGAAGGGAATGCGCGACGGCGTGCCGATAGGCCTGGGATATCTGTCGGTGAGCATAACCTTCGGAATGATGGCCTGCGGCACCGGGATGCCCGTGTGGGCCGCCGTACTTATATCGATGACAAACCTGACCTCCGCCGGTCAGTTTGCGGGACTCCCGCTTATGCTGGGCGGCTCGGGGCTTTTCGAAATGGCTCTCGCGCAGCTTGTTATAAACATCAGATATTCCGTGATGTCGTTTTCGCTGACGCAAAAGCTGCATAAGAGCGTAACTCTTTCCAAAAGACTTTTAATAGCGTTTTTTAACACGGACGAGATATTCGCCGTGGCAAGCGGCCAGCGGGGCGAAGTAGGCGCGCGCTATATGTACGGCCTGGCCGTGGTGCCGTACATAGGCTGGACGCTGGGCACGCTTCTGGGAGGCGTTGCCGCGAACGTACTGCCGGACTTTCTCGTGAGTGCCTTCGGCATAGCGATATACGGCATGTTCATCGCCATATTCGTGCCGCCCGCGAAAAAAAGCCGCGCCGTGTTTACGGTGGTGCTCATAGCCGCGGCGCTCTCCTGCGTTTTCAGATGGCTGCCCGCGCTGGCGGGCTTCCCGTCCGGCTTCGCGATAATCATATGCGCAATCGCCGCTTCCGTTTCCGGGGCGCTTATCGCCCCGATAGGTGAGGAGGCGGTGCACAGTGCCTGAAAATTACTACAGCCTGCTGTTTGTTATGGCGGGTGTTACATATCTGGTGCGTATGCTGCCGCTGGCCGTGCTGAAAAGACGCTTGGAAAACCGCTTCGTGCGCTCCCTGCTGCTGTATATACCCTACGCCGTGCTGGGAGCGATGACCTTTCCCGCTATTTTGTACTCAACGCAGTATATGGCGGCGGCCGCCGCCGGCCTTGTTGTGGCCGTGGTGCTCGCGCTGCTGGAAAAGGACCTGCTCGTTGTGGCGCTGTCCGCCTGCGGAGCGGTGGTGATCGCCGAGGCGGCGCTACGGTATTTCGGCCGGATGGGATGAGGTGAGGAGTTTGGCGGGAAAAACCGCGCAATATACGGTGCCCGAATATTACGGGCGCTTTTTGTGCAAATGCGGAGAGTGCAGGCATAACTGCTGCTGTGGCTGGCCTGTGAATATAAGTAAGGAAGAATACCTGCGGCTAAAAGGAGCCGACTGCGCGCAAGAGCTGCGGGAAAAGCTTATAGGGGCGATGAATGTAAACCCAAACGCCCCGGAGGATAAATACGCGCACCTCGTGCACAACAAAAGCGGAAAGTGCGTGCTGTGCAGGGAAGACGGCCTTTGCGGCCTTCAGGTTGAGCTCGGCGAGGGCATACTTCCCGACGTATGCAGGCTATACCCGAGAAACACGAGAAGGCTGCCGGAAGCCGATGAATGCGCCTGCGCGAACAGCTGCGAGGCCGTTATAGAGCAGCTCATAGCGCTCTCCGGGCCGCTGCGCTTTGTGAAGGCGGAGCTGCCGGGTGAGCCGATGTTTGAGATAGACATGACGCCCGAACAGTATGACGAGTGTAAAGAGGCCGTTTTGATAATGCAGAACCGCGGCCTTTCGCTGCCGGAGCGCTTTTTTGCCCTGGGTGAGCGCATATTCGGCGTGACCGCGGCGGAGAAGACGCCGGGTGACATGTCCGGAGCGTTTAAGCTAAACCACATACTCGCCGCGTACTACGCCTACGACAGCAAAATCGTAAGGGGGCTGTGCCTTGAGGCGATGAGGTATTATGAAATGACGGACAAAAAATACCTCGCACCCGCGGACATAAAAAAAGCCGGTGAAAAGCATCGGGCCGCGAATGAGCATTTTACGGAGCTTTTCCCCGATTGGGAGATTTTCTTTGAGCAGCTGATTGTAAACCACATGTTTTATAACAATTTCCCGCACATAGGGGGCACAGCTAAGAGCGAACGCGCGTTTATTTCGCTTTGCGTGACCTATTCGTTTTTGCGCTTCGTGCTGCTTGCCTGCATGGCGAAAAAAAGCGACAGGGAGAGCGCGGTGGACGTGCTCGCGACCCTGTTTCGGCTGATAGAGCATTCGGACTTTAAGTACAGGGCAATCACCTTTTTCCCCGAAAACCAGCCCGCGGCGCCGGACTTCTGGCCGCAATTTGTGCATATGTGAGCGTTAAAACGCCGCGAAAGCGGCGTTTTGCGATGAGAAACGGCACAGCTGCCGGATCAGCGCGGGCGATGACAGTCCCGCATCCGTACGAGCGATATATGGAGGTTAATTTATGAGCGATACCGTGAAAGAATACTGGGATGTCTATACAAAAGACAGGGCAAAAACCGGCCGGCTTCATATCAGAAGCGAGAAAATGCGGGAAGGCGATTATCACGTGGTTATACATGTCTGCATTTTCAACAGTTTAAATGAAATGCTGATACAGCAGCGGCAGCCATACAAGGCAGGCTGGCCGAATATGTGGGATCTTACGGTGGGAGGATCGGCTCTGGCGGGGGAAAGCAGCAGCCGGGCAGCGGAAAGAGAGCTTTATGAAGAGCTTGGTTTAAAACTGGATTTATCCGGTGTCGCACCTTATTTCACAATAAACTTTTCGACCGGTTTTGATGATTATTATCTTATACGGCAGGATATAGATATATCCGAGCTTGTATTAAGTGAGGAAGAAGTTAAAGCGGTTAAGTGGGCAGGCAAGGATGAAATACTCAGGATGTATGAAGAGGGAACCTTTATACCGTATTGGTTTTTGGATAAATTGTTTGAGTTAAAAGACTGGCATGATATATATCGAAATACCTCTAAAATAAAAGTGTGTTGCGCTTCCCAAAGCAATCTAGATTCATGGATGAGCCTGATAGAGATTGTGAAGGATAATTTTCCCGGACTCGAGACTGAAGAAAAACTGGATAATTACAGGGCCACCGTGAAGGAAAACATAGACAGACAAACGGCCGTATGCGCCTTGTACGGCAGCATGGTAGTAGGATTTATACTGTTTTCCGTAAAACATAACATGCTCTGCCACATGGCGGTACATCCGGAATTCAGGAGAAAGCATATAGCCGAGCGAATGCTTGAGCTTATGCTTGAAAAGATGGACAAAGCGCGTCCCGTTGTGGTCGAAACTTTCAGGGAAGGGGACGAAAAAGGAGAGGCAGCACGGGCATTTTATAAGAAAACGGGATTTACAGAAGGTGAATTTACATCATTTGAAAACTACCCGATACAGAAATTCTACTTATACCCGAATGCATAACATCAGCTGACTGACATATTCTCATGGCCGACATTCAGCCCTCACTCGCGGGAAACCAGCGCTTTGTGTTATTCGCTATCTTTACCAATATAAGCATAACGGGCACTTCCGTAAGAACTCCCACAATTGTAGCGAGCGCTGCAGGGCTTTGCGTTCCGAATAATGAAATCGCGACGGCAACCGCCAGTTCAAAAAAGTTTGAGGCCCCGATCATGCCGGCAGGCGCCGCTATCTCATGGGGCAGCTTTATAGCCTTGCCTGACAGATAGGCTATGAAAAAGATAAGGAATGTCTGAATTATCAACGGCACCGCAATCAAAACGATATGCAGCGGGTTATTGAGAATCACATCGCCCTGGAACGAAAAGATGATGATAAGTGTCAGCAGCAGCCCTATGGTAGTGATATTCCCGAACTTCGGTATGAAACTCTTTTCAAAATACCCGAGCCCGCGCTTTTTCGTGACGGTATTGCGGGTGATTATTCCGCCGGCCAGCGGGATAACAACAAACAATACTACGGACAAAATAAGAGTGTCCCAGGGGATGGTGACACCGCCGACACCCAGAAGGAACGCAACAATGGGTGTGAAAGCAAAGAGGATGATAATATCATTTGTTGCCACCTGCACGACGGTGTAAGCCGCGTTGCCGCGGGTGAGATAACTCCATACAAATACCATTGCCGTACATGGTGCCGCCCCGAGAAGGATAGCTCCAGCAAGATAGGCTTTTGCCAATTCCGCGGAAATGAGAGTTTTGAAAATTACGAAGAAAAACAGCCACGCAATGCCGAACATAGTAAAGGGCTTAATCAGCCAGTTGGTTATCCATGTAACAAAAAGGCCCTTGGGATTTTTACCAACATTTTTAATACTTTGAAAATCCACCTTCAGCATCATCGGATATATCATAAGCCAGATCAGGATCGCCATAGGGATCGATACGTTCGCGTATTCGAAACGCCCCAGAAACGCCGGGACACCGGGCAAAAACCTTCCGATCAGGACACCCGCCGCCATGCAAAGAAGGACCCAGACCGTTAAATATTTTTCGAAGAAACCGATTCCTTGCGCTTTTTCTTTGCTCATAGAGTATTACCGCCGTTTTTCTGCATTTCGGCTTCATCCTTGTGCGTCTTGGCTGTGAAATATGTTTCAAGATTTTCGGGAAGCTGATAGGCTTCACTCACTGACTCACGTTTCCCGGTGCTATATACCTCGCGCAGGATGGCGTCTGTAATAAGTTCTTTCGGAGGGGAAGTATACTCGGCACCGTTATATACCCATATACGGCAGTCGACATCATCCCCGCAAAGGGTTCCGCAATCCTCGCAAAGCGATTCCCTGAGCTCCACAGCGATGTCATTTCCATTCACGCGGATGGTCGGTGAGCTTATAAACCGATACTCTGTCGCAAGCTCCCTCGACGCGATATTTACTTTGTTTACCTTTACTTCATATCCCGCCGCATTAAGTACCGCGACCACACCGGAAACCGCTTCATCCAGCGCCTTTTCAGTATCCCGGCACCTTCCGCAAACGGTCGTGTCCAGATATAGAAAATCGATATTGATCGGCTTTTTCGGCTGCGGCTTGCAGCAGTTATCGGAAGAACAACAGCATTTACTCATGATCGTTACACTCCTTACAGCAACCGGCGGTATCGCTGCATATGCAGTTTTCCTTAGCGGATGTTATAGCACTGAAATACCGCTTGGTTTTGTCGACGGTATCATCATCCAGCGAGTAATACGTCCATTTGCCTTCTTCCCGCGCTTTGACGATCCCGCATTCACACAGGATTTTCATGTGATGAGACAGTGTGGATTGGGACATTTCGAACTTCTCAAGAATATTGCAGGCACATAGTTCCCCGCAGGAGAGCATATCTACGATCATGGCTCTTTTGGGATCACCGAGCGCTTTAAACACTTTTGTGTTTTCCGAGCAGCTGTCCATAGCATCACCCCAAATCTAAAATCTTCGATGTGATATATTGTATGCGTCAAATCGAGAAATGTCAATGTGAAATCAACATTCCGGAAGAGGACTAAAAAACGGCATAACCGCTCTAAACGACTATGCCGAATTTATAAGAAATTATAATTAATTGTCCTTTGCGCATATTGCCGCTTCTAATAAAAGACGTGCTGTTGTCTTGCTTATGATCAGTGCAGTTCCCGTCAGCTTTTGGCGAGACTTTTCACGGCGTTTGTGCCCGCGAGGCGGCCGGATGTGAATGCCCAGCCGAGCGCGACTCCGCCGTAGCGGGCGTAGGCATCGTCGGGCGCGTAGAGCACGCCGCCGCTGTCGTTGCCGCAGGCGTATAGGCCGACCATGACATTGCCGTTTGTGTCGAGCACATTGATGTTTGTGTCAATATCGAGCGCGGCGATGGTCGAGTAGGCAAGAGCTCTGCAGCGCACGGCATAATAAGGGCCGCGAAGCGTGCAGGGGATGAGTAGAGATTTTTGCTTTCCGAAATCCTCGTCGACGCCGTTTTCGCAAAAACGGCTGTATTTGGCGATTTCGTCCGCAAGCGCGTCGGCGGGCATGCCGAGCTTTTCGGCGAGCTCCCCGGCTGTTTCGCCCTTGAAAACGAAACCCGCTTCGATCGCTTTTTCGAGAGCCTCGTACACCTCGGGGGCCGGACGGTTGCATGGGTAGCCCCCCTCAAAGCCGACGCATGCCTTCGCGTATTCGCCCTCGGCTCCGCCGATGCCCTTTTCGGCTACCTGGTCAACATAGTCGCTGCCGACGATGCCGTAGTAATACGGTCCGCATTTCCAAAACTCGAAAAGGCCGCCCTCATTATAGTGGCGTCTGCCGTCCATGCCTACCTGCATATTGAATTTGCGAGTGCCGAGTATGCCGGGCAGGTCGTTTGCCGACCATATATCGCGGTTGTGAGTGAAGGTGACGAACCGGTCGCGTTCGTATGAGGGAAAGTGGTCTATGTGTCCGTCCGGCAGGGTGAAATGTACGCAGGGCACCATGCCGATGTTGTATGTCGCAGCGCCCTGAGCGATGGCGGACGCGAGCATCTGCCCCTTGTTTTGCGCCATGCCATACAGAGGCCAGTAACCGCGCAGCGGATAATAGTCGTTGCTCAGGTGCTTTATCTCCATTTCCTTGCTGCCGCCGAAGCCCCCGCCCGCGAGGATGACCCGCTTCGCGTGAATTATGTACTCCGTGCCGTCCGCGCCGCGTGCTTTCACTCCGAGCACACGGCGCTCTTTTTTATCGTATAGCAGCTCGTAGCACTCGGTTTCGAGCATGTATTCTCCGCCGAGAGCCGTAAAGTCGCCCACAAAGCGATTAAAATATTCGCCGACGGTTACGGCTCTTTCTCCGGCGCGGAAATCGGGAGGATATTCTCTGCCGCTTTCGAGATTAAAGTCGCAAATGTATGAATACTTCACCTTCCACGGCGATGAGCTGCCGAAGCCGCTAAGAGGCGTGTGGAGCTGGAAGCCGTGCTCGAAGCTCAGCCAGTCTATGGTTTTGCCCGATTCGTCGAAAAACAGATCGAGCAGCTCTTCCTTGCACTGTCCGCGGGTGAAAAGATCGTACCAGTCGTGCTTGATGCTTTCGCGGTCGCATTCGGGATATCCGTAGTGCCTGCCGTGCTCGGGCGCGTTAACGGCGAAAGGCTCTCCGCATACGGCGGCGGTACCGCCGTATTTACCCGCGCTGTCTATAGCCAGCACGCTTAAATTTAGCTTTAACGCGCGGCAGGCCTCTATGGCGCTCATAGCCGCAGCGCATCCCGCGCCCCCCATACCGGCGATAACGATGTCGCGGCTAATATGTACGGTTTTACCGCTTTTTTCGTCGGTTTTGCAGAACGCGCGGATAGCGGACGGGTCGCTGCCGCCGGCCTCGAGCGCTTTGATTACCGCGCCGCGGGCGGCGGTTTTTATGCCGGAGCAACTGGCTGTAGCGCCGGTTATGGCATCGACGGTGAGGTTCCGGCGGGCGACTATGCGCTCGGTTATTTGCTTTGCCGCGGGGATGAATATGGGCTTGGTTTCGCGGAGTGTATCGGCGTTGTCTATTTGAACGCTTTCGATTGCCGTTTCGCTCACGGTTACACGCACGCGGATAGGCTCATAGCGATTGTAGCCTATGCCCTCGCCGGTGTATGTGCCGGGCTTCATTCGGACAGGGCCCGAGGCTGAGATCATACCGGCCTTTTCCATGGCGTCTTCCGCGGCCTGAAGAGTAGCCGTGCTTGTTACGGTCGCGCCGCTGACGGCATCAACCTGAGTGCCGCCCGCGGCAAGAATGGCTTTGGGCAGAAGCTCAAGCGCTTTCTCGCCGATTTCTGGTGTTTCCAAGGGCCCCTCGGCGCAAATGCCGAGCAGCTTGCCGTCCTCGGCGGAGATAGTCACGGTTATGTCGCCGCCGAAGCCGCGCGCTGTACCGGAAAATGTTTTACTCATACTCTTATCCTCACTGTTCATCGGTGCTGTTGAGTGGGGGGTTATTATTTACACATGCTTCCCGCATTTTGTCATACTGGACGTAGAGCTTTTGAACTTCGTTTTCAAGCGTAAAGTAATGCAGCAAGTATGGGATGAGCAATACGGCTATAGCCGCGCTGAAGATTATTGTGGTTGTTGCCGGGCTTATCATAATCATCATAACCGACATAACTTCAAGAATCGCGAAAAGTGCCGTGACGATGAGATGGATGAGGCGCTCGTGCTGAAAAAATGAAATTTGAGTCAAATGCTCCTTTATCAGCGCTTCCCAGTCACAGTTTCCCGATAAAAGCAGGGCATCGATTTTCTTTCGGTACGTTAATAAGCGCTTTTTCATAGCTTCACCACAACTCATGAGATGTTCGAAAAGAGATTCGGGAGAGCGGACATTTTCGAACCGGTTTTTAACCTTATAAAGTTTGTTGAGCTTACCGCTATTTCAGCACCTGCTTTATAACCCAGAGCTGAAGTCTTTTCGGCAAAGCATTCAAGAGCAGCAAAAGCGGATTGCGGTTGATGCCGTATGCAAATTTCGGATTATTTGCGCTGAGAATCTTTACGATTTTCCGCGCAACTTTTTCTGTCGGAACACGCCTCGCCTCCACGCCGTATACAATTCTTTTAAATCGGTTCGCGTTGCAGCAGTAGAGCTTCGTGTTCTCGCAAAACCTGTCAAGCGCGGCAGTGGACACGCCGAGCATACCGGTGTCTACCGCCCCCGCGCGAAGAACGGAAACCGAAATGCCCAGCAGCTGCAGCTCCATCCGGAGCGAATACGCGTATTTGTCCAAAGCCCCTTTCGTCACCGCATAAACCCCGGTAAAAGGCAGCGGATCAAGAGGGGCGAGCTCGCTGCTTGTGATGACAATTCTGCTGCCTTTTTTGAGCAGAGGAAGGAAGGTCTTGTTGACAAGGAACGCGCCGAATAGATTAACTTCGAATGCCCGGACAAAACATTCGGTATCGATTTCCACCAGCGAATCCAGCAGATAAATTCCCGCGAAATGAACGATGGCATAAAGCTCGTCCGTTATTCCCTTAACCTTTTCAAACGCGTCTTTCACGCTATCCGCGTCGGTTGTATCAGCCTGTAATGAAACAATGTTCTCAGACGAGCTTCCGGATATTTTATCTAAAGCTATCACGCAATAGCCCTGTGCTTTCAAAGAATCAACGGTTGCCCGGCCCATTCCGCCGCATGCGCCTGTTACCAGTATGTATTTCATAGTACCTCTTTTAAGTGTCAAATCATGATTGTGTATGCGGTTATATTGCAAACCTAGAAGGCTATTATTCTAAAAGGAAAAACAATAAGGGCGCTAGAGCTTTATTACGAATCTACAACAGTAGAAATTATGTGAGGTTATTATTCCACCGCATCCGGCACAGTCCGGGCGGGATCTACAACAGTAGAAATTATGTGAGGTTATTATTCATTACATGGCAAGAGTACCATTTAACCCATCTACAACAGTAGAAATTATGTGAGGTTATTATTGCGCAATGCAGGAGGAGGCTATGCCTTGATCTACAACAGTAGAAATTATGTGAGGTTATTATTCCCTCGCGCTGTGATTATGCATAAATGATAAACTTAATATTGGTGAAAAATGCGTACAGCATATGCCTTTCAACGAATAATAACCCCCTCATATTAACTATGATTATATATTAAGACTGAGGTTTACATTTGTTATGCGAGGATTAACAGTTCTGTGTCTTCGTTCTTGGCATACCCGAATTTTTGTACTACGCAGGATGTACTCAGCTTGAAAATATACACAGTGTCTGTTTGATCAAAGACTTTGAGAAATTTATTATTTATGTCAGTAATTATATTATTCAGTATCTTTTCGCTATTGTCAATTTCATAAACTGAATACTGCAGCCTATGACCGAACCTGCGAATGTATTTATTAAATCTCGCTCGCTTCTTATTGTCCGAAATATCATAGCTAATAATAACCATTATTGTTCCCTCATATGCCATACAGGAAACTCTGCTGCCGGTAGTCCCTTCATAAAAGCTCTGTAATAGCTTTGAATATAAATGAACAACTCATCTTTAATCTCAATGAGCGGCATCATTAGCAACTTGACGTATTTTGAAGAGAATTCCCATTTCAACTTGTATTGTTCGTTTATAAGAAGAAAATCATCCTTCTGAATCTGCTTAAGGTTAATTGCTGTTTTAACTGTATGGTCGATTAGCGGTCTGAACGGTTCAACAAGGTCACATACTAGTGATTTTCGTAGATAAAACTGACGATGCATAACCCCGCAGAAAGTATCAAATCCGAAACTGCTAAGCAAAGCATCAATGAAAGTGAAGAGCAAAGTATACCCAATATCGAGTGTTGAGTTGATAATATCTCTTTTTATTCGTGGTTGCCTTCCATTCCAAACGACATTATTAAAGTGACCACGAAAATAAATCTTTGAGGCAAGACCCTCATAGGCCATTAACTCTCCGAGTGATTCAGTAAACGGAATCTTTTCCAGATAACCCGTCATGGTTACAATAGCTTCCTCAATGTATTCACTCTTATAGCGAACGGACTTCAACTGCAGCCGCTGGTTATAGATTTTATTTTCCGCTATGTGCTTTGCTATACCAAGACCTTCATAGAAATACTGTTTTTGTTTGAGAATAGTGTTGCCGTCCTTTTCAGCTCCGATAAGGCTATAGAGCCTGAATCCCTGTGTCATAAGAGCAATAAAAAATCCAAACTTTTTCGCTTTCTGAATCAGAGCTGAAGTAATACTGCAATGTCCAACGGCAAAGACGATAAATAGCCGGTAGCAAGTGACTTGCATTTTTATTTTGCCTTCAACATCTCTGACAACGAGGTTATCATTACTTAGTGCGATTTTTTCTCCCTCATTGAATAGGACGAAAACAACTTGCTTTTTATTAAAGTCAGGGGCTGTAAGCATACAAATCACTCCTTGGCAATGCAGAGTAAGCGCATAGTGGCTCATAAATACAACGCTTGCATTTCAACCCATTTTCTTGTTTAAAGCCCTCAAATCGAAACATGCTCATTTTGTTAATAAGACTTCTAAATCTTGTAAACATTTCCTCGTCATTCTCAGGAAGGTTTATTTTGTAGACTTTATTATCATCCATACTGTATAGTCTAATCTCGTTGACAGTATACCCCATTTCCTTCAAGGAGAAATATTGTGCGTAGAGTTGAAATATGTAACCGTCATATATTGTTTTTATGCGTTTCTTTCGCTCGGTCAGGATTCCTTTTTCTGAATCAAACGTGTCAATTCTACCGCTCAAATTGTATTCATCCGAATATACCGATATCCCCTGAAGCATACTTTTTTTGGTGGAATATGCTCTCTTATCGGACTTTTCGTGAGAAGCACTACCGTTTAATTGAAACGAGTCCTGAATGATCAGGTTTTCTGTATCGCTGTCAAGTGAGTGGAAGTAAATGGACGCAGGACAAAATATGTAGTCATTCAGATTTGAGATGCTTAATGGTTCTTCGCTCATTTCGCTTCCTGTGCATATTTCAGCCAATCCTTATTGGTGATGGATAGTTTTGCTTTTGAGAGGTCTTCATCTGCGGTATTTTTCAGGACATCAATAGACCATAGTGCCTTACGAGCAATGTTATACGCACCGTTTGCATCAGCGTTTTCGGGTAAGGTTCCATCGGAATAACGGCTGTCATAGAATTGACCGGTACTGTTTCTAACCGGGGAGATAAGATAATCGATATCCACATTGCCCGTAATACTGTTTCGCATTTGAAGAGTAAGCTTTAAAATATTCGTCAAGCGCAGGAAGAAATCTTTCTCCTCTCTTTCGAGAATCGCAGCTTTTATATCTGAGCAGATATCTATTCCATATTCTTTGAAAAGCCGTTTGAATTCAGCGGTCAGAACAACTGTTTTGTTATCCCATGCACTATTTTTTTCGGCGTTTCTAAATGTAAGGATTCTTTCGCCGTTCGAGCAAATTGTCCAGGAATTGAGGTAATCCTGTGAACCTTTCGGGAAGTCGGAATAATCAAATGAAAATTCAAACATGTCCGCTTCCCGGTTGTATATGATACTTTTAAATCTGGAAAAGTAATCCTTCGCAGCCGGTACCGTTGTATATTTAGGCTTGAGGAGATCGGTAAAACCGGTTGAGGGATCGATCTTGCTTGTTAACCAGGCCGGGATATAGAATATAAAACCATCCTGAACACCCTTGCGGTTGTAATCTTTATTGGTTAACTGGTATGCGTTGAGGATCCCACCGTTCATTTCGGGATCAAGCTTCTTATCAACAAGGTAATTGAGTTTGTCTGTCAGCATCTTTTCAAATTTCTGATAAACTTGCTTTTCAACCTTAATTCTGCTGTTTTTAAAACCAGAGTTAAGGTCTTCCATTGCAATCACAGCATCGTATTTAATAACGAGCTCACAAATTTTGTGAACAACCTGGCTGAGGTAACCCTCCTTGAGCTCCTTGATATTTTCAACAGAAGTCCAGTTTTGGCGAGCGCTTTCGCGCTCTTTCTCCTTGCGGTCAAGCAAGTCACGATAGTCGACCTTGTAACCGTTGTCGCCGATTATTTCATTAAGCGACGTCTGCTCGACAATTTCACCCTTGCTGTTGACAACGCAGATGTAGATAAGATTCCTTTCGCCTCGATCAATACCGATGACACAGTTGTCATCTGAATGCTTCAAAGACCGGCGAACACGCTCATTGATTCCGCTTATGCCCTGTGCTTTGAAATTGAGAGTTATCGGAATATGCAGAGAAAACTGTCTTTTCGTGAAGCGCCGGTCTTTGATAATGTCGTAACTGAAGAGACTTTCGGATTTTTGGTTTTCGGGATTCTTGTTTTTAATCGGCTGGTTTTTAGGGTGAACGACCTTTTCTGCGTCAGAGATGCTCGCCTTTCGGTAGAACATTTCGGCTCCGCCATTCAACTGGTAAACAACATTTTTTATATTTCGCTCATCAAAGAGCATTTTGAAATATAGCGTATGAAGATTTGGAATGCCTTTGCTGTGTTCGGATAAATCCTTGTTATAAATACGGAACAAGTAGAGTTGGCCTTTTTCAATAAGGGTCTCTATGTGCTTTCTGGAAATACTGCTGAAAGTCACATGATATGACTGGGACTTAGCATCATTTGTAAACTCAGAAAAATCTTTGTATTCGCATGATGGTTTAAAATGGAACTCGACCTCGGCGTAATACTGGAAGATACGCTCTTTATAGAAGTCGATAAATGTGTTTAGATTATCGCGACTAAAGTTTTCACTTAAAACGGAAAAGCTCCTGGTTTTCCTGATTCTGTTAATATCTTTGGGAAGATATGTTTCCTTCAACTCTTCAAGAATGTGATTTTGGTTATCCTTTTTGTCTATCCTGCCAGTTTTTCGAACAGTATTACCATCAATGACCATAAGATTGTGAACATCTTTTGATGGATCAGCTATCTGATAGTAGCACATTTTTTGAAGTATATCGTCTTCGCCTTGCGGTTTTGGATAGTTCACAAAAGCCGACTTGGAATCTTTATCCATTATACCGAGGTAAAAGTATTTTTCGTCTTTGAGGATAATTGAGGAGTTGTTACGTTCTTTTGTTGTTGTCCATCCCGATAGGAACACGGGATTCTCAAAATTCAGTTTGATCTTATCCTTCGAATACGGCTTCTGGGTCAAATAGTTTCTGACTTTATCATACAATCTGTCAATAGATGCAAGCGCGCTGATTGCAGGCGAAAATTCGCCGTAAAAGAAGCTGTCTTTATCTTCTTCTTTTCCTGAACCGTTAAGGGGCTTAATCAGGCGTTCCAGGGTCTTAATGCTGTCAAGAAAGTTCTTGACTAATGCAATGGCATCATCGTTACTGAAAAGCTTTTTCTCCGCGGTATATTTTTCAGTCAGTAGTTTTTCCACCGCGATATACTTATTTCGGATATCGGAGACTGCCGTTGATACAGCGGAACTAAGGTGTTTAATTATAGTACGGTCGCTGCTATCGGATTTTGCTATGTTGCCTAACCTCTGAAGTTCGGCAATGCTGAAGCTTTCAATTTTCTTGTATGATTTGCGACGCTCATCTTCATACTTTTCTAAATTCTGATTTTTCTTTATGGGATGCGCAATTGAGTATTCAGCGTTCCATCCGTCAGATATGGTATTCCATGATCCGAAAACAGCATTCGAAATTTCAGTTACAGCTATACCGTTTGATACATATATAGCGTTAGTATCATAGGAATCAAACTCAGAAAAGAGCGCTCTGATTTTTTCAATTGTTATTTCGGCGCTTTCTGTGTCAGCTGTTGAGCATTTATAAAAGGTGTTGACGGTCTGAAGCAGCTCATCATCGGACGAAAACTTTTCCGGAATAAATGAAACGCTATCCTTGTCGCTGAGAATTTGTTTGAAAAGAGGTTTAAGAAGCGGAAGGTGTTTACTCTTATCTTCCTTTGCAACCTGCTGATTATAGAGATTGATGTGTTCATTCAAACCCTGTACTTTTGTTCCGTCGCTGCATGTATAGCCACCGATTACCTCATTATATTTATCGATTCCGGACTGACTGAGGACAGAGCTGAAATATTTAAGCTCGAATATGCACTCGACCGTTGTTCCGGTCAGGCCGATGAAATCCTCATTAAGCTTATTTAAACTATCTTGCGTAATCATTGCCTTGATAAGGTTAAAGCTCTTTGCATTGTCAAGAAACTTGGGCAGATTATCATTAATGCATCTATATGGAATGGCGCTAGCCTTTGCTTCTTTGGAATACATATTCTTTCTGTTTTCGGCAAAGCCGATGAAATATGTATAGAATGAATCGAATTCGGCAACCACGGCTTTTTCTTCTTTATCCGTAAGGAATTCCGGCAATATTTTTTTGATGATGTCCGCGCTGAACATAGCAGTGTAACCTTCGGTTTCGGTGAGTGCCTTTGATATTTGCTTTCGCAGTGTTTCTTCCGCTTTATTTAGCTTGTCCTTATCAGCGTCGCTTTTACCGGACTTATAATAGAGCTCCGCATAAGAGTCCAAGTCGGACAACGTAAGAGCCGAAAGAACGGATTCGATATATGACTTGTGATATCTGTCAATGTACTCTTTGACCTTTTCGTAACTTTCCGCGCGCTTTTCGTCTTCTTCGAGCATCATTTTTGCGTTGAAATTATCCTCGGTTTTTCCTATTGGAATCAGGCTGAATCGAAGCGTTTTTGACAAGGGATAACAATTGATAAAACGGTCAATCTTTTTCATTACAACCAACCCTCCGTATTCATCAGATAATTGAAATGTTTGATTCGATCAAATAGCTATTATAGTGCTTTCTCCTTAAGTGCTGTCTGAATCACGAAATAATGCGTCATGTAAATGCATGCCATGTATAGAGTTATGATCATTAGCTTATTGTCTAATATTTGGATTACATTATTGACTTGCCACTCATATACACAGCAATCTGCCTTCAATCAAAGCGATAAGGCTTGCGCGCTTTCATTTGTTAGCAGTTGATTCTGCATGTGATTATGCCCCATCTGTGAAAGATGCGAAGTTTTTTATATGTCTGACGAAGGTGTAGCAGTATACCGGAGCTGATGTAGTAACGGTCATCATTGCCAATTATAGTACAATTTACCAGGATATTAAAGTAATAATATTAAGAATTTGGTATTAAATTGTTGCTATTGCGCGAAATTGGTCGCTACGAAACAGTCGTAAGCAGATATCCGGACGGCTGTTTTGGCTGCAAATAAAACATTGTGAGATAAGGCATGCGATGGGCTTATTATGTAGATGCCTCCTTGAAGATTGTTATGAAAAAACGCCCTGATCTCTCTCAGAGCGTTTTAATAATGTCAATCTAAAGGAACTCTTTTAGCTTCTGAATATTGTCCTCTTCAAATTTGAGCAGTCTTTTCATAAGGTTGATGATACCCGCTTCCGCGTCGTCATACTTTTTCAGATTCTTCACCGCATTAATAACGCCCATATTGCTTCCGATAATGAGCATTTCAGAAATGTGCGAGGTCGTTTTATCGATCAGTGTTTGTATATTAATCATCAAATAGGTTTTGATTTTGTCCAGTGTGCCGATTCCTTTCTCATCGTACCCGTTTTCATTAAGCGCTTTCTGCGCGGCCTGATGGATTTCCTTATATCCATTAAACTGAGATATCAGATGCTTTTTGAATTTCTCATCTTCAACAATGCCTATCAGTTGGTTAATTGTATCCACGCCCATTTGTGAATTTTGGTAGACAAAATTTAATAGCTCGGCATTACCGTTCATTTTCATACACTCCTTTTGAGGTAGTATTTCCGCAGGAGTATAATGTATACGGATATATCAGATTACCGATAAACCGCGTTCTTCATAAACGGTAGGCAATGACGGCATAGGCCGTTTGCGCTTCCGTTCAGACAGTTTCATGCTGATACCCGATAAAAAATAGAGTTCCGCCGGAAGTATGGCATCATGAAATCGCTGTGCTTTATCCGGCTTAGCCGCGGTATAACCAAATTATTTTCGTTTAACGCTTGACAAATTAGAACATATGTACTATTATCTATTCTGCAAACGTTTGCATCTTCATGAAGATATTGCATAATCGCATAAAAAGCGAAAAAGAAGCTCCGAATCGGAGGTTCCCGCGGCGCGTACCCAAAAAACGCCTGGAAGGAGACTTGATCATGACAAC
>Ga0123335_1003822_pt1 | contig 20359 bp, 18 predicted proteins | sample BiotimSIPDNA_2_FD_89707 | JGI IMG/M metagenome (GOLD analysis project Ga0123335, IMG submission 89707) | Anaerobic biogas reactor microbial communites from Washington, USA - Biogas_R2 time_0 SIP DNA | ecosystem: Engineered > Bioreactor > Anaerobic > Unclassified | place: Washington, USA...
AACGATAAATACGTTGATACGGGTGTGTTTCACGTGTTTGTTTCTGACTGAGATGCTGCGTTTCGGTTGCGCCAAAGGCGCCACTTCTTCCGGGCGAAGTCCCGGACGAAGCGTAGGCGCTTAAGGACATTTCGCTGACAATTAATTATGAGTTCTGTTTTACGTATAGGTAACCAAAAAAGGTTCTCACACAAAGCCGCAAAGGCGCCGGGAGGGAAGTAAAGAGAAGAACGTTATTTTTTATGTTTTGTGTTTCGTGTATTATTTTCTGTTATCTTTCATGTCTTCCTTCACTGTAAACAAGTAGCGGACGCCCCCCGCAGGGAGAAATGCCATTGATCGACGAAAAGGAAAAGGCGGTCATCCTGCTGAGTGGCGGGATCGATTCCACCGTACTGCTGCACCTGCTTTCAAGGCGGGGGTATGCGCTATACGCCCTGGCGTGTCGTTACGGGCAGCGCCATTCCAGAGAATTGGAATGTGCCCGCATTCAGGCGGCATCGGCCGGTGTTGCCGCATTTCATTACCTTGACATGGGATTCCTGGGCGGCCTGCTTCGGGAAGGTTCCGCTCTGATCGACTCCGGCGCGCCCGTGCCGGATCTGGCGGATATTCCCCCGGATTTGCGTGATCAGCCGCCCACCTATGTGCCCAACCGGAATATGCTGCTTCTGTCTGTGGCGTCGGCCTACGCGGAGGCCCTCGGCGCTCCCCGGGTGTTTTACGGTGCCCAGGCCCAGGACGAGTATGGCTATTGGGATTGCACACAGGATTTCCTGGAACGGATCAACGCGCTGCTTGCGCTGAACCGGCGTCAGCCGGTGACAGTGGAAGCGCCTTTTCTGAGGTGCTCGAAAGCGGACAATGTGAAACTCGGCCTGGAACTCGGGGTGGATTTCGGGGCAACCTGGAGCTGTTACCGGGGCGGGAAAAAGGCCTGTGGCGCCTGTCCCACCTGCGTGGAGCGGTTGAACGCCTTTAAAATCGTGGGTGTTGAGGACCCCTTGTCTTATGAGACGGGACAAGAGACGCCATGATACGCGTGTCCAATCTCCTGTTGCCGTTGCGGCACAGCGAATCAGACCTGATCCTGGCCGCGGCCGAAGAACTGGGAGTTCCCCTCAAGGTTATTGTGCGCGTAAACATTGTCAGGAAATCCCTGGACACGCGCGCCCATGCAGCACCGCGCCGCGTGTATACGGTGGACGTGGTACTGGAGGAGGGGGTGTCGCTATCGCGGGAAGCCGCGCGCAAAGCCACCGTAACCCGAGTTGAAGAAAAGGCCTATCGTTTTATGGTGTCCGCGCCCGGTCCGGACCGGCCGCGTCCGGTCATCGTGGGGGCGGGTCCCTGCGGCCTGTTCGGCGCCTTGCTGCTGGCCCGGCTCGGTTTCCGGCCCCTGCTGCTGGAACGGGGCAGGCCTGTGGACGAGCGCACCCGTGATGTGCGGGAATTCTGGCGGAAGGGCGTGCTGTTGCCGGAATCGAATGTGTTGTTTGGCGAGGGGGGGGCGGGCGCTTTTTCAGACGGCAAACTGACAACACAGATCAAGGACAAGGAAAACAGGCGCGACTGGATCCTGCGCGAGATGGTGCAGGCCGGGGCGCCCCCGGAAATATGCTATCTCAACAAGCCCCATGTGGGCACGGACAAACTGGCGGGCGTCGTGAAGAACTTGCGCGCCGCCATTATTGAGCATGGGGGAGAGGTGCGCTTTCAATGCCGGGTCAGTGGGCTGCAGGTCAACGACGGACGCCTGGTCGGCATTATCCTTAACGAAGAAGAGGAAATCCCCGCATCGCAAGTGTTGCTTGCGATCGGGCACAGCGCCCGGGACACCTTCGAGATGCTGCTGCATTCCGGGGTGAGCCTGAAACAAAAGGCCTTTTCCATCGGCGCCCGCGTCGAGCATCCCCAGATGGTCATCAATGCCGCCCAGTATGGCAAATCCGCCGGCATGCCCGAACTGGGGCCGGCGGAGTATAAACTGGTTCATCACTGCCAGAACGGTCGCAGCGTGTATTCCTTCTGCATGTGTCCGGGCGGTATGGTCATCGGCGTGGGCCATGAACCGGAAACGGTCGTGACCAACGGCATGAGCTACCATGCCCGGGCGGGCCGGAACGCGAACAGCGGGCTTCTCGTCAATGTGGGGCCGGACGACTATGGGGACGCGCACCCGCTGGCGGGCATCGCCTTTCAGCGGCGCTGGGAACAGGCGGCCTATGTCCTGGGCGGCGGCGGGTTCAAGGCGCCGGTGCAGCGGGTCGGCGATTTGCTCGCCGATCGCGCTTCTACGGCCTTGGGTGACGTCGAGGCGACCTATCTGCCGGGGGTGGTGCCCGCCCATCTGCGGGAATGCCTGCCGGGATATATAATCGACGCTTGGCGCGAAGCCATCCCTGCCCTGGCGCGTCGGCTGCGGGGATTCGACCTTCCCGATGCCGTCCTTACCGGGGTGGAAACACGCAGCTCATCGCCGGTGCGTATCGAAAGGGATGACATTGGGGAGAGTATCAGCATCAAGGGCGTGTTTCCCGCCGGCGAAGGTGCAGGTTACGCCGGGGGCATTATCTCCTCGGCCATAGACGGCATGCGCGCCGCTGAACAGATTGCCAGGCGCATAAGTGGTTCCTGATGACGGTCGGCGTTCAAACCTGCCGATCGTTGATACGATGGGAAAGCCTTAACCCAAAACGGTATTATAGTGTCCATAAAGTCTATCAAGTCTATTGATTCCATAACGTCCATTTGGTCTTATCTTTCGGCGGTTCCGACGTCACCCCGCAGGAGCGAAGCATGAAAAGAAAACGCACTGAGAACGCTTATCTGGCAGGGCATCAGCGCAGCTGGGTCTGGGGGCGTCATGCCGTCATGGAAATCCTCGAAGCGCAGCGCTGGCAAATGCGGGAGTTGTACCTGGCCGGGGAACTCTCGGAAAGCGACCGTGCCGCTGCCGCTGAAAAAGGGCTGGGGCTTGGTGCGGCGGTCAGCGAGGTGGATTATGAACGCATTCGCGCCTTGTGCGGCGCCGCGGACCACCAGGGCTATCTCGCGCGGATGGACCCTTTCCCCTATGATTCCTTGGACGCCCTGCTGGAACGCAAAAGTGAAGCACCTTTATATGTGCTGCTCGACGGCCTGAGGGATCCCCACAATTTCGGCGCCATTCTCCGGTCCGCCGCCGCGCTCGGCGCGGATGCCGTCATCGCCGGAGGGGAAGGGCAGGCCCCGGTAAACAACCATGTGGTTCGCGCTTCCGCCGGCGCGCTGAACCGTATTCCCCTTGCCAGGGCGGACGCCATGGCGCCTGTTCTTGAAAGGTTGCGGGAGCAGGGGGTCTGGTGCGTTGCCGCCCTTCCCCGTGCCGACCTTCCTGTGTGGGACTGTGACTTCAAACAGCCCGTGGCGATATTGATGGGAAACGAGGCCCAAGGTCTTCCAGATGATCTTGTGGCCAGATGCGATGCCGGTATTACCATTCCGCAACTTTCCTCTCTGGACTCGCTGAATGTGGCCGCCGCCGCGGCGGTGGTGCTGTATGAGGTGGAACGTCAGCGCTCGGGGCGCCGGTGAAAGAATAGCGGAACATCTGGTATCACTTTGCTCGACCGCCGGATAATGCTTTTTACCCATCCTCGATACCACCCAACTTGGGCTTTCGGTTGCAGGGGAGAACATAAGTTGAACCGCCCACGAAAATTCTGCAAAATAGTGACGGGTGGTTTTTACCGCGTTCTTTCGAGGATAGGATGTGTTTGGTGCACGCTTCAGATGCGCCGTACACGGTGTTGCCGGTTTTGGGGAACCGGGTGGCTCAAAAGGAGTTTGGGGAAGAGAACAGAAAGGGTCAGGTCTATCCGGCCTTACCAGGCTGAGCTTCTGGAAGTGTATCCTCGAATGCTCGGTATGCGCGCGATGAAACGCAGGCGCATCACATTGACGATAAGGAAGTAGCGATGAAATTCATGAGCACTATTTTCGCTCCCGCTCCCCACATTCCCCGTCTTCCCGACGAGGAGGTACGTCGACTCTATCCCCGGTACCGCTGGCGCATCATGGAATCTACCTTTCTCGGGTATGCTGCGTTTTACCTGGTGAGGAACAACCTGTCGGTTGTGGCGAAGGACATGGAAGTCGCTTTAAATTACAGCCACAGCGATATCGGCAGCCTGCTTGCGGTGAGCGCCATCAGCTATGGCGTGGGCAAGTTCGTCATGGGCGCGGTGTCGGATCGGAGCAACCCGCGCACCTTTATGGGCTTCGCGCTGTTGGCCACGGCGCTGATTAACTTCTTATTCGGCAGTGTCGGCAGTTTCAACGTGCATCTGTTTTTGTGGACGCTCAACGGATTTATCCAGGGCATGGGCTGGCCTCCCTGCGGACGGTCCATGGGCCACTGGTATAGTGAACGGGAACGGGGACTTACCTTCAGTATCTGGAACACTTCGCACAACCTGGGCGGCGGTGTCACAGGATATCTCGCGGGCTGGGCCATGCAACATTGGGGCGGCTGGGAGTATGCCTTTTTTGTCCCGGGCGTGCTGGCGGCCATAGGCGGCGTTTACCTCCTGCTACGTCTTCGGGATACCCCGCAATCGGTGGGACTGCCGCCCATTGAGGAATACAACAATGACTACCCCCAGAGCGGCGCCGGTCAAGAGGACTTGGAACGGGAACTGGGCACGCGGGAACTGCTCTTTGATTATGTGCTGAAAAACAAGTATGTATGGCTTCTGGCCTTCGCGAACTTTTTCGCGTACATTACCCGCTATAGCATGTTGGACTGGGGGCCCATGTATTTGCGCGACATGAAAGAGGCGACCGTAGTCAGCGGGGGGCTTGGCGTACTGGTGCTTAACTTTGGCGGGATTCCCTCCACCATCCTTTTCGGCTGGTTTTCCGATCTCATCGGCGGCCGGCGCGGGATGGTATGCGTGTTGTGTTTCATCCCGATCCTTGTCGCGTTTACGGCCATGATATTCACACCGGCCGGGTTCCTCTGGCTGGATATGGCCCTGCTCGCCGCGATCGGCCTATTTATTTACCCGGTGATCAATCTGATTGTCATCATCGCCCTCGACTTGACGGGAAAAAAAGCCATTGGCACCGCTGCGGGCTTGATCGGTCTGTTCGGCTACCTGGGTCGCACCGTCCAGGCGAAAGGCTTCGGCTGGATGCTGGATTATTTCGGGGAACTGTGGGGACCGGAACAGGCCTGGGCCCTGATCATTGTCACGATTATCGCCTGTACCTTGGCCGCCACAGTGCTGATGGCCTTTACGTGGAAACTTAAACCGAAAGCGTAGCGGGGTGTCGGTTTAAGTTGCGGGGAGGATTAAGCATACTTGAGCCTGCCGCGGGGTTCTGGTATTGGCCTTCCAAGTTCGCAGGCGGTTTCTATCCATTCTTGGATAACAATCTCGGCATTACGGACCGCGTCAACATAGGTTGGCCCATCGGACATGCAGCCCGGAAGTTCCGGAACCTCCACAATAAATACGTTATCGGCGGCGCTCCAGTAAACAATCATTTCGTATTTACTCATCATCGGCTTCGACTCCAATGTGGTATTTGATAATTATATCACGCACCTGTTTGACCTGGTAAGATTTGCACATGGTGTCCTTCGGCTGAAAATTGAGAATCTCTTCTAGACCCGTACGTGTAAAGATATGATGGGAACCCCGTATGCGCAGGTCAAATTTTAAATGTTTTAGCAGCGTGATTAAATCATTGAACCTGATAGACGAATCCATTCTCCCCTTGAGAATATGATCATAGGTTCTTTTGTATTTTCCCAATTCATTTCTCCACGATCGAGGGAAACCAAATATCACGTATACTATATTCCGCTTGTCTTGATGATTTCCAGCGGGATTCGTTTGCGTATGTATCGGGCACGTTGTTATGATATAGGCAGGCTGGGGATGCAAAGCGGGGGCGCGTCGCGGGCATTGGTGTGCCAAGTACCATTATATCAAGGCGTTACAATAATTTATGAAAACACCCCAGGAAAATATCCGTAATTTTTGCATCATCGCCCACATCGATCATGGCAAATCCACCTTGGCGGACCGTCTGATCGAGTACACCCATACGGTGGATGAGCGCAAGATCAAGGAGCAAACCCTTGACAACATGGATATCGAGCGGGAACGGGGAATCACCATCAAATCCGTTTCGGTGCGTATGGAATATACCGCCGAGGACGGGCACGTTTACGAACTGAACCTGATCGACACGCCCGGTCATGTGGATTTCTCTTATGAGGTGTCCCGCTCCATGGCCGCCTGCGAAGGAGCGCTGCTGCTCGTAGATGCGGCGCAGGGGGTGGAGGCCCAGACCCTGGCGAACGCGTACAAGGCCATTGAAGAAAATCTTGAAATCATTCCCGTCATCAACAAGGTGGACCTTCCGGCGGCGGACATTGAAAGCGTACGGCGCCAGATTGAAGATGTGGTGGGCCTGCCCGCCGATGACGCGTTGCTGGTCAGTGCTAAAACAGGATTGGGCACCCGGGAAACCTTGGAGGCCGTTATTAAGCGGGTGCCGCCGCCATCGGGAAATCTGGATGCGCCCCTGCGGGCATTGGTCTTTGATGCCGTCTACAATACCTATCGCGGCGTGATTGTACATTTGCGCGTGGTGGACGGCAGTATCGCGGCGGGCCAGAAAATTCTGTTTATGGCCGCGGGAATCAAGTATGAAGTCGACGAGGTGGGTTCCCTGCAGCCGGACATGGTGCCCAGGCCGGAACTTTGCGCGGGTGAGGTGGGATATTTGATCTGCAGCATCAAGACCTTGAGTGACACGCCTATCGGCGACACGGTCACCGGCGCCGACAAGCCCGCGCGGGAGCCGCTTCCGGGCTATAAAGAGGTCAAGCCCGTGGTATTCTCTGGCTTATATCCCGCCGTGGCCACGGACTATGACGAACTGCGGGACGCCCTTGAAAAACTGCAGTTGAATGACTCCTCTTTTCAGTATCACGCCGACAGTTCCGACGCGCTGGGATTGGGGTTCCGCCTGGGGTTTTTGGGCCTGCTGCACATGGAGATTGTCCAGGAACGCCTGGAACGGGAGTTCGGCCTTACCCTGGTCACCACCATGCCCAACGTGGCCTATGTGATTACCAAGACGGACGGTGAGGTGATGACCATAGACAAGGCCTCGCAAATGCCGTCACCCGGGGAAATAGATGTTATTGAAGAGCCTTATATCGAGGCAGACATCATGTGCCCCACCCAGTATCTCAGTTATGTCATCGATCTTTGCAAGCGCAAGCGGGGGGTCCATGTGCGCGTCGATTACATTGATGGCAACCGCTGCATGGCGGTGTATCGCATGCCGCTGGCGGAGATCGTGCTGGACTTTTATGACAAACTGAAAAGCGGCACCCGGGGCTATGGTTCACTGGAATACCGGATTATCGGCAACCAGCCTGGTGACCTGGTGAAACTAGACATCCTGCTCAATAGCGACCCCGTGGACGCCCTCTCCACAATTGTCCACCGTGATAGTGCGGTGCGCCTCGGCAGGGCGCTCGCCCAGAAGCTGCGCAAACTCATTCCACGGCAGCAATACGAGGTGGCGATACAGGCCTCCATCAACAAGAAAATCATCGTTCGGGAAACCATCAAGCCCCTGCGCAAGAATGTCACGGCGAAATGTTATGGCGGCGACATCACGCGGAAACGCAAGCTGCTCGAACGTCAGAAAGAAGGTAAAAAGCGCATGAAACAGATCGGTACGGTCGAGGTGCCCCAGGAGGCGTTCATGGCGCTACTGCGTGTTAACGAGGAAGACAATGACTGAAGCCCGGTCCCAAGAAGTGCGGCGATCGCTGCCACGGCGCGTGTTGGAATCCATTACGGGGCCCTGGACGTGGGGGAACGCCTTTGGCTGGGTTGGCATCATTCTCGCCATCCTCTTCATCAAGGGGTGCATCATAGACCAGTACACTATCCCCAGCGGATCCATGGAACCCACGCTCAGGGGGGATCCCCGTTTCTTCCGTGGCGACCGGGTGCTGGTGAATAAATGGATTTTCGGCCCCCGTATTCCGTTTACCACGTGGCGGCTGTGGAATTGGGGGGGGCCTAATCGCTGGGATATAGTCGTATTTCGTTCCATAGATCCGGAAGCGGAACACCCGATACTGATCAAACGCGTCATAGGCCTGCCGGGCGAGCGTGTCAAAATCAAAGACGGCGATATCCTGATTAACGGGATGATTGCGGAGCCGCCGGAAAAACTACGGGACGTGCTGCATTATGTCGATCAACTCGAATTTTCCACCATCGAACGGAAGCGACAGATATTGAAACTGGCCCAGGTCAACGAGCCGTTGCCGATACTGAATGCCGATCATCCCCCGGTCAAGAAACTGTATGCCCATATGCGGCTTCTGCATCCGCAAGTCAAGGATATGGATATCGATGCGCTCACGGATGCCGAGGTGGAATCCCTGTGCGCGGATGTGGACAAGCAGGTGGTTAATCTGATCGGCAACATATACGAGTTTATACAACCGGAAATGAATTACGGTATACGGGATGAGGATGAATACGCGCTCGTGCCCGAAGGACATTATTTATTAATGGGCGATAACAGCGGTCAGAGCCTGGACGGGCGCATGTACGGGTGGGTGCCCCATAACCATCTGTACGGGCGAACCTTTGCTGTCTGGTGGCCCTGGGCGCGGCGGCAGGATTTCACCGGCTTTTCCGGTACCTGGTGGGGTCGCCTGCTGCTCTACGGCATTCCTGCCCTGTTCATTGCGGCGGAACTTCGCGCCGCCCTGCACCGGCGTGGTATGAAACCCGCCGAAACGGAAAAGGAAGCTTCGTTATGACGTTGTTCGATGAATTGAATTGGCGAGGTTTCGTCAAGCAGATGACCCATGAAGAACTGCCTGCCGTACTGGAAAAGGAGCCTATGACCCTGTACTGCGGGTTCGACCCCACAGCGGACAGCCTGCATATCGGCAGCCTCCTGCCCATTCTCGGCCTTGCCCATTTTCAACGCCGCGGTCATACGCCCATCGCCCTGGTCGGCGGGGGTACGGGCCTCATCGGCGACCCCAGTGGAAAGACCCAAGAGCGCGCCATGCTCAGCAGGGACGATGTGCAGCGCAATGTGGAAGGTATACGGGGCCAGTTGGAACGTTTTCTCGATTTTGACGGCGCCAACGCCGCCAGGCTGATCAACAACGCGGATTGGCTCTGTGAGATCCGGTTGCTGGATTTCCTGCGGGACATTGGCAAGTATTTCTCCATCAACATGATGTTGAACCGGGACAGCGTGCGCATGCGGCTGGAGGACCGTGACCACGGCATTTCCTACACGGAGTTTTCCTATATCCTGCTGCAGTCCTACGATTTCCTGTATCTCAATGAGAAGTATGGCTGCCGGCTGCAGGTGGGCGGTGCGGACCAGTGGGGAAACATCGTTTCCGGAATGGATCTTGCCCGGCGCCTCCGGAACGCCGAGACCTTCGGCATGACGTTCCCGCTGGTTACCAAGGCGGACGGTTCCAAGTTCGGTAAATCCGAGGGCGGCAATATCTGGCTGGACGCGGAGCGCACCTCGCCCTACCGCTTTTACCAGTTCTGGCTGAATCAAGCGGATGCCGATGTGGGGCGTTACCTCCGCTATTTCACCTTCCTGTCGCTGGAAGAAATAGAACCGCTTGAGCGGGCTTTGGTCGAAAGGGCTCAGGAAAGGGCCGCCCAGCGGCGGCTCGCGGAAGAGGTTACCCTGCTGGTTCATGGGGAAACCGCCCTCGACAATGCCGTCCGCGCGTCCAGGGCCATGTTCGGCGGTGATCTTAGCGCCCTTGACAGCGTAACCCTAAGGGATGTATTCAGCGAGGTGCCCAGCGCCGAGTTGTCCACAGGCACTCTCGACCGGGATGCCCTGCTACTGGAAGTGCTCGTGGATGCGGGTGTGTTCGCGAGCAAAGGGGAGGCGCGACGCCTGGTCCGCAATGGCGGTCTTTATGTCAACAACCAGCGTGTGGACGCGGAGGACCAGAAATTGACCGGGACATGCCTGCTTTCCGGCGGCATGGTGGTGGTCAGGACGGGCAAGAAAAACTATTTCCTTCTAAAATTCACTTGACAAGCGTGGAAACACGCGTGGGGGCAGGGAAAAACGAAGAGGAAGGAAAATGGTGCCCGAGGCGAGACTTGAACTCGCACCCCGTTTCCAGGACTAGATCCTTAGTCTAGCGTGTCTGCCAATTCCACCACCCGGGCACATCCGGACGTGGTGTAAGTCTAACAGAAAAGGCCCTGATAAATCAACCTATTTTCAGGTTTGGGCGCCGTTCGGGGTGTCATCCTGAAGGGCGAAACGGAAACCTTTTCCCGTAACAACGTCTTCGCTGACCAGTGCGGGCGCATGGTCTTCGGGGAGAAGAATTTTCATGGGACAGAAGTTCACGATGTCTTTTTCTATGTCAATTCCAGGCATGACATGGGTGAGTTCCATGCCTTTTTCGGTGAGTTGAAACGCGCCCACGGGAGTGGCGTAAAACACACGTTTTCCCTGTTTCAGCGCCACCTGGCCGTTGAAAGTGATTTCATCCACCTTCTCAATGAACTTCGGTTTTCCAGGCTCAATGATTTTTATTCGGTCGCCTTGGATTTCAACAACGGCGTCCTCGCCCCAGGTGCAGCAGAACAGGATGGATTTGGACGCGGTGATCAGGTCAATGAACCCGCCCGGCCCCACATGATTCAGGGCGCCTTCCCCGCGCTTGGAAACATTGACATTGCCTTGGCTATCCACCTGCAATGCGCCCAGGATAACCCAGTCCAGACGTTCATAAATCCGGTCGAAAGCGACACTGGTCGGCACGATTTCCGTGGGATTGACCGCCGCGCCAAAGAAAATGCCGGGCGCGGACACCCCGCCGAACACCCCGCTTTCATTAATCATGTAGAGGTCATTCATGACCCCGCTTTCGTGCAGAAGCCGCGCCACTTCTTCTGGCAGGCCGAACCCGATATCGACATGGTCGCCTTTGCGCGCGTTCAGTGCGAAGATGCGGGTCGCCAGTCGCGCAAGGGCCTCATCTATGGGGAATCGTTCCGGAGTGATTTTAAGGATTTTATTGATCATCCTGACGCGGTCCAGGCCGTCATCGGTGGGTGTTTTACTGTACGGGGTGAGAAAATCCCAGTATTTGCGTTGCTTGATGGTGGTGGTTTGTTCCGTTTCCGGCCAGTATACCACGGCGTCCACATACTCCGCGGGAAGGAATTCCTTGTCAAACCCTTCTTCGACCATCATGCCCACATTGACAAGGGATCTGCCCCCAGTGCGCTTGGCCGCTTTGGAAATCGAGTAGGCTTCGCAGATGACGGAGCCGGTCTTGAAGTAAATGTTGCCCTTGCGGTCCGCGGCGGCACCGGCGAAGACGGCCGTATCAATGAAGGGCAGGGAATACTTAAATCGTCCGTCCTCCAGCACTTCCACCCATTGCTCGGTTCCAGTTCCCGCAACGGGGGTTCCCGTGCCCGTGCGAGGGTCGATAAAGGTCCCCAATCCGGTATTGTCCCGGATTATGTAATTGCGCCCCTCTTCCGCCTGGGCGCGGAAACCATGGGTGATGGAACCCAGCAGGCTGCACTGCAATTCCAGCTTGCCCTCCTGGGCAAGGCGTTGCTGCGCCTTGAACATTTCCGTATGGGAGACGATCAGGCGGGTGTTCAATCCTTCAAGGGCCAGTTCCTCTACCGTACCGGGCACGAGCCCGCGTCCCCCCTGGCCGCCGATGCCGATTACCGTAAGATCGCGTGGACGGCCTTCCTTGATAAAACGTTCGCGGATGGCCCGGTATAACAGCCCGGGCCGCTGGTTGCCCCCGATGCCGGATATGCCGATAACAGCTCCGTCCGGTATCAATCCTACCGCATCCCAGGCCGTCATAAACTTGGGATTGTCTTTCATGGGTGCGGGGTAGTGGATGTCGAACTTGTTCCAGTTCATGCGCCAGCGCAGCACCTGCGCCAGCAGCCCAAGTTTTCCCAGAGTGTTCATGGTCCGCTCCCTTTTTACGGGCAAATACCCGTTTCCTGTGGTAGGCGTTCTATTTCGCCGCGCGGCGATTGCGCGAAAGCGGGGCGCAGACAGGAAGAGACGGCTATTCCTGCAGTTCGAACTGAAATCCTTCGCCAGTCACAACGTCGCGGCCCACCAGTATGGGGTCGCCCGATTCGGGCATGACGATTTCCATCGGACAGGCATCAATGATATCTTTTTGTATGTCTACGCCGGGCATGACATACATCAGTTCCATACCTCGTTGTGTGAGCCGGAATGCGCCGACCTGGGTGACATAGAACACATTCTTGCCATGTTTGAGCGCTTCCTGGCCGTTAAAGGTGATTTCATCCACCTTGTCCACGAACTTGGGTTTGCCCGGGTCCACGACTTTTATCTTGTCACCCCGCACCTCCACTTTGGCGTGGGCGCCCCAAGCGGAACAAAACAGGATGGATTTGGAACATGTGACCAAGTCGATAAAGCCGCCGGGTCCGACATGATGCATGGGCACCTCACCCCGCTTGGAGACGTTCACGTTACCCTGGCTGTCGGCTTCCACCACGCCCAGGATGACCCAGTCCAGCCGTTTATACATCATGTCAAACACATGGGCGGACGGGATAATGTCATTTGGGTTTATCGCTGCCCCGAAGAAGACGCCGGGCGCGGCCACACCGCCGATGGCTCCTGCTTCGGTCAGCATGTTCAACTGTTTCATAACGCCGCTTTTGTAAAGCAGCCGCGCCACTTCTTCGGGCAGGCCGATGCCTATGTCCACATAGTCGCCCCGGCGCGCGTGGTCGGCAAAGACCTTGGTGGCAAGCCTTGACATCACGTCGTCTATGGGTTTGCGCTTGGACATGACGCCGAGGATATTGTTGATGAGCCGGGCGCGCGCCAGTCCTTCGCTTGTTTCCAGGGTGCTGTGGGGGGTGAAGCAATTCCAATACTTGCGATGTTTGATGGTGGCGGTCTGTTCGGTGCCCGGCCAGTATACTACGGCATCGACGTATTCGGCGGGCAGGCAGGTGCCTTCGTGGCCTTCTTCGACCATTCTGCCCACATTGACCAGCGTGCGTCCGCCGTTGCGCTTGGCGGCTTTGGCGATATAGATGGCGTCACCAATTACCGACGAGCCTTTAAAATAGATATTCCCTTTCGGGTCGGCGGCCGGCGCGTTGAAAACCGCCGTGTCCAGGGGGGGCATGGTGTATTTCAGTTTGCCGTCTTCCGTTACTTCCACGAGTTGGGGCGCGTCGGCAGGCCAGACGGGCGAGCCCTGGCCGATTCTCGGGTCGATGAAGGTGCCGATACCAGTTTCGGTAATAAGGTAGTTCCTGCCTTCAGCCTGTTCCCGGAACATGAACGACATGAGCCCAATAAGGGAACACTGTAATTCAAGATGGCCGTCCCGGGCAAGGCGATGCTGGGCTTTGAAGGTTTCCGTATGCGCCGTGATCATTCGCGTGTTCAAGCCGGGAAGCGCAAGTTCTTCCAGGGTGCCGGGCACCCGGCCCCGTCCGCCTTGGCCGCCCACGGTGAGTATGGTCAAGTCGCGCGGGTGGCCGGTGGCCTCGAAACTATCCCGGATGGCCCAATACAAGAGGGAACACCGTTGGTTGCCGCCCATACCGGAACAGGCGATGACAGAACCATCGGGAATCATCTGTACCGCATCCCAAGCTGTCTTAAACTTCGGATTATCCTTCACAGGGACAGGGTAATGCAGATCTCGTTTGTTCCATGTCAATCGCCATTGATAAACGTGGGCGCGAATGCGAAGGCTGGTGAGAAGATTCATATCTTTTTATTCCTGAACAACATTTATAAAAGAATACCTTCGCCTGAAACGGATAAGTCACGCCCCGTTCCGGGACGAAGCCAGCTTATGAACATAGGCCATACCCGCTTGGATGGCGGTTTTGTTGGTTTGGACCAGTTTTTGTTTCGAGGGGTTGCGTTCCTCACCCATAATTTGTTCTATAGTATTTTCTTGCAGGGTATTTTCCACGGCCAGGAAGGCGCCCAGGGCGATCATGTTGGTCGCCCGTTCTGTTCCGGCAGCTTCCCGGGCGAGTTCCGTGGCCGGAACGTATACTATATGAACATCCTTGCGGGTGTTGGCATTTTCGGCGTCAATCATGGAACTGTTGGCGATTATCAGGCTGCCTGAACGCAGTACGGGCAGAAACTTGGTGAAAGACTGCTGATTGAGAATGATGGCTGCGTCCGGTTCTTCGAAGAGGGGAGAACCGATGGGACCATCTGACAGCCGTACGATGCAATTCGCCGTGCCGCCGCGCATGGCCACGCCATAGGTGGGCATATAAGTGGTTTGAAGTCCCTGTCGCATGGCGGCCTGCGCGAGCAGGTCTCCCAAGAACAAAATTCCCTGGCCGCCGAAGCCTGCCAAGAGCCATTCATGATGCATGGGCGTCACTCCCTTCGACCGCCGGGGCATTCTCTTTTTCATATTGTGAAAGGGTGTCTTTGAAAAGACCAAGCGGGAACGCTGCGCACATTTCTTCGGCAACCCACGCCTGCGCTTTTTCCGGAGACATTTTGAGGTTGGTGACACACGGGGAAAGCACTTCCACGAAACCCATGCCAGCCTGGTGTATCTGGGATTCAAATGCGCGGTAAATCGCTTTCCGGGCGCGGAGTACATGCCTGGCATCATACACGGCGACCCGCTCGCTATACGCGACGCCGTCGAATCCTGCCATGAGTTCCGCCATCTTTATTGGAGCGCCTTCGGTTGCGGTTGACCGGCCGAGGGGCGTGGTGGTGGTCTTTTGGCCGGGCAGCGTTGTGGGGGCCATCTGGCCGCCGGTCATGCCGTATACGGCGTTATTGATGAAGACGACCGTGATCTTTTCCCCGCGGTTGGCCGTATGGATGGTTTCGCACATGCCGATGCTCGCCAGGTCGCCGTCTCCCTGGTAGGTGAACACAAAGAGGGACGGATTCGCCCGTTTCATGCCCGTGGCGACGGCCAGGGCGCGGCCGTGGGCGGATTCAATGGTGTCAACGTCGAAATAGTCGTACAGCATCACGCTGCATCCGGCGGGAGCTACCCCGACGGCCTTGTCGTGCAGGCCGAAATGGTCGAGCGCTTCCGCCACAAGACGGTGCGCCACGCCATGGCCGCAACCTCCGCAATAATGAGTCGCCCCGTCACAGAGGGTTTCGGGGCGACCGAAAACCTGTTTCATAACCATGGTCAGCACTCCTTGATTTTCGCGAGGATATCGTGCGGGGTGGGAACGCCGCCGCCCGGACGTCCGTAAAAATGTATCCGCACCTCATCCGTCACGGCAAGGCGGACATCATCAAGCATCTGGCCCATGTTCATCTCCACCACCAGCACCCGATTGACGCGGCTGGTCAGTTCCCGCAGCGCTTTTCCGGGATAAGGATACAGGGTAACCGGCCTGAACAGTCCCACGCGGAGGCCTTCTTCGCGGGCCAGGCGAATGGCCGAAAGCGCGATCCGCGCCGCTGAACCGAAGGCGACGATAAGAATGTCGGCGTCGTCCGTCTCGATTTGTTCCGCTTCAGGGAGTTCCTGTTCAATGCGATTATATTTTTCCCACAGCACGTTGTTGTGTATTTCCTGGTCGTCCCCGGAAAGGTACATGCTGCGCAAGTTCCTGGCGGGCCGGTTATGCGCGCCTGTGAGCGCCCAGGTATTCGGCAGGGGACGTGGAATGCCGGCGGGTTCCAGCACGGCGGGCTCTTTCAATTGCCCGAGAATTGCATCCGAAAGGATCAAGACGGGGTTGCGGTAATGTTCCGCCAGATCGAAGGCCCTCATAGGAAAATCAAACATTTCCTGGGCGCTGAACGGCGCCAGGACAATGGTGCGGTAATCCCCGTGTCCCCCGCCGCGCGTTGCCTGATAGTAATCCGCTTGCGTAGGTTTGATGCCGCCCAGTCCCGGGCCGCAACGCATGACATCCACGATGAGGCAGGGAATCTGGGAACCCGCAAGAAAGGAAATGCCTTCCTGCATCAGCGAGATGCCCGGTCCGGAAGAACTGGTCATGACGCGCGCGCCGGTTGCCGCCGCGCCCAACACCATGTTGATGCTGGCCAGTTCGCTTTCCGCCTGAAGGAATACGCCTCCCGTTTCGGGAAGACGCCACGACAGGTACTCCGGTATCTGGTTCTGCGGGGTGATCGGGTAGCCGAAGTAACAATTGAGGCCCGCCCGTACCGCCCCCTCGGCAAGGGCGATATTTCCCTGGACCAGCTTCCGGGTGCCCGGACGGGCTGCGGCTCCGTGGTTGGACGGGCTCATGGCTTGACTTCCTTGATATTGCGGTATACGGTAATTGCCACGTCAGGACATACCTGCCAGCACTGACCGCAGGCGGTGCATTCGATGGTTTGCTTCGGGGCTGCGGGATAGTAACCGGAGGCGTTTAAACGGGTACTGATTTCAATGAGGTCTCGAGGGCACGCGGGAATACACAGATGGCACCCCTTGCATTTTTCCCTGTCAATCTCAATGTATCCCTTGGGCTCTTGTTCCTGTGGGGACTTTGCAGATGTCATTACAGCAGATTCTTCCACTTCTGGTTATCGTGATAAATTCGGTAAAGTATATGAAACACTACAAAATAATTCTCTACCCCGGGCGGACAATGTCAACCCTATGCTGTTGAAGCTCTTCTTGCCAAACATCATGGCGGCAAATTTCAAGGTTACCGGAAAGCCTTGGTGAAAGAATAGTATGATGAAAGGCGGACTCATTTCAACTAAATCTATGTAAGATTACTTATCTTGTTGCAAAATAAGCGGATAGGAGTGCATTAGCGGTTGTTTTTCTGCGATTCTTCTTGTTTTAGCGGCGGATTTTGATTCACGCCGGGCGTATCTTTATAAACCGGTAGGTAGTCAAAAAAATGGGCGAACAGCAACAAAAAAACGATGCGGATCCCTCGAAAGGAACCGCATCGCACGGATACGATACTTCAGAACGTTAACGGGTGGATGGCTTACTCAAGCGTAATTGCTTCATTGGGACAGACATCAACGCACGCACCGCAATCCACACAGGTTTCTTCATCGATGATGGCCTTGTCGTCCACAAGTTTAATCGCTTCCGTGGGGCATTCACTTACGCAATCACCACAACCGATACATTTTTCCGCGTCCACTTTTGCCGGCATAACAAGCATTCTCCTGTTTGTCTGGTTAAGGTTAGTAATTTGCAGCCCTGTCTAACGCTGAACATAGGCTCAGGAACAACTCTCTGGGTCTGTAATTATCCCACAAGATGCTTCTCAATTCCAACTCTGCGATTCTATTTGACTTCCTGATCTCGTTGGGGTTATTCAATGATTGCTCGGAATCCGGTTTGGCACTTTTTTAAGACCATGTTCGTATAAGACCGCAAGAAAGGGACAGACCACGAAATAGCCAATAGCAGTAAAGGGCATCCATGCTTCGTTACTGACGGCTATTTCGTCGTCACTCCCTTTTTGTTCCGTCTTTTGGTTCGTTTTCCAGTGCCATGGGCATTTCCGACGAGATTAGGATATCTGGTGCGGCTGGGCAAGGTCGCGTATTGTTGCGGGTGAAAGTCCCGCCCCGGTAAGGTGGCCGCCGCCGGGTAGCTAATCCTTGAGGGAAAGGGAGTAATCCCTGACTCTAGGCGTAGGACGCAAGCATGTAGGCCGTAAGCCGAAAGGTTGAAGGGAATGAGCCACGAAATCATGAGTTGGGATAGGGCGACACTGCCAGATAGGTGGAAGTCAATACGAAAGACCAAAGCGTGTCCATCTGAGACACATCAGCCAGGTCGAGTAGCGCCCCGGGGGCTGAGACCATGGCATGCATGCACAGAATGCGCGGCAACCCAGGAGACCCCATGCCTGCTCTCATGGACGAGAGTGGGTGCTGCCAACCGTAACAGGGAGAAGGCGCTTATCAGGCATTGGGAGTCGGATTGTCTCATAGCACCGATGACGGCGCTAATCACGCCGTAGGAAAGGAGACAAAGTACGGACAAGCGAAATGAGGAAACACGGGCTGCACACAGAAGCAGAGTACCCGTGGCAACGAAATTGTTTCGCATAGCACAGAAGGCAATAACTTCTGAGCGAATGTACGTACTGGGAGCCGTGTGCATGAATAGTGCAAGCACGGTTCTGAGAGGGGGACACCCCGCGAGGGGTGTCCCTACTCACCAATTTACTTCTTTTTGCGCCAGCCTTTGGGGCGTCCTATGGGCAAGGGCCTGACCCTGCGGCCCAGCACAACTTCCAGTCGACTCAAAAAATTGTCGCTGCCCAATGGACGACCCGTATTGGTGTGGCAGTACATCCGGCCCGCCGCTTCACCGGCATCCCGAAAGGATTCCAGTACTTCACGCCAACTTTCCCCGGGCATCCTGTCGCGCCAATCGTCCAGTTGCAACAATGCGTTTCGGGGGGCATCCCCGCAGTGCGCCCGGGCACTGGACCAGGCATAGTCCCAAGCATAATCCGCCAGCCCCGCCCGCACCGGATTGCGCTCCACATAGCATAACGCCTTCAAAAAATAGTCGTCCTCCATCGCGCAGGAGTAGAAACGGTTCTGCCATAAATGGCCACTGCGGTGATGCATACGATTGATGTACTGGGTGTATAGAAAATGGGTACGCCCCATGGCCTTCGCAATAGCATCCTCCGTTGCAGGGGTACCTATGATATGCACATGATTGGTCATCAGGCAATACCCGTCGATATGCAATCCATACTTCGCCCCTTGCGCACCCAACAGTTCCAGATACACATAGCGGTCGTCATCCACAAAAAAAATATCCTGTTTATTGTTGCCCCGTTGGGTGATGTGATGCGGCACCTCCGGGACCACTATGCGTGCTGTTCTAGGCATGTGTATATAGTACCAAATTTCCGGTCCATGTCAATATTACTGGTGACTGCCCTGAAAATTTAATTATGCAGCCATATCTGGAGTCTCCAAAGTGACCTTGAAGCCGAGTTTTTCAATTTGCTTCGTGTGATATCGCAGTCGGCTTTTGGGATCGATAGTGTCCAAATAGTCTTGGCCCAATTCACGGTAGGCCACTTGCTGATCAAGCATATGGTAGATGATGGTAAGCAACGTGTGGGACAAGGCTACGACAGCACGTTTCTTTCCTCGACGGCGAGCAATGCGGTGATATTGGGCGTTCAGATACGTATTCTTGGTGTGACTGGCCGCCCATGCGGCTTGGCTCAGGGCGCGTTTGAGCCAGCGATTTCCGTGGGTGGTTTTTCCGCTTTTGCGTTTACCGGCGCTTTCGTTATTGCCCGGGCACACCCCAGCCCAAGAAGCCAAATGGCCGGAAGAGGGAAACTGTTTCATGTCCGTTCCCGTCTCGGCAAGTACGGCCGTTGCAGTGCATTCATCGACTCCCGGAATCGTGACCAGCAACGCAACCGCTTGATCAAAAGGGAGCGCGTCGTTCTCCTTGGGGGCTTTGTTCAACGAGTCGGAAGACATTACTTGTTGAATACGATGCTCAAGGTCATCAATGCCTTTCTCAAGATACGTCAAGTGGTCAAACAGCATCTGCAACATAAAACGATGATGCTCGTTAACATGGCCAAAAAGTGCTTTCTTGAGTTCTGGAATCTTGCCACGCATCTTACGTTGCGCCAAGTCGGCCAGTTGTTCAGGGTCTGTTTGCCCCGCAATGAGGGCCTCAAGCATCAAACGGCCGGATTTGCCTAATATATCCGAGGCTACCGACCCCAGTTTGATATTGGCATCCTCAAGGGTTTTGGCAATCCGGTTGGCCACGCGCGTATGCTCGCCGCTCAACTGGGCGCGATGCCGAGTCAAGTCGCGCAACTCGCGCTGCGGTCGGGGTGGAATAAAACTAGCAGACAACAATCCGTACTGCAGCAACTGCGCCAGCCACTGACAATCCTTCGTATCCGTCTTGCGTCCGGGAACATTCTTGACATCCCGCGCATTGCACAACATCAACTCGAAACGATCTTCCAGCAAATTCCAGATGGGTTTCCAGTACACGCCCGTGGATTCCATCGCCACACGCTTAACGCCTTGTCCAGCCATCCAATCGCCCATCTGCAAAATCCCCTCGGTCATGGTTGAGAATTCTCGAACCATACTCGATGCCTGGCCGTCCGCACTTACTTTGCGAAGGCAAACGCTGACCGATTGCTTATGCACATCCAAGCCAGCGCAAACTTGATTTACAATGTCCATAATCAACTCCTTTACGTTACACAAAAACACACACAAAAGGATGTCGGGGTGGGCATCGCGCAAAAACAGTCTG
>Ga0123335_1003824_pt1 | contig 20350 bp, 16 predicted proteins | sample BiotimSIPDNA_2_FD_89707 | JGI IMG/M metagenome (GOLD analysis project Ga0123335, IMG submission 89707) | Anaerobic biogas reactor microbial communites from Washington, USA - Biogas_R2 time_0 SIP DNA | ecosystem: Engineered > Bioreactor > Anaerobic > Unclassified | place: Washington, USA...
ATTATTAAAATGGAAAATTAATTTAAAACTAAAACCAAAAATTGTTGAAATTATTTCTTTATTTTATGAGTATTTTTTGGTGAATTATGGTGGGGCTTCCCGGATTTGAACCGGGGTCTATAGCGCCCGAGGCTACAAGCCTGGACCAAGCTAGCCGAAAGCCCCCTTATGGATTTGTTTTTTTTAACTCGGAGTGTTTTATGTTATTTGTTGGGTTAGCTTTAACTTTAGCGGTTTATGAAATTGAATAAACAAGCAAGAAAGCCAGCAGATAGTCTGGTTTTTGATTGTTTTTAATCATTTAATCTAGAATGGAATACATAAAGAAACATTACGATGGCCTGTAAAAAAAATGAAATTAAAATTAGATTACCCCTTCGATTTTGAAGTTTGTGAGAGTTTTGAATTTTTAATTAAAATAATTCAATGTCATAAGTAATCATCAAGTTAAGTATGTAATTTTGATAAACAGAATTGTCTTCATAAGTGAAACTTCAGATAAGTAAATGAAAATAGGGATTAAAGAAAAATATAATTTGCAGCAAATTATGCAGTTGAACTAAATTTGTCCCCAAACCCAAACTGATTATTTTTCTTGACTTTCTTTATCTAAGTTGTTATAGGGTGTACTCAGAACCTCTTTAACACGATTTGTTATCACAGGACCTAACCCGCTAACATTTTTCGCCCAGTCAGCTACATTAATTAAAGCGTTAATTGGGGTTTGATAAGACTCTAAAATAGCAACAGCTTTTTCCCTACCGATATTAGGCAAACTAGCTACGAAGTATATCTGCGCATCACTGAGCGTATCATATTTCTTGAATGCGTGAACAACAGCATTACGTTTCTCAATGATTTGTTCCTGCCGCGCAGCAGTATATAAAAAATCAGCGGTTTCTTTTTGAGAAGCTGTGTTCACTATTGCTATACCATTTTTGGCGAGGTTGAACATTGCACCCCAAATTGATGCAGGTTGAATATTTCGGTATTTATAGATAATAGGCAAATAGCCTTCTATTAGAATAAGCGAATTAGGATAAACATCTTTTAATTGGAAAAGCTGTTCAAAGAGATAACGTCTAGTTAGAGTGTAAACAAAATCGTTTACTGTTTTTCTTTCAACTGCACATTGATCAGATAGGATGTAATCTCCTTTTTCTAGTTTTGCAGTTTTTATTTTAACTCCTTTTTCTACTAATCCAGTGACGATTTTTTTTGCACTACTTGCTTCTCTGCTGTCCACTATTATAGTTGGCTCTTCGCCATTATTTTTTTTCTCTTTGATGAAGGGCACAAGCGTTTCTGTACCAGACATAAACTTCACTATGCTTGCGGTTACGTTAAAGCAGTTAAAGTCATTTTCGTTCATGGTAAATAAAATTAAAAAAAGAGTGTGCATACCTTAACTTGTTCGACTAATTTGACTTAGTTTTTCGAAGTAATAAAAAGAAAAATTGATGTTTTTATGAATTATTAAGTTTTACTTCTTCGTTTAAGCGCCAACGTTGTGATTACCACTACAGCTATCGCAGCTACAACTACGATATAAATCAACCATTGCATGTCAAATGTCTCATCTGCTGGTTCCAAGGAGTTTCCAAGTATCATTGTAATTTTATGTGCGCTATGTGAGTAGGCAAAGGAGATTAGCCACATTTGGCCTTGAGACTTGCTATTAAATAAAATTTCTTCACCATCAAAGTAAGTTTTGAGTGTTGAAATATCAGGCAATATGACTTTTGGAATGAAGATATTCACGTACCCTGTGGTTCCTGAAGGGCCTTCAGTAGTGAAGCTTAATTCTTTGTTATCTGGATCAAAGATAAACTGGCGTAATGTAGAGTTAGAGTTTATAGTAAAAATGTTATTTTCTGGGTCAGGAGTAAGTGCCATACTGATTGTCCGTGTGGCAGAGTTAATTATTGAACTTGCCTCGACTGTTGCTTTAACTAAGTAATTACCTGTAACGTCAGGTGTCCATACTGCTTTGAAACTACCATCTGAGAGTGTCTGTACCAGTGTCAAACTTTCCCAGGAATTACCACCCGTTACACTGTACGAGATTAACACTGGCTGGTCTTCAAGCGGATAATTATCAAGCGTTACTTCACCGTTAATTTCAACTTTAAAGCTGTTACTAGTAGTTGAACTCTTACAGGAAAGATCAATGGAAGGAGTCGGCAAGGAGGGGACTGGTGTGGGTTTAGGTGTAGGAGCAGCTGTAGGTGAGGTAATCGGAGCGGAAGTTGGAGAGGGAGAAGGAGTTATAGCACTTGGTGCTGTGACGTTAATTTTAACAATTAGTCTAGTTTGTGAATCTTCAATCGCCAAATAGTGTTGACCTCCGATAGCTGTTGGAATTGTAATTGATGTTGAGAAAGAACCAGTTGAGCTAGCTGTAGTTGTGCCAATTACTTGAGCACTTAACCATTCGTTACTTGTTACTGTACCAACTACATTAACACCATCAAATCGTACGTAAACGACACCTGGATGGAACCAACTTCCAGTAATTATTATACTATCACCAGGTGCAGGACTAACAGTTGACGATAAATCTGTACCATTTCCATAGAGACCATAGGTAGCAAATTGGTTTCCAACTTGATTTAGTCCTCTCCAATATTGACTGAAATCAGCGTATGCGTAGGGAATACCGTTAACTTCAGCCATAAAAGAAAGCGGTGTAGAAACGTTAGTGAATTGACCGTTAGTTCCTGATTTCATTAAATCTGGAATTTCAACGGCTAAAGATATTTCGCCATTTAAACTAGAGGTGGTATTTATCATATAGCTCCAGCCAAAGAAATCCAGATAGTATAAAGTCGCTGTGGAAGATTGAGGATAACCTTCGCCAGTAAATTGGACATTGGCACCTCCAGGACCAGAAGATGGAGAAATTTGTAGAGACGCAGTAGAGACAAAAATCCTGATTGTAATACGAGTCTGAGAGTCTTCAATTGCAATGTAGTGTTCGCCTGTAACGACATTTTGTGGAATTGTAATTGAAGTGCTAAAGGAACCATTTAAAGTCGAAGCAGTAGTTTGAATTACTTCGGCAGTTAACCATTCGTCACTTGTAACAGTACCCACTACGTTAAGGCTGTCCCAGCGAATATAAATTGCATCATTTGAGTGGAACCAATTACCAGACAAGGTAATTGTATCACCTGGTTTTGTCCGAACATCAGAAGTTAAATCTGTGCCATTACCAAATAGTCCATAGGCAGCATAATTTCCAACTATATTTAATCCTCTATGATACTCATTGTAATTAGCGTAACTGTAAACGTTGTTATTTATCTCAGCGCGAAAAGAAATTTCGGTATATAACTCAGGGGAATCGTATGCACCCATTGACTTCATTAAATCGGGAACTTCTGAATCCACCATAATTTGCCCAGTTACATTTGAAGTTACAGAAGTAAAGTAATTCCAATCACCAAATGTTGGGTCATAGTATGAAATTACCACGTTTTGACCAGGAGGATAATTAGAGCCAGTAAATTTTATTGGAATTCCACCTGGTCCTGAATTAGGTGAAATGTTTAATGTTGAATTGTAGAGAATTGGAGTAATCGTAATGTAAGTGTCAGTTACTGCAAATGGCGAATTGATTTGGTCAATTGCTTTGATATAATAATTACCTATGCCTGAGATGAAAGGTACACTACCATTAATCCAATTACTTCCTGCAACCCAATTACCATTATCATTAGAGTAAAAGGTTCTCACTGTTGTGTTGGCAACATCATAGACTGAGAAGGTTGGAGTATATATTAAACCTAAACCCATTTGTGTAGAACTATCCTGACTTAAGAATAACCAGAACGAGTCCCCTGCCCAAGTGACACCACCAAAGTAGAGATTCACTGTACCGCCTGCTTGAACCTCTTGCCCTAGCTGGCTTGTAGTCTTACTGTTTATCGTGATTGACCCAGTTGAAGATGAAACAAAAGCCAGAAATGACGAGGGTGGCAACTGATAAAATAAGAATCACAATTAAAAAAACACTAAAGGCGCGTTTCATACTGCAATTCCTCATTAACTAAACAAAATATAAGCTTATTAAATTTTCCATAAAAAAGTATCATGCAACATCATCAGCTTCTTAAGTAAATTATTTTTTCTAAATCAATTTAAATTAATTGTATTAATTAGTCATAAAATCATGTTAATTAATCAAGCATAAAATATGGAAGAAAATTTATCTGTCGTAAAACAAAGTAATAATATGTTTGATGCATAAATGAAGAAAAAGCATTTTGCAGTAACAGCAACAATCATCATAGTTATAGTGTTGTTATCAAGTTTATTTGTCATAAATTATCATTTATCATTAAAAGTTGAACCCCCACATGCATATGTGGGAATAGCATATTGTGGAGACAGCGTTACTCAAGGAAAACTTTTAATCGATAAAGTCAAAGGCTACACTAATCTTTTTGTTCTACAATCAGGTCTGCTTCAAAGAGATTTAGATTGCGTTAACGAACTGGGAGATTACGTAATCGATGCTGGAATGTACTTTTTACCATATTTTGGAAATTTTATTCAAGAATCATTTTCAGTTTGGCTTGAGTCTGCTAAAACAAAGTGGGGAGATCGCCTTCTTGGAGTTTACTATACTGATGAACCGGGAGGAAAAATGTTAGATGACTATGTCAAATATAAAAATAATACAACAGGCGATTCCATAACCAAAACAAGGTATGGTGATGTTGTCTTACAGAAACTCAACGGTATAGTTATCAATTATGAGTTTGATGGTGATATACGTCTATCAGAGCCACCGCCAGCCGGAAGTAACTCAGACATTAATAGTGAGGTATTATTCCGCGCTGATGGCACCGTTGAGATCATCAAAGATGCACCTAAAGGTTTTAGCTATAAAACTTATCAAGAACTCTACGAAATTAGACCTTTCAAAGATATAGATGAAACTGCACAAAGGTTTCTTTATCGTGACAGTGACAACATAGATTTTTTAAAAAATTCAACTAAGGTGTTTACTTCTGACTATGGTCTATACTGGTTTGACTATTTGGCTGGCTATGATGTAGTTTTAGGTCAAATAGGATGGAATCTAAGTGTAAATCAACAATTATCCCTATTACGAGGCGCAGCAAATATGCAACAAAAGGATTGGGGAGTAATTATAACTTGGAAATACCAGACACATCCACATCTTGATAATGGCACCGAGATCTTTAGTCAACTACAAACCGCCTATGAATGTGGAGCAAAATATTTTGTGCTGTTCAATTACTATGACTCTAACTCGGGAACATATGGAACAATGCTGGAGGAACATTTTCAAGCTCTAAGTTCATTTTGGCATGATGTAGTAGAGAATCCACAGATAATTCAAGGGTCAGTTAAGGCAGATTCTGCAGTGGTTTTTCCGAAAAATTATGGTTGGGGAACACGATGGGAAGAAGACAAAGTTTGGGGCATCTTTAAAGCTGATGAACAAACAAAACAATTATGGGCATTAACACAAACAGCGATTAGTAAACATAAGTTAAATGTAGATATCATTTTTGACGATACAGAATTCAGTATACCTGCATCTTATGTTAACATATATTCCTTAAACAAATGAAACTTGAGAATTAATTAAGAACAATCAGATTTTTTAAAGAATACGTCTATTAAAAATTTATTGTAATAATAAAATAAAAAATAAAATGAAAGGGTTTATGGACCCTTTTTGGTTATTTCTTTGATTGCGCCTGCTGCGACGGTGGTACCCATGTCTCGGATTGCAAATCTGCCGAGTTCGGGGAAGTCAGTGAATGTTTCGACTGCTATTGGGTGAAGTGGTTCCATTCGTACCCAAGCTGCATCTCCTGTTTTAAGGTAGCTGGGGTGCTCTTCTGACACTTGGCCTGTGCGTGGATCGATTTTCTTTAGGAGTTCAGTGAATCTTACGGCAATTTGTCCTGTGTGATAGTGAAGTACAGGGGTGTATCCTGCTGCGATTGCTGTTGGGTGGTAGATGACTATGATTTGTCCAATGAATTCTTTAGCTACTGTTGGTGGATTGTCTGCTGGACCTGCAACGTCGCCACGGTGAACATCGTTTTTAGCGATTCCTCTTACGCTTATACCAATGTTGTCTCCTGGTTCTGCCATGGGTATTGAAGTGTGATGCATTTCGATTGATTTTACTTCAGCAGTCTTGTTAGATGGCATAAAGACTAAACTTTGACCTGGTTTCAAAATTCCTGTTTCTACTCTACCAACTGGAACTGTACCAATGCCTGTGATAGTGTAAACGTCTTGGACGGGTACACGAAGCGGTTTGTTTGTTGGTTTAGCTGGTACCTCTAAGAGGTCAAAGGCCTCTACCATTGTTGGACCTGTATACCAGGGCATTTTTTCGCTCTTTGTTACTAGGTTATCACCTGTCCATCCGGATACAGGTATGAAGTGCACTTTCTCGATTTTATAACCTACCATTCGGAGCATTCTTGATATTTCATTCTTCATTTCGTCGTAGCGGTCTTTGCTCCAGTTAACAGTGTTGTCATCCATCTTGTTAATTGCAACTATTAGTTGACGAATACCCAAGGTAAATGCAAGAAAAGCATGTTCTCTTGTTTGACCACCAGCACCGATTCCTGCTTCGAATTCGCCTTTTTTAGCTGAACTGAAAAGTACTGCTGCATCAGCTTGGCTTGCACCGGTAATCATGTTTTTGATGAAGTCTCTGTGTCCAGGGGCATCGATAACTGTCATGTTGTATTTCTTGGTCTGGAACTGTAAGAATCTAAGGTCAATCGTTACACCGCGTTCTCTTTCCTCTTTAAGGTTGTCTAAAACCCACGCGTAGTGGAATGTGCCTTTGCCCATTTTTTCTGCTTCTTCTTGGTAGGCTTTGACGGTTCTTTCATCAATTGCACCCATCAAATAGAGCAGGTGACCTGTGGTTGTAGATTTACCGTTGTCAACATGCCCCATGATGATGATATTTAAGTGGGGTTTATCGCTTTTGCTCATTTTCATTCCTTCTATTAATTCTATCTAATTTTATGAATTCGTTAACACATCAGTCCTCCAGTTATTAAAAGTTTATGATACTGGGATGGCGTTTATGAATTGGAGTTCCAATCAAAGAAATACTTTTTATCAGAAGTAAGAATATCATTGGATAGACCTCGGATACAAAACCAAAATTAGAAAAAGACTCTAGATCCATCAAACTAAATTAAAAAAGAGAAAACTCTGTATATAGCCATTTAGAGTAGGGTAGTTGTTATAACATCAAAAAGTGTTAACAAAAAATTAATCAAATAAGCATTCGTCTTTGCTCTTCTTCATCCAATTTCTTATTAACTAATGCATCAGCCCTTTGTATGTGTGGATGACTTCTAGGAACGCTAATAAAACATAGTTTTATAAAGTGAATTTTCAATGCTTGCACTTGATTGAACAATAATTGCAGGCCATGATTTTTTACAGAATATTCTCCATTAAGTTGTTTAACGACTAATTCGCTGTCTAGATAGCAGATAACCTCAGGTATTTTCAGGGAGGCAGCAAATTTTAACGCCATAATAAGCGCCTCGTACTCCGCTTGGTTGTTAGTATTAACTCCTATGAAACGTGAATCAGTTTTCACAGTTTTACCTGAATCAGATAAAGCAACATATGCTATAGCTGCTGGTCCGGGATTGCCTCTTGCGCCGCCATCAGAGAAAACCATTAGTCGTTGACTCATACAATTGCCTCATACAAATTAGCTAATTTAAGTTATTTAAATTGTTAAGTAGAAAAGTAATTTTTAAGTCTAATTGAACTTATCGAAGAAAGATTATTTTAAAAAGAGAAGAAGAAATTAGAAATGAAAGTAGTTTTGAGTATTTAGTAGTTAACTCATTTGTTTAAGCATATCCATAAGTTTTGGCATTAACATGCAGCCACGTTCAATTAAGCCTAGACTACCTTTTGCACATTCTTTTTCAGAAAATTTGTCAATACCAGAATTATGTATTTTACCGCCTGAAATGAGAATAGGAACAGGAGTATCGCTGTGAACTTTTAACATACATGGAGTTGCATGATCAGAAGTAACACAGATAAGAGTGTCATCAAGTGAAATCTGCTTTAGCAATGGCCCAAAAAAGTATTTGTCAACACTAGAGATGACTTTTGATTTCAATTTACAGTCTCCATCGTGACCAGGTTCATCTGGACCTTTCAGATGGATATAGAAGCAGTCATGGTTAGGCAGTGATTGAAGAAGAGCGTTAACTCTAAAGTCATAGTCTTTTTGCAGGTTACCAGTGGGTGGAGGAAGAAGCGTCGAATCCATACCGGCCAATTTAGCTATACCAACCTCTGTGTGCATATCAGCTAGACACGCAAAATCTACATGGTAGTGTTGATTAATATTGAAGAAACTTGGCAGCATATGCCCTGCGTCACGTGCCAAAATGATGTTAGCTTTGAGTTTGCCCTGCTTAGCTCGTTTTTGGTTGATTGGATGATTATCCCAGATTGCATGTGACTTCTCAATAAACTCATTAACTAGACCAGCTGAAACCTTTGCTGCTTCTGTTTCATCCATAGGTTCAGAGGGTTTAAGAACCATTTCTACGTTAGTCTGTGCAACACCTATACCGTTAATTATCTTGTATGCAGGGTCACTGTTGGTTATGAGGCTGGATAAGGGTTTAGCTTTACTTTTAAAGAGTAGTACCGCACGATGACCTAAAGTGTTTTTAAATTCAAAAGTTGCTGGATATGATTCAAGTTTTACTTCTTTGTTAACTACTTCGGTTAGTTCAGAAGCCTCTTCAGTGGTTAAGCTTCGACCGACACGCCGGTCAAGGATAGTTTTTCCATCGCCAAGAGTAGCAAAATTACATCGTAAAGCTAAATCGCCATCATTCATCTTTAGGCCTATACCCGCAGTTTCTATTACGCCCCTACCAGTACTATAAATGAAGGGGTCATAACCTAAAAGAGATATAACTGCCACGTCACTTTGAGGTGCAACTCCCTTTTTAACTGAATACATTAACCCAGTTTTTCCTTTTTTAGCTAAAAAATCCAGATTTGGTGTTTCTGCCACTTCAAGGGGGGTTTTGTTACCTAAGGCTTCTATGGGTAAATCGCCCATGCCGTCTATTGCAACAAAGAGTAGTTTCAAGCTTTTACCTCTCTAATATGCTAAGGCTATGTCACTAGCCTTATTATTTTTTGCATTAGAAAACATCTTTTAAAAGATATAATTAACAAAAACGATTTAAAATTTGAACAACAGCAAGATAGACTAAAAATTCTTTCAACATTTCTTCTAATCCTAGATTTTTGAATAATTAAATTTCTCAAGGAAATCAAGTGTTTCAGGTTGTTATCAGGTTTATTGACAGCAAAGCTTAAGAAAGGTAATTTTGCTTAGGCGGATATGTTGCAGTATTTAAGAGGAATTGCCCAGTTTATTTCTGTAGAACGAGGAATAATGCTTTTCATGATTTCAGTTGGCGCCACATTCTTGTTTAGCCAAGAATTCACATGGCTTATTGCATTGTTTTTGGGCACAATCGTTTTTTGCGTTTGGAGTGCTGTTGATGCAATAAATAACATCTATGACGTTGAATTAGACAGCATATCTGATCCTTCAAGAGCAAAGTTCACCAAAAAACTTGGGAAAACAGGCTTAGCTGTTGCAGTCGGTTTTACAGTGTTATCTTTAGCATTAGGTACCACAACACTGATGCCCTTTGTGGTATTGTTTATTGGTTTGGGGATAGTGTTTGGAGTGTTATATTCTGTTCCACCATTCAGGTTACGGAAAACAGCTTACAAACCCATAGTTAATTTCAGTGTTGGCGCTGTACCCATGATGATTATAGCAGCGTTCTTTAACAGTTACACAATAAACATAATCGTTTTAATCGTTCTCATAGGCGTAACTACAGCCATCAACAGTCTTTGGGAAGATTTAGCTGATTACGCATCAGACCTTAACAGCGGCTCAAGAACAATACCAATAATCTTAGGTTTTCGACGAGGCTTACTATTCACCATAGGAATGGGCTACGTTTTGATTCCTCTAATGGTACTCGCAGGGTTTCTTTTTGAGTTACCACTCATTTACTATACAGCGTTGGCAGCTCTTACAAGTTTCATCACAATAAGGTTAATTCAAAAAAGAAATACATTATTCAAATACAACAGTGATTCACCAAAACTATGCAAACTCGGAGAAGTATTAGCCAAAGATTTTGTTATAGTAGCAATAATATTCACTGTAAGTTTGATGTTAAGTAGCTTATTAAAAATTAACCCGTTATTCTAAAAGTACACTTCTTTTTGCCCTAATAATAGCTAAAACAATTTTTAGAGGTTGCTGCAGATGTATTTATCAGTTAGAGTGAAATTGAATATCAGCAAAAACTAATCGTGCAGGGGTCGCCGAGCATGGTCAAAGGCGTAGGCTTCAGGAGCCTATCCTGTAGAGGTTCGTGGGTTCGAATCCCACCCCCTGCACCAATATAAATGAAAAGTACGGGGGTCCTAACTGGCGATGTTTCTTGATTTTTTGGCGGTTTTCAATCATACTTTATTTCTCCAAATTTTTTACTTAGCAACCTAGCGCGGGTTACTTTCTTTTTCTAAAGATTTTTGCTTCTTGAAAGTCGGTGACGAATTCAAAGCCTGCTTCTACCAGTTGGCAGATGTCTTTTTCTGTTTTCGCAACTTTTGAGACGTATTCGTCTTCGCCTTGGAAGAGAGCTTCTTCAAGTTGCACGTATAGGAGCGTGTTTTTGATGTTTTTGTGGCCAAGTCGTTGCATTACATAGTACATGTCTTTGGTTTGGTGGTAGAGCATGGTGCCTTTCCAGTAGCGGAAGGTGTGGAAGTGGATTTTTAGCAGTCTTGGGTTCTTGAGTTTGTGTGCTGTTCGTCTGCGTTGGCGTTGGAAGTTTACTGCAAAGTTGTCGATGAGCATGGTTGCAAGTGAGAATACTCGGGTACCATATTTTTTGGGCAGGCTCTGTAGCATATCTAAGAGTTTGTTGCTGAGGTGGGCTACTCGGGGGTTGCTGTTTTTTTCAGGCGTGATGTTTACGACTTTGCTCTCAAAGTCTATGTCGCTCCAGGTGAGTTGCCAGATTTCGCCGCATCTTGCGCCTGTCTCTTTGAGCAGTTGCAGAAATGTGGCCATGCGTGGGCTGCAGGCTGCTATAAGTTGGTCGATTTCCACTTCTTTTGGTATGAAAGGTATCTTGCGAATGATTTTGTATAGCGGTGGTTCCCAAATGCCGCCTACCATTTTTAGGAAAGATGAATAGGCGTCTACTGCATTGTTTTTTTGTCCGTTACCCCACGGCTGGTCAGCGATTGTTTTCTTCATGGATTCTGGGTCGTAGAGGTTTGCGCCTCGCCGTGTGAGTCTTTTTAGCAGTTTGACTCTGCCGCGGATTGTTGCTTGGCTTTTTCCGTTGTTTCTAAGCCAGTTGCCGTATTCTTCGATTTTATGTTTGAAACCGCCAGTTTGGTTTTCGGTTCTCCGCAGAACATCTTTTGTTTGAGGTTCTGCTTCCAAATTTTTCGTCTCCGTGACGCATATTTGGCTGGTTTCTACTATGTCGGGTTGGCTTTTTAATAGCTTCGTATCAACCGTTTCAACACTTTCAATCTCCGCTGTCTTCGCTTTTTGGAGGTCGTTTTTGTCTGAGAATCGGTATCCGCAGTCTCTGCATAGCCAGCGTTGGATTTTTTCATCAAAGATAGTGTAGTTTCCGTCTCGCCAGAGTTTTTTGCTTTTGCATTGTGGGCATAGGGGGCTGACGCCGGCAGAGCCATCTGTGGACTCTGACTTACAGGGGTTAGGACCGGCTTTGGTGCCAAATATGTCGTCTGGGGGTGGTGTTGCGTTTGGTGTAAGATCAGCCATTCCCTCCCACCCTAACGCTTATACTAGGATTCTGAAAAGGCTAAGTCTGAAAAACCGAGTTTATCACACAGATTCTTTAGTGCCTGCAGAGCGTCCGCCTGTTTTTGTTGATCGGAAATCGATAGAATTCTTGACCTTAACAATTCAAGCTCTATCTTTAGGTCGGCCTCTTCAATTAATTGGAGTCTCTGCTCGTGGTTGCTTAGCACAAGGTTAATCTTGTTTAAGATGGCGCCGATGTCTGTGATGATTTCTTGAATGGTTACTTGTTTGGGATTCAACCATTTGTCACCTTGACCAACTCGTAGGCTGAGCATAAAAACTATCTATCGACGCAACGAGATGATCTCGTTGTAGGGGTCAGCAACGACACCAATCTTTTAACGATACATCTTGAAGGCATCCGCTACGTTTTTGAGCTGGTCTTTGGGAGCGGTTTCTAGAAATAGGTTTAGGTCTCTGCGCAGCTCTAGGGCGGCTCGGGCTTTTTCGCTTAACTTGTAGAGTGGGGAGAGAAAATGCGGTTTGGTCTCTCGGGTGCCCTCTGTTTCCAACCAGCCCTGCAAAAGTGAACTACCCGCGGCTTCCGCCGCGGGCATCCACTAACTAAACTCGGTTTATGTATTGCTCGATTTTCTCGCTAGTTACCACACCAGCAGTTCTAACAGCATAACCATCTGACCACAAACGCCCGCCCCAAAGCCCCAACTTAATCATCGAAAACTCTTCAAACAAAACTCTAGCAGAATTACACTTAAACACACGAACCATCTCTGGAATACAAACCTTTGGCTTAGCAGAAACAAACACATGCAGTACCTTTCGGCGGTATTTAACGGCCCAGATGAGGTGGTAATTGGCTTGGAAGGCACATGTCTTAGACTTCTCCAGGTCTATCACCTCCTCTCATAATGGTGAAAGACCTATCGGAGGGAAGAGAAAAAAGAATTTGTGGACGCATTCATCCTGCCGCTACCGCGGCAGGTATTCTGCTAGGTTTTTTATAAAGCCTTGACTCGCCTGTCCACGTTTTGTTTTCCTCTGCGTCTAAATCCTCTGGTGGCATGGACCTCTCTGTATATGTCATAGCTTGCCAGTAGCTTCCCCTCTGGGTAGAGAATAAGAAAGATTATGAAGTTTAGGGCGGCTTCTCTGCCGCTAAAAACCTTAAGCTTTATGCCCCTGTATTTCTTCCCTGCCAAGGTTATCCGCTCCCCCTACAGCTTCGGAAGAAAAGACAGGATGCTATAAGCTAGCTTCTCAAACGATAGAGAGGTTAGAAATAATTTGGGCGGATTTTTCCTTCTTTAAAGGTTAGTCTATAGAGTAGAGTCTTCAAAAAGAGAGTGTTTAGAAAACAAAAAACAAAGCAGTTTTCCCAGTTAATGCAAGTTAGAAGATAGCCACTCCTCACTCTAACTAAGCAAGGCACCTTTTATCCCCCCACACTCTCAAGCCTTATTCTGCACCATCATCATATAAGACTTATCTAAAATTGTCCTGTAGCTCAATCAGACGAACACAAATACTAATCAAAAAGCCGTAACAAGTGAAAGGTCCCTTTTTACTATGGAAAATTCTTTATTTGTCAATCCTATTGCCTTGTGCTTTTTCTTCTAAAATAGAGTGCAGTCGCTAATACCGTCGCTAATACAACGATTGCTATTACTATAAATGGTGTGAAGTTGGGGGTTTCAGAGGGTTGTATACTGCCTGTATTTATCGTTGGCATGGCTGTTTCAGTTTGGCTGCCTGTAGGGGCTGGCGTTGCAGTATGGTTTGTGTATCCTGAAAAGGTGGATCTCGGCGGCAAATAGTCATAGTCTACGGTAAACTCTACTGAGCTAGACATTTCTTTGCCATCAGTAGCATGGGCGTATACAACAAGCGTATGCTTACCCTCAGATAGAATACCCAAAGAAGCTTCAACGTGGAAAGCAGAGCCGCCAACGTTAGGACAAAAACCAACATTATCCTCCCTTACTAAACCATCCAATGTGACACTGGGCTTTCCATCCAGACTATACCGAAGGTAAACAATGTCGGGATTGCCTGCTAAGACATTAACAGTAACACTAAGTGGAACAGAATCGTTTTGGTAGATTTTAGGAGCGAGTGGTGAATTAATCAAGATTGCATTAACTGGTACAAAATTTGCGCTCGCCGAATCAAAGGTCTGCAAGGAAATTACCATTGAAATTACTAACGTTGAAATAACGATCAGTGTCAGATGCTGCTTCATATTTCATCCAATCGTGTGCTTAATTTTACTGTTAATATTCTTTTTCGTTAAACTTTCTTGAGTAACTACGACAGGCAGGCTTTGAAGAGTGTACTAATAAAATAGAACAGTCAAAAGCCTTTAGTGTTATTTAGCAAGGAATAAAGTATTAGCGCCTGTGATAAAACGTCTATTAAAATAAAAAAAGGGAAGTTTAGAGTGGTTATTTGCTTCTTTTTTTGATTATCAAAGTGATTGCTGTTACTGTAATTGCTATTACGGCAACCGCTATTAGAGCTACCATACCGTTGTCGATTGGGGTCTCAGATAACGATGAGGATGATGTTGGAGGTGGGTTGGCATCTGCAAAAGAGTTTTCAGAGTCTGAATTACTTTCTATTAAGTTGCTACCGCCGTATGCTTGATGGTGACAGAAGAATACTTCTCCTGGATCAGCCCAGATTCCTAGCAATATTGAGGTGACGCTGCCGGGGTAGGTCTGGTTGAGGTAGAGCGTAACGCTCCAGTGTGGATACAAGACATTGTCTTCTTTAACAGTCGGTTTAAGGAGTGCAACCGTTTTATCCTCAGTCACGTTGAAACCCGATATCCAATAGTCACCGGCCATTTGGTATGAGTAATTCTTTATGTACTCCATGGCAATCGCTATTGCTTGGTCTTTTGAAATGTTTACTTTTGTGTCGCCGATTGTGTAGCGTGCCCTATGGTCTATGAAGCCAGAGAAAGCACCATCACGAAACACTACATCTGTTAGTAGATATTCACATCCATTGATGGTGCGTACCCAGCGGAAGTCTATAGAATCGCCAAATGATGTCTCAGGTGCATATTTGTGCGTAATCGTAAGCGTAAGAGTGCCTGAGGTTATGGTTGTGTTTTTGGTTGGATCAACATTTGAGAGCATAGATGTCATTTCTGTTGAATCTAAGTTAGAGTATGCTTCTAATTTTTCAAGGAAACTTTTGGCGGCTGCTGCTACATCTGCGTGTGATTTGTCGGGAATAATATGTCCTTTCTGTGCTCCTACTTGACTTTGATAGAGAACGCCGTCATATAGGGTGCAAACAACATTCATAGTGCTGTCTTTTGACTTTAATGAATAGGTGATGACCTCTGCTTTTTCGTTATTTAGCCTAGCATTTTGTTGTTTGTCTACGCCAATGTCTGGTAAGTTTGGAACGCCGTAATTGCTAAGTGTTATTTCGTATTGTGAGCTGTCGATTGGTAGCACATCTTCTATAAATGCTAGTGCTTTATCGGGTGCTGTTGAAATTGAGGCGTTTGCTACAGAGATTCCACCGAGGGATGTGAGGATTCCTAACAGAAGAATTGTGCAAATTATTTTCTTAGTCTCTTTCATTTTGTTCCCTTCCTCAGTAATTTAAATACATGTCCATGTTGCCCCAGACCACTAAGTCATTGTATAGCGGACTACCGTAGAAATCGGTTCCGTAGGTCCACCATGACAAGTTATTGAGCGTATCGCGCAGGTTCCAGTTATTGTAGTGCATATAGTAAAAGATCGACAACGCAAAGTCAGCCCATTGATAGTAGCCATTTTCAGGAATGGTGTTTTCGAACTGAGGTGAATCATAAATCCAGCCTATGTAGACATAGTTACCGCTACTGCCATAGTAACTCATTCCGACATTATGGGTGAAGCAAAATGGCATTCCGATTGGTCCATCAATGTCCTGATAAGGTGGTGATAAGGGATAGCTTAGTGCCGTACCGCAGTGCCAAATGAAATCAAATCGACATTTTCCCTGATCAGTGCCAGGCCAGATGTGGATTGAATCTCTAGCAGCGCCGTCTGCCTGGAAGGTACATAGGAGTTGGTAGTGTTGGTAATTGTATCCCCAAGGAGTACAGTGACCTTTTGAAAATACAGTTACTTTGTCGGAGCTTGATTCTAATGTATCAAGGATTATGGTGTAGCTTGCAGGTATTATAGGTGAGTACTGGCCCCAAAGAGGGTCACCGAACATGAAATAGGAGTCGCCAGGATAGTAATGTTCCCAAAGGAAACCAGCGATATAATAGCAAGTCTGAGTTGACAAAACTATTTCGTTTTCAGTATCGCCCGGAGGGTACGTGGGTATATAGCGGTTGGGGCAGAAAACGGCGCTACCTTGATATGCACTTACAGTATTTACGCCAATTGCTGAGATGACAAGTATGCTGAGAAGCAAAAGAGCACCAATTGTTATGGCTTTAAACTTCATGCTTTACGTCTCCGTTTTACTTGGACGCCTTGCAGTTATAACTCAACCGAGAGGAATATTTAGCGCTATACTTTAGTACGGTTGTGCTAAAGCAATAGTACATCAACAGAGGTCTTGGTGTTCACAGACTACCTTTTAGCCATATTCTTGCAGTTTCAGCACAAAAAACGATAAGAAAAAGGATGATTGTTCCGATAATGAAACAGTAAGCGGTATAAGTAATAACGGCGGGGTCGAGGAAGATAATGCCGATTAACAATATAATAAAACCAAGCACAGTATAGAAGAAAAATCGTGGAATAATAATGCGATTGATTCTTATGCTATTTTCTAAAAGAACCTTGTTTACAACATAATAACCGTTTTCAACTTTCAATAATCCTGCTTGCTCTAACTTTGAAAGGTGATATCTGGCAACTGAGGGGTTGCTTAGGTTTAGTTCCCTTTGAACCTCTCTAATTCCAGTAGGTCCATTTTTTAAAACAAGACGATAGGTATCAAGGGTTGTTCCTCGGAGGATATCACTTGATTCCTTAGAAGTTAAATCTTCATACCCCCCACATGCTCACCCTCGCCTTGGCTTCCCTTAAAAAATTCGAGCGATTTTGGTTCTTGCTAGTTACAGGGGTAAAATGCCAAATTACACTGACTGAGTCAGCTTTTTTCATACCCTCACACGCTCAAGCCTTACTCTGCTCTCTCACCATATAAGACTTACCATAAAATCGTTAGATGAAAGAGTAATCGGAAGATTCAGAACTTAAGCAAGATACATTTGAGGCATCGGGTTAAGTTAACCGATTAAATGGGGTTTGATGGCACGTCTGTTTGGACGCACCATGATTAAGGGTCATACACTTGTTTTCGAGAAGGGGACGGGGCTGCTAGCGTTGGGCTAACCCTTAACTGTTTGAACATCAGTAAAGTCAGCATAAATATTTTTGCCAACTCAGCGGTGGCTAACTTAAGCCATTTCAAAGCGACTCTTGTTTCTTAGCCGATTAATGAGGAGCCCTCCCACAACCAGTGTGAATGCGATAAGTGCAGCTAAGCCTACCAAAAGCAACGCTCCAAATAACATGTCTATAGTGGAAGCCGTTGGCGTCGGGGTGGGCACTTGGTTTGATGCGTCAGGTAATAGGTAGATAGCAAGATAGCTTATCCCGACCACAAGAAAACTTGCCAGCACAGCGGCAACGATGGCTAGAAGCATTTGTGCCCTAAACCCTAACAAGCTCTTTCAGCTCTGATTTCTTACAGGCTTAATCCTTTACTTAATACTATACTTTGTGAGAAAGTGTACAAAAAATAGTACACCTACGCCATAATCGTACTAATGCTTGAAAACTTGTAAATTGTCTATTATAATTTTTAGTAACCACCGCTGATAAATTTCAGCAGACTTATAACCTACAAATCCCCAATATGGCTAATTATGTCAACAGTTCGAGTTTCGAGTGGTGTCTCAGGCATTGATGAAATGCTAAAAGGCGGCTTCCTTTCCAATAGAATAATACTTTTGCGAGGTGGACCAGGCACTGGCAAAACAATCTTCTCGATACAGTACCTAGTGGAAGGCGCCAAAAAAGGTCAAAAAGGGCTCTATGTGACTTTGGAGGAGCCACTGGATTCTATCAGAAAAACGGCTGCTATGATGGGTTTTGATTTAGAGAAATACGAAAAGCAGAATTTAATTAAAACGATCGATGGTAGCCAATTGGTTTACAAGTTTAGTGATGAACCTAAAAGAGGCTTTGAAGGTCAAAAGCCTGTTGTTTCTCAAATAGTTAATCAGATAAAGCTTGAAGCGGAGAACTTCAAAGCACAAAGGCTAGTTATAGACCCAATCACAAGTGCGATAATTCATCAAAGATTCCCAACTGATAAACGCTTAGAAATTCTTGAGCTAATGAAGACTTTAAGAACAACTAAATGTACGTCTATTATTACGTCTGAGTCAGCCTCTTCTTCTGAGGATGAATTCTTTGTTGAAGAGTACCTAGCCGACGGAGTAATCATTCTTGCTAAGACGATGCATAATTTTACTATAGTCAAGATGACGTGGATTGAGAAAATGAGAGGTATAAACCATGATGACCAGCCGAGGAAATACGAGATTTCCGATAAAGGCATCGTCGTCTATGCTACTGAACCCGTTACAGCTTGATTGACTCATCCGCCAATCTAGTAAAGAGAGAAACGACTGAGGCATCAGAATGCATTGCAGGGTAAAAGACTGCATATAGCACGATGCCGTTTTCTCTTATATAGCCCATCTTATTGAGCAACATGTTATAAACCGCTTCTGAGCCAAACACTTGGATGAGTAATGAGAGATGCAAGAAAACGACGGCGCAGACCTTATCAGATTTTTGGCATTGGCTGGTGGCTTGAGAGAATGCAGCTCCAATTTGCGTTAACCCCATTGGTAGAACGATAAATTCTGCCTTTACTTTCTGAGCGCTCGAAGAGAACAGATAAACTGAGACTTTTTCGGGATTAATCCATTTGAGTGCTCTTAGTTCTTTATGTGGGAATACATCCTGAAAAGCGAAAACTATGGTTTCGATGCCTTCTTTTACATTGTCTGAGGCTTTTTTCTTTAGCCAGCCACCCTCTCTTAAGGTTGCGTTTGAGTTTTCCGAAGAGATTAGCAGTTTTAAGCTTCCTTCTTGGCCATAGCCTGCTTCAGGGGCGGGGAATTTTCTTTCCTGGGCTTTGTCGGCTATAACTACGAAGTCATAATCTAAGACCCCCAACAAGATTATCACTTTGGCTGTAACTACAAAAGCATCCGTAATCCAGTCTGCTCCGCTTAAAAGAAGATTGGTAAGGTAGAGTAAAACCCAGCCTATTAGTAGTCTTTCAGCGCTTTTTCCAAACAGTATTCTATGTTGGAATATGGGGATTGCCACGAATAGAAAAAGCACCGTTAAGCTGATGAATTCTAAAAAGTTCTGAGAAGCTATGTTAAAGAATACTAGAATGCCTGAGAGGAAGAGAAACGCTAACGCAACGCTGAAAGTAGCTATAAACTGTTTGGCTTTACATAACTGCCAGACGCCTATTACAAATAGTACAAAGGCAATAAAGAATAAGGTATGAGCAATTTCAAGCGGTAATCCGATTGCTCTAACGAGGATTTCTATGCCATAGACTAAAAAGCCTGCTGCCCAGGCATAATGAAAAAAGTTGCCTGTTACTCGTTTCTTAAACGTATAGTATGCGATTGTGAGACCGCAAATGATGGTGAAGAAACCATTTAGCAGCAATAACAGTAGGTTTGCATCATCCAAACTTAACGCTTGCTCCCTGCTTTAGCTTTAATCTCATTCAGGGATAAGAGTTTATCAAATTCTTCATCGCTAATGTTTATTCTACAAACCTTTGGGAATGCACCTGCTTTATTTTCTAGATACTTGGCAAAAGTATTCTTTGGCAACAGACTTAGCTTGATGGGGTTGTATTCAAAAGTATCTGACAGCGTTTTGTAGTCGGGGTTGTTGTCATAGAGGTGCTGATGTATTTTTTCGCCTATGTTTTGCTCTATTTCTTTGCCAGCTATCTCGACATAGATATGTAGGTATTCCTGACCTCCGTCCATGCTTAGCTTGGTTGTGAAGTCAACTATCTTTAAGCCAACTGCTCGGAGCGCTTCTAGTAGTTCGGTTTCGCCTATTCGGGTAAAGTTCATTATTGAGATGGTTGAGTCTAGTCTTGAGTGGTATTCAAACACTGGATAATCAGTATTTATTATGTGGTCGCCTTTGGCTATGCATTTGAAGGCGTTGGCAGTGTCGTATCGAGTGAGTTCTCCTATTAGGTCTGTGTAGATTAAGCGGTAAATTTTTCCAACTTGTACTTCATCTAAGCCAACTGTTTCCTCCTGTTGGGTTTTCTCGTATGGTGCAAACTCGAAGATGCCGCGTCTGGGGTCGAAAATGAAGCCCATGGAGTGCTGAATTG
>Ga0123335_1003825_pt1 | contig 20340 bp, 14 predicted proteins | sample BiotimSIPDNA_2_FD_89707 | JGI IMG/M metagenome (GOLD analysis project Ga0123335, IMG submission 89707) | Anaerobic biogas reactor microbial communites from Washington, USA - Biogas_R2 time_0 SIP DNA | ecosystem: Engineered > Bioreactor > Anaerobic > Unclassified | place: Washington, USA...
AGCCCCGCCGCATCGCGGCCGGGGCGGCTGGAGCTGGTACACGGGCGCCGCCGGCTGGATGTACCAGTTGGTCACCGAGACGCTCCTCGGCCTCCATCTGGAGGTGGACAAGCTGCGCCCGACACCGCTGATGCCGAAGGAGTGGACGTCGTACAAGATCCACTACCGCTACCGCGAGACCTTCTACCACATCACCGTTTCGCGGCCGGACGGAGAACCCGGCGGCGTCTCTGGGAGGGGGCTCACTCAGTCGGCGCGTGTGACGCGCGTCCGCATGGATGGCGCAGACCTGGACCAGACCGGACTCCTCCAGGGCATCATCCCTCTCGCGGACGACCGGCGTGATCACTACGTCGAGGTGGAGCTCGGTTAGGGGCGACTGCGGGCAGGCGGAGTTTAGGACTGGCGAAAGAACCAGGTCGCCTGCATCTTGAGAGTCACGGCGTACTGCCGCAACCGCTGGGTGACGGTGTCTGAGAGATCGAGTAGATCCAGACGGGGTCTGGCCTCAGGCAAGGCTCTCTCGACGCCATTGGCCGCCGGCCACAAAGCCGCGTGGATCTCCGAGAAACGCTGAGAGTTACGCCGCGACGTCAGGTTGCTGACGAGTCCCAAGAGGGGGTTGCGGCCCGTCGAGAGGTTGCGTCCCAACCGTCCGAGGATGTTGCGCGAAGAGTAGAACGTGCGGTTGCAGTCGGTCATTTCCTGGACGATCCGGTCGACGCTCAGATACTTGTAGCGGGCGACCGGATAGTTGAGGGTGTAGTACTGCCAGTCCCCGGGGAAGTCGTCCATGCCGATCCTTCCCTCCGCCTCCAGTTCCTTCCACAGCCGGGTGCCCGGCAGCGGAGTGAGGAACAGCACATTGATGTTGTCCAACCCATAGCGCAGGGCCTCCGCGGCGATGAGCGGGCCTACCCCGGGACGGTCGGAGTCGAGACCCATGATGAACGAGCCGACCACCAGCATGCCGTGCTGATGGATCCGCTCCACAGCGGCGGGGACATTGCGCCCCGACAGCATGGCCGACTTTCTGCCGAGTTCGGGAAGTCCCTCGGGGGCCACCGACTCGAATCCTATGAAGAGCCCCACGCAGCCCGCCTTCTGGGCCAAAGCCAGCAACTCTTCGTCGTCGGCGATGTTGACGGTGGTCTGCCCGATCCAGGACTTGCCGGTGTTCGCGGCGGCCAGCGCCCGGAAGAGCTCTTTGGCTCGTTCGATGTGCTGCGGCCGGCGGCCGATGAGGTTGTCGTCGACGATGAGCACTCTGGTCTCGGGGATCGTCCGGAACTCCTCGACCACTTCGGCGATCGGGCGCTGCCGATAACGGGCTCCGTTGAACTCGGTGACGCTGCAGAACGTGCAATTGAGCGAGCACCCCCGCGTGGTCTGGATGGAGCCGAACGCGTAGCCTCGAGGTAGGAGATCGTGACGGGCGGGCACGATCTGGTCCATGCTCGCCCGACCACCGTCGTAACGGGGTCTGAGACCGCCGGACCGCACGTCATCAAGCACTTCCGCCCACACCGGTTCCGCCTCCCCGGTCACCACCGAGTCGACAAACGGGCCGGCCTCCTCCAGGCACATCGTTGCGTGGATGCCACCCATCACGACTGGGACACCCTGGGCTCGGAATCGCCCGGCGATCTCGTACGCCCTGGGCGCCTGCGACGTGAACGCAGTGATGCCGACGGCGTCAGGCCGCGGGAGCGTCTCATAGTCGATCGGTCCGAGGTTCTCGTCGAGGATCGAGATCTCCCAGTCGGCCGGGGTCAGACCGGCGAGCACCTGGAGCCCGAGGGGCTTCCAGAGACGGAAGCGGTTCAGATAGGCCCGACGATTCAACGACATGCTGACAAGAGGATTGGCTGGGTTGACCAGATAGAGAAGCATCGTGTCTCCAGACCGACGCGGTAAGAGGCGGCCTCGAGCGGGAGAGGCCGCCTCGCGCGCCGTGTTTTGCCCTACTTCCTCACCGGGGTGGTGTTCACGACCGGCTTGGGTGCAACCGGCGTGACGCCCGCCAGCTCGCCTATCACGTTGATGAGCTGCGCATCGCCGGGAACGACGACCTTGGCGTTCTGGGCGAGGGATTTTTCGACCGCTTCCAGCTTCCGCAAGATCTGGGCGTTGCCGATGAAGTACTTGTCGGCCGCTTCGTTGACCAGTTGGATGGCCTGGGCCTGTCCCTCGGCTTCGAGGATGCGGGCCTGCTTGGTGCCCTCGGCCTTCTTGATCTCGGCCCGTCGCTGACCGTCGGCCTGGGTCTCGGTGGCCGTCGCGAAGTCGATGGCGGCGACCTTCTCGTTCTCGGCTTTCACCACCTTGTTCATGGTCTCCTGCACGTCTTCAGGCGGGTCGATCTCCTTGAGCTCGGTGCGGAGGATCTCGATGCCCCAACTGGCTGTTTCGATGAGGAGGGTGCCGCGCAGCTCGGAGTTGATCTTGCCGCGCTCGCTGTTGGCTGATTTCAGCGTGAGCGTGCCGATGATGTTACGGAGCGTGGTGCGGGCCAGGTTGACGATCTGGTTCTGGTAGTTGGCGACGTTGTACTGGGAGGCCTTGACGTTCTCCTCGTCGGCTTTCACCTTGAGATACACCTGGGCGTCCACCCGGGCGTTGAGGTTGTCGTTGGTGATGATCATCTGGGGTTGAGCTTCCACCAGCATCTCGCGGATGTCCACCCGGAACATGCGCTCGACCAGCGGGATGATGAGATGAAAGCCCGGACCGGCAAAGCGGTTGTATTTGCCGAAGCGCTCCACCAATCCGCGGTGGGTCGGCCGGACGATGCGGATGGACGCTACCAAGATCAGCAACACCACCACGACAGCTATGACGATCCCGGCTATTGCTCCATTGGACATGAGGTCCCCTGCCTTTCAACGGATCAGTTGCGTTGGGCGTTCTGTGCTTCCTAGCCTACACCTATCAGGTCTGCCGCGATGCCGGACCTGGGTCTACTACCCGAGAGCTTCGGACTCCAGCGCGGCCTTGATCTGCTCGAGCGCCTTGGCCTCGATCTGCCGGATCCGCTCGCGGCTCACGTTGAACCGGGAGCTCACCTCGGCCAGGGTGCGCGGATGCTCGCCCTTGAACCCGAAGCGCAGCTCCACCACCTTGCGCTCCCTCGGGGTCATGTTTTCGAGGATCTTGGCCAGGTACTCCCTGCCGACGATATCGGAGACGACGTCGGCCGGATCGGGAGTGCTCTGATTCTGGAGGAAATCGCCCAGTTCGGCGTCCCCCTCCTCGCCGACGGGAGTCTGCAGTGAGGTGGTGCGCCGGGCGAGCCCGCGTATCTCCTGTACCTCGCCGGGCTCGATGCCCAACTCGGCGGCAAGATCGTCGTCGCTCGGCTCCTTGCCCGTCTCCCGGAGTAGCTTGGCCTCGGTGCGCACCATCTTGTTGATCTTCTCGATCATGTGCACCGGGATGCGGATGTTGCGGTCTTGGTTGGCGATGGCGCGGGTGATGGCCTGCCGGATCCACCAGGTGGCGTATGTGGAGAACTTGAAGCCCTTGCGATAGTCGAACTTGTCGACGGCGCGTATGAGCCCGGTGTTGCCCTCCTGGATGAGGTCGAGAAAGTCCATGTCCTGGGTGTAGTAATTCTTGGCGATGGAGATGACCAGGCGGAGGTTCGACTGGATCATGCGGTCCTTGGCCCGCTTGTCGCCGGCCTCGATGCGCTTGGCCAGCGCGACCTCTTCGTTCTTGGTAAGCAGGGGGATCATCCCGGCTTCTCTCAAGTAGAGTCTGAGGGGGTCTTGACTCACCGTCTGTATGGACAGATCGAGAGTGGGTTCGACGGTATCGAGGACACCTTGGGCGATGGGGCTCTGCTCGTATATCTCGATGGATTGGTCGAAAAGCTGGGAGTAGAGATCTTCGATCTCCTCCACGGTCATGTCGAAGTCCTCGACCAGAACCATGATCTCATCACTGGTGACGTAGCCGCGTTCCTGACCGGCCAGAAGCAGACCGATCACGTCGGCGATGGGGAGGGCGTGTTCCCGGAGGTCGACCACAGTCACCTCACATACCCCTAAGTGTTACTCGAACGCCGGCCTGGAGGCCGGCGTTCGAGTAGTGCGCTTGTTGTGCGACTGTTACCAGCGGTTGCCACTGCGGCCGCCGCCGAAACTGTCGCCGTAGCCGCCGGAACGAGGGGCGCGAGGCACCTGCTCCTTGGCCACGTCTACTTTGAGGGCGCGGCCGTCGAGCTGGGTCCCGTCAAGGGCCCCTTTGGCCTTCTGGGCCTCGTCGGCCGATCCCATCTCCACGAAACCAAAACCCTTGGGGCGTCCGGTATCGCGTTCGGTGATGAGGTTGACCGAGGTCACGTCGCCGTGAGCCTCGAAAGCGGTCCTGATGCCCGCTTCGGTAGTCTCGTAGCTGAGATTACCTACGTACAGTTTTGCTGAATTCACTAAAGCCTCCATCAACGGAGTTACATTGCGACAGACGAGAGGGAAAGACTGGAGACTTTAGCGAGGAGGTTGAGAGGCTCGGCGCTGGGCCTAAAGCAGATACCTAACGTATGCTTGATTGCAGTATAGCACGATGCACACCGGCCGGGTCTCGCGCGCTATCCTTCGTACGTTGTACGCCTGCCCGGAGACCTATGCAAGGAGCAACAATGGACATGGAGATCTCTTTCCCCGGCAAGAGCAAGGTGCGCGCCTCGTACGAGGGCTTCGTGATCGACACCGATCAGGCCGTTGATTCCGGCGGCGAGGGAAGCGCGCCTGCTCCATTCGAGCTTTTCTTGGCGTCAATAGGGACCTGCGCGGGCATCTATGTGCTCAGGTTCTTGCAGGAACGCGGCCTTTCCACCGAGGAGGCGGGCATCACGCTCCACCAAGATGTCGATGCGGATGGCAAGACGGTCAAGAAGCTTTCCCTGGAGATCAAGCTGCCCCCCGACTTCCCACCCAAATACGAGAAAGCCATCGTACGGGCCGCCGATATGTGCGCGGTGAAGAAGCACATCGAAGACCCGCCGTTGTTCGAGACCTACACCACTCGATCCTGAACGCCTCGCGAGGACGACCCGTCTTTGTGATTGCCCCAGAGATAGACGCTCGCCGTCCCGGCGAGTAGGAGCACGGCGCCCAGGATGAAGGCGAGATCGTAGCTCTTGGTGAGGTCGTATATGAGGCCGGCCAAGAAGGGGCCTATCAGCGCGCCGACCGACCAAGCCAGGTAGGCGAAGCCAAGCACGGCGCCGATGGACCTGAGCCCGAAGAGGGGCGGCACCATGGCTTGGCGCACCGGGGTGGAGGCCGAGAAGCAGAATCCCAGCAGTACCGCCACCACGTAGAAGGCCCATAGGTGCGACGTGAGGACGAACAAGAAGAGCGCCACCGCTTGGCCGGCGCAGAGCACAAGCAGGGCCCACCTGTGGCCCAGCACCTTGGGCAGCCACCAAGTGCCGCCTATGCTCCCCGGGATGCCGCCTATGCTGCTCACGGTGAGGATGAGCGCGGCGGCGGTGGGAGCGATACCCACGTCGGTGGCGGCAGGCACTATGTGGGCGGCCACGATGTAGAAGCCGGCGGCGATGGCGACGCCTGTGATCATGATCATCCAGAAGGGCGCCGTCCGGGCGGCCTGCCGGGTGGTCATTCCCTCGGCGGCAGGTGAGGCGGCGGCCCCGGCTGCTTCGCCCAGACCGTCTGCATGGTCCGATGCGGCCGTTTCGGGTGGGCGCCGCCCCAGTAAGAAGAGTGCCGGCAGCGCGCACACGAAGATGACGATACCCAGTACTACGTAAGCCGTGCGCCAGCCGTAGACCTCTATGAGACGGGCGGCCACCGGGGAAAGTATCATCTGTCCCACGCCGATGCCCATCAGCGCAATACCCAGCGCCAGCGCCCTCTTCTCACGGAACCACTTCGAGACTATGGCGCTCACCGGCGTGTAGGTGCTCCCGATGCAGATGCCGCCACCGAGTCCGAAATAGAGGTAGAACTGCCAGAGCGTGTGCATGTCGGCCAGGAGTACGTAGCAGGCCGTCCCGATGACCGCGGCGATCCCGATGGCGATGCGCACATCGAACTTGTCGGTGAGCCGCCCCATGAAGACACCGATGAGGCCTGAGATACCCATTGCCAAAGACATGGCTCCCGACGCCGCGGCCCGGGTCCAGCCGAACTCCGCGATGAGCGGCTTGAGGAAGACCCCGAAACAGAGTTGGGTCCCGAAGGAACCGACCATCAGCAACAGGGAGGCGAAGACGATGACCCAACCATAGGGAGAGATCGCCGCTTTCACGCGGGTCACCCCGCCGTTCACCTGGTCAGGATCCATTCGCATACCTCATTATGACAGTCGTAGACGGCCCGATTCGACCTGTTATATTGACAGTGTCGGGGCCTGCCCGTCCCGGCAACGTGCGTTCCCCAGCGTGAGGACCGGGAGATGCGTTCAGCCCAACTGGACCAGCTATGACGCCCGATACCGGCTCTGCGGCGGCGACGCCGGCAGGCTCTCGCACGTCGCGCACCCTCGAGAAAGGTCTGCGCCTGCTGGGCCTCTTTGACGCCGAGCATCCGCAGTGGAGCCTCAGGGAATTGCGCGAAGCGACCGGGGAATCGAAGACCACCGTACTGCGGTTGACGACCACCCTCGAGAGTCTCGGCTACCTGACACGCGAAACGCGCAGCGGCAGGTTCCGTCTTGGCGCCAGCATCGTGAAGCTGTCATACGTGAGCCTCTCGCACACCGAGCTGATGCGGATCGCTGTGCCGCATATGCGCCGGCTCTCGAATGCGACGGGCCAGGCCGTGGATCTGGCGGTAGAGATCGAGCAGGATTCGCTCATGACCCTCTACGACGTGACGCCCCGACTGCTGCATTCGCAGCCCGCGATTGGGAGGATCACTCACCCTGGACTGACCACGGCCGCAAGCAAGATCTTCCTGGCCTTCCGACCAGAGGAGACGTGGGATGAAGTCCTGGCTCAGCCCGTGCGGGCCGTCACCGGCCGGACGATCACCGACGCCGACAGGCTTCGTGAGCAGCTCCTTCGCGTGAGACAAGAGGGAGTGGCCTTCGACACCGCCGAATCGAACATCGAGCTGGGCGGGGTGGGCGGGCCTGTGTTCGGTCCCGCCGGTCGTGTGGTGGCCGCCCTGTCCGTTGTGTCACCCATCGAGCGTTTTACTTCGTCAGAGATGGCGGCTCAGGCGGACGCGGTGCGAGAGGTCGGCGCCGATCTGTCGGAGGAATTGGGAGCTCCCCTCGCACGGGTGGCCTTCCTGAGAAATCGCCAGGGCTAGACGGCCGAAGCTGTTCCGCGCCCCCCCGGCAGGCGCCCTGGCCCCAGCACTCTCCTTCGATTTCGGGTTGCTGCTCGACACCCTCTAACTTGACTCACATGAGTTGACACAAACTGGACATACGGTCTAGACTGGTCCGACAAAAGCACCACTTGGTGTAACTATCGGACCATAAGGCGGCATTGCTGCTCAACAGGCGGGTGTCCGTACGGTTCGAAGCAAGACATCCATGAGGGGGAACCGGCGTGACACAGAGACACAAGCTGTTCATCGGAGGCGCGTGGGTAGAGGCGGAGTCGGGCAAGACCTTCCCGGTACATAACCCAGCCACTGAAGAAGAGATCGGCCAAGCGGCCCTGGGAGGTCCGGCGGACGTCGACAAGGCCGTGCGGGCCGCCATGGACACCTTCCCGGCGTGGGCGCGGATGCCTCAGTCCCAGCGGGCCAAGATCGTCTACCGGATAGGCGCCGCGATCAGAGAGGCAGGAGACGACCTGGTCGACCTGGAGGTCGGCGAGCACGGCACGCCGATAGCCATGGCCCGCGGTTTCGTCGCGGCGGCGGCTGAGTCGGCCGAGTACCAGGCCTCTATCAGCAGGGCTCTCATGGGCCAGGTCCTGAACGCTTTTCCCGATGCCACAGTCTACCTGCAGCGGGTCCCGATAGGCGTATGCGCGGTCATAACCCCCTGGAACGTCCCTCTCATGATGATGGCGGCCATGGTGACGCCCGCGCTCGTCACCGGCAACACGGTGGTGTTGAAGCCGGCCAGCGTCAACTCGCTCCTGGCCGTCAAGTTCACCGAGGTGCTCGAAGGTGTTGGTCTGCCGGCCGGCGTGATGAACCTGGTCACCGGGCCGGGAGGCTCCGTGGGCGAGGCTCTTGCCGCCCATCCCGGCGTCGACATGATCCGTTTCACCGGCAGCAGCGAGACGGGCAAGGAGATCATGCGGGTCGCGAGTCAGACAGCCAAGAAATCGGTCATGGAGTTGGGTGGCAACAACCCGGTCATAGTCTGCGCGGACGCCGACGTGGCGAAGGCGGCCACCTGGCAGGCGCAGAGGCACTTCGGCAACAGCTCGCAGAACTGCTCCACTCCCGGTAGGTACTACGTCCACGAGAGCGTTTACGACCAGTTCGTCGAGACGTTCGCCGGGCAGGCGGAGCAGATAGTGGTGGGCGACCCCGCGGACGAGAACACCACCATGGGGCCCATGGCCAACAAGCAGCAGATGCAACGGGTGGAGCAGCTCATAGAGTCGGCGCGCAGCGAGGGCGCGCGCATCGCCCTGGGCGGCGAGCGGGTCGGTGACAAGGGCTACTTCCTCCAACCCACGGTGGTAGTGGACGTCACCCACGACATGACCATAGCCAGGGAGGAGATCTTCGGTCCGGCCGCGGCCATCCTCAGGTTCTCTTCCGAGGACGAGGTCATCGCCCTGGCCAACGACTCCGACTACGGCCTGGTGGCCGGCGTGTGGACGAAAGATGTGGCGAAGGCCTTGCGGTTCACCGAGGAACTCCGCGTCGACAGCGTCTACATCAACATGCCGCGCGTCCAGGTGACCGAGTTGCCGTGGGGTGGCAACGTCAAGCAGAGCGGGGTGGGCAAAGACGGCGCCATGTGCGGCCTCGAGGAGTTCACCGACCTCAAGATGGTCGTCATCAACCGGGCGTCCTAGCGGATTTCGCAGGGGACCTCAAGGGGGGTCATTTGGATCACTCGTACAGGATGCTCATCGACGGCAGGCTCGTTGCCGCCCGCAACGGCGCGACCATGGAGGTCACCGACCCCGCGAACGGCCGCACGGTCGGGCGCGCGCCGAAGGCGGATGTTGTAGACCTCGACGCTGCGGTCGAGGCCGCGTGGCGTGCCCAACCCACATGGGCGGCGCTACATCCCGGCGAGAGGGCGAGATTTCTCTACAGACTCGCCGATCAGATATGGGCTCACAAGGACGAGCTTGCCGAGCTGGAAACCAGGCAGTACGGCGGGCCCATCTTCAAGACGAGCCGCTTCGACATTCCAAGCGCCGCCGAGATGCTCGAGTACTACGCAGGCATAGGCCGGGGCCTCTCGGGAGTCACCCTTCCGGCCGGTTCATCGGCCCGGGCGATGACGCTGCGGGAGCCCCTCGGCGTCGTGGGTCTCATCACCCCGTGGAACTTCCCCCTTGTGACGGCCATCGCGAAGGTGGCCCCTGCACTGATCACGGGCAACACCTGCGTCCTGAAACCGGCCTCGTGCGCACCTCTGACGGTTCTTCGCCTCGGCGAGTTCGCGGCGGAGGTGGGGCTGCCCCCCGGCGTGCTCAACATCGTCTCCGGGCCCGGCAGCACGATAGGCGAGGCGCTCGTGACCCATCCCAAGGTGGCCAAGATCAATTTCACCGGCGATTCGGAGACGGGCAAGCGGATCATGAGGCTCGCCGCCGACTACGTGAAGCCGGTGGCCTCGGAACTGGGCGGCAAGAACGCCTTCATCGTCCTCGCGGACGCCGACCTGGACGCAACGGTCGAGGGGGCTGTGTGGGGCGCCTTCTACAACTCCGGCCAGAACTGCGGGGCCGCGAGTCGCTACTTCGTCCAGAGACCGGTCTATGACGAGTTCGCCGAGAGGTTCGCCGCGGCCGCCGCGAAGTTGACGGTCGGCGACCCGCTGAAGCCGGAGACCATGATCGGCCCCGTCGCCTACGAGGGGCACCGGGACCGCATTGAGGGGTTCATCGAAGGCGCGAGGCGGTCCGGAGCGAGACTCCTCCTGGGCGGGCAGCGGCCCGACACGCCGGAGACGCAGAGCGGGTGCTTCGTGGCGCCGACGATCTTCGCCGACTGCGATCCCGGCTCTGAGTTCATGCAGGAGGAGGTCTTCGGGCCGGTGGTGGGGCTGGCGCCCTTCGATACGCCGGACGAAGCGGTCGCCCTTACCAACGATACGCGCTACGGGCTCTGCGCCTCGGTCTGGACCAGGGACCTCCGCCTTGGCATGGTCATGGCCGACCGCATCAAGACGGGTACCGTCTGGCTCAACCAACATCTCGCTATCGTCTTCGAGATCCCTTGGGGAGGCCGCAAAGAGTCGGGCTGGTCGAAGGAGAACTCGACCCTGGCCCTCGAGGAATACACCATGCAAAAGCACCTGTGGATCGATCTCGCGGGGACGCCGCACACACTCTGGGAGGAATAGATGCAGACCTACAAGATGTGGATCGATGGCGAGTGGGTCGACGCAGATTCGGGCGAGACCTTCCGCACCTACAACCCTGCTACCGGAGAGGTGGTGGCTGAGGTCCCCCGCGCCGGATTATCCGACGTGGACAAGGCGGTGGCCGCGGCCCGCAAGGCTCTTCCGGCCTGGCGGAAGAAGAGCCAGGCGGAGCGTTCGGAGGTCGTGGCTCGGATCGCCGCGGCCGTGCGCGAGCATGCGGGCGAGCTTGCCGAGATGGAGATCGCCGAACACGGCGCCTGTGCCTGGCACGCGCCTCTCATGATGGGCTTTGCCGCCGGCAACCTCGACCTTGCCGCGGCGGGCGCCCGCACCTGCACGGGCTTGGTGCTCCCGCCTGCGCCCAGCAAGGGCGATACCCCCGGCGCCGGTCCCAGCACCGTGGCCTACATGCAGCGCGAACCGGTGGGGGTCTGCGCTCTCATCACCCCGTGGAACGTGCCCTCGCTGCTCATCAGCTCGAAGATCGGGCCGGCCCTGGCCACCGGCAACACCTGCGTGCTCAAGCCGCCCAGCCTCAACTCGGGGATAGGCCTGAAGTGGGCCGAGATCCTGGCGGGATTGGACCTGCCTCCGGGCGTGGTGAACGTCATCACCGGTCCGGGAGCCACCATCGGCGAAGCGCTGGCCTCGCACCCGGGGGTCGATCTGGTCAGTTTCACCGGCAGCTCCGAGGTGGGCAAGGCCATCATCGCCGCGTCGAGCGAGACGGTGAAGACGCTCATCATGGAGTTGGGCGGCAAGAACCCGGCCATCGTGCTGGAAGACGCCGACGTGGAGGCCGCCGCGAAGGAGCTCTGCGCCATAGCCTTCGAGAACGTGGGCCAGAACTGCGCCAGCCGTCGCGCATGTACGTGCAGGAGAAGGTCTACGACAGGTTCGTGAAGGCGTTCGTCGCAGCCGCGGAGGACATCAAAGTGGGCCTCCCCGCCGACAAGGACACTGTCATGGGCCCGGTGGTGAGCGCCGCACAGCGGGACGGCATAGAGCGGTACATCCGGTCGGCCCTCGACGAGGGGGCTACCCTGGCCACGGGCGGCGACCGCCCGGCCGACCCGGCTCTGCAGAACGGCTTCTTCGTCATGCCCACCGTCTTCACCGACGTCACCGAGGACATGACCATCACCCGCGAAGAGGTCTTCGGTCCCGTGGTGGGCATCCACAGGTTCACAACCGACGAGCAGGTGCTGGCGGCCGCCAACGACAGCGTCTTCGGCCTCTGCGCCTCGGTGTGGACCAAGGACTACGCCCGCGGCCTGAGGATGGTAGGCGAGCTGCAGGCCGGCACCGTGTGGATCAACCAGCACATGAACCTCGCGCCTGAGACTCCCTGGGGTGGGTTCAAGGAGAGCGGCCTGGCCAAGGAAGGCGGGGTGATAGGCGCCGAGGGGTACACGCAGCTCAAGCTCGTCTATCTGAAGCATCTCTAGAGAGACCAAGGGGAGGAGAGATCATGCAGGAGTTCCAGATGTGGATCGGGGGTCGGAGGACCGATGCAGAATCGGGACAGACCCTACCCGTGATCAACCCGGCGACCGGAGAGGAGATCGCGCAGATCCCCTGTGGCGGCCCGGCCGAGGTGGACAAGGCCGTGGAGGCCGCCCGTCAGGCCTTCCCAGCCTGGTCGGAGAAGTCGCAGACGGAGCGTTCGGCCATCGTCAACCGCATCGGCGTGCTGCTCAAGGAGAACGCCGAGGAGTTCGCCCGCCTGGATGCGCTGGACCACGGCACTCCCATCAACATGGCACGCCATCTGATCGACAGCGCCGCCCTGGGCTTCGAGTACAACTCGCAGGCCGGCCGGGCTCTGATGGGAGAGATGCTGCCCATCCGCCGCACTGCTTTGCACTATATGCAGCGTGAGCCGGTGGGGGTGTGCGCTCTCATCATCCCCTGGAACGTCCCTCTGGCTATGATCGCCGCCAAGATGGGAGCTGCGCTCACGGTGGGCAACACCTGCGTAGTCAAACCGCCCAGCATCGATTCGCTGGTGGCGCTGAAGCTGGTCGATATCCTGGAGAAGGTGGGCCTGCCGCCGGGAACCGTCAATATCGTCACCGGACCGGGAGGGAGCGTGGGCGAGGCTCTGGCTACTCACCCCGGGGTGGATCTCATTTCTTTCACCGGCAGTTCAGAGACGGGCCAAGCCATCATGGCCAAGGCCGGGCGCACCACCAAGCGTCTGATAATGGAACTGGGGGGCAAGAACCCCTTCATCGTGTTGGCCGATGCAGATGTCAAAGCCGCTGTTCAGAAGGCCGTCTTCTCCACTCACGTGAATGCCGGCCAGGTCTGCGCCTCACCCGGAAGGTACTACGTTCACGAGAGCATCCACGACGAGTTCATAAGAGAGTATGTGGCGGCGGCAGGCAAGGTAGAAGTCGGCGACCCTCTCAGTGAGAAGACGTTCATGGGTCCGCTCGTCAGCGCCGAGCATCGCGACAAGGTGGAGGGGTACATCAAGACAGGCATCGACGAGGGAGCGACACTGGTGCTGGGGGGCGAACGGCCCGCCCGACCCCCGCTCGACCGGGGCTATTACGTCGTGCCGACGGCTTTCACCGATGTCACTCTGGATATGAAGATCGGCAGAGAGGAGATCTTCGGACCGGTGGCCTGCGTCATGAAGTTCTCCTCCGAAGAAGAGGTGCTCGCGAGCGCCAATGACAACGTGTACGGCCTCTGCGCCTCAGTGTGGACCAGGGATGTGGTGAAGGCCATCAACATGGCCAACAAGCTTCGGGCCGGTACGGTCTACATCAACGACCACCTCACCATATCGCCCGACATGCCCTGGGGCGGCTTCAAAGAGAGCGGTTTTGGCAAGGAGAACGCTCTGGTGGGACTCCAGGAGTACACGCAGCTGAAACTCATCGCCTTGGAGCTGATGGCGGGCTGATCTGTTGACTATCGCTTGTAGCAGATGTAAAGATGCAATTGGTAAATAGGTGAACAGGCCGCTAGCCGGCGGGGTCCACCCGCAACATAGACACGCAGAGGGAGAGCCAAAATGGGTCTGAAGAAGATATGGCTGACCATCAACGGTGCACGGCGGATGGTGGTCTGCGACCCGGATAAAGACACGCTGGCTGTGGTGCTCAGGAGGATGGGCCTCACCGGTGTCAAGATCGGGTGCGACGCCGGCCAGTGTGGCGCCTGTTCCGTGATCCTCGATGGTGAGGTCGTCCGCTCGTGCAGCAAGAAGATGAAGTACGTAGAGGAGTACTCCGAGGTCACCACTATTGAGGGAATCGGCACTCCGAACAATCTTCATCCCCTGCAGCAGGCGTGGATCACCTACGGTGGGGTCCAATGCGGATTCTGCACGCCGGGGTTCATCGTGTCGGCCAAGGGGCTCTTGGATACCAACCCTTCGCCCACCAGGACTGAGGTGCGCGCCTGGTTCCAGAAACACCATAACGTCTGCCGTTGTACGGGCTATAAGCCGCTCGTGGACGCCGTGATGGAAGCCGCCAAAGTGATGCGCGGCGAGGCCACCATGCAGGACATCACCTACTCCATGCCCGAAGACGGCAAGATCTACGGGACGCGTTTCCCGAGGCGCGAGAGCGGGATCGCGCGGGTCTGCGGACTGAGCAACTACGGCTCCGACATGGCGGCGTTGATGCCCGAGGACACTTTGCACTTGGCGGTGGTCATGCCGCTGGTCGCACATGCCAATATCAAGGGCATCGACGATACCGAGGCGCTCAAGATGCCGGGTGTCGTGAAGGTCGTCACGGCGAAAGACGTGAAGGGGACCAACCGGCACGCCACGCCCACGGTGCACCCCCGGGTCAAGAACCCCGGCTTGTTCTGGCCCATCATCTGCGACACCAAGATCTCGCGGTTCGGCGACGTGGTCGCCGTGGTGGCCGCTGACACCCGCGAACATGCCCGGGAAGCCGCCAAAGCCGTGAAGGTGGACCTCGAGCCGCTGCCCGAGTACACCACCGCCCTCGAAGCCATACTGCCCGACTCGATCCCGATCCACGAAGGTCAGTCGAACCTGTTTCTCACCACCCCCCTTCACAAGGGTGAGGACACCAGGGAGGTCTTCGCCAAAGCCGACCACGTCGTGGAGGGGAGCTTCCATTCCGGGCGCGAGCCGCACCTGTCCATAGAGCCGGACATCGTCCAGGCCTACATGGACGACGAGGGCAATCTGACGGTCCACAGCAAGGCGCAGTACGTGTACGGCACCAAGTACATGATCGCGGGGGGCGTCGGTCTGCCACCTGAGAAGATCAGGGTGATCCAGAACGAGACCGGCGGCGCGTTCGGGTATGCGGTCAGCCCGCCCTCAGCCAGCCTGGTGGCCGCGTGTTGCCTGGCCGTCGACCGGCCGGTCTCACTTGAATTCTCGTATCCGGAGCACCAGTACTTCACCGGCAAACGCGCGGCCGGGTACTCCAACGTCCGGCTGGCGGCCGACAAGGCCGGCAAGATCCAGGGCTACGAGTTCGACGCCCTGCTGGATGCGGGTGGCTATTCGCATATGGTCGAACTCTACGCCTGCAAAGGTCTCAGCCTGCACGGCTTCGGCTACGACATCCCCAACATGCTGGGTCTCTTCAAGATGGCCCACTCAAACATCAGTTACGCAACCACTTACAGGGCTTTCGTCGAGACTCAGACCGCGGTGCCGTCGGAATCCGTCATGGACATGATGGCCGAGAAGCTGGGGATGGATCCGTTCGAGTTCCGCTACAAGAACATCCAGCGGCCTGGTGCTCTTACGCCGAACAACCGGGCTCCGCGGGAGTTCCCGCTGGAGGGGCTGATGGATATGATGCGGCCCAAGTATGAGGCCGCGGTGGCGAAGGCCAAGAAGGAGAGCACGCCGGAGAAGAAGCGTGGAGTGGGCATCGCGATCGGCGGCTTCCACACCGCGGGCCCAGGCGACGACGGCTATGTCGATCTCGAACTCTGCGCCGGCGATACCTACGTCATGTACAACACGTGGGAAGACATGGGGCAGCACGCGGAGAGCGGCGCCCTCATGCACACCTACGAGGCGTTGCGGCCGCTGAACGTGCCGCTGGAGAAGATCAAGCTGGTGTCCAACGACAGCAAGCTGTGCCCCGACACCGGCATCGCAGGCGGCAGCCGCAGCCACTGGACGGTCGGCCGGGCGACCCATGACGCGGCGGCCAAGCTCATGGACGCCATGCGAAAGCCCGACGGCGCCTACCGCACCTATGAAGAGATGGTGGCCGAGGGCATACCGACCAGGTACCAGGGTGCGTCGGTGGTACCCCGGGAGTTCGGCATGCTCGATCCCAACACCGGTGAGGGCGAGGCCTTCCCCGAGACGATGTACGTGGTGTGGATGAGCGAGGTGGAGGTCGACACGGCTACAGGCGACACGAAGGTGCTCGCACTCAAGGCGGCCTCCGACGTGGGTGTCATCGGCAACCTGCAGGGCGTCGAGGGCCAAGCCTACGGCGGCATGTCGCACTGCCTGGGCTTTGCGCTCAAGACCGACTTCCGCGACATGAAGAAGCATGCCACCATGAAGGGCGCCGGTATCACCGAGATCGAGGATATGCCCGATGACATCGAGCTGCTTTGGCAGGAGACACCGAGGACCATCGAGCCGCACGGGTCGGCAGGGGCCTCCGAGTGCTTCCAGAGCGCGCTGCATGTCGCCATCCTCAACGCCATCAACAACGCCGTGGGCGTGCGGGTGACCGAACTGCCGGCCTCCCCCGAGAAAGTGAGGGCGGGCATCGAGGCCAAGGCGCGGGGCGAGGAGCTCAAGACGCCGAAGTACTATCTGGGCCCCGACTTCTACGAGGATCTGGACGATCTGGCCAAGCATCCGGTGTCGTGGAGCACCGACTGAGCCGGGCCGGCTAGACGGATCTGAATAGACGGGTCTCGAACCGAGTCACGGGTCCCGTGAGCGGGATGGGTCGCGAGGACAGGAAGGCGTACGAGCCTTTCGCGGCCGCGTGTGTTCACGGGGAGTTGCCGGCCTGCAGCGCGTCCTGTCCGCTGAATCTGGACGTACGAGAGATCGTCCGCCACATCCAAGCGGGCAATTTCACCGCGGCCTACAAGGCCTACAGGGTCAAGGCGGTCTTTCCGGAGATCGTTGCGAACCTGTGCGACGAGCCGTGCAAGGCCGGATGCGTCAGAAAGGGCCTTGACCAGAGCGTATCGTTGCGGCTGCTCGAAAAGGCCTGCGTCGAGCATGCTCGCGACAAGAGCATCCCCAGTTTCAATCTCCCCCCGAAGACGCATACCGTAGCCGTCATCGGGGCAGGGCTCAGCGGCCTCACCTGTGCCGTCAAGCTGGCCTCGAAGAGCTACCCGGTCACGGTCTACGAGAAGAGCGACAGGCTGGGAGGCCGGTTGTGGGACCTGCTGTGCCCCGAGGTCTTCCTGCCGGCGCTGCGGCTGCAGCTCGACGCAGTCGATTGTGTGGTGCGTCTGGGCACGGAGGTCGTCTCGCTCGACGACCTCGAATGCGACGCAGTGGTTGTAGCCACGGGCGAAGGCGGCGAGGCCTTCGGCCTCTTGGAGGACATGGACCGGCGTTCGTTCGGGACGGCACGGCCGGGGGTGTTCGTCATCGGCAACGTCCTCGGCGCCACACCGGTCGAGGGCATAGCCCAGGGCCGGATCGCCGCGGCCTCTGTCGAGAAGTACCTCAAGGTCGGGGCGATGGACGGGATGCTGGAGACCTTCAGGCGAACGCACTGCCCGTTTGAGATGGATCTGTCGCAGGTCCGGCCCCGGGCGGCCGTGAGCCCTGCAGACGGTGAGTCATACGACCAAGAGGCAGCGGGGGCGGAGGCCGCCCGGTGCCTGCTTTGTGACTGCACAGTCTGCAGCGATGGGTGCGAGTTGTTCGGCGCGTTTCGCAAAATGCCCAAGCAGATGGTCTCCGACGCGGTCGCCTCGCTGCATACGAAGCGCAGCGCCGGGATGGTGAGAGCCATGTCGTCGTGCAACCTCTGCGGCTTGTGCGGGAAGATCTGTCCGCAGGGCATCGACATGGGGCGGTTCTTCAGTGATTTCCGCGTCTTCAAGCGCGAGGATGGATTGCTTCCCCCGGCGTTTCACGAGTTCTTCATGTCCGACATGCGGCATGCGAACGAAGAGGCCTATCTGGCGCGCGCCGCACCGGGCCACACAAAGGCCGGCCGCGTATTCTTTCCCGGCTGCCAATTGGCTGCGAGCGACCCCCGGCATGTGGAGCTCACCTATCACTATCTTCTCGAGCGTGTTCCCGACATGGGGCTGATCCTTGGCTGCTGCGGCGCCCCGGCGGAATGGGCGGCAGAGTCCACACTCAGGGACGACGTAGCCGCGCGGCTGACGGCCGAATGGGAGCGGCTCGGTAGACCGGAGTTCGTGTTCGCGTGCGCCACCTGCAAGCTCCAGTTCGAGAGGCATATGCCGCGGATCCGCGGTATCTCCCTGTACGAACTGCTCTTGGACGTGGGATGGCCTGAGGTCGGGGCTGCCGGAGAGCGGGAGGCGGGAAACGAGGCGGGGATGGGGAACGAGCCGGAAGCCTGCGTCTTCGACCCGTGCTCGAGCAGGTACGACGAGACCATGCAGCGCAGCGTGCGGCAGATAGCCGAGAAGGCCGGTATCAGTCTCACGGAGCTTCCTTGGAGTGGGGAGAAGGCTCGATGCTGCGGTTGGGGAGGGCACATAGCGGCCGCCAATCCCAAACTGATGAAGAGCATCGGCCGGAACCGTTCCTCGGCTCACGCACTTCCGTACATCACGTACTGCGCGAATTGCCAAGAGGTTTTCGGCCGCGCCGGGAAGGCATCGCGGCATGTCCTTGACCTGGTGCTGGGGCTCGATACGGCACTGTCGCCATCGCTGCGTTTGCCGTCGCAGGGGCTGCCGGTGGCGGGGTTACCGTCTCTGGGGCAGCGCCGAGCGAACAGGATGGCGGCCAAGCGGACTGTGCTCGAGAGGGAATGGGGTCTTGACATGACGGCTGAGGAAGGCGAAGTGCGTCGAGGGGTCGTGACGGTCACCATCCCCGACGAGTTGCTGCACAGGATGTACGACGAACGCATCCTGGAGGACGTGGTCTATCAGACGATCGACTACTGCGAGGCCACCGGTAACGCGGTATATGACCCGGACCGGGATCTCTACATAGGCCATCTGCGTATCGGCGCCGTGACCTACTGGGTCGAGTACGCGCGATCCGTAGAGGGCCGTATGCTGAGCAGCGTCTTCTCCCACAGGATGGAGATCGTGGAGAGTAGGGAAACATGGGAGAGCTGATCTGCGTGAAGTGCAAGGTGGCTCTCGTGCCGGAGAGCACGGAACTCCGCTACCTGGACCACGCTTTCAGCGTCAAGACCTTGAAGTGTCCCAAGTGCGGGCAGGTCTGTCTCTCTGAGGAGCTCGTGAGAGGCAAGATCAGCGAGGTCGAGATGTCGCTCGAAGACAAGTGAGATGGACTGGGGCGGCTCGCCGCGCGCGGCGAGCCGCCCCAGTCCCGCCCCCCCGTCAGACCGGATTGGCCTTGATCATCTCCATCTCTTCCTCGAAATCGGTGCCGAGGTAGTACCTGGGCGGCGTGAGGTCCTCGCCGCGCTGCTTGGCCTCCCAGCCTGCCTTCACCTTGTCGGGAGTCGCGGGCAACGCGTACACACGTACTCCGCAGGCGTTGTTGATGGCGTTGATGACCGCCATGTGGTTGGAACTCTGAAAGACTTCCGAGCATCCGCTCGACCCGTGCGGACCCTTCGGGCGAGGAGTCTCGTTGAAAATGAGGGTCATGTCGTCCGGGATGACGTCGATGGTGGGGATGCCACACCCGGCCATGCTGCCGTGCTTGTTCTCCGCCTCGTATTCCTCGCTGAGGGCAAATCCGATGGAATGGGAGATACCGCCGTAGGCCTGCCCCTCCACGGACAGCATGTTCCCGACCACGCCCACGTCGCCGACCCACGCGAAGCGCAGCACCTGGGTCTTGCCGGTATCGATGTCCACCTCGACCAGGGCAAGGTTGACTCCGTACATGTACGCCGGTTTGGTGTCGCCCTCACCCGTGTTGGGATCGAGTTCGCGGTCCAGACCGATGTTGAACTGGTCGTAGTGACCGGTGTACTTGGTCGGGATACCCTCAACCACCATCTCCGCGTGGGTGCGGTAGGAGCCGTCGTCTTTGCGCATGGCGTCCAGGAGTTGCTCGGCTGCGTCGAGAGTGGCGTTACCCGCCATGTAGTGCGAACGGCTGGCCGCGGCCAGGTTGGTGTCGGGGCAGGTCTTGCTGTCGTTCATCACCAGGTGCACCTGGCCGGGCCTGATACCCAGCGGTGCGAGCGCTTTGCAGGTGTGGGTCACACTACCGATATCGCCGCCTTGGCCCATGTCCTCCCACGTGTTGTAGTGGGTGATACTGCCGTCCGCGTTCAACTCCAGAGCCACCTCAGCATAATCGAACGCCCCCGCGGTGCAGATGAAGCCGCCCAAGCTGATACCCACGCCGACGTGCCTACCCTCGGCCTTGGCCGCCTCGGCCTCCGCCTTGTATTGGTCGTAGACGGGCTTGGCCTTCTCGAGCAGGGTCGGGTAGACGTAGTCGCGATAGGGCCGGCTGTTGATGTTGAGATCACCCGGCCGGGCTGCGTTCTTGTAGCGGAACTCCCAGGGGTCTATGCCGCACTTCTCGGCAGCCATGTCGATGAGAGCCTCGGTGGTGGTGTACGACTGAGGAGAACCGAAGCCGCGATAGGCGGTGATGAACGCGTGGTTGGTAGAGCCGCCGCGTGCGAGCGCCTTGAAGTTGGGGATGTTGTAGCCGTGGAAACCGACGGAGACCAGGTTGCCGAAGATAGG
>Ga0123335_1003826_pt1 | contig 20334 bp, 14 predicted proteins | sample BiotimSIPDNA_2_FD_89707 | JGI IMG/M metagenome (GOLD analysis project Ga0123335, IMG submission 89707) | Anaerobic biogas reactor microbial communites from Washington, USA - Biogas_R2 time_0 SIP DNA | ecosystem: Engineered > Bioreactor > Anaerobic > Unclassified | place: Washington, USA...
AGCGGTAAGGCAACGGACTTTGACTCCGTCATTCGTTGGTTCGAATCCAGCCACCCCAGCCATTTATTATCGCACATGGGCCATTAGCTCAGTAGGTAGAGCACCTGACTTTTAATCAGGGTGTCCGGCGTTCGAGTCGCCGATGGCCCACCATAGAAAAACGAGAACCCTCCAGTGTTTGGAGGGTTTTTTGTTATCTGTAACGGTCAGACTACCAGCCCGAAGCTACAGTCAAATTGTCTTAAGTGTATTAGACTTATACTCCTGGATTGATTGCTTAGAATAAATGATAATGCTAAAATATAATTTAATATATCGAAGCCTTCATGCAGAGGGAGGACCCCGATGAAGCCTGCGACATTAGTGATTTCGGACCCGTTAGCGGGCTGCCAAGGAAATACTTACCTCTTTGTCTAACAAAGAGGTATTTATTTATGGAGGACATTTTGATCGAAATAACCGGTTTAACCAAAATTTATGGAAACAACGAAACCAAGGTCTTGGCTCTGCGCGATGTAAATCTGTCAGTGAAAAAGGGGGAAATCTTCGGTATTATCGGTCTTAGCGGCGCGGGAAAAAGCACATTGATACGCTGCATCAACCATCTGGAAAAACCTACTTCAGGCATTATAAAGGTCGATGGGCAGGATATAGGTGCTTTGAGTCAAAAGGATTTGCGGCTAGCCCGCAAGAAAATCGGCATGATTTTTCAGCAGTTCAATCTGCTATCCTCACGCAATGTATTTGATAATGTCCTTTTTCCCCTGGAAATCGCGAAAGTACCTGGCCCACAAGCCCGGCAAAAGGTCACCGAATTGTTGGATTTAGTGGGTTTAAGTGATAAAGCCGGAGTATTTCCGGAACAACTCAGCGGGGGGCAAAAACAACGAGTAGGCATCGCCCGCGCTCTGGCCAATGACCCGAAAGTATTGCTTTCCGATGAAGCTACTTCCGCGCTTGACCCCCAGACCACTCGCTCCATATTGAAGCTATTAAAGGATATCAACCGTCAGTTAGGTCTTACCATTCTTCTTATCACCCACGATATGAACGTAATCAAGGAAGCCTGTGACCGGGTGGCGGTAATTGATGATAATACCATCGTCGAAGTAGGCGACGTCTTAAGCATATTCTCCAATCCTGGCACCCCCACTTCCCGCAGTTTTATAAACGCCATTGTCAGCAAGGAAATCCCCGAGGAAATAATTCACCGCAGCTTATTAAGCGCGGGTGATAACGCTATTCAGCTAATTCGCGTCTCCTTCATAGGCTCTTCTGCCGGGGAGCCGGTAATATCCAATATGCTGCAAAAATACCCGATCAAGGCCAATATTTTATATGGCAATATTGACCGGGTTAAAGATACCCCCTTCGGCAACCTGGCTTTAGAATTGATGGGTCCGTCCGCACTGGTCCAGGAGGCTATTGATTACCTGCATGACAACCATCTGGAAATCGAGGTTTTGCATCATGTTTGAGATAGTAGGTTCCATAGATATCAATTCACTTCTAAATAGCTGGTTGGGTGAAAATAGCTGGATACCTGGTGCCATATTATTTGCTACCTGGGAGACTATTTATATGGTGGTTATATCAACAGCTATCAGTTATATTGTAGGCTTGCCTCTGGCGGTTATACTGGTCACTACTGATGAAGGACAAATACTAGAGAATCTCAAACTGAACCGAACACTGGGCGCCATCGTAAATGCCGCCCGTTCACTGCCATTCATTATCCTGCTTATCCTGGCCATCCCCTTTACCCGCTGGGTAATCGGAACATCAATTGGCACCGTGGCATCGATTGTTCCACTTTCACTGGCCGCTATTCCATTTGTAGCCAGGCTGGTAGAAACATCGCTAAAGGAAATCAATTGGGGTTTGATAGAAGCCGCGCTGTCCATGGGTGCCAGCCACTGGCAGATTATCAGCCGAGTTCTTATTCCGGAAGCTTTACCCTCAATTATTTTGGGGGTTGCTATAACGGCTATAAATCTGGTAGGATACTCCGCCATGGCGGGGGTATTGGGGGGAGGTGGATTGGGAACTCTGGCCTATTACCACGGTTACATGCGATATCAGACCGGAGTAATGTGGATTACCGTTGTTATTCTCATCATTGTCGTCCAGGGAATGCAGTTTCTGGGAGACAAACTTACAGCCCGAGTGCTCAATCAAAGGAGGTAATTTATTAATGCGTAAAAAAGGTTTATCGCTCGTACTTATCGCCATGCTCCTTATGACAGCAGTTATGGCGGCCGGGTGCGGCAGCAAAGAAAAGGCCCAACCTGAAGCAAATCAACCCGAACAAAACACCAAACTGGTAGTAGGTGTTATCGGAGAACCACACACCGCCATGCTTAAAATGGTCAAGCCCGTACTGGCCAAGGAAGGTGTAGATCTGGAATTAAAGGAGTTCACCGATTATTCACAACTAAATCCGGCCTTACAAGACAAGCAGATTGATGCCAACTTCTTCCAGCACATTCCCTACCTGGAGGATTACAACAAAAAGACCGGTTCTGACCTGGTATGGACTGCGAAGATTCATACCGAACCCATGCGTATTTATTCCAAGAAAATCGACAAACTGGATAAATTAGCGGATGGCGCTACAGTAGGGATACCCAATGATCCCTCCAACAGCGGACGCGCTCTGGCCGTTCTGCAATCGGCAGGCTTGATAAAGCTTAAAGCCGATGCCGGAGTAACTGCTACGGAAAAGGATATAACCGAGAAAAAAAAGAATCTTAAAATAACCATGGCAGATGCGGCAGCCTTGCCGAGGCTCCTGGAAGATGCCGATGTTTGCTGCATCAACACCAATTACGCGCTGGATGCCGGACTTGACCCCATGAAGGCTCTCTTTGTGGAACCAGGAGATTCACCTTTTGCCAACGTAATAGTAGTCAGATCTGCGGACAAAGATAATTCCGCAATTGTGAAACTGGACAAAGCCCTGCAATCCCCTGAAATCGCCAGTTTCCTGAAAAAGAACTATCCTGCCGTTGTACTGGCTTTTTAACAGAAAAACTAAAGCAGGGTAAGGCTCAATTTTGCAGCCTTACCCTGCTTTGTTATTGATCTAAACCTAGATAAAATCAAACATTTAGTCTTTCCTCAATACATACCAGTTGCCGGTCTGCATTCCATCAGGAATATAATTCCTCTATTTCTTTGGCATAATTGGCGAAAACTACCCGGTTCTTTATCTTTAGGGTCGGGGTCAGTTCGCCGCGTTCTTCAGTAAATTTACGGGGAATGATTTTAAATTTTTTAATTGATTCAAAATCAGCCAAGCCGTCATTGATCTGCTTGATGGCATTGTCAACCAGCTTGTATAATTCGGGATGATAGGCCAGATCTTCCCCAACTTCGATACAGGTGTTCATGCTATTGATGGTTGCATAAACCAATTTGGACTCATCGAATAGAATACCCTTCTCGCGGAAGATATTAATAATATTGTCATACATCGGCACCACCAGAGCGCTGACGTACTTACGGTTATCACCCAAAATCAATATTTGTTCAACGTAGGGGTTATTGGTAAACTTCATTTCAATATAGGCAGGGGAAACATTTTTACCGGTATCAAGAACTATAATGGCTTTCTTTCTGTCCACAATTCTCAAGAAGTCGTGATCAATTTCCCCGATATCGCCGGTTCTGAACCATCCGTCGGCTGTAAAGCTGAGAGCAGTATCTTCCGGATTATTCAAGTATCCTTTGATTACGCTGTCACCCCGGACCAGGATCTCATTGTCATCTGGATCAAGCATTACTTCCATATTTGATCCCGCCATTTGCGGTGCTTCCCAGCTAATACGAACGCAGCGTGCCTGTACCATATTAATACCGGAGGCTGTTTCGGTCAGTCCCCATCCATCAAGCAGCGGGAAATTCATGCCCCAGTAATTTTTTTGCAGATCAGGCGGCAATAATGCTCCGCCAGAATAAGCCTTATTTACCCGGCCGCCAAATACTCCTCTGAAGAAAGCGAATACTTCCCGATCAGCCTGTAGAAATTCCTCCTTTAAGGCAGTGTCCAGATAAAGAGTGGGGTCGGCAGTCAGGTCCACTACGCCATTTTCATCCATTCTGGTTTCTAATACTTTGCGGCCAATACTAATCGCCCACTCATATTTGTTTTTCCCTTCTGGAGTTGAACACAGGACTCCGGCCACCCCATTCCAGATCCGATCCCAGAGCCGTGCCACCAACATAACAAAAGTAGGCTTTATCTCCTGAAAGTCTTGTAAAAGGGTACGCGGATTTTGGGCATACCCAATTAAACCTCCATAAGATATGCACGCACTATGATTGTCGATGCGATTCCAGTTATGAGATAAAGGCAGAATGGAAAACACCGTATCGTTATAGTCAAAGCCAGTATTACCATAATAAGCAACCTGACTTACCCCCAGGGTAGAACTTAGAATGTTTTTGTGGGTTAAAGGACAACCCTTCTGCTGTCCGGTAGTTCCTGAAGTATAAAGAATTGTGCAGAGGTCATCCTGAGTGATTGACTGCCAGCGCTGCTGGTAGGCATTAGGATTCTGTGCCTTGAACTCCTGGCCTAAATCCCAGAGTTGCTGCATATTTATTACATTCGCGATGCCGCTCTGATAGGTGGAATTCATGACTACGATGTTTTTAACCAGAGGCAGCTTTTCCCAAACCCGAAGAATTTTCTGCAGCAATTCTTCGTTTTGTACGCATATACAACTGCTCTCACAGTGATTGGTGGTAAAAATAATCGTGTCACTTGAATCATCGGGATATATGGTGTTAACTGAACATCCTGCCGCCCTGCCGCCGTAATCAGCCCAGTCCCAAATGGGATTGGTCCCGGACATAATGGAAATCCGATCTCCTTTCTGCAATCCCAGCGCCATGAAACCCTGGCCAAAGTTCTCCACCCGTTCGGCAAATTCATTGTAAGTCAAGGTAAAATAACTATTCCCGTCCGTATACTTTTGTGCGGGACGGTGGCCGCAATATTTCACGGTATTGTAAAACATATGTACCGTACTGGGAACATCGCGCATAAAGTTGGCCAGCAGATCATTGCGGGGACCTTGGTATACATAGGATTCCGGTGCTTTTAAAACCATTTTACTAACCCCCATATTTTTTATTCTATTGATTAGAATCTTTAGCCACGCGCTTGCAGCACTTTGCGATCTGGTTTGCCCACTGATGTTCGGGGGATTTCACTTATAAACTCGACATAAGTTGGCACTTTATAGGGGGCCAGACTTTCCCGGCAGTGGGCAATAATTTCCTCAGCAGTCACTTCCATCCCCGGTTTGCATACGACATAAGCCTTAACTGATTCTCCGCGTTTAGGATCTGGTACCCCGACTGTACAAGCCTCAAGCACTTTAGGATGGGCGTATAACACTTCGTCGACATCCCGGGGGTAAACATTAAAGCCGCTGCAAATTATCATATCTTTCTTGCGGTCAACGATGAATACGAATCCATCTTCATCGATTTTTACAATATCCCCAGTATAAAACCAACCGTCGCGTACGGCATTAGCCGTCTCTTCAGGATTATTCCAGTATTCCCGGAAAAGCTGGGGGCCGCGCGCGATCAATTCACCCAGTTCACCGCGGGGCATGACTTTAGTGCCGGTATCAACATCAACCACTACCAGGTCGGTATCTGGCCAGACGATGCCGCAGCTGCCAATTTTACGCATGGTAAACACGGGATTGACGGTGAGAATGTTAACGGTTTCGGATAATCCATAGCCTTCCAGAATACGACCGCCGGTTAAGCGTTCAAATTCCTTCATGGTTTCTAGAGCCAGGGGTGCAGAGCCGCAGAAGATTCCTTTCAGCGAAGTTACATCTGAAGTGGCAATTTTGGGGTGGTTGTTCAAGCCGATAATCATTGCCGGTACAGAAGCAAAAATATTGGGTTTATGGCGTTCAATGGCTTCCAACAGATTATCCGGTGTCGGCAGAGCCACCAGCACGATGGTGCCTCCAGTAAAAAGACATATGCTGACATTGGCGTTAAAGCCGTAGATATGATTCAAAGGAATTGCACACAGGGTTCGCACTTCCTCTTTGGGTACCATCTTGAAACCGCCGGATGTCCAGGTAGCAGTACGATTGGCCTGCGAAAATACAATCGCGTTAGTCAGGACGCAACCTTTGGGGATGCCGGTAGTACCACCCGTATACTGCAGACGGGCCACATCGTCGGAAAATACTTCGATATCAGGTTCAGCATCGCTGGCAGCCATGGCCAATTGGTTGAAATCATAAATACCTTCGCCAGGCGCTATCTCTACTGCGGCACTGGGCACCTGAAAAGCGATCACTCTTTTCACGGGTGAAGACGGATCGTTTAGCAGATGAATGGCTTTGGCGGCAAAAGCGGCCATAACAATTACTGTTTCGGTGCCGCTGTCTTTAAGCTGCAAATGCAGTTCGGGAATAGTGTATAAAGGATTGGTGGGAACTTCAATTGCACCGATTTTGAAGAGTGCTTGCAGGGATAGGAGATATTGGGGGACATTAGGGGCCATAATTGATACGCGATCGCCTTTTTTTATTCCCAAATCCAGTAATGCGTTGGCGATTCTGCGGGCTAAACCGTTGGCATCGCGATAGCTGATAGAAACATCACCCATTAATATATATGGTTTGTCTGGATATTCATCAGCCCATTTATTAAACCAGTACTTTAAGGGGAAGTCAGGGTAATCAAAGTGTTTCGGTACTCCTTCGTCATACAGTGATTCCCACCGCGGGCGCCATTGGGCAAGATCGGCCTCAAATTCTTTTAGCCAGGGTTTCTCCATCTTAATCCCTCCGTCCTAAAATTTATAGGTGCTTCAATAATTAGAATAGTTATACAAAAGGAGTCATAACTCCTTCATTATATGTTTATAACTATTATTGCTATTTGATAACATGAGAGTTAGTTCTTGGCAATGTCATAAATCTTGGCATATTGACGGGTGGCGGGAAGGTGGCTGGGCGAGATTCTCAGCAGTTTTCGTTCACAGATCAAAGCCAGTCAAATACATTAACCAGGAGGCAACGCGGCCACAACGAGGAGCATGCCGGAGCTGAACTGGATATCCATCCAGTTCAGCTCCGGCATGCTCTAGGGGCCGGCTTCTGCCTTGAAGTTCATGCCATATAGCCCGACGATGAAGGCGAGAGGAATTAATATGGCGGCGATGGCAGCTATTTATTATTTTGTTCAGCCTGCCAGGGTTGATAGAGGAGATAGCCTCCACTGATATTCTTGACATTAAAGCCATGCTGTTTTAGTATGCGGCTGGCGATATAACTGCGCTGTCCCACCCGACAATAGACCATCAATTCTCGATCACGGGGGATATGATCCAGTTTGTCACGGATACTGTCGATCGGGATGTTTATCGCCCCGGGTACCATCCCTGCCGCGCTTTCAGCCGGGGTTCTGACATCGATTAGAATCGAACCATCTTCCATACGTTTTGCTACCTGCCACCAGTAGACCACATCAACATTGCCATCCAGGATATTTCCGGCTACATAAGCGGCCATATTCACCGGATCTTTGGCTGAAGAGAAGGGCGGGGCGTAGGCCAATTCCAGTTCCTGCAGATCGTCGATAGTCAAGCCAGCACGCATGGCGGTAGCCAGTACGTCAATGCGTTTGTCTACTCCATCAAAACCTACGATCTGAGCTCCCAGTAAATGACCTTCTTCAGGACTAAATATCAATTTTAGTGTCATCATAGAAGCTCCGGGATAATAGGTGGCATGTGAGGAGGGATGCAGGTGGCAGCATAAATAAGGCTGTCCCAGGCGCTGCAGGTCCTTTTCGTTTTGTCCGGTGCCAGCGGCTACCATATCCAGGACCTTAACAATAGAAGTACCCTGAACACCGGGATAGGGCCGGGAGGTACCAGCTATATTACCGGCAACCAGCCAGCCTTGACGATTGGCCGGACTGGCCATAGGAAAATGCCGGGCTTCTCCGGTAAAGAAATTGGATGATTCGATGACATCACCGGCGGCATATATATAGGGATCTGAGGTCTGCAGGAAATCGTTTACTATGACGCCGCCGGTAGGTCCGAGATCAAGACCGGCATTACGGGCCAGAGCATTCTCTGGTTTTACCCCCAGGCCCATTACCACGATATCAGCCGGAAGTGACCTGCCATCTTCCAGGACAACGGATTTGGCTTCAGTCTCGCCATCCATGGTGACGGCTTTAGCATTGAGGAAGAGATCGATGCCTTGATGCCGCAGATATTGCTGAAGGATAGCAGCCATCTCGGGATCTAGCATCCGCATCACCTGCGGGCCGCTTTCTACCAGGCTGACCTTAAGACCAGCAGAATGAAGCATCTCCAGCATTTCCAGTCCGATAAAGCCTGCCCCTAATACTACACCCTGCCGGGGCTGCCGGGTCATGATATATTCCTTGATCTGATCGGTGTCGGGGATATTACGAAGCTTAAAAACATTAGGACGATCGCTGCCGCTGATTCCGGGGTCAGTGGCCGCCGCACCCGGAGCCAGTACCAGGTAGTCGTAACTCTCCCGATAATTATCACCGCTGTTCAAGTCCTTTATCTCAATTGTTTTTTCTGCAGGCAGTATACTGGTCACTTCGTTCATGATTCTGACATCGATGTTAAAACGGCTGCGCAGTGATTCCGGGGAATTAAGCAGCAGGTTCTGCCGGCGGGCGATCACTCCGCCGATATAATACGGCAAACCACAATTGGCAAATGAGATATACTCGCCCCGTTCCAGGACAATGATTTCCGCTTTTTCATCCAGTCTGCGCAGTCGGGCGGCACAACTGGCCCCTGCGGCTACCCCACCGATGATGACGATCTTTTTCAATAGTATCCACCCCCATTGTTAGCATGCCTAGAAATTTACAAGAAAATTATACCCAACTATGATGGTATGCATATATTTTGGCATTTCATTGTTAAAATTGCTATTCGAAAATAACAATAGTCATAAGCGTTAAATAGACACCTAGCCAATTCGATCTCGGGAATGAGTAATACATCTTTGTACCTCATTAGAATATCTTGTTCAACGATTTCTGGCATAATAGACCACAGGATAGTGATTAAACAAAAAAGGCCAGGGAAGTGATTCCACGGCCTTTTGGCTTCAAACGACTCAATTTAGTATTTATGATTTATGAGAGCCTTTAGGATTACATTCAAAAAAATGGTCGGGGCGACAGGATTTGAACCTGCGACTTCTTGATCCCAAATCAAGCGCGCTACCAAGCTGCGCTACGCCCCGCACGCTATATAATATCACTCTCGCCGGAAGCGTGTCAATTTATGCTTATTTAGAGATCTTTAAGCTGTGGCGGCCGGCTGGGAAACGGATTCTGATCGGGGCCTGGGCATATTGGGGGTTATGGGTATGCTTCACCGGCAGAGAATTAACGATGGTAACCGGGGTTCCGACCGGGGTCAATGGGTAGATCTCAATAACATCCTTATTATACATACGTACGCAGCCATGACTGGCCGCTTTGCCGATCGATTTGGGGTTATTGGTGCCGTGGATCCCATAACCTCCCCAGGGGACACTTAGTCTCATCCAACGGGCGCCAAAAGCTCCGCCGGGATTCATGGCTTTGGAAACGATGGTCCAGTTACCCTGCGGGGTTGGAGTGGAAGCTTTTCCTACCGCCACCGGGTAAGTTTTAGTCAGAGTCTTTGATGTGAAGTGCAGTCGGCGCTTTTTTATTTCGATCACTATTGATGGCAGGCTGCTGGCGGATTTGCTTAACCCTCGTTTTATAGCTGATTTCATAAATAACCTCTTTTTGTTACTAACTATGCATGACCCGAGCTAAATGTTCATCAAAATAAATAATAAAAAATTACAGAAAAAGGAAGGAGTTTCAGACTGCCGCGTGGAAATATATGTAAAATAGTTTTGCATAGGTGGGATGATATGGAACAACCACAGTTGGAAAAAGTGCTGGATAAAGCCCGTATGGCCCTCGACAATAATGATATTTCACTTGCTTTGCATCATTTTCTGCAGGCAGCCGAGGAACTGCCGGAAGACTTGGATATCATCAACCAAGTTGCCCGGTGTTATTATGTTTTGGGTGAATTCGACCGGGCTTTGGCGTGCTGGAACCTGGCATTGGTTACGGATCCAGACAACAAAACAGCTATCCAGTCCATTGAGGAGTTCAATGGCTTGCCGTTCCAGTTCTGGCTCAAACGTTACCGGGAGGCGGTTGCTGAGCTGGAGAATCGCAATTATCAAAAAGCCGGGGATATGCTAAGTGACCTCATCGGAGAGCAGGATGGGTTTGTTTCTTTATATCAGCTACTGGGTTTGTGCCATTTTGCAGAGTCTGATATAGAAGGAGCACGCCGGGTATGGTCCCGAGGATTGACCCTGGATATTGCCAATCCGGTACTCCTAAAATACCTGGCAATGCAACGTGAAGAAATTGAGGGGGTGCCTACACAAGAGACTGTCCGCAGCGTTGATAAAAAACGGCTGTGGCAAACCGCTGGTTGGTCTATAGCAGCCTGTCTGGCCTTGTTCCTGTTGGTGCAGATTGGGATGGGGTTTTACCGGCATAAAGAGGTAGCTACCATGCCTGGTCAGGCTGGGGAGAAGCAGAGTCTGGCACAGAAGCCAGCAAGTGAGGCAAAGGGCGTCAGCAAGGTTGAAAATATACCAAGCTTTGCTGAGGATAGCAGCGAAGGTGACCAATATGAAAGTGAACGGGAAATGGAGTATTATGCCAAGGGATATTCCGCGTATGTTAATGGTGATTGGCCAACTGCCTGCAGTAATCTAGGGGTGGTAGTGTCAATGGACAGTGGTAGCTATATCAACAGGGAATCCTTATACTATCTGGCACAAACCTACTACTGCCGCAAAAATTACCCGCAGGCCAGAGAGTATTTCAAAATGTATCTGGAATCCTATCCGAAGTCGGCCTACACTGATGACAGTCTCTACTACCTGGCCTGTATTGAGTTGGCCGAGAATGATGTGGTTGCAGCCAGAGAAGCTTTTCATAGACTGGGGGAGATCGATCCTCACAGCGGATATTTTACTACAAAAGAATACAGCAAGCTCATGAATAAAGAATAGCGAGATCCTTCTTTATGGATGTGAATAAATAGATATCTTCTCTTCAGTCTGATATTATGAAACTATCTTTGAATCATTTCTTCATAATTGAAGTGACTGGGGGGCGGGCCTTGCCTAAGCGTTTTTTCAGCATAGTCCTATTATTGATTATGGTTTTTACCCTGAGTGGTTGCTCCTTATTTGGCGGCGGGGAAACGGAAAAGAAGACGCCGGTGGATACTGAGATGCTGGAGGAGTCCAGCGAAGGACCGGACGAATCGACAGCTGCCGAGGAAGACCAGGAGCAGCTCGAATTAAAGCAATTGAATTATTCCGACCCTGCTACCGGGCAAGAAGCAAATAATCAATCCGATGAGACAAGTTCAACCGTAAGCCAGGCTGAAAGTACTGATGGCAAGTCAGCAAACATCACGATAAGCCAGCCCGTTGAATACAAGCCGGATTATCGTATCCACTTCCTCAATGAGGAAGAGGCTAAACTGGTTACCGAAAAACTAATCAAGCTGGGGTACCTTAAACAAGCACCCAAAGATACCAGAGAATTCTCCGACGCAGTATATCGTTTTCAGCAGGCAGAGAAGATTGAAGGATCTGGTGATATTAATCCGGAGACTTTCAACCGTTTACGCAGCAAGTGATTTTTTAAATGTCTTTACAGCCATGCTTGACTTGTTGATTATAAATGCGTATCCTATTCTATAGAAAAGTGATACGCGGAAGTAGCTCAGTGGTAGAGCATCGCCTTGCCAAGGCGAGGGCCGAGAGTTCGAATCTCTTCTTCCGCTCCAGAGAAATTTTATACCCTGGCTAGTGCCGGGGTGTTGTATTTATGGCTCAATTAGGGTAAATTCTTAGTGAGACGCCCGCAGATTTGCTGGTAATAATATGTTAGGAGGCACATAAGTGGAAGCCAGGTTAGAAAAGATAGAAAGCGGAGAGGCCTACATAGAGATTGTAGTAGACGCAGAACGTTTAGAAGAGGGGTTGCAAACCGCTTATCGTAAGGTAGTTAGACAGGTTAGCATACCCGGTTTTCGCAAGGGGAGAGTGCCCCGAGAACTCCTAGAATCTCATTTTGGCAAGGAGATTTTATACCAGGATGCCCTGGAAGCGATCATTCCTGATGCTTATGAATTTGCACTGGCTGAGTTGGATATTGCTCCTATCGCTCAACCGGATTTTGATTTTTCCAGTATGGACGACATGGAGGCAGGTAAACCGTTTACCTTCAATACCAAGGTGGCAGTAAAGCCTGATTTTGAACTTCCCGATCTTACAGGAATTGAAATTACTACACCTAAGTTTGCTGTTTCCGAAGAAAATGTGGCCAAAAGGCTGGAGGATATGCAGAACCGCTATTCTCAACTGGTCGAAAAAACCGATGAACCTGCTGCTATCGGTGATACTGCAGAAATTGATTTCGAAGGTTATGTTGATGGTGTCGCCTTCCCCGGTGGCAAGGGCGAGAATTATCCGCTGGAGCTGGGTTCTGGAAGCTTTATACCTGGGTTCGAAGAACAGGTAGTCGGGTTAAAGGTCGGCGAGGAAGCCGATGTCAAAGTTACCTTCCCTGAGACCTATCATGCTGAGGATTTGGCAGGCAAAGAAGCAGTATTCAAGGTCAAGGTCAACAAGATCGAGACTCATGAGCTGCGGCCATTGAATGATGAATTTGCCCAGGAGGTAAGCTCCTTCGATACCCTCGAGGAATTAAAAGCGGATATCAGAGACAACCTGGCTCAGATGATTGAAAATCAGCGGAAGGACTTTCTGCGGCAACAGGTTTTGGACAAGGCCATGGAACGTACAGATATCCCGGTCCCCGACAGTGTGGTAAAAGCACAATTGGAGGTTATGCTGGAACAGATGGCGCAAAGGCTTAAGTCACAGGGACTTAGCCTGGAGATGTATTTCCAGTATACCCAGAGCAATGTTGAAGAATTTAACCAGGAAATGTGGCCGGAGGCCCTGCGTATTGCCAAGGTCAATTTCTTACTGGAAAAACTCATTGAGGATCAAGGTATTGAGGCCAGTGAAGAAGAGATCGACCAAAAGATCGAAGAAGCTTCATCTGGTTTGGGAGTAGATCCTGCTAAAGTAAAAGAGACCCTTAACAATATGCGGGATAGCATGGCTTTCGGTTTGAAGACCGACAAGGCAGTGGCATATCTTCTGGATAATGCACATATTACAGAGGAAGACAAGTCCACTGAGGATTAAGTAGAAAACAACGAGTAAGCCGAATACAATATAGACATAGTTGATGCTATAAAAAGCTTGAGAAGGAGTGAGAAACGTGTCATATCTGGTACCAATGGTAGTTGAACAAACCAACCGTGGCGAGAGGGCTTATGATATTTATTCCCGTCTATTGAAAGACAGGATAGTATTTCTAGGTAGTGTGGTCGATGATGTAGTAGCCAATGTAATCATTGCCCAGTTGTTGTTCCTTGAGGCTGAAGACCCTGACAAGGACATATCTTTATATATCAATAGTCCGGGGGGATCGATCAGTGCCGGTATGGCTATTTTCGATACTATGCAGCATATAAAGCCTGATGTATCGACTATTTGTGTTGGTTTAGCCGCTAGTATGGGTGCTTTTCTTCTAGCTGCCGGGCAAAAAGGCAAACGCTTTGCCCTACCCAATGCGGAAATCATGATCCATCAGCCATTGGGAGGAACCCAGGGGCAGGCTACAGACATTGAGATCCATGCGCGCCGCATCATAGCTACGAAAGAAACCATGAACCGTATTCTGGCTGAGAGAACCGGGCAAAAACTGGATAAAGTTAAGGCAGATACTGAAAGGGACTATTTCATGACTGCTAAAGAAGCTATGGATTATGGTATAATAGATGAAGTAATGACCCAGGACAGGAAAAGCAGCAGTAAAAAATAGCCGTTCTTGAGAGAGAGGTGAAGGTATGCACAGATACGGAGATGAAAAAGGCCAGTTAAAATGTTCCTTCTGTGGCAAGACTCAGGATCAGGTAAAGAAACTAGTGGCCGGACCCGGGGTTTATATCTGTGACGAGTGTATAGAACTCTGCAATGAGATAATCGAGGAAGAACTGGCGGACGATCTCGGTTTCGAGTTGGGAGACATACCCAAGCCCCAGGAGATAAGAGAGATTCTGGATGATTACGTCGTGGGTCAGGATAAAGCCAAAAAGGCACTGGCAGTAGCAGTTTACAATCATTATAAACGAATCAACCTGGGAACCAAGCTTGATGATGTTGAGTTACAGAAAAGCAATATCATAATGTTAGGACCTACCGGCAGCGGTAAGACCCTGCTTGCGCAAACTCTCGCCAGGATCCTCAATGTACCTTTTGCCATAGCCGATGCTACTTCATTGACAGAAGCCGGTTATGTGGGTGAGGATGTTGAGAATATCCTGCTGAAGTTGATTCAGGCTGCTGATTATGATATCGAAAAGGCCGAGAAGGGAATTGTCTACATTGATGAGGTTGACAAGATAGCCCGCAAGACCGACAATCCCAGTATTACTCGGGATGTATCTGGCGAGGGTGTACAACAAGCCTTGCTTAAGATCCTGGAAGGAACGGTAGCCAGTGTGCCCCCCCAGGGAGGCAGAAAGCATCCCCACCAGGAGTTTATTCAGATTGATACCACCAATATACTGTTTATCTGCGGTGGAGCCTTTGAAGGTATCGATAAGATTATTCAGAACCGAGTAGGACAGAAGGTAATGGGCTTTGGTGCAGATATCCAAAGTAAGAAGGAAAGGGCTATCGGCGAGGTCTTAGGCATGATCCTGCCGCAGGATCTGTTACGCTACGGTTTAATTCCTGAATTTGTAGGCCGGGTGCCGATAATTGTTACTCTGGATGCCTTGGATATCGACTCACTGGTGCAGATACTTACGGAACCCAAGAACTCGTTGGTCAGGCAGTACAGAAAACTATTTGAACTGGACGGCGTTGACCTGGAGTTCAAGGAGGATGCCCTGCGGTCCATTGCTGAAGAGGCGCTACGTCGTAATACGGGTGCTCGCGGCTTGCGTGCCATAATCGAAGACGTAATGCTGGAGGTCATGTACGAGGTTCCTTCCCGTTACGATGTGACTAAGGTGGCCATCACCAAAGACGTTATCGAGAAGAAGGAAAAACCTCTCCTCGTAACAGTCGATGCCAAACGAAAGGTCAACTAAGCTAAAACCATAAATATTACGAGGCAGCGCAAGCTGCCTTTTTTATTGCCACAGATTAGCACGAATTTATGTCAGCGCAGCACCATTGCCCCGTCATGGCGAGCGCTGCGCGGCAATCTTAAGATTTCATTCTGCGTTAATCATAAAAAGATCTGCGTCCTTCTGCGTCTATTCGTTTCCCTTAAAATAATTCCTCCCGATTTGGAAAAGGTCATATCATCTGCCTTATTTTACTGCCCCCGAATTTCCTTGCTTTACGATTCACCAGACAACTATCGGGAATAATAAGAAAAATTGCTCTAGGAAGGGGACCCAGGATGAATGATCTTTTTCTGCGTTATGGCGGGATCTTATATCTGGTTCAGTTTTTCTTTGCGGTTATCATCGGAATCTACTTTTGGACCCTGCTGAAAGGACAGAAGAGCAGAAAAACCGGTATTGTTCGGGAATCGGAAAAGGAGACCCTTCGGCTCCGGCAAATGCGAAATATTAAGCTCACCGAACCCCTGGCCAGTCTCACCCGTCCTGCTCACCTGAGTGAAGTAGAAGGTCAGAGTGAAGGGATCGAAATTCTCCGATCTGCAATGTGTGGCGCTAATCCTCAGCATGTAATCATTTATGGGCCGCCGGGAGTAGGCAAAACAGCTGCTGCCCGCCTGGTTTTGGAAGAAGCCAAGCAGAATTCCCTTTCACCATTCAGCCAGAGTGCAAAATTCGTTGAGGTCGATGCAACCATTTCCCGCTTTGACGAAAGAAATATAGCCGATCCTTTGATTGGCTCAGTGCATGATCCTATATATCAGGGAGCGGGCGCAATGGGTTCGGCCGGAATTCCACAACCTAAACCGGGAGCCTGTACCAAAGCCCACGGGGGAATGCTTTTCATTGATGAAATTGGTGAACTGCATCCCATGCAGATGAACAAGCTGTTAAAAGTATTGGAAGAACGCAAAGTAATTTTGGAGTCCGCTTATTATAGCTCCAGTGATACTAATATTCCCGACCATATCCACGACATATTCCGCAACGGGTTGCCGGCTGACTTTCGAATGGTTGGGGCTACCACCCGTATGCCGCAAGAACTGCCGCCCGCGCTGCGGTCACGCTGTTTAGAAGTGTTCTTTCGCCCTTTGGAAAAAGACGATATTCGAAAGATAACAGTGAATGCAGCCTCCAAGATTCCTTTTCAGATCCTGCCGGAGGCAGTAGAAGAGATTACTCGTTATGCCAACAATGGACGGGAGGCAGTCAATATCGTACAGCTGGCTGCTGGAATTGCCCAGGTGGAGAAGCTGGATTATATCAACCTGTCTATCGTGGAAAAGGTTCTAAATAACGGTAGACTTTCGCCAAGGCCTGACATCAAACCTGCTGCTAAGCCACAGATAGGATCGGTAAATGGTTTGGCGGTTCACGAGGCCAACGTAGGCACCTTGATTGAGATCGAGGTCAGCACCATGGCAGTGGAAACTGGCAAAGGCAAGTGGACAGTAACGGGTGTAATCGAAGAAGAGCACATGGGAGCGGCTGAACACCGATATACTCGAAAAAGCATGGCGCGTGGAGCTGTAGAAAACGTGATTACCGTCTTAAAGAGTCAACTGGGATTAAACATCAAGGATCATGACATACACATAAATTTCCCGGGAGGTACTCCTGTGGACGGACCTTCGGCAGGTATCAGCATAGCAACGGCCATAGTTTCAGCCTTGAATAGTAAACCGGTCGACAACTTGCTGGCTATGACTGGAGAGATTTCCGTACATGGCAAGGTTAAGCCGGTAGGTGGGGTAATCGCCAAAGTTGAGGCAGCACGTCGCGCCGGTATCAAACGAGTTATCATACCTGCGGAAAACTGGCTGCAAATTTTTAAAGACTTTCCCGACCTGGAGGTTATACCGGTAAATGATATAAATGAAGTGCTGGAAAAGGCCCTGATTGACTAAACATTAGTATTGTTGCGTGCGGCAGGCACATATAGTAGAATGTATTTGCCTAGGAGGTGATTTACTTGGAAAATATTGATATTCAGTATAGAGAGATACCCATGCTGCCTCTGCGGGGGATGTTAGTCTTTCCATATACTGTCATACACCTCGATGTTGGACGCAAGAAATCTATTAATGCTATTGAGGGCGCCATGCTGGAAGATAAAGAGGTTTTTTTGGCTACTCAGAAGGAAGCCCAGTTGGATGAGCCTGAGGAAGATGATATCTATGAGGTAGGTACAGTGGCGGAGATCCGGCAGATACTTAAGATGCCGGGGGGAACCATGAGGGTACTGGTCGAAGGGCTGTATCGAGCTGAGATCAAGGATTATTCAGCGCATGATCCTTATATTAAGGTGTTCGTGGAGGAGTTCCATGACAATGAGCGGGAAAAGAATCCTGAGACAGAAGCCTTGATGCGCACCCTGGTATCCCAGTTTGAACAATATGTAAGGATCAGCAAAAAAATACCGCCGGAGACGGTGGTTTCTGTGGTGGCTATCGAGGAGGCAGGGAGACTAGCTGATGTGGTGGCCTCACACTTATCTCTTCGCATCCATGAAAAACAGCGCATACTTGAAGCCAGGGATATTCTTGACCGACTTAATTATCTTTGCGAGCTCTTAGCCAAAGAGATGGAAGTGCTGGAACTGGAGCGGAAGATCAATGTTCGCGTCCGCAAACAGATGGAAAAAACTCAAAAAGAGTACTATCTTCGTGAACAAATTAAGGCTATACAAAAGGAATTGGGCGAAAAGGACGAAAGAGCCGCTGAAGTGGCGGAGATCCGTCAAAATATAGATAAGGCCAACCTGCCCAAAGAAGCGCGGGAAAAGGCCTTCAAGGAACTTGACCGCCTGGAGAAGATGCCACCTATGGTGGCAGAAGCTGTAGTAGTGCGCAACTACCTGGACTGGATGCTCTCCTTGCCCTGGTCGAATGAAACCAAGGACCGCTTAGACCTTAAGGTGGCAGAGACCATATTACAGGAGGATCACTACGGTCTGGAAAAACCCAAGGAAAGAATCCTTGAATATCTGGCTATCCGTAAGCTGGCCAAGAAAATGAAGGGTCCGATCCTTTGCCTGGTAGGACCTCCCGGTGTCGGCAAGACCTCGCTGGGCAAGTCAGTGGCACGTTCGTTGGGACGTAAATTCGTGAGGATGTCACTGGGCGGTATTCGCGATGAAGCTGAGATCAGGGGACATCGCCGGACTTATGTGGGCTCTATGCCTGGCCGTATCCTGCAGGGTATAAAGACTGCAGGTTCGAAAAATCCAGTATTCCTGCTCGACGAAATCGATAAAATGACCATGGATTTTAGGGGTGATCCAGCCTCAGCTTTGTTAGAGGTTTTAGATCCCGAGCAAAATAACAGCTTTTCTGATCACTATCTGGAGATCCCGTTTGACCTCTCCAAGGTCATGTTCATTACTACGGCCAATTCGGTGCATAATATTCCTCGCCCTCTGCTTGATCGTATGGAGGTTATTGAACTGGGCGGTTATACGGAAGAAGACAAACTCCATATAGCAATTGATTATTTGGTGCCTAAGCAGGTAAAAGAGCATGGTTTGAAAGCCAGTAACCTATCCTTCTCCGAGGGTGCCATACGCAAAATCATCAGGGAATATACGAGGGAAGCCGGGGTACGCAACCTGGAGCGTCAGATTGCTTCAATATGCCGCAAGGTAGCTCGCCAGGTGGTGGAGAACAAGGATTACCACGTCAATATTACCTCCAGTTTGATCGGCAAGTATCTTGGAGCGGAAAAGTACAGGTTTGGCATAGCGGAGAGTGAACAGCAGGTAGGAGTAGCTACCGGGTTGGCTTGGACCGAAGTAGGCGGAGATATTCTTTCAATTGAAGTAGCTTTGCTGCACGGTAAGGGCAATCTAACCCTCACTGGTAAATTGGGTGACGTGATGAAGGAATCTGCGCAGGCAGCCTTGACATACGTGCGCTCCCGGGTAGATTATCTGGACATACCCACTGACCTGTTGGAGAAATATGATGTGCACCTGCATGTTCCGGAAGGGGCCATTCCAAAAGACGGGCCTTCGGCCGGTATCACCATTGCTACCGCTCTGGCTTCAGCCATGTCGGGTAAACTGGTCCGCAACAACATTGCCATGACCGGTGAGATCACCCTGCGCGGACGGGTGCTGCCGATTGGCGGACTTAAAGAAAAGGTTCTGGCAGCTCACCGGGCCGGGATAGATACTGTAATAATGCCGATAGACAATAAGAAGGACCTGGCCGATATCCCGGCTAATGTTAAGAAAAAAATCAGATTCGTCATGGTCGAACATATGGATGAGGTCCTGACCGAGACCTTAGTCAAGAACGAGTCAACGGAAATAAACTGATAAATACCGATGAACTATGATTGAATTTGTTGGGGCGGATTCCATATCCGCCCGTTGCTTTTCCTGTTATTGAATAAAGGGGAGGGATGGATTTGCGAATAAAGAATGCAGTATTTAAGGGCGTATTTGTGGACATGAAGTCACTCCCGCCTGAGCCGTTGCCTGAAATCGCATTGGTGGGCAGGTCAAATGTGGGTAAGTCATCACTTATCAACAAAATGGCCAACCAGAGGCATCTGGCCAAATCGAGTTCCACCCCCGGCAAAACCAGGACCATCAATTATTATCTTATCAATAACGAATGGCATATGGTCGATTTGCCTGGGTATGGTTATGCCCGGGTATCCAAGGCTGAACAGAAAAAATGGGGTAAGATGATCGAAGATTACCTGAGTAAGAGGGAGCAATTGCGTGGGGTCATTCAATTAGTTGATATCAGGCATGAGCCCAATGAGAATGATGTGCTCATGCAGGAATGGCTGATGCATTGCGAGGTGCCCGTGTTGGTAGTGGCCACTAAGGCTGACAAGATATCGCGGGGAGCGCGCCCCAAATATATCAATGCCATCCGCCGCAAATTCAGCTTGTCCCAGCAGGACCCTATATTGGTCTTCTCAGCCGAGACCGGTGAAGGTTCCGAAGAGATCCTGGCCGCCATCGCCGAGCT
>Ga0123335_1003827_pt1 | contig 20333 bp, 22 predicted proteins | sample BiotimSIPDNA_2_FD_89707 | JGI IMG/M metagenome (GOLD analysis project Ga0123335, IMG submission 89707) | Anaerobic biogas reactor microbial communites from Washington, USA - Biogas_R2 time_0 SIP DNA | ecosystem: Engineered > Bioreactor > Anaerobic > Unclassified | place: Washington, USA...
ACACTTACAAGCTGCCGATGTAGATTGCGCGAGAGTGGCTGAAAAGCTATTGGCTGCTTATGTTAAACAGGTATTGATCGATGGATTTTATCATGCCGATCCCCATCCTGGCAATTTGTTTGTAAGTGAGGACGGCAAAATTATCATGCTGGACTTTGGCATGGTAGGCAGTATTACCCCGGCGGTTAGAAAAACGCTGGTAGAGATGTCACTAGCCCTGGTTAGCCGCGACTTTACCCAAGTAGTCAGCTATCTGGTCAAGCTGGGTTTTATTAGATCAAATGCAGAGAGTGATGCCCTGCTTCGTGCTATTAGTGTTTTTGTGGAAGGTTTTTTGGGTAACGGAGAAGAATTAACTGATACAGATTTCAGTGGTTTCCTTAAGGATCTGGAGGTATTACTCTATGAACAGCCTTTTCAGATCCCGGCCAATTATACCTTCTTGGGCCGGGCACTCGGCACTCTTTATGGCATATGTGTAGGACTCAATCCCCAAATAAGCTTTATTGATGTTTCACGCCCATATGTAGACGAGATCGTACCCGGTAAAAACAGTATATTTACTTTAATAAAGGATCAATCCAAAAGGCTGGGAAAGTCGCTTATACAACTGCCAACGCTGGCAGAATCGGTACTAGTCAAAGCCGAGCGTGGTGATTTAAGTATAAATGTGCCTCTGCGGTCCTTGAACGACTCTCTGGACAACAATACTCGGGCCATAAGGATGGTAGCCTGGGCGATAATGTGGGGTGTAGCCTTGCTGGCCACGGTAATGCTACTGATAAATGGCTGGGAGAAGTATGCCAAATGGACCGGGATATTTGCTATAATAGTGTTCCTGTTGTTTCTTAAGAATACTACGACGCCTTCCCGGAGGAGAGCTCCACATCCGCCGGTATTAATCAAGCGTGATAATAAATCCTGATCAAATAAACAGCTATTGTTAAAGGAGTTAAGTGGCATGCAAAAACAACCCAGTTCTCGAACCTGTTTTATTTGTGGCCGAGAAAATGATGTTGGTCTGAAGATGGACTTTTATAATGATCACGAAGCTAAACAGGTAATATCAGAGATAATTATTCCTGAGCACTTCAATGGATACCCCGGAGTTGCTCATGGCGGCATCATCGGAGCGATTCTTGACGAGACTTCCGGACGGGCGATATTGCTGGACGGTAATAAGGATGATCTCTTTGTTACCACAAAATTGGAGGTCAAATACAGGAAACCCACACCTACAGAAGAATCTTTAATCGCAGTAGGATGGATCATACGACGCGACCGTACTCGCGCCAAGGTGGCTGCCGAACTGCGCCGGGCTGATGGGACGGTAACCGCGCAATGTCAGGCGACCATTATAAAGCCGCCTAAGAGCTATCTGGAATCCTGCAATTGGGCTGAGGAAGACAAGTATTGGCGTGTTTATGAAGACTAAAATCTAAGGATTTCGGGGTGTTGTAAATGCGAAATGATATACTTTTTCATGGAATTATCGAGGGGCAGGGGCGAGTTATTTCAGTTAATACAGCAGAGGCGGATCCCACGCTGATGATTGATGCATCAGCTTTCCCGGAGAGAGTGGATACGGATGAAAGTATGGCCGTCAATGGTGTTTGCCTGACCGTACAATCGGCCAGCAATGGCTTATTGACCTTTAATCTATGGCCGGCAACCTTGGAGAAGACAAATCTCAGCCAGTTGGAGCCTGGAATGGCTGTTAACCTGGAAAAGAATCGCCGAGCGTCAAGTAATTGATTAAATGGTATATTAAGTTGATGAAAATAGATTACTTAGAGGTGTATTATATAATAAATGAAAAGACGGGGGATGAGTTATGCTGAACGACAGGGACGAAAATCAGACTAACATTGGTACCGGTAATGATCCGTGCCCCGTTTGCAATATCGATCCATCGTTTATCAAATGTAATCAGGTTTCCGCGGAACAGCTCTGTGTGGCAGGGATGGAACATTATGATGACGGTGAATTACTCAAAGCTCTCCAGTATTATATGACTGCGCTTTCACTCAAACCGGATTTCATTCCGGCGCTTTTAGGTACTACCTGTGTGCTGGTGGCTATGGAACGCTATGCTGAAGCCCAGACCTATCTGGATTATGTATTTGAATTGGATCCTGATATCAAGGATGCCAAATTGCTGAGGAATATTATCAATAATGCCAGAAGCGGTTTCCCAGTGCCGGAAGAAACGGTCGAAGATGAAGTAAGCGCGGCCCTGGAAGAGGACATCTTCGTTTCAGAACCATCGTTGTTGAAGAAGTATCAACCATATATTGTGATTGCGATAGTTCTTGTTGTGTGCTATGTCTTGTCAGGTCCTTTTCTATGGGGTAAAAAGGCTGAGACCAAGACACCTGATATTGCTGATATCCGCAGCAGCCTGGGGGCGGAACCGGCCTTGCTGAAAAGTGACGTAAAAGCTGAGATGAAAGGTGAAAAAATCATTCTTTCCGGGCAGGTAGCCAGTCAAGCTGAACGGAGATTGGCGGTGGTTATTGCCGAGAATGCGGGACAACCCTTGAAAGTGGATGCAAGCCAGCTGAAGGTAGGTGCGGTAGCTGAATCAAAAAAGACAGCCAGCGCAGGGTCTGTATCTCAGAACCAAGCGCAGACTAAACCGGTGAGTAAAACCGAGCCTAAAGCCGAATCAAAACCAGTTTCAAACCCGCAGAGTTCCCAGCAGACCAGTAAAAAGGATTATTACACGGTAAAGCCAGGAGATATCTTGAGTCAAATCGCCCGTAATAAATATGGAGATGGTAAGTACTGGACCAAAATACAGGCTGCCAATCCCGATCTTCTGAAGGATCCCGGAGACCTGGAACCGGGAATGGTTCTCCTTTTGCCTGATTAAGCCTCTCAATGGATGACAAAACATGAACAAGGGCATAATAACTCAAAAAGCCGGAAGGCGGTGATTATGAGATGGATGCCCCCAAAATGCAGGTCAAGTGTTCAGTAACCAATTGTGCTTATAACAAAAAGAAACTCTGCTTTGCCGATAGTCTAGAGGTAAACGCCATGGGTGATGGTTTTGCAGACAGTAGTGAAGGTACTTGTTGTTCGACCTTTATCAATGAATAGGAAGCATATTAACAAAGCCGGGGAAATATTCTCCGGCTTTATGTATCCTATTCCATTGACGCTTGCACCTGGCGTAGGGTATTTTTTACTTCCTCGCTCACAAATGAATCCCCAAAAGGCTGCCAGTCACACTCCTCCAGCATCTGTTGCATGACAATGATCGCAGGACGCCGATGACTCTTTTTTAGCCTTATAAATGGACGACTGGGGGTATCGATTAATGCAGATACCTTTTGTTTGGCCCTTTCCAGTAAAAGTTCAGGCTGATCTACCAGTTCATCGATTATACCCATTTCCAGAGCCCTGACCGGATTAATGTTTTCTGCTTTAAATATGATGTCCTTATAGTTTTTAACACTACCCAGACCCCAACGCATGACCTCGGCTTCAATAGGAGTCAACGACAAACCAATCTTGATCTCACTCATACCGATCTTGATTCGATCATTGTTTAAAGCAATCAGATAATCACTGGTCAATGCAAAGATCATTCCGCCGGCTACAGTATGGCCGTTTAAACAAGAAACCACCGGTTTCGTACAACAGAATAGTTTCAATAATACCTGCTCTTCATATAAGAACCAGTCAATGGCTTGTTGGGCATCAGTGAAAATAGTCAGTTCAGGCAAACAAAAACCGCTGGAAAAAAAGCGCCCTTCGCCAATCAGGATTAGACCCTTGATATCTTCATCGTCGTTGACACGATCGAGTATTTTATCCAACTGCTTTAATACAGTAAGACTAATAGAGTTTGTCTTGGGGTTATTGAGTTTCGCGATAATAGTATTATCTTCGATACTAAGATCCAGCATAAGAACGGCCCCCTTCAAATCTGTCTGTATGGTATATCTTTATATTCTTTTCATATCGAATATTTCCTGCAAGTAATATCTATGCCGACAATATAACATGATTGAAGTCAAAAAAAATGGCTCTTCCCGTTGGAGGGAAAAGCCTGGTGGAATTACTATACTTATAAAACTTCCACATCCATCTTCACTCTGACTTGTTTATCTTCCAGATTGCTGATCACGCCCAGGATGTTGCTTACCATATTGCCCGGACCGGAAGTATCGATAGAAAAGCTGAATCCGGAACTAATCGAATGATCTAGCGATAAGGGCCGGGCAGTTTTGACTGGACGTTTTAGTTTGTTTTTACCTGAATCACCATTATGGCGACTTCCTTTTCGCTGTAAAGGAAGTCCTATCTCATGAGCAATGTTGTAATATACCGGCCGGGTTATACCCCAATGTTCTAAGATGTCATTGATGCTGCTTTCAGATCTGATCTCAGTCAGATATGTAAGCTTATCCTCCTTGGAAAGTCCTTTGAAATCCTGATATGAAATCATAAACTTCATCCTCCATATGTTTAATTAATAATAAACTTGCCAATAAATATTATGAATATACCTGCAGTTTTATGTTTTTCTGTTTATGATATAAAAGGTATATGCAGGATTTAATTAAGGTTTGGCGAATTAAAGATTCATCAAAATAAGGGGGATATCTGATATGGCTATAAAGATCTTGAGCGATAGTACTTCATACATAGATACAGAAACCCAAAAAGAACTTGACATTGAACTCTTTCCTCTTACTGTACACTTTCCCGATGAGAGCTTTAAGGAGACAGAAGTGGATTATGACTATTTTTATAGGAAAATTGAAAAAACCGGAATAATACCAACCTCGTCTCAACCTACGCCAGGTGACATATATGAGAAGTTTTACTCACTAGCTGAACAAGGCCATGATATCATGGCCATCTTCATTTCTTCTGCTATGAGTGGTACCTATTCAACAGCAGTGGCGGCCCGGGAGCAAGTGCTGGAGAAGTTTCCGGCTGCCAAAATTGTGATTTTTGATTCATACACCAATTGTATGGCCTTGGGATTACAGGTTATCGCCGCCGCACACCAGGTAAAGACCGGGGGAAGCTTGGAGTCAGTGATAAAGGCGGCTGAACACATCCGCGAATGCGTACATTTCTATTTTGTTCCCGAAACGCTGGAGTATCTAAAAAAGGGAGGAAGGATGGGAACCGCTTCTGCATTGCTCGGCACGATTTTAAATATTCGTCCCATTTTAACGGTGGATATGAAAAAGGGAATGACTCATCTCTATGAAAAAGCCAGAGGAACCAGTGCTGCCATCAAACGGATGCTTCAGCTGATCGAAGAAGACAACCGGAAATATGGTCTTGAAGAAATCATTGTCCACCATATCAACGCACCGGAAAAAGCCAAGGGTATCCGCGATTCACTGCAGGAACGCTATGGCAAACCGGTCAGAATCTGTTCTATCGGACCGGTGATCGGTCTGCACACCGGACTTGGTACGGTCGGCTTCGTATATTCTACAGAACGGGTATAGTATCAACCAGCCTGCTTAAAATCTAAAAGCGATCTAACACAGATATCGTCCAGGACATCACCACTAATATCCAAATAGCTAATACAATTGCTCTATAGTATAATACAACAAAATACAACAACAATTCCGGGAAGGTGAAGCCTTGCGCAAAATACCTATTACCTATGCCCTGGAAGGCATGCATCTTGGACGTACTATAATTGACAGCGAGGGGCATGTAATGCTTCGGGCGGGTGTTTGTCTCGATGAATACTACATCAATCGCTTATATGAAATAGGCGTTAATTACGTATATATTTTCGATCCCGATTTTGAAGATATTGAGGAAGACGATGTTATATCTGAGGAAACCAGGATCACCACAGTAAAATTGGTCAAGAAATCTTTTAGCAAACTGCAGCAGAACCGAAAACTAAATACTGTTGCCCTGCGAAAAGTAGTTAATAATATATTGGATGAAATACTGGATAACAATAATGTCCTGATGACAATCACCGATATTTCTACATTGGATAACGTGATTTTCTATCACTTGGTCAGTGTGTGCACTTTATCAATCATGACCGGGATTACTCTCGGCTATAACGAGAGCCGTCTGAAGGAACTGGGCATAGGCTCTCTTCTGCACGATATAGGTAAATCCAAGATAAATCAGGAAATCGTTAAAAGGGAAGGAAACCTAAGCGAAGAGGAATATGCTGAACTATGCCGCCACCCGGAAATAGGCTTTCAGATCATTAAGCAATATAATGACATGTCTCTACTGTCTGCCCATGTTGCCTACCAGCACCATGAAAGATGGGACGGTAAAGGTTACCCGCGAAAACTACAGGGAAACGATATTCATGAGTATGCACGAATTGTAATGGTAGCCAACACTTATGACAATCTGATGACCGATCGCCCCAATCGTCCCCCTTATCAAGTCAATCAGGCTATTAAACTTCTCAAGCATATGTCGGGCATCTATTTTGATCCCAGGATAGTGACAGCAGTTGTTGCCAATATAGCCACCTATCCCGTCGGCTCATTTATCAAGTTAAATACTGGGGAGATCGGGATTGTTTCGCAAAATAACCCGGAGAATCCACAACGTCCGGTGATAAGAATAGTGGTCGATGTTCACTTGCGACGAGTCAAGAAACCATATGAGGTAGATCTATCCCAGATGACGACGGTAATTCCGGTAGAGGTAATCAGTGAACGAGAACTGAGTCAATTGCTGCCGCGTACGACCGGTAATTAAGGGGTAAAAGCATGCTTGATTCATCTGAAAAAAAATCGTTTCTGGAGGAAATGAGAGAAATCCATTCTGAAAATGAGCGCTTAAATGAAGAAATCTACCGTCTTAAAACCATTCAAGGCCAGGTTTTAAAGCTGAGAGGGGATAATCTTAAAGCGCTCAATCTCATATCATACTCACTACAACCTGATGGTTCTGCCAATTATTATATTGGTGCAGTTGCGGCAATTTCCGGTTATGAAGAAGAAGATTTCCTGAGTGGCAGTATAGCATTTACCAATCTGATACATCCGGAAGACCTGCCTTGCTACCATGAGTCGCGCAGCTTTATCACTCAGAAATTGGAGCCTGAGACACACCAGTATCGCATTGTATCCGGTCAAGGTCAGATAAAGTGGCTGAATGATATGGCTGTACCAATAGTTGATGGACAAGGCCAACTGGTATCCATTGAAGGGATCATTCTTGATATCAGCATACAGAAACGCACAGAACTCGACCTTATGGAGAGACAGATGCAATTGGACAGTATACTGAACTCGGTCCAGGATGTCATATGGTCGGTAACGCCCGATACCTTTGAGCTGTTATATATAAGTCCTTCAGCGGAAAATGTATATGGATACAGCCTGGCCGAAATCTATGAGGACGCTCATAATGGCTATCCGATCTTAAATACCCATTATTCTATCCTGGTGGATAACTTCAACACCCTTTTGCAGCAAGGCTGGTTTGAAGTTGAGTATCCGCTGGTTTTGCCTAATGGGGAGAGGCACTGGCTTACCCGGCGCGCGCATTTCGCCAATGATTTAAATGGTAATATCGCCCGCATAGATGGCAGTGATATCGATATAACACGCCGCAAACAGGCGGAAGAATCGCTGCGATATATAAGTATCCATGATCCGCTGACTGGAGTGCTGAATCGTTTTGCTTTTGAGCAGGAAATGCGGGATATCGATAACACAGCCGGATATAATATAGGCTTAATCGTATGTGATGTCGATGGGTTGAAGACTATTAATGATAATCTGGGGCATGAAGCTGGTGACTATCTATTAAAGGACTGTGCTGAGATCTTGAGGACATGCTTCATTAATGGGGAGATTGTTTCCAGGATTGGCGGTGATGAGTTTACTATTATAATCAAGGAATGTTCAAATGATGAACTTGAATCACACGTCAAAAATCTGCGTGATACCATCGATCGATACAACCAGGGAGGTCCGAGATATCCTATTAGCCTTTCCATAGGTCATTCCTGCAAATCTTCGTCCGCTCAAACCATGAGTGAAGTATTCAGACATGCCGATAACATCATGTACTCCGAAAAACCAGAAAAAAAGAGAGCATTTCAAAAACTTTATCGCACTTTGAAACTATAACTCTAATATCGCAATACTAATAGCACCAATTTAGTATAAATTATTAAACATTGACATTCTCTTTACAAACTCCTACATTTTGCATCATAGTCATATATATTAGTATTCAACAAATAACGAGGGGGGCATAAAATGTGGACCAGACAGGATATCAAGTCCAAAGCCTGGGAAAACCTGCGCAGCAGTTACTGGAAGGCATTCCTGGTCAGCCTGGTGATAGCTATTGTCGGAGGAAACGGTGGTAGCGGGTTCAACTTCAACACAGGTAGTTCTTCGTCTTCAGGGTTCCCCGGAGGAGGCGGGGGGGATGCCTTTTCGCCAGAACTTATCGCAGTTATTATTGTTGCCGTTTGCATCGGGATGCTGATATTTTTAGCTTTCCGCATCTTTATCGGTTATCCTCTGGAGGTTGGCGGCAGAAAATACTTTATAGAGGCTGAACAATTCAGATATGATATGAACCATCTTGGCTATATTTTTAATAAGGCATACTATCTCGATGTTATTAAATCCATGCTTTGGCGGGCATTTATCAATTTTCTCTGGTATCTCTTACTGATCATCCCTGGTATAATAGCAACCTACGCTTATCGAATGGTTCCTTACATTCTCGCTGAGAATCCGAATATCGGTTACAAAAGGGCCCTTGAACTAAGCGCCCAGATGACTAAAGGTCACAAATGGGGCATTTTTGTCCTGGATCTATCATTTATCGGATGGATGATTCTCGGAATATTAGCTCTACTTATCGGCGTACTATTTGTGTTTCCATATATAAATGCTACTAATGCTGAGCTTTACTTAATCCTCCGGCAACAGGCCTTGGATAATAGTCTTTGTATTCAGGAAGAGCTGTCATTAGCCTCCACGGGAGAAGTATTATAAATAGGAAGCAGAGGTAGGTTCATTGCAGTTACACATCGGTAATATCAGCTTGTCGGATAATACTATAAAAATGTATAATAAAAGCGTTATTATGACCAAGAAATAGAAAGGGAGTGTTTGCTAGTTGAAGAAATCCACTTATATCATTATGGCAGGCCTTTTGATCATGGGCTTATTAGTCGGGATCGGTGGCTGTAGCAAGAAAACCGCTGAACAACAACCCCAAAAGGAGAAAATCCTGCGGGTAATTACTGAAGCAGGTTTTGCTCCCTTCGAATTTAAAGAAAATAATGACGAGTTTAAGGGCTTTGACATGGATTTGATCAGAGCCATCGGTGCAGCTGAAGGTTACAAGGTCGAGATCTCCCACATGGGATTTGAATCTTTGATCCCGGCTTTGAAAGCAGGCAAGGCTGATTGCTCAATAGCTGGAATGTCAATTAATGAAGAGAGAAAAAAATCTGTTGATTTCAGCACTCCCTACTTTGATGCCGGATTAATCGTGGCAGTCTCGGAAGCTTCCAAGGATATCACCAAGCTAGATGACCTTATGGGCAAAAGGATCGGATGCCAGGTGGGTACTATCGGCGCCGATGCAGCTAACAGTGTTAAAGCCAAGGATCCTAAAACAGAAGTAGTGGTCTTTGATAATATCGGTGAAGCCTTTATGGAAATGGAAAAAGGCGGCTTGGATGGCGTTGTTAATGATCAGGCGGTAACAGCCTATTACATCATGACCACTGCTCAAGGTAAAGTGAAGATGGTCGGCGATGTATTCTCCGCTCAGGACCAGTACGGTATTGCCGTAAAGAAGGGTAATGCTGAGATGCTGAAAGTAGTCAATGATGGATTGGCTAAAATAAAAGCCAACGGCGAATATGACAAGATCTATGATAAGTGGTTCAAATAGGTAGAAACATTATAAAAGCGCGAGTGATTATCTCGCGCTTTTATTTTACAGTCGGTTATTACTGGAGGTTATAATGGATGGATTTTTGCCTGTTCTTTTAGGCATTACTCCCATGCAAAGCTTAATTGACAACCATGGATTTCAGGTTCTTACCAGCAACTTCAGCTCATTTCTATGGGGCGCATTAGTGACTCTGGAAATAACCGCCCTGGCCGTAGCATTTGGCATGATCCTGGGGCTATTCTTTGGCTTCTTAAAATATCTTAATCACATCAAAATAACCTATGCCTTAGCCACAATCTATATCGATTTCTTCAGGGGTACACCTCTTTTCGTTCAGATTCTGCTCCTGCACTTTGGCATTCTGCCGTTGCTAGGAGATTATACCACTTTCACATCGGCAGTTGTGGCCTGCACCTTAAACAGTGGTGCTTATATAGCCGAAATCGTTCGTGCTGGTATCCAGGCTATAGATCGAGGTCAGATGGAAGCGGGCAGATCGCTGGGCATGAATTATCGCCAGACCATGTGGTATATCGTACTGCCTCAGGCCTATAAGGTCGTGATCCCTCCGTTGATCAACGAATTTATTGCTATGCTGAAGGACACTTCTCTGGTCTCCATAATTGGTGTTTCCGAATTGACGTTGCGGGGTAAATTAATCTATGCAAGCAGCTATGAACCAGCCTGGGTATGGGGTGCGGTAGCCATAATGTATTTTGTAATGACCAAGCTCCTCGCTTTATTCGGTGATTACATGGAGAGGAGGCTGGCTACTGAATGATTGATGTGAGGAATATCCATAAGAGTTTTGGTGAACTGGAAGTATTAAAAGGGGTAAGTTGTAATATAGCCCCGCGGGAAGTACTATGTGTGATTGGGCCAAGTGGCTCAGGCAAGAGTACTCTGCTCAGGTGCGTTAATCAACTAGAAAAGGTCAATTCCGGTCATATCTATATAGATGGCACTGATGTTACTGATCCTAAAATAAATATCGACAAGGTTCGGCAGCAGGTAGGTATGGTATTTCAGCATTTCAATTTGTTTCCGCATAAAACTGCCTTGAATAACATCACTCTGGCCCCGATGCGGATCCTTGGTCTTAATAAAATCGAGGCCCATGAGCGGGCCATGAACTTGCTGGGAAAAGTCGGCCTACTGGATAAGGCAGATGTTTTTCCTAATAAACTGTCGGGTGGTCAGAAGCAGCGGGTAGCTATAGCCCGGGCGCTGGCCATGCAACCAGAGGTGATGCTTTTTGATGAACCCACATCAGCATTGGATCCCGAAATGGTAGGCGAAGTCCTTGAGGTTATGAGAAATCTTGCACATGAGGGTATGACCATGATGGTCGTAACACACGAAATGGGATTTGCCCGTGAAGTAGGCCATCGTGTATTGTTCATGGATGAGGGGATCATCGTCGAAGAGGGAACTCCTGACCAAATCTTTGATAATCCTCAGAATGCAAGAACCCAATCATTTCTGAGCAAAGTATTGCGAGCTTGATTAATGGTACACTAAGCCATTTAGCGAGGTAAATATGATTGAGATACTCGTGACGATTATCGGGTTGGTCATTGGTTCATTTCTAAATGTGTGTATATACCGAATACCCCGCAAGGAATCGATAGTTTTTCCATCGTCGCATTGTCCTGCCTGTGGACGCCAGCTCACCTTTTTTGATCTAATTCCAATAGTCAGTTATATTTTTTTGCTCGGACGCTGCCGTTCCTGTCAGGCCAAAATCTCAGCACGGTACCCGCTGGTGGAATTGCTGACCGGCATAGTATTTCTTTTTCTGTATTTAAAATATGGATACAGCATTACCTTTATGTTTATTACCATAATGATGGCTGTAATGATCGTGGTTTTTTTCATTGATCTGGATCATTTAATCATACCTGACAAGTTGGTAATCTTCGCATCGATTATCGCCGGCTTGATGGTAGTTTACAACTTCTTCACTCCACTGGCGGTTTACGGTGACAGTAGCTGGTGGAATCCTCTATTGGGCGCCCTGATCGGTTCAGGCTCTCTATTACTGGTAGCACTACTAGGTTCTGTGCTATTTAAGACTGATGAAGCCATGGGCGGAGGTGACATTAAGCTCATGTTTCCCGTTGGGCTTGTTCTAGGGTGGAGACTGACTCTACTTACTTTATTCTTAGCCATAATGATAGCGGGCTTGTATGGGCTCATATTGCTCGCATTAAAAAAGACCTCCCGAAAATCCTCCATTCCATTTGGGCCTTTTATAGTCCTCGCTTTCTTGATTGCTTCCATTTGGGGATATCAGATCATATACTGGTATTTGGGCGTCTATTAATTAACTTCGGTAAATTCATGATAATATATAGGGCTCCGCGTACAAGTCGAAGGGATATAACAGACACAGCAATTATTGAAGGAGCCAGTTGTTATTTGTAACAATTAGCTCCTTTTAAGTTGCCATAGTGTGGATTGAGGTTTGTTCAAATTCTAATCTACCGCATAATATCTTTGGCCTTGATCTCCGGATGGTGGTATCTTTCGTATTGTGGCGTTTTTTTGCCGTATTGCATGCACTCTTCGGGACACCACTGCAGGCAGGCGAAACATTGCTCGCAGCGATGATTCCATATCAGTTTATCGTCCTCGAGAGTAACATTATGTTCAGGGCAGAGTTTCACACATAATCCGCACCGGTTGCAGCGGTCATCCACCCAGAATTTATTATCCATTTTGGGGACCATATCGAAGGTCAAATTATATAACCAGGTGAATACTATTCGCTGCCAGAGGGGGCCCTTTTCTACCGGCATTTCCTTACGTTCTCTGATCCGACTGGCTACAGCGCTTAGCTTGATCCGGGCTTCTCTGAAGCGAACATTTTGTTCTTCTAGCGGTCCGGGACCGCCCCATGGTATATAATTGGAAGGAAGGATGACCGACCAACCGGAGGAAAGCTTCATTCCTTTGCGTTCCATCATCTTCTGAAGCTGGATCAGGGTGTTGGACACCTGGCCGGCATTGTTGGCCACAGCAAAGATATATTCTGGCTGCATGTCTTTCAATTCATCAAGGAATTCCAGCACTTTATGGGGAACACCCCAGATATGGACGGGAAATACCAGCCCGATCACCTTACTCTTTATTTCCCGGCGATTTTCCATCCATTTATTTATGGAAATCAACTCGGTTTTGCCAAGATCCTGGGCCAGTACCCGCGCAGCCCATAATGAATTGCCAGTGCCGGTCAAATAGAAGATGGTAGTATCCGCTTTTGGTGCAGGTTTTTCTGGCACTGATACTTTATTATTAACCGCAGGTACTGGTTGAGCTTGGGTTGCTTTATCTGCGGGCTTTATGTCTTTTTTGAACTTCTGCACGGGCGCCTTCTGACTTACTGTCCTGACCTTTTCGGCATTAATAACAGTAGCTGCTGTCTTGGGTTTGGCCTTGACCGCAACAAACTGGCACCATTCAGCGATAGCAGCTTGATTTTCCGCGAAATAATCCTCCGGTGGGAATTCCACTTCCTCGATCATCACCCCGATATGATTTTCTATCTCATAAAGGCTCATAATATCGTCACCGGTAACCAGTGAAACCGCACGTCCACCATTGCCAGCGCGACCGGTACGCCCTATCCGGTGGACATAGCCGTCATTTTCGATCGGCACGTCGTAATTGACTACCAGGGACAGGTCATCGATATGGATCCCGCGAGCCGCAACATCGGTAGCTACCAATAGGCGAAAATCACCATGCTTGAACTGATTTAGGGTCTTGAGCCTTTTATCCTGCGGGATGTCTCCATGCAGGGCTTTGATATCATAACCCTGCCGGGAAAGGAAGCTCTGGATCTTATCAACCATAAATCTGGTGTTAGCGAATATCATACAGCTTTCCGGGCGCTCGATTTGCAGCAGGCGATTCAATTGTGTGTTCTTTTCGTTGGGATTGACCCGATAATACATTTGCTTGATCGTATCAACCGTCTTGGTGTCCGATTCGATCTCAATCGTTACGGGATTTCTCATATTCTTGCTGCAGAGCTTTTGCACCTCGGGCGGTATGGTGGCTGAGAAGAGGAGGGTTACCCGATCCCGGGGCAAGGTCTTTATGATCTTCCAGACCTGATCGATAAAGCCCATATCCAGCATCCGGTCTACTTCATCTAGCACCAGATAACGTATGTTTTTGGTCACCAGGTTTCTTTGCCCGATATGATCAAATACCCGGCCCGGCGTGCCGGTAACGATGGCGACACCCTTTTTCAGATCCTGCATCTCGATATTTATACTGTGCTGCCCGTATACAGCGGTAGTTTTATGCGGCAGCCGCTTGGCCATCAGCTTAATATCGCTGTCCACCTGGACAGCCAGTTCGCGAGTGGGAGTAAGGATCAATGCCTGGGGTCCGGGTGCTTCCGAATTTATGAGCTGTAGCAGGGGGACCCCAAAAACTGCGGTCTTGCCGCTGCCGGTCTTGGATATAACGATAAGATCTTTTTTAGCCAGAGCAGGGGGAATCGCCATGCTCTGCACCTCAGTCGGCGCCTCGAAGCCCATATCATCCAGGGCCTGCAGGATGGGATCAGCGATGCCGAGACTTTCAAAACTACTGTTCATTGTTATATTTTATCTTCTTTCATATTTGCTACGTTCTTTATTGTACCATTTGATTCCGGTTTGTTATATACGGTATATGAGGTTTTCTGGCTTTTGCAATATTTACTGCTTGCATTTTACGTGACAGCGGCAAGAAATTCACATTATAATATCAATATAATTTATACGTATTTATGTAAAGGGGAGCGTAAGGCATGCAATTCAAAGCGAGCAGAAGACATCTCTTGATATGCCTACTATTGTGCTCCTTATTCTTGACCAGTTACACAAGTGCTTTAAATGCCAACGGGACCATCTTTTCAGACGCAAGTATATTTGATGGGTCCTCCCTTAACGGAAGCAACCAACCATCAGCTATGAACAACGGAGCTAAGTCTGGTTTGGTCGACTATATAGCCGCCAACAGTTCCGCTATAAGTTTTTCCTCGATTTCAGTCAAGCAAGCACGATTGCCTTTTTCTAAAACTTATCTGAATCTCATAACTGCCTTAATAAGCCTGCAGATACTTTTTCTTGTCTGGTCTTCGCGGCTTTCCAATTCTGTCTGTCCTAAGTTCGATTCCATCCAAATAAGTATTTTTCTCCAAAAAAAAGATGGCATGAAATGAACTAAGCACACATGCCAGGGCGGTAAATGCTCTGCGATGGCTAAGTGCGCCCAAAATGCGTTTAGCCTTTGACTTTTCATGCATCATGCCAGTGCCGCCATCTTTAAACACTGCGGCATGGCGAGCAATATTGGAGGAATATGATGAATTCAAAACGTGTGTTTTTTGTGTCCGTTTTATTAACGGCGATTTTGTTCTGCATTTCTATATTCGGCATCAAAATAGGCAACTTCGAAATCAAGGGCGCTGACCAGATGCGATTCGGAATAGATATACGCGGTGGTGTGGAAGCCACCTATGAGCCCAAGGACTTAGACCGGATACCGACCATAGATGAGTTGGATGCTGCCCGGTCTATTATTGAAACCCGTATGGATGCCAAAAATATAAGCGACCGAGATGTTACGATTGATAAGATCAATGGCAAGGTCCTGGTCCGTTTTCCGTGGAAATCTGATGAGGCTAACTTCGACCCGCAGAGGGCAATCTCCGAACTGGGGGAAACTGCCCGGCTCACCTTTCGGGATCCGAACGAAAAAATCATACTCGAAGGTACCGATGTAGTAAAAAGCTCAGCCCGCTTGAATCAGGATGCCAACAATCCGGTCGTAGTGCTTGAACTATCAAATACAGGCGCAGCTAAGTTTTCCGAGGCTACCGCCAGGCTGATAGGGCAGAACATAGATATATATATGGATGAGATCCCCATATCAACAGCAACGGTAGAGACCCAGATAACCAACGGCAATGCCGAGATCAGGAACATGGAAAGCTTAGAGGCTGCATCGCAACTCTCCGAGAAGATCAATTCCGGATCGCTGCCTTTTTCACTAGTAGCCAAGAACTGCAACATCATAAGCCCGACTCTGGGCAGTAATGCCCTGGCAGTGATGGTGATAGCTGGCAAGGTGGCATTTGCATTGGTGTGCCTGTTCATGCTCATTTATTACCGTCTACCTGGCCTGGTAGCATGTATAGCTTTGCTGTTGCAGATGAGCGGCCAGTTACTGGCGCTGTCAATACCCCAATTCACGCTGACTCTGCCCGGTATTGCGGGATTGATCCTCTCTATAGGAATGGGAGTCGATGCCAATGTAATTATTTCCGAGCGTATCAAGGAAGAGCTCAACGCAGGCAAAACACTAGGAAGGGCTATTGAGACTGGATTTGAGAGGGCCTTTTCGGCGGTTTTTGATGGCAATATCACGGTGATCATCGTCGCCATCATCCTGATCTTCTTCGGCTCCGGGGCTATGTTATCTTTTGGATATACGCTCCTATGCGGCGTTATAATGAACTTTATTGCTGGTGTAACGGCATCTCGCCTGATGATACGCTCACTAAGCAATTATGAAATCTTGCACAGACCAAAACTATTTGGAGCAAGGAGGGCGGTATAATGATAAGGTTCTACCAACATCGGTATATATTCTTTGCGATATCAATATCGCTTATTCTATTCGGCATGGTTGCAGCATTTGTAAATGGTATTCAACTTGATATTCAATTCAAGGGAGGAGCCATACTGAAGTATACCTATACCGATATTGTGAGTGCGGAACAAGCCGAGTCCATTGTCCGTCAAGCAGTCGGCAGGACAACCAACTGCCTGCTGCAATCGAATATGGCGAAACACGAAAAGATGCTTATTGTGAGCCTGGCCAGTAATGAGGCCTTGACCTCTCAGGAACAAGAAGCCGTCACAGATGCTCTTACCCGGGCATATCCTGATGCGCATCTGACATTGTCTGAATCGTTAACTGTCGAACCATTTATCGGCAAACACTTTTTTACCAATGGGCTGATCGCGATCATCTTATCATTCATGCTTATACTGGGTTATGTCGCATGGCGCTTTCGGAATATCGGTGGCTTTTCGGCCGGGACTATGGCTATCGTTGCGCTGTTCCATGATGCCTTTGTCGTTACGGCCGTTTTTATCATTTTTAAGATACCATTGAATGATTCGTTTATCGCAGCGATGTTGACTATAATAGGCTTTTCTATCAATGACACTATCGTTATCTACGACCGGATAAGGGAAAATGAGCGTCTGATGGGTAAAAACGCAACGCCGGAGAAGCTGGTCGATACCAGTATAAATCAATCTATGATGCGCTCGATCAATACTAATATTGCGGTATTCGTAAGCATAGCTGTCATCTATATCTTTGCTCAAGTCTATGACATCGGATCGATCAGATCATTTGCACTGCCTATGATGTTTGGAACGCTTTCCGGCTGTTACTCCACCATTTGCATAGCAGGCCCACTGTGGACCATGTGGCAGAATCATAAGAGGGAAGGGGAGAGCAGCATCCATTAACATGTTTAAATAGCTCCTTCTAACAATAATACGAAACCGAGTGCTCCCTGAAAGGAATTCAAGTTAGAAAACCTGCTGCCAAATCGGGGAGCACTTTTCTTCATTTCATCCTGGTACAGGTATTTCAACGGCTTGGTTTATTTGAAACTAACAGCACAGTGTATCTCGGCGAAAAGAGTACAATAGAGTTAGATAATGTCATATAATAGCATAACTAAGAGGTTGGGGGAGGGGCTTTATGAGCTTTATTGGCAATGTCATCTGGTTGATCTTTGGCGGCTTAATTGGATTCCTGACCTGGGTCATCGCCGGCCTGTTGTGGTGCCTAACCATCATCGGCATCCCGTTCGGTATCCAATGTTTTAAAATCGCCCGATTGGTACTCTGGCCATTTGGCAAAGAGGTGGAATCTGGCAACTTCGGAGCAGGAGGGTTAATCGGGAATATAATCTGGCTTATACTGTTCGGCTGGGAATTAGCAATATCCCATCTCATAATAGGGCTGATTTTTTGCTTGACGATTATTGGTATACCATTCGGACTTCAGCATTTTAAGTTTGCGCAACTCAGCCTGATACCATTTGGGGCGGAGATCCACTGATTAGATTATAGCGTCATGGGCATACGGCGGGCACCTGTGAGAAGCTTTGTGAATAGATTATTACTAACAAAACCTTTTAGGGAGATGCCATATGCCCGCTTTACTTAAATACAGGTATACTACCGGCCCCATCAGTGGAAGCCAGTATCACAACAATATTCGTATAGTTGCTTTGAATAACGGAACCAAGAGGCACAGTGTGCGGATAAAAATCTATAATCTTGACCACTTGCCAAAAGAATTGGTATATGAAGAAACCTTCACTGTATCATCAAAGACTCAGATCAAAACTGAATATATACCGTCCTTTGAATTATATGAAGTGCAGCTTCTAACTGACAGTTCTATGGTGTACTTCTGGGTGGGCGGGCGATCCGGTAATGAAAACCTGCCGGGTAATACTGTTCTTAATCAGGAATTAATTCGCTTCTAGTTTATTTTGTCAGGGATAAGATAACACTATTCAGGTACATTTCGTGCAAATCTAATGAAATTTAAGTATAAAGTCTAAAAAGCAGACTGATCACTATTGCCACGAGGGCAGAAGAGGGGATAGTGACTACCCAGGCAATAAGAATCTGCCGAGCAATATTCCAGCGGACCCCCCGGAAACGTTTTGCGACACCTACACCCATTATAGATGACGATACCACGTGGGTAGTACTAACTGGAGCACCTATTACACTGGCTGACCATATTATAGCTGAAGCAGTGAAATCCGCGGCAAAACCATTTATGGGCTCAATCTTAAATATTTTACCTCCCATAGTTCTGATAATCTTCCAGCCACCAAATGCAGTTCCTGATGCCATCGCTATGGCACAGGCCACCTTCACCCATAGCGGAACACTAAAGCTTCCAATAATACCTCCGCTGAATAGCATCAGGGTGATGATACCCATTGTCTTTTGAGCATCATTTGAACCGTGGGCAAATGATGCCATGCATGCTGAAGCGATTTGGAGTTTTCTAAAATAGTTGTTTACCCGAGCCGGGGAAGAGCCAGAAAAGATCCAGAATAGTAATGTCATGATAATGCCGCCAACTATCAGGCCTAAAATCGGTGAGATAAGCAAGCCTACCAGTATCTTGCCAAACCCATACCACTTTACCTGTTCCCAACCAAAAAAGCCCAGGACGGAACCAGTAAGACCACCTATTAAAGCATGTGATGAGCTGCTAGGTATTCCGTAGTACCAGGTAAACAGATTCCAGAAGATTGCACTTATCAAGGCGGCTATCAATACACTTGGAGTAACGATATCCGGTGTTACTATACCTTTTCCTATAGTAGCCGCAACTGCCGTGCCGCTAAGAGCTCCGATCATATTAAGCGTTGCTGCTATAAGGATGGCAGACCTGGGACTCAAAGCCTTGGTAGAAATTGAAGTAGCGATCGCATTGGCGGTATCATGAAATCCATTTATATAATCAAAAACGAGAGCCAGAACCACAACGATTATGATCATTGTCAGCATATATAACACCTCTCAAGTATTTGCTATTTAGATAATATCAAAACTATGTAAACTAGGCCTCCTGCTATGTAAAAATAACTATAAACAAATGTAAAATTTGATAACAATCTTATTAGTTCACTTCTGTAATAAAGTATTGTGCTTATGTAAACCAATACTACATAGAAACACGCTATCCTGCAGATTTTCCATTGGAAGTATCCGATGAAGAGGCCTCAGAGTGTCTTACAATTGCTAAGCGAATCTTAGATTATATCAGAACCATTGCTCCTCAATAAATCAGAGGGATGGACTATGGAGCAACACCTCATTAACATTAATGTAAACTAGCCCAAGAGAGAAAAGGCTGATTCATTAGCATCGGTTGGCTAGTTTACATAATGTTCATTATCGGAAGTAGCAAAAGTGGTAAAAATCGTGCAAATATTGGTTGCATAGGCCTTGGCAAGTATTCTAACACTAATAAAAAATGCCGGGAGATTATTATGGAAAAGCATGTGTCCAGAAAAGACAACCAGGATCCTGATGAACCTATCGTAACTTATCCAAAGACGGTTGAGTACCCCACCAAGAAATGCAATAACGATCACTTAGAAAAACGACCTCAATAGCAGAGCTTGGTTGAATAGGAGGTGTTACAGCGTGGATGATATGAATCAAAAGAAAAAGATACCAGACATGCCACTGAAACCTTATCCGGCTACTACAGATTATCAATCAGACAAAATAACGCCTAATTCTTGTATATAATAACCCATATTTGCGGAATTAATCATATTCACTACAGAATGACTCGCT
>Ga0123335_1003829_pt1 | contig 20324 bp, 24 predicted proteins | sample BiotimSIPDNA_2_FD_89707 | JGI IMG/M metagenome (GOLD analysis project Ga0123335, IMG submission 89707) | Anaerobic biogas reactor microbial communites from Washington, USA - Biogas_R2 time_0 SIP DNA | ecosystem: Engineered > Bioreactor > Anaerobic > Unclassified | place: Washington, USA...
CCAGGTGGAACTGATCGAGGTGCGCCTGGGCCGGGGTATGGGCGGCAAATCCTTCCTGATCTTTACAGGTCAGGTTTCCTCCGTGGAGGCCGCCCTCAAGGCCATCGCGGCCAGTGAAGAATCCAAGGGGCTGATCGCCTCCAGCGTGGTGATCCCCTCGCCCCATATGGATATGGTAAAAGCATTGCTTTAAAAAATTAACGTAAGGAGTCACAACTATGCAGGAAGCCCTTGGAATGATTGAGACCCGCGGTTTGGTAGCGTCCATTGAGGCGGCGGATGCCATGGTAAAGGCCGCCAATGTTCATCTCATCGGCAAGGAGCATGTGGGCGGCGGTCTGGTCAGTGTTATGGTTCGCGGAGACGTGGGCGCCGTGAAGGCCGCCGTGGAAGCGGGCAGCGTCGCTGCCAAGCGTGTGGGTGAACTGGTAAGCACCCATGTCATCCCCCGCCCCCATTCGGATGTGGAGGCCGTGCTGCCCGGTGCGGAGCCCGCCCCTAAAACCAATAAAACCAAGGCGTAACAAGCCGTAAAAGGAGAAGCAGTTATGGAAAAGCAAGCGCTCGGCATGGTGGAAACAAAGGGTCTGGTAGCGTCCATTGAGGCGGCGGACGCCATGGTAAAGGCCGCCAACGTTCATCTGATTGGCAAGGAGCATGTGGGAGGCGGTCTGGTAACCGTTATGGTGCGCGGGGATGTGGGCGCAGTGAAGGCGGCTGTGGAGGCCGGCGGCGTTGCGGCCAAGCGCGTGGGCGAACTCATCAGCGTGCATGTGATTCCCCGTCCCCACGATGACGTGGAAATGATCCTCCCCAAACTGTAAGGAGGGAATCACGATGCTCAAAGGTATCTCTCCCCTGCTATCCCCGGAACTACTGAAGATTCTGGCGGAAATGGGCCATGGCGACGAACTGGTCATCGGCGACGGTAATTTTCCTGCCCAAAGCATGGGCCAGCGCTGTGTCCGGGCCGACGGCCATGGCGGCGTGGAGTTATTGGACGCCATTTTGAGCCTCTTTCCCCTGGATACCTTCGTGGAGGCCCCCGTGTCACTGATGCAGGTCATGCCCGGCACCCTGGAGGGAGATCCGCCCATCTGGGATGAGTTTCGAGCTGTGGTGGAGCGGCATCAGCCCGGCACCCGCTTTGAGCATGTGGAGCGCTTTGCGTTCTATGACCGGGCCCGCAAGGCGTATGCCTGCGTCGCCACCGGTGAAAAAGCGCTGTATGCCTGCATCATCTTGAAAAAGGGCGTTTTGTAAAACGCCTGATGGCCGGTGGCCTGATGAGTGCAGGAAATGAACGCAAGGATGTCGAATGGTTGGAAGATTGCCTGTGGCCCAGGTTTTGCAGGGTCTTTTTCAAGCTACCCTGCTGATGGAAGATTTGTTCAGACCATAACAAGAATGGATGGATGATACCCGTATGACGATCAGGGAAATTGCGAATTTGGCAGGGGTTTCTCCGGCAGCGGTTTCGCTGGTCATCAACAACAAGAAGGGGATCAGCGAAGAGACCCGGCGCAGAGTGCAGGCCGTGATTGAGGAAAACAACTACATCGTGCCCGACCACAAGCGGGGCACTGCCAAGCGCAAGCGCTTCCGTCTTTGCGTGATCAAATACCGCACCCATGGCATCGCCCTTGAGGAAAACCAGGGTTTCATCGCCTCCATCATCGACCAGATTGAGAGCCGGTGCCGCCACTTTGGCTATGACCTGGCCATGGTGAACTGCAAGGTGACCACAGCCCAGGAGACCCTGCGGGAGGTCATGCACACGCCCCCGGACGGGGTGATCATCATGGGAACGGAGCTGACCCCCAGCGCATATCCCTTGCTGGATCTGCTCACCGTGCCAACGGTGGTGCTGGACAATGGCATGAACGACATGCACATCGACAGCGTGGTGATGGACAACGAAGCCATCAGCGCTGAGGCGGTCCGGTATCTGCACAGCATCGGCCACCGGGAGATCGGGTACATCCGCTTCAGCATCCCCATCTGCAACTGTGAGGAGCGGTATCAGGGATATTTAAAGCAAATGACAAAGCTGGGCCTGCCCATTCCGGAGCCTGTGATGGTGATGCCCACGCTGAAAGACGCCTACCGTGATATGAAGAAGCTGTTGGCGGAGGGCGGGTATGTGCCCCATGGCGCGGCGGTGGCGGACAACGACACAGTGGCCATCGGTGTAATGCGCGCGATTCAGGAAGCGGGATACAAGATTCCAGAGGACCTGTCCATCATCGGAGTGGACGATATTCCCTTCAGCGCCATGACCATGCCGGGGCTTACCACCATGCATATCTCCCGCTCCGCCATGGGCGCGCTTGCAGTGGACGCCCTTCGCAAGCGCATTGAGTACGCCGATTGGCCCAGCATGCATACACGGATTGCCGGGCGGTTGGTGGTGCGGGGCAGCACGATGCCCCTGCAGCCCAGGTAAGGGCAGATCATCCACAGGGAGGGATCAGAATGCTGGTGGGCAGGGTTACGGGCAACGTGGTCAGCACCAACAAGGCACCTTCGCTGGAGGGCGCCAAGTTGCTGATTGTTCAGCCTGTGGAGCTGGATACCCTGGTCATGAAGGACGATTATATCATCTGTGTGGATGACGTCGGGGCAGGGGAAGGGGATCTGGTGGTCTGCGCCTATGGCAGTTCCGCCCGGCAAACCCCCACCTCCAAGAATGTCGCCTCGGACTTTTCCATTTACGCGATTCTGGATTCCATTGACATCCGCGGAGCCCGAACCTACGACAAGGCAAAGGAGAAGAACGCATGCAGCTGGCAAGGGTAATCGGCTCGGTGGTGAGCACCCGCAAGTCGCAAAACCTGGAAGGCTTAAAACTTCTGGTAGCCGTGCCCATTGATATGGACACCATGCAGGAGAAAGGCGCTCCCTTTGTTACCGTAGATACGGTGGGTGCAGGGGAGGGCGAGATCGTCATGTGGGCAGGCGGAAGTTCCTCCCGGCAGACGGAGCAGACCAGCGGCAAGCCTGTGGACAGCTCCATCATCGGGATTGTGGACTTTGTGGACATCCTGGGGAAGCGCCGATACGACAAAGGCGCCGGTGAAGTGCGATGAAGCTGGCCCGTGTGACTGGGACGGTGGTATCCACCGTGAAATATGACAAATACCGGGGGATGAAGCTGCTCAAGGTGCGTCATCTGGACCTGGAGATGAATGAAACAGGCGAGGAGCTGATTGCCCTGGATGCGGCTAACGCGGGCATGGGCGACATCGTGCTGGTGAACAACGACGGCGGGGCGGCGCAGATGGTTATGGGGGACAAGACCCTCATCGCCAGCGTCACCGTTTGCGGGGTTATCGATTCCTTCACCTGTCAGGGCAAGACCACCCGGTGCCACGGGTAAGGGGGGCTGCGGCTTGAATATTGGCAGAGTGGTGGGCACGGTGGTGTGCACGGTCAAGACCCCAACCCTGGAAGGCGTCAAGCTGATGGTGGTCCGACAGTTGGTGAACGGGGCAGAAAAGGGCCTGGTGATTGCCTGCGATGCCACCCGTCAAGCGGGGATTGGGGATACGGTGTATATGATTGGGAGGAAGGAAGCGGCGCTGATGCTGAATCTGGACGATCCTCCCCCCAGCGATCTGACCATTGCCGGAATTATTGATCCGGAAACCCTTTGATCCGGGATCGCTTCCAGAACAGCTTTACTTCTTTCACAGGAGACGCATACAAAGGGCCAGGGAGGAGCGTTAAGACCCACTCCCCCCTGACCCTTTGAAATTCCCTGCATCCTCAGTACTTGTAATCCTCAACATCCACCTTGTCAGGATCCGTATACGGGGCCAGGGTGGAAATCATTTTCACGGCACGATCCGAATTGTTGATCAGATAATGGATCTCCATGGGCTCAATATGGATCAGCTGCCCTTGGGTGAGGTGATGCATCACACCATCCACGACAATGTCCACTTCTCCCTCCAGGATAAAAAAGTTCTCCTCCATCACATGATGGTAATGCGCCTTGAAATCCTGCCCCGGCTGAAACTGAACCAGGGCAAAATTCATGCGCGGGCCCTTCATCAGATATTTGGGGCCGCTGTCACCAAAGCGATATTCCCGTTCACTCTCGTGGATGATAAACATACCGATTCCCCTCCATATATTACAGTCCGGGTGCAACCCACATATAGCGGGTCAGGCCGCGGTCGCTCAGGGCAAGCTGAGCTTGATATACCTCGCGCCAGGGCGCGTACATCTCTTCGTAGCGCTTGTGATTTTCCGCATTGGGCTGGTAGGTGCGCTCCCAGCGGACCAGCTCCCGGGCAGCCTGGGCGATGTCGGGATAGATGCCGGCCCCATGCCCGGCCAGAATCGCCGCACCCAAGGCCGTGGCTTCCTTGACCAGGGGGACCTTCACAGGTAGGCCCAGCACATCCGCCAGTATCTGGCACCAGACCCCGCCCTTGCTGGCCCCGCCGGCAAATACGATCTCCTGGGGGGCGTTGCCGGTGGCTTCCAAAACCAGCTCCAGATGACCCTTGGTAATCATGGCGCTGTTTTCCATGATGGCGCGGTAGAAAGTATACTTGTTGAAGCGCTCCGGGTCAAAGTCAAAATTCGTGAAGGTGGGGGCTGCGTGCTTCCATGAGATGAAGTTCATCACATCGCTGAAGGCGCACATCATGCCGTAGCAGCCGGCGGGAATCTTTTCCGCCTCCGCATTCATAAGTACGTAGGGGTCCGTGCCCAGTTCCTTCGCCCGGCGGATTTCATCCTGGCAGAAGGCGTCCCGGTACCAACGCATGGCCAGGCCGGGCTTAAAGGCGATGGCTTCGTACTGCCACATGCCGGGAACAGCGTGACAGTTGACCCGCACCCGGCACTTGGGATCGGTTCCGGCCTGATCGGTGTTAAACTCGTACTGCCAAAAGCTGCCGCCGAACACAGCGGCCTGGCTGCGGTCCACTACGCCTACGCCGATGCATCCCAGCTGGGCGTCCCCACCCCCGGCCACCACCAATGTGCCCACCGCCAGACCTGTGTCCGCGGCGCCCTTTTCATTGACCTTGCCCACCGGCTCACCGCACTCGGCCACAGGAGGGAAGATGCCATCCTTCAGGCCCACCTTTGTCATGATGGCACTGTCCCAGGCACGGCTCCTAAGATCAAAGATGCCGGTGGTGCTGCCGTTGCTGGGCTCCACCTTCAGGACGCCTGTGAGCTTGTAGATGAGCCAGTCGTTGAACATGCCCACCGTGGCAACCTTTTCATAGAGATCCGGCATCTTGTTCTTCACCCACAGGATGCGGGGCAGGGCTCCCAGGGCGTAGGTCTGGCCGGAGATGGCGTAGATTTCCTTCTCCAGCTCGGGGTTCATGGCAATCAGCTGGGCTACCTCATCGTTGCTGCGAGCGTCCACGTTGGCGCAGGCCCAAAGCTCGATGCCCTGGGCATCGTAGAGGACAATGCCCTCCCGCATGCAGGTGGTGCTTACCGCCGCTATGTCCTGGGGAGCGACGCCTGTTTCCTTCAAGACATTCCGGATGCACCCTCTGGCCAGGTCCCAGCCGTTCACCCAGTCAAAATCCATGCTGCCGGGATAGCGGGGGTCTTCCTGATGGGTCCACTCTTGCTGGACGCAACCTATCTGAGCTCCATGGGTGTCAAACAGTACGGCCCGGACGCTTCCGGTGCCCGCGTCGATGGCCATTAAGTATTGCTTCGTCATTTCTTATACCTCCTTATCCTCATCCAAAAGCCGGCTTGCGGTGCGGTCGTCGGTGATCAGCACGTCCAGGTATCCTCCCTTGAGGGCGGCGCGGATGGCATCCACCTTCACGTCCCCGGCAGCCACGCCAATTACGTTTTGCAGTTCCTTCAGTTTGGTAAGGGACGTGCTGATCAGCCGGCTTTCCAGGGGGGTCTCGATCAGGTTGCCATCCTTATCAAAAAAATGGCTCAGGAGATCGCCCACAGCCCCCTGCATCTGTAAATAAAGGAAATCATTGCGGTTGAGGATGCCGGTCTTGAAGATGGTTGCCGTCTCGTGCATGGCCCCGATGCCCACCACGGTGAGCTGAGCCAGGGAGATCATGCGGCTGACCTCCATGACGCTGGCCTCCTGGCGCATGGCGTCCGCCATCTCCTTGCTGCTGGCTAATAGCGGGGTGGGAATCAGGTGCAGCTTGGCATTGAATACGTTGCTGCGGGTATCGGGCAGGTAGTAGCTGACCCCTCCGGTTAACGAAACGCAGGTAATGGGCCGCTCCGCCAAAGTCGCCAGGTTGTTGAGAATGCGGCTTGGGGTGTCCCCATAGCCCATATTAATGAGGCTATGTTCTGTGAGGCGCTCGGTGATGTACATGCTGGCAGCCTCTGCGATCCCAGCGTTGATCTGGCTTTTGTCCTGGGAGGAAGGCACGATAAAGGCGTCTTTCAGCCCATATGCGTCCATGAGACCCCGCTCCAGCTTCATACGGTTTTCGCCGTCCTTGCGCAGGTGAAACTGGATGATGCCGGTCTGCCGCGCCTTTTCCAGCAGCCTGATTACCCGCATGCGGGTGATTCCCAGGGTGTCGGCCACGCTTTGCTGGGTCAAATTCTCAAAATAATAGTACCACGCGATTTTGATCATCAGCGATTCTTCGTAGTCCATGTGACACCCCCTGAATCAATGTTACAAAAGTTCGACTAAAAAATAAATGTATTCTGTGGAAGTAGTATATCACCATCTTGGATGCATTGTCAATCACTATTCAATGAACATGTGCAGCTGGGCACAACGCCGCACAATATGGTCACAATCGCCAAAAATGGCAAGGCCTTCAATGAGAAATCCTCCGAAAAATGAATGGATTCCAGCGGCCTGGCAAAGGGATGATGAAAATTTTTTGTCATGGGCGTTGACAAATGTAGAGAGATCGGGTATGATGTCACCAGGAATAAAAAGGCGAAGTTGAAACATTTGTTTAGTCCAATGGGGGTTCAATTTGATGAGTGAAGCAATACGGCTGCCGGAAGATGCCATGCTCTCGGTGCGGGGTATCACCAAGGCCTTCGGGTCCAACAGCGTGCTCAAGGGCATCGACATGGACATTGCCAAAGGCTCCGTGGTGGCGCTGATTGGTGGCAACGGAGCCGGCAAGAGCACCCTGGTGAAAATCATCATGGGCATTTATCAGCCCGATGACGGCGAGGTTTTTCTGGAAGGAAAGGCCGCCAAACTGGGCAAGCCCTCCGCTTCCCTGGCCGCGGGAATTTACCTGGTGCCTCAGGAGCCCATGCTCTTTCCCAATATGACCGTTGAGGAAAACGTGCTCATGGGCTTTATGGAAAAAAGCTCCGACTTGCACAGAAGGCTCATCACGCTGCTGGACCACTTGGGCTGGAAGATGGATTTAAGCCGAAAGGCCGCCACGCTGTCCATTGCGGAGCAGCAGTTGGTGGAGCTTCTGCGGGGGCTGATGCGGGACGCCCGGCTGCTTATTTTGGACGAACCCACCAGTTCCCTCACCTTCAATGAGGTGCAGAGCCTTTTCAAGATCGTAGAGGATCTGAAAGCCAAGGGCATCAGCATCATCTATATCACCCATCGCCTGACCGAGGTATTTCAAATTGCCGACCGGGTGCTCATCATGCGGGACGGAATGATTACCCTAAACGGCCCGGTCTCCGATTTCACACGGGAAATGCTGGTGGCGGGATTGCTGCCCTCCAATGTGGAAATCACCAACAACCAGTTCAGCTGTAAGAATGTGTCCTACGAAGGCCTCCAGCCTGCCCTCTCCATCGAGCATCTCACCGGGTATGGGTTTAGCGATGTTAGTTTGAAGGTATATCCTGGAGAGATTCTGGGCCTGGCCGGTGTGGTAGGCGCGGGACGAACGGAGCTGGCCACCACGGTTTTTGGCCGCTACCCGGTGATCAGCGGCAAGGTCCTGATCCAGGGCAAGGACGTAACCGGCCTTTCCACACGCAAGATGCTGGAGGCAGGCCTCAATTACGTAGCCGAGGACCGATTTTTAAACGGCATCTTCCGCATCAGCAACGTGGCTGCCAACACCACCGCCGCCAACCTGGACAACATGTCCAAGTGCTTCATCAACTTCCGGGAGGAGCGCAGGATCACCGATAAGTTCATCACAGCCTTCCGCACCAAGGTAACAGGTCAGGACCAGCTCATCGTATCTCTCTCGGGCGGCAACCAGCAGAAGGTGGTCATTGCCCGATGCCTGTCTACCGGCCCCAAGGTGCTGATTCTGGACGAACCCACCCGCGGCATTGACGCGGCGGCCCGGGGCGATGTGTATACCATCATCGAGCAGCTCAAGGAGCAGGGGGTCGCGATCCTGTTGATATCCTCGGACATGGAGGAAATTGTGGAACTCAGCGACCGGGCTGTCACCATGTACTGCGGGCGCATCAACCATGAGTTTGCCAAATGCGATATCAGCCAGGACAACCTGATGGCGGCCGCCTTTGGCGTTGCGGAAGGGAGTGCTCAAAATGCTTAAGAAGCTTCTGCATTCCCGGGAAATCACGGCGGTGGCTTTCATCATCCTTATGTTCCTTGGGGTGGGAGCCATCAATCCGGCCTTTCTGTCACCGGGGAACATCTGGTTGTGCCTCAACAGCAGCGTCGTGTACACGGTGGTGGCCGTCGGTGTGGCGTTGGTCATCATCACCGGTGAGATCGATGTCTCCGTAGGCGCAACCTTGGGCATGGCGGCGGCGGTCTCCGGTTCCATGATCCGGGACGGCCAGCCCTGGCTCCTGGCCATCGGCGCGGCCCTGGCCATCGGGCTGGCCATTGGCCTGATCAACGGCTTTGGTGTCACCGTGCTGAAGATTCCTTCCATTATTATGACCCTGGGCATCAACGGCATCGTTCGCGGGCTTATTTATGTGTATACCAATGGAAAATGGGTGGAAAACATCCCCTTTGATTTTAAGAACCTTTCCCAAGGCAGGCTCTTTGGCAGCATTACCTATTTCTACCTGGGTGCAATCCTGCTGATTGTAGGAGCCCACCTGATCCTGACCCGCACCAAGCGGGGCCGCTACATGGCCGCGGTGGGGGACAACATCGGCGGAGCCACACTGCTGGGCATTCCCGTGGACATGACCAAGTTCGCTTCCTTTGCCCTGTGCGGCATTCTGGCGGCTGTGGGCGGCGCACTGTATGTAAGCCGGGTGGGCTTTGTGACACCTATCGCCGGCAACGGCTACGAGATGAAGGTTATCGCGGCCTGCGTGCTGGGCGGCATCAGCCTCACCGGCGGCGTAGGCACAGTCTTAGGCGCCGGGGTGGGCGCGGCCATCATGGCCTCCATCAGCAGGGTGCTGGTGTTCATCGGCTTTTCCTCCAATTATGACGATACCATAACCGGCGTATTGCTCATCATCATCGTCGTATCCGACGCGCTTATCCGCAGGCGTGCGGTTGAGCAGGCCAGACGGCTGCGCCTGGCAGCCAGAACCCAGCATGCTACCGATGGGGAAAAGGGGGCGGCAGCGCATGAATAAGGTAAAGAAGCTCTTCCTGCGCTGGGAAACCATCCTGGTGCTGGTAATCCTGGTGGAGTTTGTCGTGTTTGGCACCCTGAACCCGAAGTTTCTGAACATCAAGCGCCTCTTCAGCGGGCTTAACCAGTTTGTGCCGGTGTGCATCATCTCCCTGTTTGTCACCTTTGTGATGATTACCGGCGGCATCGACATCCAGGCCGGCTCGATCGTGGGGCTGACCAGCATCATGGTGGGTGTGCTGTGGCATGACGCAGGGCTGAACATTTTTGTGGCATGTGTCCTCTCGCTGGTTGCCGGTGCGCTGTGCGGAGCGCTGAGCGGATTCTTCGTGGCGTACACGGGGGTGCAGCCCATGGTCATCACGCTGGGCGGCTCCTTCCTCTACTCCGGCATGGCCCTGGCGGTTTCCAACATGAGCTCCAACGCGGCGTATCAGGGAATCAGCGATTTCCCCGCCGCCTTCCGGGCCCTCAGCAAAACCGAGCTCTTTGGTGCCGTACCCATGCAGTTTGTGATCTTCTTGGTTCTGGTGATCCTCAGCTACATTCTGCTCCACCGCACCAACTACGGCCGCAAGATATTTCTGTGCGGGGTCAATGTCAACGCGGCAGAGTTCAGCGGCATCAACACCCGCGCGGTGGTGATGTCCACCTACATGCTCTCCGGCCTGAGCGCATCCATCGCTGGTGTTCTGCTGACGGCATACCTGGGCACAGCCAAGGCGGATATGGGTGCCGAGTACACCTTGCCCATCATCACCGCCGTTGTGCTGGGAGGCACCAGCAACCTGGGCGGCAGCGGCGGCGTCATTGGCTCGGCCCTGGCTGCGCTGGCGGTGGGATTCCTGAGGATCGGCCTGAGCCTCAACGGCCTTTCCACCCAGTATTTGGACATTCCGGTGGGCATTTTGCTGGTGCTGACGGTGTCCTTCCGCTTTGCCGGCACCAACCCCAAGCTCCGCAAGTTATTCAGCCGCAAACGGCGGCAAAAGATGGTCGGCGGTAGCTGATTGTCTGTTACAAAGACCCCTTGCGCGCTTATTGCGTGTAAGAAATAAATCAAATTGGGAGGGTATCGCAATGAAAAGGTTCTCCAAACTCCTGGCTGCCATGATGGCCCTTGCGCTGTGCGTGGCCATGATGGCTTCCGCTTCAGCCGCAAACATCAACGTCGTCTTCATCCCCAAGCTCTCCGGCAACGCCTTCTTTGAGTCCGCCAACGTGGGCGCTCAGGAATTTGCTGCTAAGAACGGCTTCACCGTCACCTACGACGGCAACCCCGAAGCTTCTGCTGCCAACCAGGTGGCCATCATCCAGAATGCCATCACCAGCGGCGCGGACGCCATCTGCATCTCCACCGTTGATGCCGCCGGCGTGGACGACGCTCTGAAGGAAGCCGCTGAGGCTGGCCTAGTCGTCACCACCTGGGACTCCGACTCCAACCCCGAGCGTCGCGCCATCATGGTCAGCCAGGGCACCCCTGAGCAGCTGGGCCAGATGCTGGTGGATATGCTGGCTACCAGCCTCACCGAGCGCGGCAAGGACATCGAGAAGGACGCCATCAAGTACGTGTGGCACTACAGCCAGGCGACCGTAACCGACCAGAACAGCTGGCATGTGGCCGGTGAGCAGTACATCGCCGAGAAGTACCCCAACTGGATCAACGTGTTCCCCGACAACTACTACTCCGAGCAGGACGCCGAGAAGGCCATCACCGTGGGCGAGTCCATTCTGACCACCTACGCTGACATCGACGGCATCATCTGCAACGACTCCACTGCTCTGCCCGGTCAGGCGCAGGCCGCTCAGAACCTGGGGCTGGACGCCACCAAGGTTTCCATCGTTGGTTTCGCCGCTCCCAACAGCATGAAGGACTATTGCCGTGCCGGCATCCTGACCCGCTGGGGTCTGTGGGATTGCAAGGTTCAGGGCGCCCTGGGCTGCTACCTGGCGAACCTGCTGGCCAGCGGCCAGGAGATCAAGGTTGGCGACGTCATCGATGTGCCCGAAATCGGCACCGTGACGGTTGAGCCCAACACCGTTCTGGATCCCAACGCCTACACTGCCGAGGACAGCGGTGTGGTGCTGCTCCCCGAGCGCGTGGTGTTCACCGTGGAGAACATGGACAACTACAACTTCTAATCATCCGTGGTTTCGCGGAGGCTGTGCCTGGCGGCGCGGCCTCCGCCCATGGTTGCCTGCGGCGGACACTCCGCCGGGGCGGCCCAAAGCAGCATTTGTGTTTCCCTTCGACAATTGAAGGAGGTAGATTCCCATCGCAGATCAAGACGGACTCAAGGTTGCCAAGGATTATCACGTTCAGGAGCCTTTCGCCAATCAGGGCGGATTCTACGTCAAAGGTGCCAACAGCCTGGACTGGGGCATGAAGAAGCACCTGGCCAACATTTTCGATCCCAAGAGCGGAAACACGGTTATGTTCGCCTTTGACCACGGCTATTTCATGGGCTCCACCGCCGGGTTGGAACGTCTGGACATCGTGATCCCCAAGCTCCTGCCCTATGTGGATTGCCTCATGGGCACCCGGGGGGCTCTGCGGACCTGCGTGCCCGCGGACAACCGCAAGGCCATCGCCCTGCGCGTCTCCAGCGGCTCCAGCATGCTCAATGAAGACCTGAGCCACGAGGTGGTGGCTGTGGATATCGAGGACTCGATCCGTATGAACGCGGATTGTATGGCCGTTCAAACCTTCATCGGCGCGGACGGACAGCTGTCCAGCATCGATAACCTGAGCCGGGTCATCAACGCGGGCTTCCGCTACTCCATTCCCACCCTGGGCGTGGTGGCCGTGGGCAAGGACATGGAGCGCACGGACCGCTTCTTCAAGCTTGCCACCCGCATCGTGGCCGAAATGGGTGTGCAGTTGGTCAAGACCTACTATTGCGACAACTTTGAGGAGATTGTGGCGGCTTGCCCGGTGCCCATCGTGGTGGCCGGCGGAAAGAAGCTCCCCGAGAGGGAAGCGCTGAACCTGGCGTATAAGTCCATCCAGGGCGGAGCCCGGGGCTTGGACATGGGCCGGAATATCTTCCAGAGCGATCACAGCGTGGAGATGGTCCAGGCAATCCGGAAGATTGTTCATGAAGGGTATACGGATCAGCAGGCGTGGGAGTTCTTTGAGGACCTGACGCACTAAGAATAATCTTCCCTGATAATCCAACCGGATGCACAGAGCCGGGGCGAAAGCCCCGGCTCTGCTGTTTTTGGGTTGTCTGGCCAAGCTTGTGTTTATCACTTCCCAATGGTACAATACAGGCTGTAGGATGGCGCATGTGATGATGCGCTGCATCAATGCTGATCGTTTGTATTCTTCTTTGAGCGGAATATTCCGGAGGGAAAGAAAATGAAAAAGTGGATTCTTGCGATGGTTTTGGTTGTCCTTCTTGCCATTCCCCCGATGGCGCTGTCGGAATCATATTTGGTCTTTACCACGGAACCGGCGGTGTATGGGCTCATGCTGATGGATGATAATGGAGAAGTCATCAGCTCGGTGAGCGCAAAGAAGGAAACCGCCACAGCCATTTACTGGACATTGCGCATCAGGAACAGCGGGGCTGCGTATGCAACATTCTATGAGCAGGACAGCCATGGAAATTGGATGAAGACGGATTTAACCTATGAGCTTTCCTTCTTCTTTCCGGACAGTGAAACGCCGGCACCGGCACCCACCGCTGGTGTAGCCGCTGCGGCTTGGCCGGAAATGGAATACGAGTCCATCACTGTATCGGTTTATCCGCTGCCGGAGGACAAACGGTATCAGTCCCGCTGCGGTCCCAGCCGCACCTATCATGGTGCCGGTGCCTACAAATCATATAAAATTGAAAGCATACAGGCGCTGTTTATCGAAGGCGACTATGTTTTGGCGGATTTGAGCTATACCACAGTGGGAAACAGACGCGTCTATTTTCAAACGTCCATCTTTCATAGCTTAAAGTGGGTTCCCAGCGTCAGCCTGGAGGGGTATCCCGCTTACACCCTGGAGACGCTGACACCGCGGTTTGGTCCGGGGATGAAATATGATTCCTTTGACCAGGCGCAAATAGGCCAAGGCACCCCATTGCAGGTTTTCTTCGAAGAGAATGGATGGGTGTTTGCCGAATTTGACTGCAGCGAGCTCGGCATAGTTCGCGCCTGGATTCCTGTAGAGCAGGTTCAATAAACCGGTTCCTAGAATCCCCTCAGCAGCGTGGCCCAGCCCGCCCCATTTACCAGCACCTTGAGCACGATAATCAGCACCAAATGCGCCGGATACAACGCATATCCCAGCCACTGGGGCATCCTTAGCCTGGTATGCGTTGGCAGCGCTATCAGCGGCAGGGACAGCCAGACCATGCCCTGGGTGCGAAACAGGGTGGTAAGCAGGGGGCCCAGGCCCGGCCAGCTGAGGAAGGGAAGCTTCCAACCAAACAGCTGGCTCACTGTGTTGCTGCCCGTGCCCCAGAAAAGGGCAAAAGCCAGATAGGCCGCCACCAGACCGCTTCGGTTGTTTCGTGCCCCGTACAATACCAGGATGAAAGTCAGGCCCATCCAGCCGTAGTCCACATGGATAAAGCCCAGCAGTACGTAGCACAGGGCAGGGACCCAGATTTGGCTGAACATCCAGCGCTTTTGGATGCCCTGGATGGCGATCAGGCCCACCAGCAGGGAAAACAGAATGTTCAGGTCCTGCCAGGTGTGGGAGAGTGCCATCATATAAAGTGGCTGGGCGATAATCCCCACCAGCAGCAACCGGAGCCCGTAATGCAAGGGACTGCGGGTTTTTTCGCTCCCCACCACCAGACACCAGGCGTACAGGGGAAAGGCCATGCGCCCAATGACCCTCAGTTCCGGAATGTTCGTGAAAACCGCTGCGCCGATATGATCCACAACCATGAAAAGCAATGCCAGTACTTTGAGAAAGGAGGTATCCAGGTTTCCTGCGATGCCGGCTCCTCTTTGATTCGCTGTATGCTGCATGTGCCGTCCTCCTGTGTTCTATGGGTGCATTATAGCATGCATCGGTGTGTTCGTCACCCAAGGAAATGGATGAATGCAATGTTGGAGTACAGTGCCATAAAAAGGCCAGGACCGGGCGGTGTCAAAGGCCTTTGATCTGACGGCAAGCATCTTGGAGATATAGGGGCGCTATAAAACAAATTCGGCAGGACGGGTACAAGGTACGACTTTTTGGTTTGCGATACCGTGCTTACCAGATGTCGGACCACAGGGCTGAGGCCAGCACCATACCCACCATCAGCAACGCTAAGGCAAGGCAAATCCCCCTGGTAATCCATGCCTTGGTATTTTTTCTCTTTTTGGCACCGGATGCCATCTTTCTTCGCCTCCCTGTGCGGATACCTGCCACAGTATAGCATACGCCGCCTGGGAGGAGCAAGGCGCTCGGGCTTTGAGACCTTGAATTCATCAATTATTCACAGTTCCGCTTTCTTTTGGCAATCCATTTTGCTTGAAACACGCACGTATGCGTTGTATAATGCATAAGAACAATGTCGGAGGTGCGCCAACATGGACGAGATTCGATTGCAGGATGTCGTTCAAATGCGTAAAACACACCCATGCGGGAGCGACCAGTGGACCGTGATCCGTATCGGCGCCGATATCAAAATCAAATGCTTGGGCTGCGGCCGGATCGTGATGATGGAGCGCGCGGATTTTGTGAGGCGGCGCAAGAAGGTGCTTACGCAAGGTCCCGTACCGGAGGCCGAAACCCTGCGCGATATATCCCAGCGGCAATAAAGGAGGAGTTTTCCATGCAGGCGCAAAGTGAAAACGCAATGACGGAGCAGAACATCCAGGGTCAGGCGGAAGGCGTGACCGGGGAGGCGTCTGCCGAGGCTGAAAAGAAGAATAGCGTGAAACGGGAAATCCTTTCCTGGATCCTTACGCTGGGCGCAGCGGTGGTTATCGCACTGTTTATCCGAACCCTGCTCTTTGAGCCCATCCGCGTGGATGGGGCCAGCATGAACGATACCCTGGCCGACGGGGAGATCATGATCGTCACCAAGCCGGAGTATATCTTTGGACAGCCCACTGTGGGCGACGTGGTGATTTGCCGTTATCCGGGCCGGACAGAGTATTTTGTGAAGCGGTTGATGGGCGGTCCGGGAGACACCATCCAGGTGATCAACAACGTGGTGTACCGCAACGGGGAAGCGCTGGACGAACCGTACCTGACCCCGGAACGCAACAACAACGGCTTCAGCATGGAGCCCTTTGCGCTGGGCGAGGATGAATATTTTGTAATGGGCGACAACCGGGACAACAGTCATGACAGCCGTAATTATTACGCGGACGGCTCTCCCGCGGCTCTGACCAGAAACCAGATTGTGGGTCATGTGCAATTTGTGGTGTTCCCCTTTGACAAGATCAGGGGAATTGAGTAAAAGCCAGGAGAAAGTGGACGATATTCAAAAGTGGATGTCGTCCACTTTTTTTATGATGCAAATGTACAGGCCACCACCGCATACCCCATGTTGTCATACCCGGCCTCGTAGGACGCGTTTTCCGGCACGGGAAAGCTCGCATATCCGTCCGTAACGGGCAAGCACAGGATCAAATACTTGGGCGTGCCCTTGTCGTGTATGAAGATTACCTGTTTCTCGTGCAGCAGCTCCAGATACGCTTCCAGCTCCAAATCCAGATAGGTCATGGCGGTGCTGTGGGCCACGCCTACATAGCGAAACTGGTAGGCCTTGTAGGGATTGTTGTTTTCGTTTGGAAATCTGCGGATGAAACCGTAACGCCATGCATTGGTCAGCAAAAATCGTCCCTGCTCGGTCAGAGCCAAGGGGCGCTGGTCCGCCGCGCCTTCCCATGGAGTGTACAGGCGGATCTCCACCGTATACTGCTGCTGATAATCGCTGGTGCGGGGATCGTCCACTTCCTGGCGCGCTTTTTCCACAGCCTCCTGCAATGACATGGAAGCTGCGTAAACCTTTACCCGCTCCAGTTGCAGCTCCCGCTGCTCCACCTCACTGAGGGTTCCCCTGGAGATCCCCAGGCCTTCGATGCCCTTCTGCCGCGCAAACAGAAAGAACTGATACAGGGCATCAATGGTCTGCCGGCCTGACTTCAGGTCCAGATTGTGCACCGGAACGATGCCCTTGCCAAAGGTGGCAATGCTTACGGTGTTGGCCCCGGGCACATCGTGGGGCAGGGGATACTCCCGGTTCAGGAGCATGATATTGCCCCGCAGCAGCTCCTCCCTGGGGAAGGTAACTTCCTTGACGGGGAGCTGGGGATAGGAATAGGACACCGCGCTGTTTATCCGTACTGTGCTTTTCTGGGGCCGTTCCACGGTCTGGCTGAGGGCCGGCATGATGGGGAAGTCCGAAGGAGGTATCTGACAACGGGAGATGATATACCATGCAAGGCCCATTACCCCAAGGGCAAGGGAAAGCACCAGCCATTGGCGATATTTCCTGCGCTGATGGAGCTTGGGCTGGGGCGGAGGCGTCACATATTGCGCTCCCCAGCAGGGCGGGCGGCGTTTGGATACACGCCAGACCTGTCTCAGCCATTCCCTTTCAGTTAGAATTCCTTCCCGCATGCCTGTCACCTCTTTAAAAGCTAGGCTTTCCGTAAGGTGACAGAGATATGCATGGAAGTAGCATTCAGATGGATGGATGAGGGGGAGAACCCCTTGCGATATGTCCCCCTGAGCTCTATCCCCAGAGGAATGCGGTTACCACTTCGTTAAAGGCATCCGGCTTCTTATGGGCAAGGAAATGATCCCCGGGTAATATACAAAGGACGCTGTTGGGCAAGGCCCTGGCGATGCTGCGGGTATGGCTGGTACGGATCAGGTCATGATCTCCGGCGATCACCAGGGTGGGGGCCTTGATCTTTTGCATGTCCCTGGTGGGAATGTGGGGCTCGCGGATCATCAGTCCCAGCATCTCCTTTCGGGGTATCAGGCCGGGGCGGCAGGCGGATGCAACGCAGATCCAGCCATAGTGCAGGGTCAGGGGAATTTGAACTCGCCGGCACACCCCCCAGGGCTGAAGGTTGGCCCCGTTGAGCACCAGTTTGCGTACCCGCTGGGGATAGCGCAGGGCAAAGAGAATGGCGATGTTACCCCCGTCGCTGAAGCCCAGCACATCTGCTTGGGGTATTGCTTGTGCGTCCATGAAGGCTGCCAGGTCCTCGGCGAACCGGGACAGGGTAAAGGGACCCTCTCCCCGGGGGCTCTGCCCGTGGCCCCGGGTGTCCACCGCAAAAACCCGGGCATGCCGGGCAAAGGGTTCTATCTGATGTTCAAAATAGATCCCGCTTTCATCGTTTCCGTGAAGCAGGATCAGCGGGAAACCTTCCTCGCCTTTTTGGATGAAGTGCAGGGAAATCGGCTTGCTGTGTTCCATGGATCTGCTCCCATCGGCAAAATACCGTCTACTTACATGACTCCTGCCGGTTGCGGCATTCCAGCTCCCGGAGGAACCTGGAGGTCACCCGCTCAAACTGCACGCCGTAGCGCAAGGGTTGGTTCTCCTGAAGAGTCAGCGCAATGCTGTCATGGGTCAGGGAGAGGGCCATGTCTGCCGCGTCGGGAAGGGTCATGTCCCTCAGCAGCGCACCCAGCAGGAAGCTGGCAAATACATCTCCCGTTCCGTGGAAGGTTCCTGGGTATCGATGGGTAAAGGTGAAGGAGGGTTCGTCCATGCCTTGCTGTATGATGGCGATCCCTGTTTGCGAGGAATCAAAGGAGACGTCGGTGATAATGACATTCTGGGGGCCCATGGCCAAAAGGGCCTTGGCCAGACCACTCACATAGGCGGGGGAGTAGGTTTTACCCGGATAGGGCTGGCTCAGCAAAAACGCCGCTTCGGTAAGATTGGGCACGATGGTATGCGCCCGGGCGCAAAGGCGGCGCATCTGAGCGGGCATTGTGTCGTCAAGGAGAGAGTAGAGCCTGCCATCGTCCGCAAAGGCCGGGTCCACAAACAGGTGAGTTTGCGGCACGGCCAACAATTCGATGATGTCCAGCACCTGCTGCGTCTGGCTGCCGGAAGCCAGATATCCGGTATAGATGGCATCAAAGCCAAGGCCAAGGGTGGACAGATGCCGGGCAATGGGCAGCAGCTGATCGCTCAGATCCAGGTGGGTATACCCTGTAAACTCGCCGGTATGGGTGCTGAGCAGCGCTGTGGGAATGACGGACGTATTGATGCCTGCGGCCGATAAAATGGGCAGGGCCACCGTCAGGGAGCACCGCCCTACACAGGAGATATCATGAACCGCCAGTACTCTTTTTTGCATGCATCGCGCCTCCGTTTCGTACCTTCATCATACACGAAAGCTCAAAAAACGCAAGTGTGCATTGAAAGCACCAGACCCAACCCTTGTGAAAAGCGGGCCGTCACTCCGGGATGCATGATCCGGAATCATCGATTGCAAATGCTGAGATGATATGGTAATATCAGGTAAAGGACCGCGAAAATTGAAGGAAATGAGGGATGAGTAAAATGGCGTGCTGGCATAACTCTTCCGGGTTGGGAATTTCTCTTTCCGCTTCGTTGAAGCGATTGTTGGTTCTCCTGCTTGTTATCCTGGTCCTTTCAAGCGGACTGGTGGCGGGAGCCTTGGCAGCCAGTGCGGGTGAAAACCTGGCCCAGGAGGCTGCTGTCCTGGAAGAACAGGGGCAATACAGCCAGGCGGTGGAACGCTATGCACAGGCAATTCCCCTCCTGCTGGATGAGGGAAACACAAAACTGGCCGAGGCCTGCGATGAATCATCAGAAAAGCTGTTCATCATCATGGGGACATTCCCTTACACACTGGAAGAAATCAAGGGTTTGATCCGCCAAACTTATCCTGATGCCACCCAAGAGCAGATCGCGCTGTGGTCATCGGCCGAAACGCTTCATCAATGGGAGTATGAAGGGGAGACGCATTACTTCAGCGATACCATCCCCAACCTGCCGCACCGCTATATGGATCTGATGTATGAGGATACGGCGCAGCAGAAGTCGTACAGGGAACAGGTGGCCAAAGTCCTGTCTATTGCTGAAGCACAGAAGGGAAGCGGAGGTTCTCAATACATCAGGCCGGCCAAATATCGCGGTATCCATACCCTCTCTGTTCCAAGAAATGAACTTCCACAAACCGGTGTGCTGCGGCTCTGGCTTCCCATCCCCATCAATACAGGCGCTCAGACCGGGGTCGTCATCGAGTCGGTCACTCCGGCAGCATGGATGAAATTGCCCCCCAGCGTCGACCAGGAGATCGGTCTTGCGTATTTCGAAGTGCCCCTGGCGGAACTGACGGATGACCTCTTCATCGAACTTTCTTTCGTATTTACCCATCATGAGCAGCACTTTACCGTGGACCCGGACAGGATCGGTGAATATGACAAGGAGTCCGCGCTTTACAAACAATATACCGCTGCAAATGGCAACACCGAAATTACGGATGAGATTGTCCAGATGGCGCAGAAAATCGTTGGGGACGAGCGCAACCCCTATTTTGCGGCCAGAAAACTGTATGACTACATTGTGGAAAATGTGATCTATTCGTTTATGCCGCACATGGTGTTCCGTCCCCGCACGGATGTTGCGGAGTCGGACTATGTTCACCGCTTCCAGCAGGGCGACTGCGGCGCCCAGTCCATGTATTTTACGGCGATGTGTCGCGCCCTGGGGATTCCCGCCCGCACCACCGGCGGCTGGCAGCTGTTCACCGGTGAATTCAGAGGTCATTTCTGGGCGGAATTCTACCTGCCTAATTATGGATGGATCCCGGTTGACACGTCCTTTGGACAGCTGGCCACTTACGTGAAGGATATCAGTGCACAGGACCGGGCAGCATTCA
>Ga0123335_1003835_pt1 | contig 20309 bp, 19 predicted proteins | sample BiotimSIPDNA_2_FD_89707 | JGI IMG/M metagenome (GOLD analysis project Ga0123335, IMG submission 89707) | Anaerobic biogas reactor microbial communites from Washington, USA - Biogas_R2 time_0 SIP DNA | ecosystem: Engineered > Bioreactor > Anaerobic > Unclassified | place: Washington, USA...
TTCAAGTGTGTTCAACCATAAAAGACCAGCCTTCAAGTAGCGTGTGCCATGTATTGCGGTACACAATAATACAAACAAGAAAACTCTCGTTAAGGGTAATGGGTAGTTTCAGAAACACCCCACCTCACAAATAAGCCAAAAAACGCCTAGGTTACCTTAAGATGAATCCCACGAAAACTATCACAGCAGACGTTATACAAAGCCCCATACAAGAAGAAGGCAGAGTCCTTTGGCAAAACCCACTTTAACAATCAAGGGCAAGTTCCAAAACTGCCTAACCAGAATCGTTCAGCACAAAATTCCAACTCTAACAATTAGGGGATTTATAGTCTGCTGTACAAACGAAAAAACCAAATCCATTGAGCAAAAGCTCGATTGGGGTAACGCCCTCATAGACGCCATGATCACAAGCGCTACCACGTTTTTCAGTGCTCTAGGCGGAGGAGCAGTAGCAGGAGTAAACACTATCAACATTATAGAATCAGCCGCAGTAACTTTTACGCTTAATATTGAATCTTCCTATCTTCCAAAGAATGAGGTGGTTTTTGTTTTGGGTGCCCCTGATTCAACGCCTCAGAATTCCTCAGACACCTCGCTGGCTATACCACCAAAGAACGGAGTCGTCTCACCAATTGAGCAGTCGTCAAATTTGACCTTTATGTTCGTAGTCCCAGCAGAAAGCCTCCCTTATGGTATGAGACCGTAGAAAAGCAACACCATCTAAAACTCTCGCATATGTAATTGGTTGAGATGAACTTAGAACATTGAAAACAAAGAGCAACCACGAAACTTTAGGGCTTTCCAGATTCAGAAAACTGAATTACGAACGGTAAGGTCGTTGCTTTTTTTGCTCCCTATCTATCTGGGGGGGTAGACATCAGTGACGCGGAAGAGAGCAAAAGGCTTGTTTTCGTTTATATCACAACCCTGCATTTTTTGCAGTATTATGATATATATTCCAATTTGCTATCTAAATGCAAACCCCGTTCTAAAGAAACCGAGTTTTTACGCATAGCATAAAGTTGAAAAATAGTGAAACTGAAATCTATATTCCACCAAAGTACATCATCCAAAATACCATAACAAAGAAGAACTAAAAGTTGTAGTTGATGTTGATTTAAGTCTAAGCTATTGGTCAACCTAACCTGCGCGTGTAAACTAGGCGCAGTATTCCATATATTCTTTGAAAAGTTACCGACTTATAAGTCATCTAGGGCTAAAGCAGTTATTACACTAATTGCTTTTTTAGTTAAATGTTTGTCTTCACTAATTAATTGCAGATTTTTTGTCCTTGCAAAATAAACATATGAAGCATCATAAAAAGTAACATTCAACTGCACCGCGGTCTCAAGTATCTCCTCCTCACTACCCACCGCAGCCAATACATCCATTATCGACAAGGTACGCCTAATTGTTTTTGCCAACATTTTCATTTCCTGACCTGAAATCTTTGCCTGCAACACATAATCTTTCCAGACTATATTTCCCAATTCGTACCTCGCAAGCTCTAATGTGCAGTTTCCAGTTAAAACCTCAACCTTGTTTTCTTTGATAGCCCTAAAAATAGCAGAAGAATCAAAAAGATATTTCAATGGATACCCCGGTCCTCTCTTATGCTTTTCACTATATCATCCATGCTTACTTTGTCAAACGTTGGTTTTAGCTTGTTTATTTCTTGTTTTAACTCTTCAATCTCTCTTCTCTTTACTTCGTCTTCAAGAGCTTTCCGAAGAATCTTGGATGGCTTAATTTTGAGATGTTTAATTTTTTCTTTAAGCTGTTTTGGAATTTTCGTTGAAACCGTGACTGAATCTTGCACTAAATTCTCACCAAAAAATATTACTTAAAAGTAAGATAAGAAAGTTTTCCATAAAACCAGAAAAAACGGAAACAAAGGCGGTACCGCAACTTAGAAAATGATTCAAACCCCACAAAATCAGCATGCCACAAATACAGAAAAACTACGAGTACACCAGTCTATTTTCTTCCGATAAAATTAAAAGTATGTTGTGACCAATGTCGCAAACACACTCAAAACCGACCAGAGGTAGAGTTATTGCTGATTTTATTCTAGCCGTTGATAGTATAAGCAGCCCAAGGTGGATTTCATATTTCCTGATATTACTTACTGCATTATTTTTTGGGCAGTAAAGCAATCGTTGTTAGAAGAGCTATTGTTCGGGTTACACTTGTGAAATCTTAACATTCTCAAATCGAAGCTTAGAAGAATGATGCAGATTTTTTTAAGTAAAAAAATGAAACCTAATATAAGCTGTTCTTTCCCTAATAATAACCTTGCACGTGGTGGTCGCGAATTTCGCCAGTATCTGCCCACACCTCAATATAATAGCCGTCAATCCAGTAGGGTAGCCCTAGTTCCTGATATACTTCTAAACTAATATATTCAAAATTCACATTAATAGACCATACAGGTCTAGAGTCTGGATTGTATTTTTGTCTATCACTTAGTAATGCTTCTACCATGGGCGTTATTGTTCGATTACCATTTTCTTTTGCGTATTGCTCAGCAAGAGGCATTGCGATTTTTACAGCTTCATCAGCCGTAATTTTAACATCATCAAAAGACGTGAAGCTTACATAAATAGAAAGGGGTCCCTGATACCATATTTCGCCAGTATCCGCCCAAACAGCAATATGATAACCATAAATTTGGTTCAGTCCTCTGCCTTTTATTGCTTCAAATTCTACTTCAATATACCACTCAGGTCGGTCATCGTTTATCAGTGATGGTTCTGCTGTGTTTGTTATTGCCCGGTTGTTTTCTTTGGCGTATTGTTCAGCAAGGAGTATTGCGATTTTGCCTGCTTCATCCGCAGTTATTTTAACCTCAGCAGGACAATTGCCATTAGTAGCAGAAAGTAGACCAGCCGACAATACATTCGAGTTTTGACTGTCGACTATGGGGTTGAAAGCTAAGCATAAGGCGATAGCTAGGACGGCGCTGAAAACTATTAACAGAAATAAACCATAAACACTTTTTTTGCCCAAAGTTGATCGCCAACTTATTAGTAACAATTTATTCTTTTAAGCCTAAGCAGTAGAACACACCGTACATAAACCAGAACATATGCGTATGTAATTTGTATTGATAAATAAAATAACTAAAAACTATTCCTCTGGCACCACATTTTTTGAAGAGGTCGTTTTTTTCCAAAAATTAGGGTATAATTATACACATTTGTAATGAAAAGTTCAAGTTTAAATGTGTAAGTTCAAATCATCTGTTCAAAAATTTTTTAGGTGCAAGAGTCTTTACCACCCCAAGCTACAGGTTCAAAACCAAACTGCTTCAACCTGTCTTAGAATTATAATGACAAGTCAATTATATTCCTCAAAAATTATGCGACAGCAATAAGAATCCCAACTCATAATACAGTATAAGGGATTTATTATAAAAATAGGCGTTACCGTGCATAGAGAAGGAAAATGGTACATTGCTACAGAACCAATTAGTAGAGTGACAAGTCAAGGCAAAACCTGTAAGGAGGCTTTAAAAAATTTTAAAGAAGCCTTTGAACTTTGGTTTGAATGCGCAGAAAACTGGGAAAAAGACATAGCATTGAAGGGAGAACCCATCGCCACAATGGTTTTAGACATAAAAGTTTAAGTTTTATCGGCTAATTCAACAAACTCATCAACTGTAATTCATACCTGAAACAAAATCCCCCTAATAGTTCCGACTGCAATTTCACTGTGATTTGGAATCACAACAGTTCTTCGTGCACCATTATAATAACCCTTAAAAATTATGTGGCTGCCACGTTGCCTGATAGCTTAAAAACCAAGTTTCCGCAAAACCTTGATTACTTGCTGACATGAGTACGGTTTAAGGCCCAAATAGAATCCTCAACAAAAGTAAAGAGCCACTCTATTGAAATAATTTGCGTCATTATGTTTGAATATTTATCTTGGTTTAGAATCAAATATAATAGCTGAATTTTGATTCAATTTCCATCAAATATTCCAAAGTTAATTAGATTTTAGTTCCAAGCTCTTCTGCCCACTTTTGAATAGCATCTATATCTCTAGTGTCATATACTCCTGGCGCTGTTTCTTTGTAGTTTGCAGCAAGTTTGGATCGTTCATTTTCCATGCCCTTTCTCATTATCCAGGACATCGTGTTGAAGTTGTATATTGCTCCAAAGAAGCCTAACGCAACAGGTTTAAGGTTGTATTTGGCGGCTTTTTCATCTAGATATTTTGTTTTTGCATTTGCTGCTATTTCTGGTTTATCAGGATTTAGTTTTTCAGCTGCAGACCCACAATTAACATATAAAGCCAGATTCTTTTTAGCTAATTCTTGTTTGTATTTTTTAATGAAATTTTCAGGTTCACTGTTCCAGCATCCTATTTGAATTCCGCTACCTACAATGATTAAGTCGTATTCTGTTATAGACCGGATTTTTTCTTTTTTAGCGTCTACAACTTTGGTTTCTACACCTTTGTTTTGGAGTGCCTGAGCGATTTCTTGAGCTGTTACTGCAGCTGTCCCTGTTTTTGTGCCGTAAACAATCAAAGCTTTCTGCATATTAACCACATAATTTCATATTTGATATAAGTTATTAATTATATTTTTGTATAATACATTTTAGCGCATTTATTTTAGAGTAAATATAACTGTTCAGAGATAGAAAAGTTAGTGTTTAAGGGGTTAACAGTTTTTTTAGGCGCTGCACAAGCATTTCGCGTTCGCTGGGTTGCCGCGTCCATAAATCACGGTTTTCTCTGAATTGTTCACCAGTGATTTTACCCTGTTTTTGTAGGACACCGAGTAACTTCATAAAATCCTGTAGGCTTAACTGTTCGTCGGTAACAATAAAGCTTGATCTTCGACTGGTTGATGGGGCTGTTTCGGCTGATTCAGTGTCTGGCGGCGGATAGGTGTGGTATAGAAAACGGGTAAAATACAAGTTGCTCCAGTTTTTGGTTAATTCCAAGTTGTTTTTGGCTCTTAACAATTCATTAGTGAAATGTTCATATTCTTGACCAAAAGAAAAAAACTTTGTTTTCCAAACTTGCATATCAGCAACCCGGTTAACAAAGTGCTTAAGGTGCTGAACACTAAATATAGGCAGTAATGTTTCTTTTTCATAGTTAAAACAGTAAATAATTTTTAGGGCAAGTTGCATGTTCTGTCCAAATCCGCCTATCCGTTCCCAAGGAGCATCTATTTTCTGTGCAAGAGAAACGCGGTCATCAACTACAGTTCTAAGTAGCTTTTTGAATTCTTTGATTTGTAGGCGAGCGTTACGGTAAGCGTTTGTGCTGTTAATTGTGGTTTGAACTAAAGGTCTAAGAACTGTTTCCATCAGATTAAAGAATATGCCTGTTTCATCAGGGTTTACTCTGAATAGTTTATCAGGGTCCAGCCACTCTATTTCTCTGAGGTTTTCAGTAAACCTATATTTTTGTCTAAAATCTTTGAGTGAACCAAGCGTTATGGCTACTTCATGTTTGATTGAATTGTTACTGTCAAATTGACTTGCTTTTTCAAGCAGTGAGTTACTTCGAGACATAAGACCATTACCAATGTAATATTTGTGGCAAAGAGAAGACTTAGATATAACGGTTAAACTTACCGGAATTTAACCATGCGATGCCGCCAACAGATACCAATGAAGAATAGCCAAATAAATATGTTTCATCCTGCAGTATGCAATAATAGAATTCTTCTTTTACCAATGATTGAGGACCCCGTAGTTAACAAAAACTTGTTATATGCAAAAAATGGCTATAGACTCCATTTGAATGTTATTATTTTTACTCAAAACAGAAAAATAATAACATTTAATTCGAAAAATAGAGCGGGGCAAACAAAAAAACAAAAAAACCCAATCAGAGATTAATGAAGCAGCAAACTTATTGTTAACACTACCAACACAAACAAGGTGATTAGCATATATTTGCTGTTTTTCTCCCAACTGAAATATATAAATGACGTAATAGCTCGAGTATACGGCGTCAGAATCAAAACTATTATACCCAAAGTCATAAACAGCAAAGCACTCTCTGATACGAAAAGATTAGAGAATTTTTCTATAACGAAAACAAAAAAGTTTTCGCCAGTAATGTAAACGTTTGGCGATGAAGAAAATTCGAGAGTACCGTAGGCGCCATAATAAAGCGCTATGCCAACTACTTCCAGAACTACACTTACAGCTACACCAAAAATTATCAGATAACTAACTATGGTTTCTAGTTTTGATTCATTAACTCTGGAGGCTACACTCATAGGGCAGTTACTCCTTTGTAGAGCATCTGAATAATTAGGAAAATAACTATTGCAAAAAACAGAATCCTCAGGTATTTATCAGGTATTCTACTTAAGATTCGACCGCCAAAAAAGGCGCCTACAGTTGCACCTACAGCCATAGGAGCCATCAAAGTCAAATTAAGTAAACCAGAAAAGAGGTAAACACTAACACCTGCCAACGCTGTCATGCCTATTACGAAATTACTGGTTGCACTGGATACTTTAGGCGGTATTTTTAAGACTTTTTCGTGAACTATAACTTTGAATGCTCCTGCACCTATTCCAAGCATCCCCCCTGCTAAACCAGCCACTAACATTCCTAAACCTCCCAGAAACGCGTTAGTCGCCTTATAGTGGATTAATTGGTTTTTTGCCCGATCAAAATAGTTTCCTTCTAGTGAAAGCCATTTAGAAAAACGGTCCTGTCGGGTAGCAGGAATGTACCCATCTTTTAGAGACCCCCTAATTTTTATGAAGGATGTTAAAAGAAAACCAGCAAATAAAAAGTATAGAAAAACAGGAGCTATAATAACAGTTATTGTTGCTCCAATTATGGCACCTACGATTGTGAACATTTCAAGATACATTGCAATTCGGATGTTGGTTACTTTTTCTTTTACAAAAGACACAGCTGAACCGCTTGAAGTGGCGATTATAGCAACCATGCCACATGCAACTGCCTCCTTCACTGGGACACCGAAAAGAACAAGAACCGGAATTAGTATGCTGGCTCCGCCTAAACCAGTAAGGGAACCTAAAAAGCCTACAAGAATAGAAAGCAAAAGCAACGAAACCATGTCAATCAATGTGGCATCTAATCTGCAAAAATAGAAAATGCTAATTATTAAACTACACTACAAAAACACCTAAAAACACTAAACGAAAACATTTTGCGCTACAATTTTAGGTAAAAAAGGAATAAGAGATTTTGGCAAAGCATATTAAGAATGGGCGATTTCATGCATAAAGGTCAGCTAAATGAAAAAGAAAGTGTTCATTTCAGGTCCCATTATAGGTAGAGAAAAACAACAGGATTATCGAAGAATAATCACAGATATAGCTGCAAAAATGGATTTAGAAGTTATTGACCCTTGGAAAAGAGAAAGAGTACTCTTCAATGGAACAGAGGAATGCTGGTGGGATAAGGTGCCAACGTTTGATTTTGTACAAAGAGACCTTGACGACGCTGACAGATGCGACATAATGGTTGTATATTTACCTATTCTTTCAGCTGGAGCCTGTATGGAAATGTTCTATGCCAGACGCAAAGGCAAAAAAATCATTGTTGTATCTGACATAGAGCTTCTCAGTCCATGGATAATCTATCATTCAGATATGGTAATTAAAAGTTTTAGTCAACTTGAAGAAGCAATAAAAAAGCTACTTGACCAAACAGACTGAAAATTTAAGGTTAAATTTTTTGCAGAAAGCCTATATAACGTAGGCACCCTGAAAAGGGCATAACCTGGTGCAAACATTGGATGCACTGACAATTATCCTAATAGCTTTTGGATTAGCTATTGACGCATTCGCAGTTTCGATTGCAAATGGAATGAACAAAACCATTAATCGTCGCAGAGCAGCTTTGTTAACTGCAGGTTTCTTCGGAGGCTTCCAGATGCTTATGCCAGTGCTAGGTTGGCTTGTAGGCTTCAGCCTTGAGAGTGTAATAAAAGAAGTGGACCACTGGATCGCTTTTGGATTACTATCTATTATAGGAGCTAAAATGATTTATGATGGAATAAAAAATGAGAAACAAAAAAGCGTTGCTGATTTGAGGATTAGGTCATTACTTGTTTTATCAGTTGCTACTAGCATAGATGCTTTGATGGTTGGTTTCAGTTTTGCTTTGCTGCAAACTGGAATTTTATTACCAGTTATAGTTATTGGAGCGGTTACTTTTTCTCTTTCAATTATAGGATTCTATTTCGGTTCAGGTTTAGGTCGAGTTTTTGGGGAAAGAATAAAAATAGTTGGCGGAGTAGTCCTGATTCTTATTGGATTGAGAATTCTGCTGGAACATCTGTTTTAGTGTTTAGTGAATTCTTCTCTGATTTTCATTTCTCTGCGTTTACGGTTGTAACCTAAAGAGAAGTCATGGGTGGCATCTCGGATTTTTCGTAGAAGCAACATCATACGGCTGTTTTTATTGAAGACTTTGGGTTCAGGATCACCGGGTAAATAGATTTCTTCATTTTCCTTAGCTAAACCGATAAGTGGAATCTGTAAATGTAGTTTCTGTAACGCAGCTTTGGCAGCGCTAACTTGTCCTGGTCCCCCGTCGATCACTACTAAGTCTGGTAGAGGATTTTTTTCTTCTATTTGACGTTTATATCTACGCATTACTACTTCGTTAACTGCTGCGAAGTCATCTTGTCCAGTGAAGGTTTTGATTTTGAATTTACGATAATTTTTCTTGTCAGGTTTAGCGTCTTTAAAAGTAACCATACCTGAAACTACATGTTCAGTACCTAGATTAGATATGTCAAAGCATTCAATTACACGTGGCAACGTCGGAAGGTTAAGGTTGTTTTGTAAGTCAACAAGTGCAGCGTCAACGTCTAAACGTGATTCAAGGTTTTTCTCTGCAAGCTGCACCAAAGCTAATTTATCTGCTCGACGCGGAATAGTTAAAGAAACAGGAGCTAAACGTCTTGACGATAAGAATTGTTCCAGAGCCTCCTTCTCCTCTGACTCCTGCCAACAGGGTTTATTCAATAATATTTCACGTGGAATCTGATTGGTCGTGTAGTAAGCTTTTAAAAATTCCTGTTCAACCATGGGCTGCAGGTCAACAGTGAACTCTTTTTTGCCCAGAAGAACACCTTTACGTACACCCATTTGTACAGCAAAAACTTTCTCGCCTACCTGCTTAAAAACCAATACATCCTGGTCAAAGCGACGTTCATTATCAACTATCTGCCGCTCAGTTAACAGCCTAATTGACTGTATTTGATTTCGAATTTCAAGAGCTGTCTCATACTGCTTAGCTTCAGAGGCAACCAGCATTTGCTCTTTAAGTTGATCAATTGTCTGCTGGTAGTGACCATTTAGAAAAGCTCGGGCTTGACTAACCTGTTCAGCATATTCTTCCCGGGTTACTTTGCCAGCGCAGGGAGCAGTACAAAGTTTAATGTGATAATTTAGGCAAGGTCTTTTATGCAGATTTTTACAGGTTCGCAACTTAAAGACACGTACAACTAACCGTTGAAGATCTTGACGTGTGTACCCATCTGTGAATGGACCGAAAGATTCCAGTTTACGTGATACCTTGCGGCTAGTAAGTATTCTCGGAAAAGGCTCCCGTGTTAATGAAATGTAAGCGTAGGTTTTAGCGTCTTTCAAGTTTACATTGTATTTTGGAGTATGCTTTTTGATTAGTTGATTTTCAAGCAGTAACGCTTCAACTTCATTGTTAACTATTACCCAGTCTATTTGGCGAATATGCTTAACGAGCTGCTTGGTTTTCGCAGGCAAATCGTTACTTAAGAAATAGTTTTTTACTCTTGAACGCAGATTTTTAGCTTTACCCACATAAAGAATTTCGTCTTCTATATCTTTGTAGATGTAGACTCCTGGATCCGTTGGAACCTCAGAACTCTTAAAGTCCTCACGAGAACATATTTTAATCATTTAGGCTACGTCACTGCCATAGAGGTTTGTTTGGGTTTACAGTTAAGTATCTTTTCTAAAAACATGCCAGTGTAAGAATTTTTAATTTGCGTTAAAGCTTCAGGTGTACCCTGAGCTAAAATTCTGCCGCCGGCTGCTCCTCCTTCTGGACCCAAATCAATAAGATAATCGCAACTCTTGATTACATCCAAATTATGCTCTATAATGTAGACAGTGTTGTCGTTATCGACTAATCGATTAAGCACGTTGATGAGACGTTTTGTATCGTCAAAATGTAAACCAGTTGTAGGCTCATCTAGCATGTAGACTACGTGTCCAGATTTATGTTTGCTTAATTCACGAGTAATTTTTATACGTTGACTTTCTCCACCTGAAAGGGTAGTTGAACTTTGCCCCAGTTTTATGTAGCCTAAACCTACATCTAGAAGTGTTTGAAGTCTACGTGAAACCTTAGGTGTGTTCTCAAAGAATTTCGCTGCTTCCTCAACTGTCATGTCAAGTACGTCGGCAATGTTTTTGCCTTTGTAGAGTACTGATAAGGTTTCTTTGTTGTAGCGTTTACCTTTACAGTCGCTACATTGCACATATACGTCAGGTAGAAAATTCATTTCAATACGCAGCACTCCGTCGCCTTGGCAGGTTTCGCATCTGCCGCCTTTCACGTTAAAGCTGAATCTGCCTTCTTTGTAGCCTCTTGCTTTAGCTTCTTTAGTGGAAGCAAAGATACGTCTTATTTCATCAAAGAGTTTTGTGTAGGTTGCAGGGTTACTTCTTGGAGTGCGACCGATTGGGTCTTGATCTATAACTATAACATTTTGAACTAAACCTGGAACTTTAATTTCAGAGTGTTTTCCTATTTTATCGGTTTTTTCACCGAAAATTTGGCGTAAAGCAGGAATCACTGTCATATTCATTAAGGTACTTTTACCTGAACCTGAGACTCCTGTAACTCCGCAGAGAACACCTAAAGGAAGCTGAACATCTACCTGTTTGAGGTTGTTTTCTTCAGCCCCTTTTACTGTTATATAATCTATTGGAAAGCGTCTTTGGGTGGGCACTTCAATTTTGCAGTTACCTGACAAGTACCTTCCTGTTAGGCTCCGGGGATTAGCCATTACTTCTTGAGGTGAACCTTCAGCTACTATGTGGCCTCCATGTACTCCAGCTCCAGGTCCCATGTCAACTATGTAGTCAGCATGCCGCATTGTGTCCTCGTCGTGTTCAACAACTATCAACGTGTTGCCTAAGTCACGTAGATGATAAAGAGTGTTAATCAGTTTAGAGTTGTCTCTCTGGTGTAAACCTATGCTTGGCTCGTCAAGTATGTAGAGGACACCCATAAGGTTACTTCCAATTTGGGTTGCTAGCCTTATGCGTTGAGCTTCGCCTCCTGACAGGGTTTTTGCTGCACGTGAAAGCGAGAGGTAACCTAAACCGACGTTATTGAGAAATACTAAGCGCTGACTGATTTCTTTTAGCACCTGCGTTGCTATAGTCATTTCTTTTTGGTTCAGCTGAGAAGGTAATTTCTTGAAGAATTCAACTGCTTCTTCAATCGATAAGTCTGTTACATCAATTATGCTTTTACCCATTATCTGCACTGCTAAAACTACTGGCTGTAAACGTTTACCGTTACAGGTGTTGCAGGCGCGGGCAGTCATGAATTTTTCTATATCCTGTTTTCTCCAGTCACTTTCTGTTTGGCGATATAAACGCATAGTCTGCGGTATGACTCCTTCCCAGCCTTCATGCATGTGCATGTTAGTTCCATTTGACCAATTACCGTTTATTGGTTCATGGTCTCCGTAGAGAAGCACGTTTATTTGTTGTTCTGTGAAATCTTTGATTGGAGTAAAAATGTCAAAGCCATGTTTCTTTCCCACCATGGAAAGCTGTTGTGCTCTCCAGCTTAGATCCATTTTTCCGTAAACAGTCAATGCTCCATCCATAATGGAGAGGTTTGGATTGGGAATCACCTTGTCCGCAGTTACCTCCACAATTTCCCCTAAGCCGTGGCAGGTTGGACATGCTCCAAATGGAGAGTTAAAAGAGAACATTCTCGGTTCGAGACTTTCAAATACGATTTCAGGATGGTTTGGACATGCACCAAAAGTGCTGTACATGGTTTCATCTTCGAATCTTTCAAGTTCCCTCTTTTTTTGTCCATCTGATTTTTCAGCATCAATCACTATCATAGTGCCTTTTCCAACGTGAAGCGCCTGTTCAACTGCCTCATTAATCCGTGAACGTTCCTCATCTAAAATTTGAACTGTATCTATAACTGCTTCAATCCAGTGTTTCTCGTATCTAACCAGCTTCAATTCTTCTCTTATAGTCTCAGAGTCATAGATTTTTTGGTCTACACGGATTTTTGTGTACCCCTGCTTTTTTAGGTCCTCAAAAAGTTGTTCATGTGTACCTTTTATGCCTCTAAGTATGGGTGCTAAAAAGATGAGTGTTTTGCCTTTTTCAGACATTATTAAGCTGGCGATGTTTTCTGGGCTTTGAGGGTGAATGCTGCTGCCACATTTTGGGCAATGATGAGTGCCTATACGTGCAAAAAGCAATCTGAGATAGTCATAGATTTCAGTTACTGTTCCCACTGTTGAACGGGGATTTTTGCTTGTGCTCTTCTGTTCAATGCTTATAGCTGGAGATAAACCCTCGATTGAGTCAACGTCAGGTTTATCCATTAATCCAAGAAACTGTCTCGCGTAGGCTGAAAGGCTTTCAACGTAGCGTCTTTGGCCTTCAGCGTATATTGTGTCAAAGGCAAGTGTAGATTTTCCTGATCCAGAAAGCCCAGTAATGACTATCAATTTGTTTCTGGGCAACTCTAAATCAATGTTTTTCAGGTTGTGTTGCCTTGCACCTTTAATTGAAATGGTATCACGCATAATCAAACAGTTCCTTTTCTTGTTATTGCAGAGTCTAGCATCTTTAAAATCGAGAGATTAGAACATTATTGTATCTAAACCGTCAATTTTTTGAGTTAGAAGCTGTATTTTCCATTTTCTTTGACAGCGCTTTATTTAGTTCCTCTATGGCATCGCGGTACTCTATTGCTTTTTCAAAGTTAAGTTTTTCAGCTGCTTCCCTCATTTTTGCATCTAAGTCTATTAGTTGGCGTTTAATATCGGATTTAGCTAAGTGTTTGGTGCCTTTGATTGTGCTTTCTTTAATTGTTACTGCCTTGATGATTGTTGCAGGTGTTATGCCGTGTTGTTGGTTGTACCGTTTCTGGAAGTTGCGGCGGTACCAAGTGATTTCCATAGCACGTTTAATAGAGTTTGTTTGAACATCAGCATACAAGAATACTTTGCCGTTGACATTTCTTGCTGCTCGACCGATAGTTTGGATGAGGCTTCTTTCATCTCTTAGGAAACCTTCTTTGTCAGCGTCTAAAATGAATATTGTAGATACTTCAGGTATGTCTAGGCCTTCACGAAGCAAATTGATGCCTACAAGTATGTCGTATTCGCCTACTCTTAGCTGCCTTACTAACTCAATACGGTCAAGGCTGTCAATTTCACTGTGCATGTACCTAACTCGAAAGCCCTCTTTAACTAAATAGTCAGTTAAGTCCTCAGCCATCCTCTTAGTTAATGTGGTGATTAATACGCGGTCGCCTCGTTCTATGGTTTTCTTGGCTTCCTGCATTAAATGCTGCATTTGCCCAGTGATTGGATACATCTCTACTTCCGGATCTAAAAGACCAGTGGGTCTTGTAATCAACTCTACGGGTTGACCGCTTTTTCCAAGTTCGTACTCTGCTGGTGTTGCAGAAACAAAAAGAACTTTCCCCATTCTGCGTTCAAATTCTTCGAACTTCAGAGGCCTATTATCTAAGGCGCTGGGTAATCTGAATCCGAAGTCAACCAGATTCTTTTTTCTGGAGTAGTCTCCGTTATACATGCCTCTTGCTTGAGGTATAGTCTGGTGGCTTTCGTCAATTATTAAGAGGTAGTCTTTTGGAAAATAATCTATGAGGGTGAAAGGTGGTTCGCCTGGTTTTCGACCGTCAAAGTGGCGGCTGTAGTTTTCCATGCCTGAGCAGTAACCGATTTCTCTTATCATTTCTAGATCGTAGTTTGTTCTCTGTTTTAGCCGTTGAGCTTCAAGAGGCGGAAGCATGGGTAAGCGTGTTTCAAGTTCTTGCTGTATCTGCTCTATGGCTAAGGCATGTTTCTCTTCTGGAACTACATATTGTCTAGCAGGGTACAGGGTGGTTTTGTCTATGCTGTTTTTTACGTTGCCAGATAAGGTGTGTACTTCCTTAATTTTGTTGATAGTGTTTCCGGACAGTTCAATCCGTATGATATCGTTTTCATATGATGGCACTACATCTATGGTGTCGCCTCTCACACGGAATCTGCCCGGCTCAAGCACCATGTCGTTTCGTTCATACTGCATATCCACAAGTGAATGAATAAGGTCTTGACGTTTCATTGAGTTACCAACTGCAAGTTCGATAGCCATGGTGCGGAAGTCTTCTGGGTTTCCTAAGCTGTAGATGCAGCTGATTGATGCAACAATTATGGTGTCGTTTCTACTTACTATGCTTGAAACTGCGTGCATACGCATTTTTTCTATTTCTTCGTTTACATCTGAATCTTTTTCTATGTACATGTCCTGTGCGGGTAGGTATGATTCAGGCTGATAATAATCGTAAAATGATATGAAAAATTCTACGCGGTTATGAGGAAATAATTCTTTAAGTTCACCGTAGAGTTGTGCTGCTAAAGTTTTGTTGTGGGCTAAAATTAAAGTGGGTTTCTGAACTTTATTGATCAAGTTTGCCATAACAAATGTTTTGCCGCTGCCAGTTATCCCTAGAAGTGTCTGTTTATCTTTAACAGAGAAGTTTTTAGTTAACTGTTCAACTGCGGCTTCTTGGCCAGGTGACATTTTATATGGTGATACAAGTTGAAACTGCACTTTTTTTCCCTACAAACAACAAAATGACCCAGTTGATTGAATTAATAAGTTTTTGCACGAAATAACGCAATTTCAAGATTTAGCCCTTTCACAATGGATTTCAGGCTAAAGACCCAAATTTTGGAAATAAAAGGAATTATACGGTTTAAAATCGCAGACACGCTGTTTATGCATTCAAAAGAAGCTATTTTAATGTAAAAAGGTTAGATTGCTTTAAATAGCTCAGAAAGTAGTGCTTTTTGGTTATAATGCCTTGGTACACAACACTTGTTTTATGTGCTGGAATAGCTATAGTGGTCTACGGCGCAGACGAAGCCATAAAGCGTCTTCTGACTTTATCAAAATTTTTTAAGCTTTCAGCCTTTGTTACAGGTGTAGTCATAGCTGGAACACTAGCGGTTCTACCTGAACTGTCTATTGGTATCCTATCAGCTCTTGGTGAGTCATCTTCTTTCGGTTTAGGTGTTATTCTGGGCGCAAATGTTGCTGATTTAACATTGGTTATCGGAGTAGTAGTGCTGCTTGCAGGTAACCAGAAAATGGATGCGTCCATGTTAAAAAGCCTAAAAATTTCTTTTATCGCAGTTCTCCTACCGGTAGCATTGCTTTTTGACGGAGAAATCTCATGCATCGACGGATTAATCTTGGTCGGTGCTTTCGCAGTCTATGTTGTTTGGCTGCTTAAAAGCGGTCGCCAAGAATTTGTAGAACCTGAAAAAACACGTTTCTCAAAAAGAATGATTAGATTAGGTATCACAATATTCATGTTAATCATCGGCATTACTGTTCTTTTCTTGGGCAGCGAACTGGTAACCACATCAGCTCAGGAGTTAAGTTCACTCTTCGGGTTGCCCCTATTTCTTATTGGTATAGTGGTTGCTATAGGAACATGTTTACCTGAGATGGCCTTTGCGATCCGTGCATCAGAAAGAAAGGATACCCAGATTGGAATAGGAAACATTTTGGGTAACGTACTTGCAGATTCAATGCTAGTTATTGGAATAATCGCTATCATAAATCCCATCAGGGTATCTAACTTGGCTTCTACTTTAACAGCAGGCATTTTTGTTGCTTCCTCAATAGTGTTCGTGTATTGGTGCTCCAGAGACGGAGATTTAGGCAAAAAAGACGCATCTTTACTTATCATGGTTTATGCTGTTTTCATAGTGATACAGTATCTTTTTGAAGTGTTAAAGTTCTGAGTTCAAAAATTCACTATTTAATTTCGACGAATCCAATAAACAAAAAATACAAAGTTCATCAAAAAGCCGTCAAAATTATTTAAAATAGACAAGTTACAAACCGTAATTTAAGGAAACAAAAGAGAAAGCAAGAATTTTTCGGTGGAATTAAGCGTTAAAAAGGAATGGGGATAAACTAAGATACTGTCAGTGTACCGAATTTTCCAACATTAAGTTGGATTTCGCCCTTGAAACTGGTAACGTATCCGTTTTCGATTTTAACATTGTCGCCTACGTTAACCTGGTCGATTTGTTCGTTCCACAAAGTTAGTTTTACGCTGCCTGTTTCGTCAGCTATAACTGCGTCGACTATTTTGTAGGTTTCATCCTTGTATCGTGATCTTACTTCACGTGGGTCGCCTTTTTCGACAACTTTGGCTTCTACGGTTACCCGCTTCATTCCATCGTTGAGGTCTTTTATATCTACCAATTTAATTCACTTCTGATTTCGCTTACGCTTTTTGTATTCCAATGATATAAATCTTGCCTAATAGAGAAGATGCAAGTTTTCAACTAAAAAACAATGTACAGTGTGAGAAATCAGAAAAAAGAAAAAGATGAATGTTTGACTACTAAGCTGTGCCTGTCACTAAGAAGATTAGTACCAGAATTGTAACGCCTACTGCTACACCAGAAATAGAGATTCTCTTTAACAACGAGAATTCTGGTTTAACTTCACCCAACATCATAGCTATAAGTGCACCTAACCAAACGTATGAGATGACAAATAATATTTGAGATACAAAGTTGAACGCATCTGCTGATGCAACTATAGTACTGTAAGCTGCCTGTGTTTCCAGTGATAGAGTACCTACTGCCTGCGCTGGATAAGTTAATGCACCATATGGGGTTAAACCAATACCAGTCCATAATTCATAAGGATAGTAAAGTGTTGGCAAAGTTAAGGTTAAAACAAGGCTTATTGCTGCACGAATAGCCATTACAATCATGGATACTCCTATTGCTGCAAATATTGGTTTCCAAGTCACAGGAGTCTTTAGACCTTTAAGTATAAGATAGATTACACCTGTTAAAGCAAGCCATGAAACAAGGAACTGCAGTGAAAAAGCCTGTAGAAAAGTGAATAGGATTGCAGTGCCGCCGTATTCAGCTAGTGAAACGTATTGGCCTCCGAAGTATATGGCGCTGATGCGTATTGTTGTGTTTTGAGCTTCAGGATAAACAAAGTCAAGTTTTAGTGAGGTTATATTATTCCAAATTGGATTACCGTTTTCGGTCCAATCGTCTTCTACATGTGGACCTACTGGTATGGTTATGTTAGTCCATTGGTCGATTATAGAGGATGATAAATGTGGAGTTAGGTCATATTGATAGTTGTTAGATTCGCTTAGAGAGTAAAGTGTAACTGTTACGCTTTGGGGTTTTAGGTTTTGAGGTTGAACCTGTTTTAATATCAGGGTCAAGTTGTTGAAGCCGTTTGTTGCACAGTCCACGTTAAAAGCGTCATCTATACTTACAGATAAATTCTGTGTGTTGACCCCTTGAAGTTGCAGACTAGTGTTACCGTACAATGAAGGTACAAATCCGTAGCCTGCAAGATATACAGTATAGTTTAAGTGGTCATTATTATTAGTCAAAACAGTTTCAGGATTACTTTGCCAGTTGCCTGATGAAGAGTTAGTTAATGTTTGAAAAAGACCAACCTGAGGTTCTGTAAGTTCCACATTTGTTTTTGCAAATTGGTTATATTGGTATCCAACTTGGAAAGCCATGAATAAGACAAGAGCAAGTATTACTCCAAAATACTTGGGGTTTGATACCATACTCTTGAAAGCCTTCTTAGGCGCATAAATTACTTGTATGAGATCACTAAGAATCAATCTCTCTGTTCCTCGGTATGTCAAATTTGCAGAGGATTTATTAAGTGTTTACCAACATTAAATGCATGTTTGAGGTAAAGCAAGTTTTATAATAATAGTTCATACAAAAAAATTTTGAGAGATAATAGAGGCACTTTTCTGGTTCAGTTCTCAGCATCCAGATTCCAATAAATATACGTCACAACTTAGTATTCACAAATAAGAAAACTGGACAAGCAAAATCCCCCACATATTCAATCTTAAACAGGTTAAAACTCATGAGAACTAACGGTATGAACAAAAAGAGAATAAATAAAACAAAAGTAGTCTTAACTGTGCTTCTAGTAATTCTGATTTCAACAACAATTTACATAACCTACATCACTGTTTTTATGCCGCAAACAGAACCTCCGCATGATGAAGGATTAACCGGAAAAAGGGCAGTAATAGTGGATCAATTAAGTTTAAATCACCCCAACCAAACCTTCGTTAATCTAAACATGAAAACACTTCAAGACTACGGGTACATAGTTGATTATATTCCCGGAGAAAAAGTGACTGTTGAATTCTTCAGAAATTTACCAACCTACAACTATAAAATAATAATTCTAAGGGTACATGTAGCCGAGTCTATCGAGATGCAGCAGACAGCTTTCTTCACTAATGAGGAATACAGCGAATCCAAATACATAGTTGAACAAATGTCACAAACCCTAGGCGTAGCAAAATATCCAGATTCTAATCTAAGTGACGACACGACCTATTTTGCAATTTCACCAAGATTTATACAAAATAGCATGATTGGCGAGTTTAATGACACTGCAATAATAATGATGGGGTGTTTCAGCCTTAAATACCCAAAAATGGCTGAGGCTCTAATAACAAAGGGTGCAAATGTCTGTGTAGGGTGGAATGAAACGGTCTCAGCTACACATACTGACTATGCAACTTCGGTTTTAATTGAACATCTTATTGTAAATAATGAATCAATTAGCCAAGCTGTATACAATACCATGACAGAAGTAGGAATTGACCCAAATTACTATAGTAGCCTAAAATATTATCCACAAGAAGCGAAAGATACTACATTGAAAACAAATTATTAATGACCTCCTGAACCTAAAAACCCAGATTAAAATACTTACAAGTAAAAAATTAATATAAAATTACGTAAGAAAAAGTGAGGGTTTTTAGATTCCTCTCAGCTTAAACACAAAACGCCAAATCCATTTGGGAATAAAGTTGCGTTTATAGTATACCCAAAGCCCTATTGGCACAAACAACAGCAAAAGCAGCGGCCAGTACCTAAACAAGAGTGTTAGCATATTAATAACTTCGAACTCTCCTCCTACAGGAACTGGTGTAGATAAAAGCCCGCTTTGTGTTGGACCTGAATTTATGTTTAAGCCATCAACTCTAATTTTGGCCATATCAAACACGTAAGGTTATAATTGTATACTTTAGCTTAAAAGCTTTTTTAAGCTGCCTAATCAGACAGTTTAAATTATCCTTAACTTTAAACTGAAATAGAAGTTAAAAATATTAAAGACGACTTCAAACAAACAACAATAATTTATCTTATAACTTTGAATAGTAAATGTAAGGAGTTAATCTGTTAGTGCTTTCTCTTAACTCAAATATAATACTAAGATCTGAACCACAATATTATGGAACTTATGCAGCATTTGACTACATAAAAGCTCAAACTACATTGCTGTCTCCAGAAGAATTCAAGATATTATCATACCTAGCGGACAAAAATGCAAACGTTGAAGAGATCGCTTTAGAAAATAAAATTGGTTTAAAGAAATGTGTTAAACTGATAAAAAAACTGGAACAAAACGGTTTTATTTCAGAAAATAATGGAAAACCGAGAAACATAGATTCAAAAAGGAATATAGTTGACAGAGAACTTTTTTCAAAGTTTCCAGTTCCGTTTCTTTCATCGCCATCAACAGTAGACTTATTCATAACCAGCAGATGCAACCTGAACTGTATCCACTGCTTCGCCTCTATAGAGCAACAAAAAGAAATGCCGCTTGAAGAGGTCAGTGATGTTCTTGACCAACTTGAGAAAGCAGGTGTTTTAGAGGTTAGAATTAACGGAGGAGAACCCTTTACACATTCAGATATCAGCAGAATCCTTAAGGCACTTGAAACAAAAAGGTTCAGAAAAGTATTGCTTACAAACGGAACATTACTCACTGAGGCATTCATTAAACAAATGAAAAAAGCTATGGTCACACCTACTATTTCGCTGGATGATTCAGAAGCTAGTGTACATGACGAATTCAGAGGGCAGAATGGTGCATTCCAAAAAACACTATCTGGAATAAAAATTCTAAAAGAACACAATATTCACTTCGGAATAAATTGCTGCCTACATGCTAAAAACCTAAACAA